>JAABUL010000316.1_pt1 | contig 103910 bp, 182 predicted proteins | sample 5559151 | NCBI WGS metagenome assembly JAABUL01 (sample SAMN10711876, study PRJNA513368) | rock metagenome | isolation source: Antarctica rocks | place: Antarctica: Victoria Land, Pudding Butte sud | reverse complement strand
TGTGCATTAATAACATGCAGGGTGTTTATAACAACTAATTCCGAACATGGCCCGTGTTCAAAACCTGTTAATAACACGTTATTAACAACCTTTGTTATTAACGAATTAATTACACTGCCCACACTGGAAGGGTCGCAAGGTTACGGCACGTGCGCGCATGGTCGCCACTCCCGATCTGCAAACGACTCGGCGCACTCCGGCGCACTCTGTGGCGCTTCACTCTGGCCTCTTGAAGTGACTCCGACATGGCACGGAACGCCCGTGCACCGGACCCGTGCACTGTGAGGCGAAATCGACAAACTGCGGACTCAGCGCCCGCCCAGCGGACAACGGCAACCTGTATGAAAGCCGACGCGCGTCGCCGATTTTCGGCGCCTCGGAGGAACCACGGGCGACGCGGTACGCTTTCGCACAAAGGAGCATGCGCGTAGAAGAGGCGCAGAAGTCAACTCTCTCCACCCGAATGCGGACGGGTCAGACTTGCACCTCCACCTGCAGCGCACTGGCTCGCCGGGGTGCAAGGCCCAGGGCTCAGCAGGCGACCTGTTCGTACGGCAGAATGTCGGCATCTCTCTCCAGGTCCGCTGGGCACCCCTCCACGAGAGGAGCTCAAGGTGCACGGATGGTCCCGAGGCCTGACCTCCTGAAGCTGCAGTCGCGGGCGCGGCGAGTGTCCCTTCGCGCAGTCAAATCCAGGTATCTGCAGGGTTCATGACTTTGCCGGAACGCACACTGCAACAGGATGCCCACGTCTCTTGCTGTGACTGCACTCCTTTTCGCTCCACAGGAGCAGAGGAGCAGTGCGCAGCCTGTCGCGTGCAGATGAGGAGCCAATCCCGCAGCAAGTTTCCAAGCTTCGACCGGCCCGCCTGGGTGAGTGCCGTGGAATCATGAGGCGCCGTCATGGCAGGAGGTGTCATACTTACCAGTCATTCGCTGCACTCACCGTGCAGCTTTAGCCGTGACCGCGTTTCACTCATTCTGTCCTTCAGGACAGTCCTGATGAGGACAGTCGGCGCCGCAAGCCGGGCTGGCGACGCCTTCTCCCCATGGTAGGCGCATCTGAAATGCATGCGGCGGTGTTCCATGTTGTGTGTCAGTCTCTACTCACCGTGCAGCACACTTGGTGGACTACTGTGCTTTTCCGTGCGTGCAGCTGAAGCTCAATTACCAAGACTACCTGAACATCGTCGGTTTCCTGCTGTTGTGCATGTGTGTTGGGCTGCGCATTCTGATATGCGTGAACCACTCGAGCCGCTTCACCGTGTACATGCTCGGGAACATGTTTTAGGCCAGCAGCGGCGTGCCGGCAACACGTCAGAGCATGTTTGATCGCATGCGGCAGTCGAATAGAAGCCGCCGCATCACACCCCGGGAATAACATGGATGCTTTCCTCTTCTGCCAAGTAGCATGCCTGAAAGCATTGGGCTCTGTGCGGATGCTAATTTACGCTTTTTACGACATCAGCTGTGCATTCTGTGCAGGCGAGCACGGGCAGCTGCTGACAGACACATCGGCGGAGGACCAGTTCGAGATGCTGAACCACCTGTTGCTGAGCGCGTCGGTGGAGGGCAAGTCGCAGCTGCTGTCTGCCTTCTTGCTTGTGTATGCAGGCCATTTCATGTGTTTTCATACATCGACGCCGGCTCAAGCTGTGAGCGGGGCCCTGTACCTGCTGCTTTGCCGATGTACTGGGCAAGGCACCTGGCGCCAATCTGCCGGATGATCCTGCCACCTGTCTCCGACATGCATGCCGACCCAACTCCCCGTCCTCGTCAGCCTTCCCTGTCACATTTCCCAGTCTCGTGCTGTTGATCTGCAGGGCGCCACAACGAACGAGCAGGCCGAGAAGCCCGCCTGGATGTCGGCGGAGGACAGCGCCGGCGCCGGCGCGAAGGCAGGTATCGCGCTGGACTCGCCGCCGCCGGTAAGCTCTGAATGTTTTGGATGTGCGTTCTTGGGCAGTACCACACACTGCATGTACAGGCCTGCTCTTGTACTACATGTCTCTGTCGTTGTGTACTGGGATCCTATCATCGTGCAACCTCATTCATCCTGAACTCCTCTGTGTGGCCAGGCGCAGGAGCACGCCCCAATGACACAAACAAGCCGGAGCCAGAACCCGAGCCTGAGCCGGTGCCCGAGCCGCAGCCCGTCGTGGAGGAGGCGCCCCTCATCGGCATCGACGACGACGGTGCGGGCAGCGTCGGTAAATGTCAAGTAGGGTTTGTCAAGTTCACAAGAGGCGCCGCTCATAGGCGTCGACGACGAGGGTGCGCCGGCGTGCATGCTGGTCACTGGGACTTGAGGACACGTATTGCGTCTCTGGGGAGCACGCTTGATGGGAATCGCAGACTTCTAGAGTGGCAGCTGGTTGGGGAGGCGCTGTCACACAGGTGTCTCGCGCCTGCGTGGCGCACTGTGTCGAGCAGCTGCCATTTCTGCTATCCAAAGTGTTGTGCAAGGCTGCACTGGGTGTGCCCATATTCATGCTGGCTGCCATGCAGCCATTCCTGCAGCACTCGAGTCAGGATGCAAGCCAGAATTGCAGCTCGAACTACTGAGCACAGGTTGTGTCCTCACATGTTCGGCCTGACAGCAAGGCCGCCCAGCCTATGGGTATCTGAGATGGTACTTGTGCATTGTTCCTGTAGGACTACTCCAGCAGCGCACCGCTGGCAAACGGGTAACCGAAGACCAGCAATCCGCTGGACGAGCTGCTGTCAGGCATGGCTGGCGTGTCCGCGGCGCCCGCGGCGCAGCCGTCCGCGACGCCACCGGTGGCGTCCGACGTGGTGTGCGCTGTTTTCGCACGTTCACATGCCATTCTGCGTTCAACTGCGCACCTGCTCTCGTCACCTGCTTTCATCACCACTCAAGCGCCTTCGCATCGATTGACTGTGTTGTAACCAGCTTTCCATCCGCTAGCTGTGAGGGCGTCGAAGATGGACTAGCTTGCTATTTTGTTGCCGGCCCCGCAGACGCACGCAGACCCCTTTGCAGCGCGGCCCAGCCCCCGCGCCGCGCCCGTGCCGGCCGCTGCCCCGCCGCCGTCGCCGCTGTTGCAGGCTTCCGGGCCCTCGCCGGCACAGCAGGCGCCGCCGCAGATGCCTCCGCCGCAGGTGCTTGCTCCATGCGGCCACGAACCGCTTTGACAACTGTGAGGGCCTTGTCTGGCGGTGGCAGCGAGTGAGGGCTCCTGGCCTGAGGTGCTGACCACGGCAGCAAGAACAACAAAATGTCGATAGCCGAACAGACTTGCCGAAAGGCGGGCAGGCCAGGAAACTCTTGCCTGCCAGCCCCTGCTTCCTTGCGGCAGGTGGCGGGAGACGTGGGCAAGTGGTTCCGCCGACTGACGGCCGTGGACGCGGGCATCCTGTACGAGGACAGCTACCTGCAGGTGAGCAGAAACTCGCGAGCTGCTTTTGCCCAAAGCGTGCGTGCGAAATCTGAAGCGCTCCTCTTCACATCCGCTGCAAGCTTGCGTGCACCTCCTCGGTGTGGGACATGTGCATGCCGGCCTGCTGCCCGGCCACCCTTTGGACCTTTGGACTGGTGGGCACGGCATGATCGCTGGAAGCTCTTGTCAGCCCTCAGGGGAAATTTTGTTCCGACGGGTGATGGTGGTGCTGGCGGTGGCAACGCTGGCGCCTTTCCGCAGCCCCTTTCTACATGTCAAACCCAAAACGGATTTCGGGGGGGTTGATACATATGCCTTGTTTTGCATCGACAGGTGGTGGTGGCGCTGACAGTGACGGCGCTGGCGCCCTTTCGCGACCCCCCGCGCCTGCAGCTGGGCTATTCCCTGAGCCCCGGCGTTGGCGCCTCAGAATCGGTGGTGCTGCTGGCCAGGTACCTCTGAAAGCCTGAACCCTCTTGCCTCTTGCCGGACCTTGTTTCGATTCTGTTGCTAGCTCGGCTCCCATGTTTCAGCGGTAAGACCAGGAACTGACAGTGCAGGTCAGCTCATTGACAGTGGCATACATCAACGTTTGAGTGCAGGCCTGCCGCACAAGCTGACCGAGCGTATGGCGCAGGAGACGCCGCTGTCTTGTGATATGCAACATCAAACGCGCATGCCCACAGCCTTGATTTGTTCAATTTGTTACATGCATGCAGGCCCGCCGCACAAGCTGACGGAGCGCATCGCGCGGGAGGGCGCCGCTATCGCACGGCGCCGTTTCGCAGCTGCTGGCCGCGCTGCAACTCGCGGACCTGCGCGACTTCGACCCGCGGCCCGAGAACTTTGTTGCCGCCGGCAGCTTCTGCTCCGCGCCGCCGGGCGCGTCGCCGCAGGAGGTTCGCTCCCAAGCTACAGCAAGACGTGTCCCATCTGCTGCATGTTCAGGCTGTTCGACGCAGCATCTGGGTAGCATTTGCGGCTGTCTGTAGCTGGCTGTCTGCAGCTTCAGCCGATTGCACACCTTCGCAACGGTAGATTTCAAGCATTCCTCTTGTAGCTGCTGCAAACCAGCAGCCAGCAGCTGTGGCTGCTGCCCGCATGTCGTGAAAGAAGCATTCGATAGCGCTGGTTCTAGATCTTGCTCTTCTCATTCCCTCATGTATCCCGCACACGCGCAGGTGCTGGAGCTGGTGCGCATCGAGGTGGACGTGTCCAGCCACCAGCAGTTCCAGGTCACCGTCGCGTCGCCGGACTTACAGCTGACGGCCGCCGCCAAAACCCTGCTGGCGCTGCACCTGGCCCGCATGCCATCCGCTTCGAGAGGCACGGCGGCAACCCAATGGCTGAGTGGCCATCATGCTGACGTGGAACAATGTGCAGCACCGAGAACGCCAGAGGCTGCGCCGCCGTGCACTAGTAGTGCTGGCGGCATCAGGCCAGCCAGCCATGTGGTTCTGATGTAGTGCCTGAATCAAGTTGAAAACTGGCCCAGTTTGGGCACTGGCACTAGTCATCCTGCATAGGGCTTGCAGAACCCCTGTGGCGCCCTTTGGGCTCGGCCGATGGTCCAACTTGAAGGTGACGCAGCGTTTACTGTGTCTCAGGCTATAGACCGCCCCTCCGTCGCCGGCGACGGGCCCACCGCAATACTGTCTGCCATTTGCCCTCTGCGCAAGGATGAAAGCATCTGAAACCGGATTATCCTGAGCTGTCGAACTACCGGTGTTTTGTTTCCCGTGCCAATGCCGCTGTGACGCCACCGCCTGCGCCGTGGCACTACTGCGGTGGGCCTTGGGGCAGTGTCGCAGAGACTTATGCACAGCTGACGGGAGCCCTTGGCATTTTGTTGCAATATACAATGCTCGACAAAACGGCTCGACGGCGTGCACGGCCAACTGCAGACGTCATGGACAGCAGTGCGCTACTGCAGCGGATTCTGCGGCGGGCCGGGTCCGGCCTGAGGCCATCCTGCCACATCGTCTACGGGTGAACCGCGCGCCCGTGCACAAGCTGCCTGTTTGCTCCATCAGCCCGGAGATCGTACACAAAATCATACTTTCCACTCCGCAGGTTTGAGCACTCGCGGCCGCGGCCCGCCGCATCAATCTGAAGGTGACCTGTTATTCGTGCAGCACATGAGCACGCTCTCGAGTGTCGCAATTGCATAGGTCACGAATGTTGTGCTCATGCATTACGCTGCCTGGCACAAGTGGCCTCTACAATCTAACAAAGATCCACCGCCGAGCTGCAAATTTTCAGAGCTCAGGGTCTCGAGGTTCACTCAGAGTCAATAGATGGGGACGATGCTGACATCTCTATTTGCATGCAGCAGCAGCTGCGGCTGCACAGGCACCAGTGGCGACGGCAGCGGCGGCGGCTCTGCAGCGTGCGGCAGCGGTGCCAGACTGGTCGCCTGCCGGTGGCTCGCCACAGCAACAGCTGCGAAGCAGCTCGCCAGGGCAGTATATCAGGCATGCAGCAGCAGCCGCTGAGCCAACCGTGCGGACCAGCAGCGGAGCCGAGCCGGCAACAGCAGCGGCGGCGCCGGCTCCAATGGCAGCGGCAGCAGGAGCAGCGTCTCCAGCAGAGCCTGCAGCAGCGGCAGCAGCAGAACAGCGGGCGCACGAGCCATCGGCGGCCGAGCCGGCTGTGGTGGCTCCTGCGCCTCCCATGGCAGCTGAAGAGCAGGCGGCGGCACCGGCAGCAGCTGCTCCTGTGGCAGGCCGAGAGACCTCTGGTGGCAGCGTGCCGCAAGCTGAGTCGGTCAGCCAAGCATCCACGCAGCCGCTGCGGCGCCCGGATAACTCCGCCAACAGCTGGCACGGCGAAGAGAGCTCGCTGGACAGTTGGCCAGGTGGGCGTGCAACAGGCGCCGGCCGCGTCATGGCGCATCAGCTGCCGCCGCCACCGCCACACATGCCGCCGCAGCAGCCGGCACCATCCGAGGACAGACAGGGCGGGCGGCCTGCCAAGAGGCGCAAGACGCGGGCCACGCCTCCGGCAGGGTGCGCATCTTTGGCGCAAACCAACGTCTGCAGAGTCAAGCGTTTGTGACTTGTCCCAATTGTCCCATGCGACTCATGTAATCCTTCCAACCTATAGATCCCGTCAACTTTTGATTGTCATCAGCATGCATTGGCACACTGGCACTATGATGCAACAGGGCTCAATCTGCTCAAGAGAACTGACATCCTTTTGCTATATGTCCGAGGGTGTCTGGAATGTTGTGCACAGGGGCGCCAAGGAGACTGACAGGAGGCGCCGGCGGAGGGGATGAACAAGACGGGCCTGCCGGGCGGCGTTCTCCACAAGTCGAGCGAAACTGCCATTTCTGGCACGTCAATGTATGGTGAAAAACACGTAGGAGGCGCTGGCGAGAGGGGACGAACAAGACGGGGCTGCCGGGCGCTCGTTCTCCCAAAAACGAGCGAAGCCTGCCATTTCTGACCCATTATGTACGGTGACAAACATGTCTGACCCATTATGAAAGGTGACAAACATGTAGGAGGCGCTAGCGGAGGGGACGAACAAGACGGGGCTGCCGGGCGGCGGCGCGGCGCCGCTGCAACATTGGCTGATGGCCAGCGCCCTGGCGGCCGACGCGCAGCCGCCGCCGGCAAGGGCGCCTGGTGGCGCCAGCCCGCCGCCCTTCGTGCGGGGCGCGAGCCCGGTGAGTGTTTCAATTCTGATTTTTGTCCCAAAAGTGCAGCTCATTCTCATGTTGCCAGGGCATCAGCGTGTCTACTCGGCCGCGAGCGCCCCTTTCAAAGCGCCCAGCGCTCCTTGCAAAGCGCCCCATGCGGCCTGGCGAGGATCGAGCGGCGTCGAAGCGTCTCCCACAGCCATGCAGCGCCAGCTGCAGATCTGCGAAATACCGGGGTTGCAGTGCACATCTTGGAGAACTGCATTGCCTGGGCATATAATAGCTGGGATCTACACGCCGCCAGGCAAGGACATGTGTTGCGGAACGGGAAGTTGACCTGTGGTGGAAAAGACAAGTGAAGCTGTATGTGCCGCGCAGGTGGCGCTCGCTATGCTTCTGGCGTTGGTCCTGATCGTGAATACTGACCAGCGTCCGCGCGTTCGGCTGATCGATAGCGCAGCATTTGGCTGAAAGAGAGCGCGGCGGCACCATGGCTGTGAGCCAGAGACAGCCTGTGGGGATACTGCAACAATATGGCAGCATGGGGGCACGCGCGTGGATGCACTGCAAAATCATTGGTGGGCACGGCAGACACCATGTGCCGCAGGCGAAATTGAAGCAAACAGCACAGCTCAAATGATCTGCCATTGAAATGGAGAGGATGTCAAGTTCACGCAGGCATGATCAGTTACAAGTTACGATGAAATGATTCTTGGCGGATTGACCATTTAGCGATGTTTCGTTATTTGCTGCCAGTCTGAACTTCCTCACAGCAGCATGCATTCGAGGTCATACGACTGTTGGCTGGTTGGGGGGCTTGGCCTGAGTCCCTTGATTCCTTTCAAAACAACCGAAATGACAAGGCAACGACGTACGCCAGTTGTGTCCATGCAACCTCCCCATGGTACGCTATGCGTTCAACTGCACAAGTATCGCATGCGCCACCTGCTCTGATTCCCGGACATGCAGCATGCAGGCAGGGAGGCGCCTGTGATTACCATTCTGTTATTCTATTATTATGCCAACATCTGCCGCCCCCGCACTACCGCCCAGCTGGCACTGCAGCGGCGGCGTCTGAAAGGCTGCAGCCCGGGCACCAAGATCACGGAGGAGCATATCAGGGCTGAGAATATTTCAGCCACGACCACCGTGAACGTGGTGCGGGTGGGCATGTGGCGGCGGCCTCTCATTCAGGCATAGTTTCTCTGGCCCCCTCGCAGCCTCACTGGTCCGCCCACGCGGGCGCTGCACGCCCAAAACTATTCTCCGTCCCTATTCTCCGTCCACACCCCAGCCGCCTCAGTGCTCTATTGGCGCACCGCTCCGATGCCCCCACACACAGCGTCGCAGCCCAGCAGGGCAGGCCCGTGAACGGTAAACCCAGCTATGGGGCCTTACGGCACACATACGCAAAGTAGTAGTTGTCCACCTCGAGGCCGTCGAGCACAGCCTGCACACAAGGCAAACACATGTCAACACATCATCGTTACCCAGAGGCCAAAGGAAGGCAGCACACGCCGATGGTCGCAGCTGCACATACTGATGCACATATGGCAGCTGCACACACTGAAGCGCATCAGGCCCATGTGCCAGAGGCCCAGCTGCAGGTCAAGATTGCCATAGCTCCGCTCACAGACTGAGCTCTGAACCCTAAATCCAATTCCGACACGCACCGCGACTGCCTGGTCATACGGCCCGAGCACCGGCGGCAGCGACGGCCTGCCGGTGTTGCCCGCCCTCGCCGCCGCGGCCGCCGCCGCCGCCTCTGCCTTGGGGTGCAGCACGGCGTACACAATTACAGAGGCCCAGGCGTACGGCGGCAGCAGCTGCAGGCACGGCAGCCGCCGGCTGGGCCGCCCGAAGCTGACCTGCGAAAGCAGAGGGAAACAGCAGGTCTTGGGTACACACGACTCTGATACATATGGCCTCTGTCCAGCGGGGTCTGGATGAAGGCAGACACGGACAGCACATGGCAAACATGCGATTTTCCCAGAATCTGCACCGTGATGTGCACGCTTTCTGCACACGATGCCGCACCTCAAACATGACGCCACCACGCTCCAGCACCCTGCAAGTGCAGGACGTGAGAGTTCAGCATTGCTGCAAGAAGGGAACTAAGACAAACCAAGACAGTATACTACCTGTACGGCAGGTGGCGACTGCCAGCGCAGCAAAGCCATGGTGTGCGAAGATCAGCCCTGTGCTACTCTCGAGCCAATGCTCAGACATGGCACCAGATTCTGAGGGTGACATGCTGTAAATTTCCAGCTCAGAGTGTCTTGCCAGCACCTGAAGCACTCGTACGCCATCTCCAATGCGTCCTGCTCCGCACTATCGCAGCACACGATAGCATCCAGGATGCCTTCCTTCGCTAATTAAGACGGTGCTCGTGTCAGCTTTTGCTCGTATCAGGGATGAATCAGATCTGTACCTGGAGCATTCGTGAGCCATCTCCAAAGCATCTTGTTCCGCGCTCTCGCCGCACATAATAGCATCCAAGGTGCCTCGTTTTCTAAATCAAGACGGTACCGGTTTGATATCGCCTTCGTACCTGAAACACTCGTAGGTCATCGCCAGAGCATCGTGTTCCGCGCTCTCGCCGCACATGATGGCGTCCAGGGTGCCTTTGTCCAGCACCGCGCCCATTGAGCCGCTGTCAAACTGCGGCATGCGGCGGCAGTCCGCCAGGTGGTACTGCGCGGCAGGGTGCAGGGGTTTAAGGTTTGATATGTGTCTTTGCCTCGTCAGCTGCAGTCTCACTGCGTGGCCGTCGATGGGCCAAGAACAAGCGGGCGGCGGCTTGCTGATGAAACCGAGGAAGTGCAGAAGGCAGGCGCACCGACAGCTGCGTGATCGCCTCGTGCTGTGCGCGCATGTACTCGACCTGCAGGTATGATTTGCTAAATACTCGGGCAAGGAACCTCAGGCCGGGCGTTCGTGAGTGCACATGGCGAATCGGAGTGAAAAGGAGATCACGGAGATGCTACACAGCACAGCAGAGCGAGGCTCCCACAGGCGGCGGCGGAGGAATCCGTGTTGGGCATCAGGCGGTAGCCGTCCTCAACATTAGGGTATGTATTTCATGTAAGGTTTTGATGGGCCCACCGCGACGGCGGAGGTGTCCGTGTTGAGGATCAGGCGGTAGCCGTCCTCTACCATCTCACGCTGCATCTCCGATGTCCCCACGCCCACCTGCACGTGCGGCACGCAGCACTTAATCTTGCGGGCGTCATGTGCGCAGCCAGAGTCCTGTTCTGCTCTGCTCGATTGCCTTTTGGTGGCGTTCTGTGCCAGGTAGCAGGTGGTCTGCGCAACTTTGCAAACAGGCGGGGCTGCGCGCGGCTGCTGCCGCAGACCTTGTGTGCGCACCTGGAGGATTGTAGCGTCGAGTGGCACGTGCTCATGCAGCAGGCCGCGCAGCGGCGAGTTGTCGTATGGCAGGTACCTGCGAGTTACCGCATCATCATGTCAAGCTTGTCAAGATCGCCGGGCGCCTCCAAAGATGCCTCCCAAGCTGCTGCAGGACATTGCACCGCTTCATGAATCTCTGGGGCATATCTTGGACGAGTGTGCGCGCACCAGTCGAAATACGGCGGCGCGGTCGACCCCGGTGCGACCTCCTTGGCGTAGCGCTGCTCCCAGTACACCAGGTCACCGTACGACCACTCACGGTTCTGTTCGCGGCCCGATCCGGCATCCCCATTGGATTCGGAGGCCGGAGGCGAGCAGAATTGTGCGCCGCGCGCATCCAGGTCCCCTAATTCATCGGCGCTTTCGCCCGCCGGATCAGCCGGCGGGGGCTGGGCGTCAAGCTGGAGGATAGATTCCTCTGTCGCTGTGTCATATGAGCTGCAATCCTGGTTCGCAGGTGTCAGAGCCTGCACGCTGCTGGCCAAGGACGCATCGTCGGATGCGGTTGCGCGCGCCGTGGTGACAGTGGATGAGCAAGGGCGTGACAGCCCCCGCTCACATGTCGGTGCTGAGTGTCGGCTGCTCATATGAGGATCCAGCGGAGGCATTCGGGCATGCTGCCATGGAAGCTGGAAGCAAGGGACGTTAGGCCAGCTTGCCCTCGGCTTCAGCAGCCGCACTGCAGGTGGCTTGATGTGCGTGTTATATGCAGGTGGCTTCCGTCCTGTGAGCCGGATGAGGAGCTCAACTCAGTGAGGAGCACAATATACAGTGGCGCCGGAGCGGCAAGGTGCCTTGCTTTGGTAGACCACCCGCAAATGGAAAATGTGCCGTGAAAGGCGCTGTGACCTTACCATCTGTGTACATCGGACAGCAGCCACTCGACCACCCTTGCACTACGTACGTGCCGCCCCAGGGCTTGCCAAAAGCATCTTGTGCATGCGAGGCCACGTTCCAGTGCACAGCTGTGCTGCGCGCCGCGGCGGCGTTGTCTCCCGTGAGGACATATCCGTGCATCATTGACCAGCCCACACAGTGGGTTCCAATTCCACTCGTCCGGGAAATTGAGAAGCACGTGTCAGCCTCAAAGCTTGCTACGCGCCGCGGCCGCTTTCTTCAGCTCCTCCCTGCCGAGTGACGCCAGGTGCACGTCGTCCGGCCCGTCCGCAAGCCGCAGCGTGCGCGCCTGCAGGTGATGAGAACACGAGCTATATCACGCCGTTTCCCCAGCTGCAGGTTTGCGACAAGACGACAACTTGCCTGCGAGGTCAATTCGCCAATATGCGTCGCAAAGTCTAAAAAGTCTGTGCCCAGTGGGACAGCATAGCGGCCATCTCAGGTTTCCACACTCAAGCTCATGATCGCAGAGAGGTAGATAGCCGGGTTGCAACGTCACCTCAGCATACAGCTGCGCCAGCGGCGTGTCGGAGGAGACGCCCGCAGCGCCGTGCACCTGCATTGCCGCGTCCAGGATCGCGAGCGCCACATTTGGCGCCAGCACCTACGCACGAAGGAACAGCTGCAACAGATCAGGACAAGCGAAAGTCGGGCCTGGGTGGCTGTGCGCTCAACTGCAGAACAGGCTCTGTTGACGCGGCAGCAAGCCAGGAGGTCGTGCTGTCGTGTGCACGGCACCCAGCCTCCGGCGGACGTTGCACCGCTGACAGCAAGCGTCCGCCGGCCGCCAGTATGTATGGGGCGCGCATGTGGGGCTGGCAGAGGTGCACCTTGGCGGCGGCAATATGGTGTCTGGCGGCCTTGTTGCCGACCTTGTCCAATGCATCTGCCGCAGCCAGCACCGTCCACCTGTCCAAGACAGACAGCCAGCTCTGACAAGGCGGCACAGCACGAGCAAGCCGCCACAACTGCCGTCCGTTTGAACAAGATTGTGCAGATGAGCGGACCACTGCCCTCCGCAAGGCGCCAACAACTCGGCGTGTTTCGGCAGCACAGGCCGCTTACCCAACAACTGGCCTGCGCTGCATGTGATTTTGTCTCGCTCCTTACCGGGCGGCGTCCAGCTGGATGCGCTGGTGCGCCAGCTCCTTGCGGAAGGCGCCCTGCTCCGCGATGGGCTTGCCAAACGCCACGCGGTCCAGCGCCCGGGCTGCCATCAGCTCCATGGCGCGCTCTCCCAGCCCTGCGCGGCAGGTGTATTCGTCTTTCTATTTGGCCTTAATTTGATCTCTTTGCAGTCCAAGCGGTCCAGCGCCCGGACCGCCATGAGTTCCATGGCGCGCTCGCCCAGCCCTGCGCAGCACAGGGTTTTCCAGTTACATGAGATCCTGGTTTCAGATCAGCTTGAAATTTGGTCCAGCGTGCAGGCAGCCATGAGCACCCATGGCGCACTCCCCTAGCCCTACATGGCAGAGAGGTTTTGCATTGCATTGCAGTATGAGGCCCTGCACAAATGAAGCAGTAGACAGGGGTTGGTGGCGCACCGATGACGCGCATGCAGTGGTGCAGGCGGCCGGGGCCTAGGCGGCCCTGCGCGATCTCGAAGCCGCGGCCGCGCCCCAGCAGCAGGTTGGCTGCGGGCACACGCACCCGCTCGAAGCTCACCTGCGCGGTTGGCGAACATGGCAGTCATGTGACCGCCAGGGTACACAAGGGCCTGCAGCAGACACTTGGCTGGTTCTTGGTATGCGCGATTGCCAGGTGGGCAGCTGCCGTGCCGTGCATGAGGAACGTGTCTGCACGGGGTTCCAGGGTCTGCAATGGTGAAAGCACCTCAGCGTGGCCGTGCGGCGCATCGTCGTACCCAAACACCTCCAGCGGCCGAACCACCTTGACGCCTGCATTCAAAGGTCAAATTCTCACACCTTTGCAACCTATGAGCACGTGTAGGAGCACACCAAGTGTTAGCCTGGGTGCAATCCCCGCTGGATTGGTCAACTGCTGCCGGCGGGCTCGTACAAGGCTCGCATCTGCGTGATGAGCAGCGTTACACCTCCTGGATCCTCTGGGGAGCCCACCTGGCGCATCCATGGGCACCAGCACCATGGACTGCTGCCGGTGCGGCGCCGCGCCCGCGTCAGTCTTGCCCATGAAGATGGCGATGCGGCAGTTGGGTGAGCAGGCGCCTGTCGTCCACCACTTCAGCCCATGCACCTCCAGCTGCCCGTCCCTGTACCAAAGGACATGTTCCTTCATTTGGAGGCATCGAGAACTATTCGAAAAGGCCCAAGCCCAGCTGCTCGGCCAAAGACACCACAAACAAGATGCAGAGTCGTGGTCTCTGCTTGCGGATGGCGGAAGGCGGCGGCTAGATGCAGCCAGTACTAATCTCATCAGGAGGCCTGCCTGAGAACGGCACAGTCCCGCCTAGCTTCCAGGAGTTGCAGCAGACAGCTGCCTCTAGGTGAAGCACTGCACCGGCAGCAGTTTCTGTCGAGCAAAACAGCCTTGTTCTGCCTTACGACGGTGGCGGGTGCCACCTCGCCTGTCTGTAATAGAGGCTTGAATATGGAACACTACTGCGCACAAACCACAGCATCCTTGCCTGCCCGTGATGGAGGACTGGATGTTGGTGGCGTCAGAGGAGGCGACCCCTGGCTCCGTCATCGCAAAGCAGGAGGAGATGTCGCCATGCAGCAGCGGCACCAGCCACGCCTTCTGCTGTGCCAGGGTGCCATACCGCGCTAGCACCTGCATGTGAGCTGAGCTGCAAGCCGGTAAAGTGTCTTAAACTTCAATGAGTTGCTGCTCCAGAATGCCGTGCCGCGCCAGCACCTGCATGGGCACACCTCAGGGTTTCAAGTTCGGTTGCCAACATGTGCTAGTCGCATGTGTAGGAGTGAAGGAACTTTAGACAGGATTGGATAATGAAAGGCGCCACCCCAGGAGTCTCTCGTCTGAAACCCTGACCTCCGGGGCACATGCAATGCTCAGGGCGAAACTGGTTGCATAGGTTAGCGCCCGTGAAGGAAGACGCACCTCCATGTTGCCGGTGTCGGGCGCGTTGCAGTTGAAGGCTTCCGCGGCCCAGGTGATGCGGCCCATGACCTCGCACAGGTGCGCATAGTCCAGGTTGCTCAGCCCCGGCCCCAGTGGCAACTCCCCCACCGCGGCCTCCTGTGGATAGACACAATCACATTAGGGCAACGAGCTAAGCACAGATGCACGTAGTCCAGGTTGCTCAGCGCCGGCAGCAGTTTCTCCACCGCCACCTCCTGCGGTCCAAGGACAGTGATGTTGTGGAGCTGAGTTTTGTACAGAGAAAACCTTTGAATAGATTGCGCAGTCCCAGGTTGCTCAGCCCCGGCCCCAGCGGCAGGGTCCCCACCGTGGCCTCTTGGTGGATAGACACAAACACGATCAGGGCGAAATGCTTTGCACAGGTGCGCATAGTCCACGTTGCTCAGCGCCGGCCCCAGGGTCCCCCCCACCGCGCCCTCCCGCACCTGACAAGAGCTTTTGAGACAAGCACATCCGTGAACTTGCCTTGACGTATGGATAATCCAGGGTGCTCTTCGGCCGTGCAGTTGTCGCTTCAGCGCGCATACTCCAGATACCTCAGCCAGGGCTCCAGCAGCAAGTGTCCCACAGTCTCCTCCTGCATAATGCCAGAGGGTATGGCCCAATGCCAGCATCGTGTGCTGCAGGCTTTGGTGCTGGCCATTCATACACGATAGGGTGCCTCTTCCTTTTGAGCCAGTTGCCATCACGCAACGATGGCAAATGCTCAGTCGAGGCAACATGGTTCATCAAGAACAGACTGGTCCAATCGCCCATCTGAATCTTCATAGTCAAGGTCGGCCTGGACTGAGCATATGTGAGTCTGAATGACAGACAGACAGACACATGAGGAGACCTGAAATGCCTCGCTCCTAGTATTTGAAGTGTTGCAACCTGAGCAGCTCACCTCGGGGAGTTGCAATTATCACAATTATCACAATTATCACAATTATCGCAATTATCACAACATGACAGTCTATGCCACAGAGGGGAGAGACAACGCGCACCAGCGGCCGCAGCTCCTCGGCCATGGCCGCCGAGATCCACAGGTTCCACAGCCCCGCCTGCTTCGCCTTGCGACGCAGCTCCGCCCTCAGAGGGTGCAGCTGCCACCTGCGCGAAGCACCAGATCAGCAGTCGAGGCTTGTGCATCGGCCAGGATTCCAACTGGGCTGCCAGCTGTAATGAAGTGCTCATGTGCGGCGGTGGAGGACACAGCGGATCTGGCGGGACGCTCAGTTCGTGTGGTCAATGCAATGCAGAGAAGACACAAAAGAAATCTCAGAGACAGCACGAAAGATGTCTCCAGCACCTGTCGGGGTTGTGTCGGTCGCCGTGGAACGCCTGCAGCACTGGGTCCGCCGGCAGGATGTGCTCCGCCACGAAATCCTGCAGGCGCGTCAGCAGCGCCGCGGCTTTTGGTGACGGGCCCAGCCCGGTGCTGGAAGTCGCACCGTTGCCTGCCTGCGCCGCCGCAAGCTGCCGAGTCACAATGCCCTCTGCTCCGCCGCCGCCGCCGCCGCCGCCGTCGGGAGAGCCCCTGCCAGAGGATGCAGCACCGGCGCCGTCGAGCTGCCTGGCGCCGTCTTGCCCGCACTCGGCTTCCGAGCTGCCGGCGACCTCATGGCCGCCGCCGCCGCTGAAGCCGCTCGTGCTGCTTCCACCGCTTGCGCTGCAGCCGATGCGCGCCAGCTCCTGCTGGAGGAGCTGCGACGCTGGCCGTGCTGCTTCCTGCATCCCGGAGGCCTGCGGCGGCGCCTCCGGCAGCGACAGGTGCCCCGCGTCGGCGATGAGGCTGAGCGCGCGGCGCGCGATGGCAGAAACGATTTTCGACGCCCCCGCCTGCGGCACGCCGTGATCGTGGTGTTCAAACAGGTCTCCACACCATGCGCAACAGCGGACTCACTCGCTGACGCGCCCATCTGTGCAGTGCTATGAACGAGTATGCTGAGGCGGTCTCCGACCGAGATGATTCATGACATCCCTAGCTGCGAGCCGGCCCTGAGGCGCAGTCGTCTGGTGCTGGCCAGGGCTACGGCTGTGTTTGAAGCTGCAGCGGTCGTCGACAGGACATCTGTCTGCGGCGCTCGTGCCTCGCAGCAGACACTGACTTTGCGACGAAGCTCAGACGGCAGCATGTGGTCTGATTCAGGGCGCACCTGGCTGGCACGGGCGGAGGAGGCGTTGCCCTGCGCCGCTCGCGCCCCGACGCCTGCGGCACACCATTTTCAGTGCGTCAGCGCCATTGTTTCTCATGGCATAAACCGAAACGAGGATGACTTCCGAACCGAACGGAAACCGCCCTTGGAAATTCCCCAAACAACACCGCCGGCCGAGGCGGGGCTGCCTCCAGCCTGCAATGCAGCGGACAAGGAGTCACCGGCGAGAATGGCGGCGATGCGGAACATGGGCTTTCTAGCGTTTCGTATAGGACTTGTAGGGACAGCAAAACGTCACCCGTCAGGATGGCGGCAACGCGGAACATGGACAGCGCCAGATGAAACGCAAGCGACGGCAGCGGTGGCGGCGGGATGCCGCGCGCCGCGGCGTACGCCGTGACAAACTCCTCCTCAGTCGGTACACCCGCCGGCAGCGACTGCGGCAGCGCGATGCCTGACGGCACGGCCTGCATGGTGTCGAGCGGATGTTGCCAGCACGTCGGCCAAGTTTTGCTAATACCCATGGCACAAGCACACTGTGTTGCACTGTATATGACGCTCAAGCCGGGTCTGCAGCTGAGCATGCCGCTCGGCAGCCATAAGGCACGAGAGAGGCACCAAGGGTCTAGTAGGGCATGCAGACGTAGGCGCGGTCCGGCAGCATATGTTCAAAATGACAAGATGGAACAAGAAAATCAACTCGTAGAGGTGCAACAACAGGCGCCGCACCGAGGGCAGGTGGTAGGGCATGCAGGCGTAGGCGAGGTCCGCCAGCGGGTCGCCGATGGTGGACAGCTCCCAGTCCAGCACCGCCAGCACTTTTGTCGGGTCCTCCTCATCAAACACCAGGTTGTCCAGCCTGGAAATGGGAGAACAGTGTGAAAAATGCATGAAAATAAATACGAAAGATGGCGGACAGCTCCCAGTCCAGCGCCGCCAGCACCCAGCTCGGATCCTCCGCGTAGAAAAGAAACACCAGGTTGTCCAGCCTGGCGTCACACACATAAAAGGTGGAGCTTGAAGGTAAAGCACAGCTCCCAGTCCAGCGACGTCAGCACCTGACTGGTAGGATGCAACGCCTTCGCACGTTCGGTTCCTCGTGTATCTTAGCACATCGGATGTGCCAGGGGCTTTCAGGGCTCTGAAATGAAGACAACGAATGGACCAGCACCTGAAGTCGCCGTGGGACAGTCGGGAGGCGGAGGCGTCGTCGTCGCCGGGCGGGATGTGGCCGCGCAGCCAGTCGATGAGCGCGAGCACCTCTCGCAGCGGCTGCGCGCCCGCCTGCACCGACAGCTGGTACTGCCGCGCCCACCGCTTCACCTGCAGCAATGGTGTGCATACAACTCTTCGCATGCTGACAACGTTGCCAGTCACGGCACTTTTTGAGCCTGCCAGCACCCACAGCTGGTACTGCCGTGCCCACCGCTTCACCTGCGGCACCGTGTCCAAGACTGTGTAGATTCAAACAGAATGAGGGATTGTGTAGTAAAGCACAGATGCGGGTTGCAGGATATCCCGCAGTCGCCCTACGGAGCCGCTCATGACATGCCGCCGGGCGGGTCCTGGCATGCCAGCGCTGCTGTGCGCAGGCAGGCCTGAGCTACCACACGACCACGGCACAGATCCATTTGTCAGCACCATTTCATGGCCACAAGTGCTGGGCGCACCTAGCGCTTGCAGTAGCCGGCGCGGGGGCCGTAGTTCCAAGACTAACAGCATTCCCAAGGTTGCATGCAAGTCGTCAGACGCCACAACCCAGTGCTGGGCCACCTGGCGCTTGCAGTAGCCGGCACGGGGGCCGTAATCGCCCAGACCCGCCTCCTCCGGCGCCAGGCTGTGCAGCTTTGCGAGCGTCCCCGCCGCCGCCATGTACACCTGTGTGGCGCCAGCAGCTCGTTGGCAATCACAGCAGTGGCTTGTTGTCATGCACAGCCGCAGCTGCGGATCAAAGCCATACTTGCTTCCCAGATGCAGCGGCACCCCGCTGCCGGCAGGAGCGTCATCTTCGTCAAGGAAGTGCACTGAGCAGCTCCCGACAAAGGTGCGCCAGATTTGGCCATTCCGATAGAAATATCAGCATACCTGAGTGCGTTGCGCGGGTGCCAGCTCAGGCAGCGACAGGTCGTCAAAAACGCGCCCCTGGACGAAGGACATGACATAGAATGGCGTCCCAACCACAGCATCGTCCTGGCACAGGCACAGCGCCCGCGGCACCGGCACCTGCACGCAGCAGGCGCGGCAAGGTTGTGGTAAGACCCAACAGACTTTGACTGCAGTGCAACATATCAGGTGCCAAGGCATTCCCACACGATGTCATCCTGGCACAGGCACAGCCCGTGGCATCGGCACCTGCTAACAGCGACGACTTTCAGCTACAGCTGGGGCACCCAAAGCACGCATGAATGCAGCACCATGCCATGCCAATCCCTCTGCTGCCATGATGCAGCAGCAGAGTTTCGCTTGCTGAGCGAGGGCTCCTCATGCACAGCCCGCTTCTCACCTCCGAGTGCGCAGACAGTGCGGCGATGACGCGGAACTCGCGGTCGACGGCGTGCGCCGACGCCAGCACCCTGCCGGGCGGCTTCTTGCGCAGCACATACTTGTGGCAGCCGGCCTACGGCGTCAAACGCTCAGCTCACGACACCATCGCATTGACAGGAAGCAGTCTGCCGTGCTCTGTCGTGGACTGGAATCGAATGGCTGTCAGCAGCTGTTAAACTAAAGGTCGCATGCACAGGGCAGACGAACCTGCACAAGATACGTCGGGTTGCTCTGGCCATGCGCAAACTGGCGCGCGGTCAGCGGCTCAGACTGCGGGAAGCCTAGCACGTGCTGCACCAAGTACGCATGCAGGGCCGCCTGCGTGCATAGAGAAGATTTCATTGGCTTTCACGTTCAGGATAGCGCTATGTGGCGAGGGTGCTCATGTGGCGTATGGGCCGCTACGGCAGCATGTTCAGTCTTGCCATGCTTCCCACGAGACTCCGTCGACGTGAAGAAACAAACTGCACGAACGGCCTCGCATACACGCAACCCCGCACCTCATCGAGGACGTGCGCTGGCGCAGGAACCACTGCGAGGGAGGATGTCGACAGTACCATGGTTTCGAAATGCCGTTCGACGCACCCGCGGCATCAACGAAATGCCAGGATTATCAGGGCAGCTGACTCAGCACATCGAAGAGACGTACCACGCCCTGACAAATCAGCCATGCAACTTGGACATTATGCCCGCATGACAACACAGTGATATGTCTGACAGGGTGTGACATGATCGAAAGGAAACGAGGAATCGCAAGCGCACGGGACACATGGAAGCTGCCGTGCATCTGATTGCTGCACCGCTGACAGCGCATCGATATCGTCGCTCGATATCGCTCGATATCGCTCGTATCATAAGATATTCCTGATCCATACATCTGCCTCGGACGGCGCGGCATCGCGCATTCCTCTCAGCTCGAACGCAACTGTCGGCTTGGGAGCTCGAGAATAGGGCCGTCGCGTATTGCGAGGCAGGGCGCACACAACAGTGCAGCCATCACGCCATCGGTCGGCTTTGCAAAAGTCGTAGGAATAATGGGTGAGCTGCCTACACGAGCTCAGTTCTCGCCACGCCGCACGCCTGAAGGGGAGACTACTTGACTCAACGTCAAGACGTCCTGCCGTCGTTGCTCATCACGACACTTGAGGAATCGTTGCGCATTCTGCGCACGGTGCATCAGAAGCTCAAATTGCAGAAGCTCAAACTGACAAATTTTAGCTCTTAATGCTTGCGCGCGAGCTGCCCGTACTCGTGTTGCGGTCGTTCATGTGGCTGTCGTCAGCAAGAGCCATTGTGGCGATTTTGTTCCAGCTTCGTCGCATATCGTCTTCAGGGTCATCTCTAATACCAGTCATGCTATGCTGAAAAGTCCAAAGCCTCGCTTCCGCGCTGCGAGGCGGAACAAAATTCTGTGAAATATATCCGTGAAACTCGAGCTGATGCGATCCTTGAGCTGCACCAAATCATACTCTATCATGTCAACGCATTCACTGCAGATCAATGGAGCTCCAAAACGGTGATGTCGTGGATCCGAAACACGGAAGCACATCGCGATGGCGGCGTCCGGTCGACATGCTGCGGCAAGGTCATCAACGCCTTGCGATCATCGACGAAGGTCTTTCAAGCAGTCAAGTCCATCAGCATGGCGGAGAGCTCCGGCGGCCTGCTCGTCTCGCAGCCAGGTGAGCGCATTGGCGATGCGGCGGGAAGTGAATTTCAGTTTGATCAGCTTGCGCCGCGCAGGGCACTCATACCTCAGCTCCCTGTTCTGCAGGCCGCCCCACGTCCCAGAAATTTCTCTTCGCAATATTCATGGAGTTCCTGGGGCTGCTGCTGGTTTCGCTCTTTGGAAATTCCTCCAGAGTTCGCTCCTACCGGCAACGGACTCACCCCAGCGGTACGCTTCATCCGTGTGTGAACTCATGGCCAGTTTTCCTTCTGTCGGCAGCAGCAGCAACGGCGACGGCGGCAGCAGCAGCGGTGGTAGCAGCAGCAGCGGCGGCAGCAGCAGCAGCAGCAGATTCCTCTTGCATGGATTGTCAAGAGCTGTGCTATTGGATTGTGCAGGTCTTAATATACATTGGGGCCAACGTCAGCGGCGGGTCACACATGCTCCTTGCCGTCTGCTGGCACCGAAGTCGCGTGACTGACGACCATTGGATGGTGTCCTGTGTGGTGTTCTGATGTGTGTCGTGACTGGTGACTATCCTCTGGTCACAGGCACCGGAATCCCGCAGTCTCTTCCGCCATGCTCATTACGGGTCACATCCGGAAATGTGGGGTGAGTTACGCGACGCGCCGGCATATGAGCGCCCGCTGGTGAACAGCATGTCGCAATGATCGTGACGAGGTTGTTGAGCTGGCTCAGATCTCACCCACGCTTCGATCATGCTGGCCTCTGGTTGTCGGAGCCTCCCTCTGGGCTGCGGCAAATTGTGCAGGCAGCAACACAGGTCTGTGTCACCTTGGCATACAAATGGAGCTGCTGGCCTTAGTTTTTGCATTTTTTGACGATCGTTTGCACATGGCTACTGATCGTGAGACACTGAGGGCTACGTGTTGAACCTCAACAGGCATCGCTGAATCCTGCACGGTCACTTCCACCCGCAGCAGTCGTCCACTGGTGAGCATGTCGTGTTGATGTTTGGCTGTCGGCAAACCGCAGCTGACACCTGCACACTGAATGTGTCATCTCCTGCATGCAGGCGACATCTGGATCTACCTTTTAGCAGAAATGCTCGCAACTTGGTGCCGCACACACTCATCTAAGTTCTTGTCCTTTTAAACTCCGAAGTTCAGCCTTGTGGCGTGCGCATGTCCAACCAACCGAATGCGCTGGGCATCTGCAGGCGCATGCGCGGGCCTGCTGTCCTGCCCCTGGTGAGTCGATGTGCTCGCTTGTGAAAGACGAGCGGACCCCGCCATGATGCTGCAACCTGCCTGGCCGGGGTGCGCAACCTGTGCGGCGGCAGCCAGCCGATGATGCCTCGAGCTGCGCTCCCCTGCCGGATGTCTGTCCTGTGGCTGATGCCCTGGATGCAACGCGCAGTATGGCACCGGTGAGGAGAGTGGGCACGTTGACGCCGAGTTCGAGATCGACCCGGACGAAGTGGAATCTGACGGCATTGACATGGAGGTGCGTGTGCTCACTGCCAGGGGCCCAGCCAACTTCTCCTGCAGCCACTGGCGGGAAGTGGCGCCGAGCACTGCAGAATCTGATCCATCTGCCGCACAGATGACGACCGTGTGCCAGAAATGTGTGTCCCTTGCGGCAATGCAAAGCGCTCACGAGGATCACACATTGACGGCAGCGCGGAAACATGCGTGCAGGCGGAGCACGAGGAGAACAAGGAGCGCATGCACATCATCCACAGGGCGCAGGCCGCCCAAAGTGCCAACCCGACAGTCGTGCATGACGTCGCCGAGAGGGATCGCGACGACTCGCCGTCGCCGCCGCTCGCCGAGAGCGTGTGACACCCCCGCTGGGGCGGCGGCGGCGGCGGCGGCGGCGGCGGCGGCAATCCGCCTGCTGATGCATTGCCAATGTTGGCGCTGTAGGAAGCCAGTGGAAGCATCAGCGGCGCCAGCGCAAAGCCGGCGAGCACGTGGCGATTTTCCTGCCTTTTCTTGTGCGCAATGCAGACAATTCTGCGTGTTGCTTCCTTCGGCCTGCCATCAGGCCACTACATTCGCTTGCACACCTTCAGAACGCCGTACTGAGTTGGATGATGCCCGCAAGCACCATCTGGTTTTGGTTTGAGGATGCACCTCCGGCGCCATTGCTGCCGCCTGGACGGCTGTATGCCGGTTCTAGATCGCGTACAATCTTGTGATCCAGCTGCTGGTTCAGAGTTCAGATCAAGTAACTTTGGGAAAAACCCTGAAGCAGTTTGACCTACGAACGGTCGCCCTGTGCTGAAATTGCACAAATCCTGTCGCGAAATGAAGCTACTTACACCTCCTCAAAGAGGCCATCGACATCCTGCATTGTATCAAGGACCGCGTCAATTTCCCTGGTCTTGCTACAGCAGTCCGCGGCTGCGGCAGGTTCTCTCGCACATTTTCGCGGCCTCGGTTCGCGCGAGGCATCGGCTGTGGAACAGTACTCTGCATCATGCTGCGCCAAAGGAATGGGTGAGGCTTGCCATCAGAATCACATTTTACCATGATAGCAGCAACAGTGCCGCTGGTAAACTATGCTCGACAGTACGATAACTAGGGCCACCCGTCGACTGTACTACTGTCGCGGACGCTCGCAGGGCATCCGATGACATGGGGAAGCAACACGGCAAACGGCCAGAGGATACGCCGTCCGCGCCGTCGGCAGATGGCGACGAGGGTGGCCTGCTGGTGTCGCAGCGCGGCAAGCTTGCCGGCACGAAATTTCTGTTCGCGCTGTGGATGGTGGGCTCAGATCTCAGATCCTGGTCGAATCTGAGGACCTGCTGATCATGAGCTGGTCCCCCTGGCTATAAACGTGACAAACTGTGACCCCGTTGCCCACAGCATGCGGCACTGACCAAATCAGTCATTGCCACAGTCAAATACAAGCCATGCTGGATCATGGTGCTTTTGTCGACACGCAGGAGTTTCTGGGCACCATGTTCTTCACTCTGTTCGGCAATGCGGCTCCCCCATCCTTCGGAGCTGTCGGAAATGGTGCGGCGGCATGCTGGACGCACCCATGAGCGGCGTTCAAATCGTGTTGAATACCAAGGCGTGTGAGACCGATGTCGTGCTCCTCTGGCACTGGACGGCCCCGCGACTTATCTGTTCATCTGACACGTCGATTCGCCATTGCATCGCGCAGGCTTGATGCTGGCGGTCATGGTCTACATCACCGCCAACGTCAGCGGCGGGTGAGCGTCGGAATGGCCAGCCCTGCTGCTTCTGATTGATGCAGTCCTGACGCATGTGTCTGACGAACAGCACGCTCAACGTGTTCGATGCGTCAAGTGACACCGCTGGAACACACGTCTCTTGATCGATAGTTTGTATTTGCAGCCACCTCAACCCAGCGGTCACGTTTGGCACACTGCTGACGGGCCACATTAGCCTGTCCAAGGGGGCGCTGTACATAGCTGTGCAGATTCTCGGGGCCATCATCGGCACCTTGCTGACAGTAAGTCTGTTCGTACTCATATGCTGTTCATGGCGGATCGGCCATGAGGTCCCCTGCCCAGTGATCGCAGGCCCCTATCGAACGTCTAATGTGCAGGCCGCCACCATGTAATGCATACCAGCACAGATGACTCGTGAAAAAAATAGCAATTGCCGCGCAGGTGGGGTTGACGCCCGGGGCAGCAGTCGGAGTACACAACGATGTAAGGCAACCCAACTTGCGGTTTTCGATCGTGTTGCAAAACACCAAAAGGCTGTGCCTTTCTGCTAAAACGTAATTTATGCGATAACAGGCCTGCTTCAGGCCGGGCGCGGACGTCTCAAAGGGCCAGGCGTTTGGTTGGGAATTTTTCATGACATTCATTCTTGGTAAGGGTGGCTATCGCACCGATGACGCAATGGTCGTGATTCTGTTGTTTGTTTCTTCCGAGCGTCAGCGTGTCTACCCTTCTGCCGTTACTGCGTCTCACAGGTTGCCTCAAAGATGGTGCACCTAGGCGAACGCGAGGGCAGCACCGCTAACATGCTGTTGTGTGTGACACAGTGTCCACAGTGTACGCGGTCGCCATTGGCAAACCCAGCTTCGGAAATGTGGGGCCACTCATCGTCGGGTGCGCCGTCTCTTTCTTCACAGCAGCCAGCCGTACAACTTGCCCGCCGTTCAGCCTGGCTCAGCTGAGCCTGTGTGTCGGAGGTGTCGTCGTCATATTGAGCTTGTGTCATTCTGACATGTCGCAGTGTTGCGCTGTGGGCATGCGCGACATCTGCCGGACAGTTCACCACGGCGTCATTGAACCCAGCGAGAACGCTCGGTCCTGCAGGTGCCTGCTGCCTCACTTGAAAGCCTGTCTCTCAATCATCATACCGGCTGCATTTTCCGTGAGAAAATGTGCTGCCTCAACCACACAAATGGAACATGCTGCATGCGTTCCATGGTCACCGCGCTTTCTGGAAAACACATTTCTTCAAGACTCTGACGAGTTTTGCTGTGCTGTGGTTGGAACAGCTGTCTTCCACTGCAACTCAGGTCAGTGCAATCATGCTCCCTTTGTAGTCTGGTCGCTCTCGGTACTGCACTTTTGTTGTGACACCCGTGTGTTGCGCCCCACACCGAGGAGCACTTGTTCAACGCAGGCGATGCCTGGTGGGTCCTGTGGATGCGACCGCTATCGCCTTGCAAATTTGTGCACGCGGATCTGTGCATATCACACAGATGGAGTGCTGCTGATTCCGGCTGTCTGACGCATGGCACATGTGGCATTACACATCTGAGCGTTCCTACTTCCACTCAAGCGCCACCTGCTTCCACAGGTACTATGTCATTGCAGAGGTACTGGCGGGCTGCCTCGCAGGGCTGATGGCCATGCCCCTCTACGTGAGCACTGCTGTACAAAGTATTTTGTGGGTTTATTGACGGTGCACCCTGGCCAGCACTGGCAGTGTTGGTGCCGTGCCGTGACCGTCTTTGATGTGAGTGTGTGTGTGTGTGTGCAGGGCAAGGGACGAGAGTTCATGCGGCCAATCGACTCGGAGTTTGAAGAAGTCACAGACGAGGACAGCGATGATGCAAAGCAGGTGCAATACGCAAATATGAACAAGTCTCAGATTTCTCACAGCGCTCAGGTTTCACCGTGTGCCGCGATACGAAGCACCGCGTTGAAGTACCGCGTTGAAGTACCGCGTTGAAGTACCGCGTTGGAGTACCGCGTTGAAGTGCCGCGTTTCACCGTGTGCTGCGATATGAAGTACCGCGGGCATGAAGCCCACCATCTGCCCTGGACCCACCTTGATGGCCCGGGCTTGCATGCCGCCAGCAGTGAAGATCGAAACATGTCTGGGTTTGTTCGTCGACACCTTCGTTCCGAAGAGGATCAAACTTGCACAGGAGGAGGCGGCAGCTAATGAGGAGCGAATGTACAACATCGAGCGTGGGCAATCGAACACCAGCGCGCACCCGGCGCTACAGACGCACGAAGCAGCGATGCAGTCTGGGCCGTCGCTGTCGCCGCCGCGCGCTAACAAGGTCCGTCATCTCCTCGGGCGGATCTCCTTGGGCGGATTGGCGTCATTCTGTGGACGCCGGGCAGAACCTCCGGATGCGGACCGGCTGAATGCAGTGCCTGTGGCAGTCGCGTGGGACTTCGGCTTGACGGTGCTCGCATTTCGAAAGTGACCATCGGGTTGGTCGACGCAGGCGCTTGCTGACCGGCCACACGCCCACAACAGAGCCCAGTCCCTGCGCCCACCCTTCACGACGTTGTGAGCACGCGGCGTGGATCAGGGATGCCGGCAGCGACTGAGATCCGTCATCTGTGCAGTAATCCTCCAAAACCGCGCAGCGGGGGAATCTGCGCCGCAGGCGTCTCATAGTGCGGCCGAGTGGCTGATCCCCGCCGTTGGAAACATCAGATCGGATCTAGGCAGACAACTGCTGCCTGGATGGAGCTTCTACCCAGGCTTTACTTACGACTGGCGGCCGTAAGCATCGTTGGTCGTACTCATTGCATTCACATTTGTTGTCACCAAGCGGGCAACATTCAGCTCCGCCGGCACTGCCGCTGCGCAGCGACGTTTTTATTCTGGAATTCTTTCATTCATAAGTGACAAATTGCGACTTTGGTGACCGCAATTGGCGTGCAGGATGGCTGCCACCTGTTCCTTGGTGCGAACCCGTCCTGCCCGACCAATTGAACCGCCCAAGAAATTGCACTCGCCCTGTAGTAGTGTACCTGCCCACACCTTCTTCATCGCTGCTGAAGTAACACCTTCTTCATCGCTGCTGAAGAAGGTGTGCACACAGCTTCCAGCCCCGAATCCCGCCCCAAGTATTGCCGCCTGCGACACACTTACAAAATCTTCCTGGCCACAATCCTGCGGGCAGCGCAACTTGACTGATCGCCGTTCAGCCCGGCGCCGGAACCGTGACCAGGATCCCAGAAGCCTTGTGGGTCCTCCGCCGGCTACCGAGAGGTGCAACCACCATCATGCTGCGCCAGAAGTTCGGGTGACCAATACCAAAGGACTGGAATCAATGCATGCTGTGTCGCGAGCGTGCATGGCGTGTACGACAGATAGAGCAGCCGGCGCGACCTCTCCTCTGCAGGATGCGCGAAGATGGCGGTGGCAGGAACGGCTCGAAGCCAAAGGCGAAGCAGTCAGACGATGGGGACGAGGGCGGCCTGCTGGTGTCGCAGCACGGCAAGGTCGCTGGTCGCAAATTTCTGTTCGCGCTGTGGATGGTGGGCTCAAATTCTGGATCCTGATCAAATCTGTTGACCTGATGACATGAGCTGGTCCTCTAGGCCAGGACTTTGGCGATAAAATGAATGGTGAAAGTGCTGCGCACGCGGCATTCATCAACTCGAATGTGATGTGATCAAATGTAACCATGCGCAGGAGTTTCTCTGCACCATGCTCTTCACTCTGTTTGGAAATGCGGCGCCACCCGCATTCAGCGCCGTCGCAAATGGTGCGCCTGCACTGCATTGCTGACAACTCTCCGTCTCCAACCCTTCGGACGCAGCGCTGCTGCTTCGTGGTATGCTGCAGCAGGCTTGCATGGACATTCCAAAGTGGCATGCCACTGATTGCATTGCATGTCCGTTTGGGGCGCAGGCTTGATACTCGCTGTCACGGTGTACATTGCCGCAAATGTGAGCGGCGGGTGAGGTCTTCGCCTGTCACAGTTACTCTTCGTAACCCATGCCTGCTGACGTGTTGTTCCTTCGACCTGATGCTGCTGTTTGTAAGCCATCACCGATGTTCATCACGAGATGAACTGCGCCCGGGGTCGGAAGCGGTTTTCGAGTCCTTCGATCATCATGCATGCAGACACCTCAACCCGGCAGTCACCTTCGGCACCCTGCTGACGGGCCACATCAGCCTGGCCAAGGGGGCGCTGTACATTGTGGCACAGATTTCCGCAGCCATCATCGGCACCCTGCTCACGGTGAGGGCCGCTGCTCTGAATGGGCCATGTGCGCTTGCCTGCTCATCGCCAAAAAAGGCTGCGAGCCGCAAGGGCACTTGACGCGAGCGCGAAATTGCTTTCAAGTATCGCTTTTGTTGGCGCAGGTGGGCTTGACGCCCGGGGCAGCCATCGGCGTGGACAACGGCGTAAGCCACTTCAGTGTTGCGTTTCGATATGCGTTTGTATTATGAGCTGATGTATGTATGAGCAAAGACAGCAGCATGATTGATTTTTTAATCAAAATCAAAATTAAAAAAAAAAAAAAAAAAAAAAACCGTAAGATATGCGTGTGCAGGCCTGTTTCAGGCCGGGCATGGGCGTCTCCAAGGGCCAGGCGTTTGGCTGGGAGCTGATCATGACATTCGTGCTGGGTGTGATCTCGAAAAGTGAACTCCAGTCAAAGTCCTTGTATTCACCATGTTGCTGACGCAACTGCTGAACATAATTTGACGTCCAACACGTCAGATGCCAACAGTTGTCCGTTGAGCTGAGACTGTCCTTGGAGGAATGCAGTGTCCACTGTGTACGCCGTCGCGATCGGCAAACCCAATTTTGGAATTGTGGGGCCCCTCATCGTGGGGTGCGGCTTCATTCGATGGACTTGATGATGGACATGGACCGTTTGCCATGCCTGTCTCTGGCGACGCAGCGCGGCAGGAGGAGAGTCTGATTTTTGTGAGCACTGTGTGACCTTATCGCTAGTGCTGCTGCCTAGGTTTGAGATGCAAGGTCTTCTTTTGCAGAATCTCGCTGTGGGCATGCGCGACGTCTGCAGGACAGTTCACGACGGCGTCATTGAACCCAGCGAGAACGCTCGGCCCAGCAGGTATGCAAAACTGCATGTGAGGCCTCATGTTGAGGTTGGGGATGTAACGGCACCACAATCCTGTTTTGACTTTCACAAGGACAGGCCATGCAGCGCTCAGTATTCTGACTCTCATGTGTGCTTCTGGGTACAACAGCCGTCTTCCACTGCAACTCAGGTCAGTGCAGGTGCCCTGACTGCACTGCCGCGTTGCGCGCAGTGCCTGTCTCAGCTGCCCGACACCCAGCGACAGACGCCTGGCATATCTGTGGCTGACAGGACCTCCTCGCTGTGTGTTCCAGGGGATGCCTGGTGCGGTTCGGCGGCGCTTGCCTCAGGACAGCCAGCCCTCACGCGTGTGAACTTGTTGAATGTCATCGCATCTTGAATGCGTGCAACCGCATCAGCCTCGCTGTTACAGGCACTCAGCGACTATTCCACGTTCCTCTAATGGAAAGATGCTGTTGCAGGTATTATGTGCTCGCAGAAGTACTGGCTGGCTGCCTGGCTGGGCTGATGGCGCTGCCTCTCTATGTGGGTTCCTTCCGGCCCTCGGCAACCCGTATACGTGTTGTTGACTGTTGCCCGCCTGCACCCGGCCATGCCCACCTACACACGTGCCGGAACTTCCTCGCCGCGGATCGCCGTGGCTCATCCATGACCGCCGGGCTTGCCGGTGGGATGCAGGGCAAGGGCAGGGAGCACATGCGGGTGATTGAGTCGGAGCTTCAAGAGGGCTCAGAGGACGAAGACAAGGACGGCGACCAAAAGCAGGTGGGGCTCGAGCATTTTGGGGCTAGAGTACACAATGAAAATTCCCTTCGTCTCGAGTTCTGCACGCATCCGACTGTCGCGCACTGCATCCATTACTTCACCATTGCACTGTGGTTTTTCAGGAAAAGGATGCGGTGACGGACGAACGCTTGTCTGACTCCGAGCGCGGCCAGTCGTCCACCAGCTCGCGGCGGGAGCTGCAGCCGGAAACGCAAAACCCGGCAGCAGGCAGCCACCCCACGCCGGCGTCGCCGGCACCTCGCGTCTCGCCGTTCGCGCACAGCAACATCCAGCGCCCCGCCTTCAAGCACGTCGTCAGCACGCGGTCGCCGGGCGGCAGCGGCACGCGGTCGCCGGGCGCCGACGGCGGCGGCACGCGGCCCAGCAATGGGCTGCCAGCGTCGATCAAATACGTGTCCGTGCCGTGAGTGAAGGCGGCACCGCGCTGTGATCGCACATACGCCGCTTTCACCAAAAGTTGTTCGAACCTGAACGCCGTGGAAGTTTTCTGGGCACTTGCGGCTCAACCTAGGCCAGCATCCATTTCATGCTTGCTCGATCCGGATTGTAGTTGATGCGCAGGCCAGATTTGCTGGCAGTCAGATTTGACATTTGGCGGCCGGCATGGCGCCCATTGGTACCCATGATCATAGTATGTTGTCCTATATTCGTTGCTAAATACATAGGGTTTCCTATGATTTCGTATCGAATGTTGCAGTGGAAACGTTGATGCCGCAGCCTGTTTGCATTTCTAGGGTTCAAAGGGTTTCTAGGGTTCAAAGGGGGAGGGGCATCTACTATATGTAATGCAATCGGCCTCGAGCATTTAGCCAACACTACAATTACAGACAAGCTGCCATCTGAATATGATGCCTGTCTTTCCAACTGCTAGAAATGTCAACAACATCTATCGAGGATGTCACGGCGCCAAGCCATCTCCGCTGTCCTTAGTCCAAGCTGCAAATACCTGCATTGCATAAGTAATCAACTGCCGCTGCACCTGCCAGATTTCTATCACACTGTCATGCCAAGTCGTACATTTGAGCTCGTCTTCAACTTCAAATGTCAACATCTCAAATGCTCTCACATCCCTGTCTCTCCGGCAAGCCCCCACCCGCGCAGCATCGCCAACGGCATTTTCTCTCCATGTCTACAGCACAATCCTGGCCGCCTGCCAGCACTGCCGCTTGCAATTTAGGCCCGGGGCAACTGCAGCGTCGATGACGGCGCAGTCGCCACCTGGTATCCGCCGTAACGAGTGCGCAGGCTCAGCCTCGCCAGGCTGGACCGGCTTCCGCGGCGCCGCTCGGCGTTGGCAGCAGACCGCACCCCAGGCGACCAGCTGCTGCTGTCCAGTGCGTCTTCAGTCGCATAGTCTGGCGGCCTGACCGTACGCTCACTGCCACATTGCGGCGCCTGCCTGCCGGACGGCGCGGCTGCGGCGCCAGATGCGCTGCTGCGATGTGGTGCTTCACCGTCGCCTGAGCCGGGGACATCCCAGGTCACTGACGCCAGGTGCCTGGCCAGCGTCCGCGCCGCCGGCGGCGGCTCCGCCGAGGCCTGGCAGCCATTTGCTGCGGCCGCCGCCTGCGGCCACGAAGCCGCTGGCGGTCGCGCCACCGCTGCTGCTGCCAGGCTGCCATTGCCGGTGGCAAGGGAGTTGTCCCAGTCCGCCGGCTGCGCTGCAGCTGTCTCCCGGCTGCCAACAGCGGCAGCACCAACAGCTAGTTTCCAAACCGCCGGCGGGGGCGGGGGGCTTGCCGCGCGCCGTCACCGCACGGCGTGCGCGGACAGGGGGTTGCGCTCCCGGTTCAGCTCCAGCACCTCCAGCCGCTTGCCCAGCTTCGACTGCACCTGTGGCGTCACAGAAAGCGGAGATGTCAGGTCGGAGTCCGTCAGTGGACTACTAGCTTTGCGCTGCCCAGCTCAGCTCCAGCGCCTCCAGCTGCTGACTCAGCTTCGACTGCTCCCCTGATTAGGTTCAGAGCACTTGTGCACATCCTGAGCAGGAGGTGGAATGAGAACACAATGCTCCGGTGCTGCAGAAACTCCTACTTTGGCGGGCGGCGTGGACAGGCTGTCGGGGGAGCGCATGGGGTTGAGCGCGCTCATGCGCAGGGGCTCGGGCGCGGGCCCCGTCGGCTTGGTGGTGCCCGGCTGCGCCCCTGAAGCCTGCTCCTGCTGCTGCGCCAGCGTCAGGTGGATGCTGGCGAACTTTCGCTGCAGCGATTCCACCTGCGGGGCACGGTTGGACATCTCAGTCCGAGGTTGTGACGATGAGCCGATTGTATTGATGGGCGGCCGTGCTCCCGCTGCTGCGCTAGCGTCAGGTGGATGCCGCAAACTTGCGCTGCAGCGACTCCACCTGCACACAATGACACTTGGGATGGAACAGGGAGAGACGAAATAGGGGGGCAGCTCCATGCTCAACACAAATACAACAACCATGCGCTTACCCTGCCAGCCCGCCACTGCCGCTCGGTTGCCACTGCAGTGTTCAGATGACTTCTCCTCAGAACCGAGGAAGTCTCACTGGTTCCTTCGTCACCACGTCAGCCCACCTGGTGCAGCTCGGATTCCAGGGAGCGCAGGCGGGCGTCCAGCGCGCCGCGCGTCGCCGTCACGTCAAACACCGCGTCCAGGTCCTGCGCGTAGGCGGCCTCCAGCTCCTCGCGCAGGCGCCCGGGGAAGGCGTCCAGCAGCGGCATCAGGAAGAAGCAGTTGAACTTGAGCTCCACCGTCGTCACCACCTGCTCCCGGATGCCTGCATCACAGCAAACGTGTACTTTTGATGATCTGGCGCCCGGGGAGGCGTCCAGCAGCGGTATTAGGAAATTGGACTTGACCTCCACTATCGTCACCACCTGGTCCCAGATGCCTGCGTCGGAAGGAACAGTCCAGCGGCGGCATCAGAGAAAAGCGGTCGAATGTGACTTCCGCCGTCGTCACCACCTGGTCCCGAATGCCTGCAATTGGAGGTGCACTCATGCGGGTGACTCAGAACGGAAGAATGTCTCAAGTCATTGTCAGTTCACTGCGCCACTACCTCGTCGCGCACGCCCGCACATGAGCGAGCTGGTCGCGAAGAAGCAGAGCGGCAGCAGCATGCACATTTCGAACACTTGCCGTCAGCAGAAAAGTTTAGGTATTCAGCAGGCGGCGCACCCTCGAAGACCTGGCCCACCAGCGCTGCCACTTGCGGCCTCTGACAAAGTTTTTGGGGTAACTAAATGGGCTTACAAAAAGCAAACAATGGGTTTGCTCAGAGGATATGAAAGCCCGCGTACCCTCGAAGATCTGGCACACGAGCGCCGCCACTAGCTGCTCCGACAGCGAGCCCAGCTGCCGGCTCCACAGGGTGCTCTCCAGCAGCTCTGCCACGCCGCCGCCGCTCCCGGACGCCGCCGCGGCGTTCCGTGCGCCGTCCTTGCCGCCGCTGCCGCCACCGCTCTGCGCCTGCACCGCTGGCATCTACTGCCCAGCATGATCTCCACATCAGCTGCAGTTTCAGGTTCACTCCAGCTGTTCCGGCATATTGTTTCGCGCCGCGTCGTAGCCGCCGCCATCTGCGGCGCGACATCAGGCGTGCAGGTCAACCGTTGTCCCAGCCTCCAGCCGCTTTGGCACATTGCAGGCTGTTTCCGCAGGAATGAAAGCCTGCTTCAAGACGGGAAGTCGGCATGCCGCTGCACATGTCGGCACCAGCTGAGGGGTTTCGGGCTAGCCAAGGGACATGCCATGGGCTCAATGCTGTGGACTGCGCTGAGACAATCGCGGCAGGAAGGTACAACAGCCCCAAAATTCCGTGATCACGCGACATCATCATGATTGAGGCGCACCCGGCGCAGCATGGCTTCCAGGGCGCCCTTGGACTTGGTGTGCAGGCTCCAGGTCACATACCGCGTCACGCTCGTCAGGTCCTCCATGCACCTGCCCCAGGATTGGTTCACGAGTGGTGAACATCAGTATGACTTGCTTTAGAGCAGCAGCCAAGACGGAGAGCCTGCAGAAGGCAGGATCGACATGCAGAGAGTCAGCGATGCTGCAATGGATGCTGGGCCCGCCCCAGCACAAGCTGCCAGGCCGAGCAGAGGCCCCACCACCGTCAAGCAAAGCCCCTTGGAGGGGACCCCCAACACTTCCCTCATGCTGTGTCCGCCTGTGGCTACATCCAACAGATGTGTTAGTAATGCTGCGTCAGAGGTGTTTCACCTGTTGCGGGTGGCGGTCTCAACCTCCTCAACGAAGGAGTGGAAGGAGCTGCCGAGGCGCTTGAGGAAGAGGTCGTGGCCCGTCAGCCCCCGCCCGTCCTTGGCCAGCAGGTGCAGCGCGATCGGCAGCATGCGCCGCAGCACGTGCGCAAAGCGGTAGCCCAGCTGCAGCACGAAGAATGGCATTCAAGTCAATTAAGGGCGCTTCGTTTGCACACTCCGGCGTGTTTCTCACTAATCCATCAAAAGTGCACTGCGCATGATTTGCCAGGCGCATATTTCAGGCCTGTCTGGCGGGCGGGGACTGGCTCTGCGTGGCTGCATAGGACCGGAGGTGTCATTACTTGAAGGGTGTCATGGAGGAGGCTGGGCGGCTCGCCTGGTGCACGAATGGCTCGAACATGTCGCGGGCGCGCGACACCGCGATGACGCACGCTGTGCGCATGTAGTTGACGCCGTCGTGGAAGTCGTCCACACCGCACGCGTTGACGATCTCCTCCCGCCTGCAGACAGAGTATGTATTGTGTGTGACGTATTTCTGCTGTCACTAAGTAGTTGACGTCGTCGTGGAAGTCGTTCACGCCGATGCGTTGACAATCACCCCCCGCCTGCAGACGATTTCGCATCATGCTGAGTAAGCTTGCCATGCATGCTTCCAACCGCAGTAGGAGTGGCACTCGATGCAGGCAGCGGACGTGATGTCGGGGCAGGCGCTGGAGCCGACAGCCGCGCAACAGCAGGGCGCGGTGCATTGCGGATGGTGGTGCGCACAACAGTGTAAACATGTGTGTGAAGACTTTGTGATTCAGTTGCACACGTGATGTCGGGGCAGGCGATGGCGCCGACGGCTGCGCGGAACTCGGCCATGGCGCGGTGGTACTGCGCGCCTCCGTAAAGCCGCATGTGCGCGTTCGGCAGCCCCTCCGGGGTCGGCAGCGGCCGCCCATCCGGGCCCACAAATGCGCCTGTGCGCATTTTGATACATGTAGAGATGTCAGATGGAAGTTGCACAGCCTCTTCTGAATACGAGTAAGGCGGATACGACTTATGGAGACTTCGCGTTGATACCCTCCGGTTTGCTTCAGCGCCAGGCAGTTGGGGGTTGCAGTGCAAAGGCAGAGGGAGACGTGCAAGAGAGAAATGACACATGCTCCTCGCTGCAGGTAGTGCAAATCACATGTTGAGGGGCTCGTCACTGCAGTTGTCTGCTGGGCGCCTCACAAAGCGAAGGCGCAGCGACTTGCATCAGGCCTGTTCAAACCTGTGAAGCTTCTCGACGAATATGAAAACTCGACCATACAGAAGGTGTGTTCTGAAGCGCGCACCGCCGCGGATGTGCTCGTCGGCGAGCGTCTCGCCAAACTTCTCGGGCGGCGCGGACACGGTGCCGCGCAGCAGCAGCGCCAGCCGCGTCAGGAAGGCCTCCCGGAACATGCGCCCCCGCTCCTTCAGCCGCTCTGGCGCCAGGTCCAGCAGCTCGCCCTGCAGCGAAAAGGGAAAGTAGTCCAAGAGTCAAACAGGATGTGAATCGAGTGGAATATGCGGCCGCACTCCTCAGGCGTTCCAGCTCGCCCCGTAGCAAGAACACGAGTGGTTTTCGATCTGGGATATTGGGAAAGGTGGCAGCTTGCCCCGCGGCATCACCAAGAGGGGGAGAAACCAAGCAACCTAGAAACTGACAATACACTGACAGAAAGGCGTCAGCTGGACAGGTGATGTTTCAACTGCGCAGCGCACCTGGGTGGCCTCCAGCTTGGCGGCGGCAGAACGGAACTCGCGCTCCAGCAGCGGCACAATTGCCGGCACATTCTCCAGGTACCTGCAGGTTTGAAGAATTGAAAACCTACTCAGTCGAGGCGAGCCGAGGCTGCCAATGTGATTGAGCAGTGGCAGCCAGTGGCTCACCGGCGCTGCAGCAGCTGCTCGAGGAAGCGTCGCAGCTGGCTCACACCAATTCGCGCGCGCTCGCCCTTGTCCAGGACGTGCGACAGCCGCGTCTCCAGGACGGAGACGTCCGCCTCCTCCTGCCGACGCACTGCCTCCCGGAAGCCCTCGTTGGAGCGGAAGGTCGCGTCTTTGGCGCTGCCCACCCGCCCCGACGGCACCGACCTGCAATGAGGGCAGTTGCACGTCAGTCCCGCCTCGTTTTCCGACCTTGCGTTCATACACGCCGACCGCTGTCTGTGTGGCATTGTATCATAGTATGGCACCGCACTGGCTCCTCAGGTCGATCCCAGTGCGCCTCGCATCACGCTGGCCCATGCCGGCCAGCCGCAACACCTGAAGCTTCCGAGATGCAGGGTTGCCAGGGTGGTGGAACGAATACAATCAAAGTCTGCAGGGGCGCAAGCATTATTACAGGAGCGCACGTGAAGAAGGGGGAGCCGCCGAGCATGGAGGGCTCCAGCTGGCGGCCGGGGGGGTGCAGGAACAGGTCCACGTCCTGGCCGCGCGCAAACTGCGGGATGCGCGTGTCCAGCTTGGTGCTCACCATCACCGTGCGCGCCAGCGTCGGGTCCGTCTGCGCCAAAGACGCCAGCGTTGACCTTCCTTTCATATCAGTTTGTCTTCAGCGGACCGACCAAAATGGTCAGCCTGGTGCCCGCCACATCACCCTGCGCGCACTGTTGCATTCGTCTGCTGGCACGCCAGATGGAAGCTCAAAAGCACCCCAGGTCAGGAGGGTTTCTGAGGTCCATTATGAGGTTCAATGTACAGGCTGTGCCATACGTGCGGCAGGCGGCGCGGCCTTGCAGGTGCAGGCGTGCAATCCCCGCAACATACAATGCAACAGGCTTGGCGCCGCACCAGCATGACGAGGCGGCGGGTGGTGGCATTGGACCAATCGTTGGAGTCCTCTAGGCACAGGATGATGTACTCCTTCTGCTCCATCTTGGCACGCACCATGCCCTCCACCTGCCTCGCGCTCGCCTGCAGCTGCCCGTTGCGCTTGCCCGGCGCCGCCGAGATGAGGCCTGCGCAACAACGTCACGATCATGTCCGAGACGCGTCGAGCGCGCAATACAGTGTGAGGTTTGCAGCCGCCACTCGTTGGGAGGGCATGGCGCCGGCAGTTGGTAGTTGGTGTACTGCCGGCCGCCGCCGCCGCCGCTGTGATGGACCAGGGGGGTATGCAGAGCACCAGGACGACAGCCTGGGGGATCCTCGGATGCAGCCTGGAAGACTGATCAGAAAGTGCTGCAGCTCCACAGACCTTTGAAAGCATGACCCCGGTGCAGTCTCACCTGGGGTGTCGATGATGGTCAGGTTGGGGCAGAACTTGTACCTGCGATAAAACGCACGCTTCTCAGCACCCGTCACGGCTTTGGGCAGGCTGTGGTGGTCGAGAGGAGGCATGAGGTCTAGCTGTGGTGAGGCTCAGCATCATCAAATGGCACTCTCTGCTCACTCGATCTTGACGATGATCTCCTTGGCCCAGAACTGGTGCTCCCGCTCCAGCCGCGTGTTCTCGTTCTCAATGTACTCCTGCAGCAGCGGCAGCAGCACAATTGCTGCATCCCGTCACAAGCTTGCCATGCAGCTCCACAGAATGTCAGACGCCGACCGTCCGATTGAGCTTCCATTGTGCGCAAGCCCAACACCCAGAAAAGGTCAGACGCCGGGCGCCTGGTGGTTTCCTGTAGACGCAAGTCCGACACCCAATGCCGGGCCGCTGAATGCAGTAGGGTGGGACATCATCCCATTCGGCCATGCACCATTGGACTGACGTCGCACTTGCCGCTCCTCCAGGGTGACCTTCGAAACACCAAAGTCTTCCGTCGCGGATCGTTCAATTGCTTACGCCACAATTTTAAATGTAAACGATCCTGTAGCGCACCTGCAGCTCCTCCAGGGTGACATCCTGGTCGCCAAATTTCTCTCTAGTTCGCATCGTTTTACTACTGAATACAGAAGTGGAAGAGCAAATGACCCCGCGACGCGGCGCACCTGCAGCTCCTCCAGGGTGACTTCCTGGTCGCCAAAGTCTTCGGTGACCAGGAAGCAGTGCGGCTGCACGCAGCCGGCGTTGTACTGCATGTGCAGCGTGATGGGGCGCCGCGTCTTGGTGCCGCCGCCCACGTGGTTGAACTGGAAGCCCATCAGCGCCTCGATCAGCGCTGCGCGGCAGCAGCAGAGGGGTGCCGTCTGTTTGGGAGCCATGGATGCAAGCCGTCGCAGTAGCAAGCGTGCGCCACAGGTATGACGGCATGTGACTGTGAGATCAGTTCAGGTTGCACAGGAGCCTCAGATGGTGGCCGTGCTAGCTTTTCGTCCTGCCTGCTTTGTGGTTGAGGCAGATGCAGCTGTGCCATGATTATGGCAATGGGGCTGAAAGGCGATCGCGCCGCCGCCGCAATGCAGCAAACACCCACCTGATTTGCCGTCTGTCTGGTGACCGACCACCAGAATCGCCGGCGCATCGAAGGGCTTCTCGAAGTCTTGCGCCAGCGAGTGCAGGTCATTGTACGCCTCATACAGGCGCTCGTTGCCGCTGCGGAAGACTGTGCTGGACCGCTCCGGGGAAAACTCCGGCATCACGGCTGCGCGAGCGATCGGTGTTTCTGTGGGTTGTTGGATTTTCAAAGCTTCGTTACCAATGCAATTCGCAGTTCAGTGTTGGTGGTGCGAGCTGGTGCTCCAATGTTGATGTTAACAACGAATCGGAAACGAAAGCCAGGCTTTCATGATACATCACATCGGTGTTCTGGGTCTCAGGTTTTACAGATGATTTGCAGATGCATGGCAAGGAATCTCGGCGCCAAGAGACGGTGTGCCCACCACTGGTGCTGCGTCGAGACGGCCTCCGAGCAGCTGACGGTGGGCTCCTATTCTCGTCATTGCCGCGATCCATGCCGACGTTGTAGACCACGCTGTCCTGTGACGCGCGCGAGGACCTGCCCCCCGCCTGCGATGCAAGCCAGCGCTCCGCGCCGCTCATGGCTGGTTGCTCACTGCTTTCGGGGTCCGGTCAGCACCTGGGCCGTGGGCCTGGTCTGGTGTACCACGCTCAGCACGTCATTGCTCGCAATAGAAAGACTCAATCTTGCGCGCCGCAAGAAGCTGTGAGCGGTGCGCTTTTGTGCAATCAAGACTTCGACACAACTTCAAAACTTGAATGAATCTAGGGTTTGCGCGACGACTTGTCAGACCTGTCTGACACTGACTGAACACAGCACACAGAGCACACTAGACATACAACACACCGAACACAACAGTTGCACGGCTAACTTGTCAGCAAGACATGCCTTGCAACCTGGACTCATGTCAAAACATGTGCGACACAAAAGCCGTACACAGGACACCAGACGCGGCCGTCATGCAGCCGCAGAGAAGGCCCGCTTGATACGCCCAAATATGCCACCGCCGCGGTAGCTTGGCTCAGCGCCGGCGAGGCTCTTTGAGAATGGCGTCTGCCGCTGGAGGTCGTCCACCAGGCTGAGCACCAGGTCGATGGCGGCATCGTCCATCAGGATGCCCAGGTGTGTTGCGTTGGGGCTGGGTACATGCTGCTCCGCCTGCAATCCAGTAGTATATTTGCATCCAAGTTTGTGCGATTTGGCTGGGATCTGTTTGCGCGGCAAGCGGTGCGAGCAGCCCATAATGACCTGTGTACCGCTGCCACCACATTTCAGCCCCCAAATGAACAAGACAGAAGAGTTTAATCAAACTGAACGGCACTCACTATCAGGCCCAGCTGACAGCACGAGTGCATCCAACGAACTGGACAGAAGAGTGTATAACAAGTGAGCAGGACTCACCATCGGGCCCAGCTGCCGGCAGGACTGCAGCGAGCGCAGGTTGACGGTGCCATCGCCCGGCCCTTGCCGGATCTTGTGCGGCGCCGGCGGCACCTCGCCGGTGAAGCGCTTCACATCGTACAGGTAGCCGACCTCGGTGTCCACATCCGTGCCGTAGATGCAGTGCACCGGCACCTGCATGCAATTTTTTCATTTAGGCGTCATTGAAGGCCATCTTTCATCAGGCCGAGACGAATCTGAGTTGCAGAGCATGGGCACCACCTGCGCGCGGATATGACTCAGGCATCACAGGCGCCAAACAGGCTCAAAGACGGCCATCTTCATAAGTCGGACCCTGACAAGCAATCGAACTGATGTGTGACAGCAGTTCGTACAGAATTGGCTGCGGCCTCCAGCGGCCACGAGCTGATTGGTTACCTGCAGCGGCGTCAGCGGGTTGATGAGCTCGGAGACGTGCGGGTAGATGGCCGCCTGCTGCGTCAGGTTCAGGTCGTTCAGCAGCCGCATCGCGTCGTCCACTGATGCCGTGTAGCTGTCGCCGCCCGTCGTCTCCACCAGCACGTCATCCCCGTACGCCGCAGCTGCAGATACGACAGCATATGTCCTCGATATCTGGTTGCAGCAGATGCTATGGCGCCTCAACAGGCGCAACAGGCCTGGCACGCCATTGCGCAGAGGAGGATCAAGGTGTGCTGTGTGAGAAGTCAGTGCACACCTCGAGGGAAGAGCCACGGGCCGCTAGGCGAGGTCTTCTGCACAGGGCGCAGCAGGGCGTGCGGCACCGGCAGATCGAAGGGGTCGCCTGAGATCTGCCCCTTCATTGCTGTCACCGAACCCTCCCTGCAGCAGAATACATTCTATGGCGATGATTCGATACGCACGTGCAAGCATCGCATATGCAAAACGGCAGCAGCAGGAGTGTCGCTACGCGGCGATATGCAATGTGCACAGGGCAAGACTCACCAGGGTGCGGCGAGAGCGATCAAGCCGGCAATGTGCCGTTGGGTCCAGTCTTCTAGCACAGCTTCAGTGTCTTCTTCCATCTGCGCACAACAGCTGCGTGCTTCAGCCATGGTGAAAAAAGCAGCAGGGAACAACGAGAGCGGAGGGCTCCTCTCAACACGCCCACTGCCACAGGCCCAGACAGCGCGCTGTGCACCACCGCCAGAGATGCAAGCACGTTAGCAACCAGATTCCGACATCGACGTGGTGGCGTCTCACCATCTTCAAGAAGTAATACGTAACAAGGCCGCCCATCGAGTGGGTGACGATCACTGCCGGCTGATTATGATTCTTCTCGACCGCCTCCTCGATGAGATTCTGGAAGCGCTTGTACCAGCCGATCTGCAGGCATAATTATTGGTGCTCGAGCACCCGAGACTGCTGTGTAAACGCTCCGGTAAAAGCATCAAACACAAACATGCGACTCCATGCATGCCTCATGCCTCATGCCACAGACGTCTGACACGGAAGACTTACTCGGCGTCTAAATGCAGCGCCTACCTGTTCCAAGCCGTCGGCGGCCAGCCGGAAGTCGTAAGGCGCCCCAAACAGGTTCGTGCCCTCCCTGTAGCCGGCATGGCCCAGCGCCTTGATCATGTCGGCGTAGGTGGCTGAGGCCAACGGCAGCTGCGGGTCCAGCGCCGCGACGCCCTCCATGTCGCCGAATTTGTACGGCCGAATTTGCACGCCTGTGTTGTTGTGGTACCTGCGCAACGGACATTGACGTCATTTTCGGTTTATTAACTATATTTACCTTGATAAATTTGACTTGCGATGGCGATGCATCAGCGCATGCCGAAAGCCACCCTGACGCAATGCATCAGCGCATGCGGTTGACGAAGTATGCGCTTTACTCACGTTGCGGTCGCCGGGTCGAAGCGGACCAGCAGGTTATTCAGGAGGCAGTCGATCAGTAAGATCTCAACCGATGGAACGACCCATTCCACCTGCCAGTCGTGTGTGCTGGCGCACGCAGAGTGCGGCTGCGTCACATTGTCCAGCTTCGACTCCAACACAGAGCCGCCGAGGCCTGTGCAGGAAAAGAATGAAATGACATCACATCGAGACGCTTGTCCCGTGCTGCGACTGGCAAACACGGTGGTGGTGTGCATGCTGCCGTGCGCGTCCCAGGACGGCCGTCACCTGGCACGAGAATGACTGGCGCCCGGACGCGTTCCGGTGCTTCGCGGGCTCCAGTTGATGCCGAAAGGCCTACTAGAAGCACCAACAACGACAGCAGCCGCATGCTGGAATGCGGGCGGCTGGTGTAGTCGAGCTGAAGCTACTAAGGCCAAGCGATGGCACTCTTTCAAGTGCAGATGGCGATGCAGCGCAGCTGGCTAATGTGCTGAGGCGATACACAACGTACTTGTGATTCTCAGGATGCCTGAAAATTGATCGTTGCATTGGCGACCAAAGCTGCATTGCTGTCTGACTGAGTCTGACAGGTCGTGCTGCGTCAGCTCAGCAGGCTGCATTACCCGCTCTGCTTTCTGCGAGCCCAATCACGCGTTTGCAGCAGTGCACGATTGTTGAGTCAATCAAGCGCTTATCAGCCCGCGAAGTGTTCGCTAACATTCCACCTCAGATTGCACATCTGTCTACACTTCGAAGGGAACGAAATCAGACACTGTTAAGCGAACGCACGTCAAACAGCCATGGACAAGGCGTGCGAGCAGGCCCGGGAGGGCAACTTGGAGTACATCAGCAGCATCGCGGAGCCGGACTTGAGGCGACTCATCATCGCACGCGACGAAGACGGTCGCTCGCTGCTGCACGCCGCCGCGTCCGGCGGCAACGGCGCCATGGTCAATTTCCTGATCGCAAAGGGCGCCGCGCCCTCCGTCAAGCAGGCAGACGACGAGGCGCGCACACCGCGTTTCCCTATTGGCGAAGCTGAGCTGCAAGATGCATGGATGCAGCATGCATGATTGCAGCAGCTTCGGCTGCTATATGTTGATGTGATCCGCTGTCACCATGCTGTGTGTGCAGGGATGGACGCCGCTGCATTCCGCCGTCAGCGCCGGCCATGAGCTGGTCGTGGAGCGCCTCATCGGCATTGACGCCGACGTGAATGCCGTCACCTCGGGCGGCCAGACTCCCCTGCACTATGCGGTGAGTGGATGCACGACATGAAGGGCGCATTCTGGTCAAATTTCGTTCGATTACTGTGACACCCTTGCCGAGCTGCAACTGGGAAGGTGAGAAGCGGTTGAAGATACAGGTCTTGAGACAGCATGGGACATTATCACGTCCTGAACACGCTGCAGGCAAGCAAGGGAAGGACAGGGTTGATCCCGCTGCTGCTGAGGCATGGCGCGCAGCCGACGATGGCGGACAAGCTGGGCAACACACCACTGCACAGAGCGGCGGCCGCCGGCAAGGTCAGCTCCCGCCCTGTATCTTAGCAATGCTGCCGTAGCTCACCTCTAATTGCGGTGTGCCCGGTGTGCAGTTGCTCAAAACATGTGCGTCCCTCTGCTCAACAGTAAATCACATATACCATGAAGCTCATCGCTGGATGTAGTGACCAAGTGACTGCAGCTTTGCAGTTCACTGATGCAACCTTTGCACCAGGTTCATCCTTTGGCACAATATTCAGGTGGAGGCCATAAAGGTGCTGCTCAGCCACCACGCCGGCAACATTGACGCCGCGGACCGGGAGGGGCAGACGCCGCTCATGGTGGCGGTCCGCGCGCAGCAGCAGCCCTCGGCGCTGGTGCTGACCGCGTCTGGCGCGAAGACGGACGTGAGTGCGCGCAGACTGATGCGTGGTGCTGCTGGCAATGGACATGTTTTCGATGAGCCTGACGGTTGCCACGAGCGTGCATGAACCTATGCGTCCACCACCTGACAATGAACACGTGTTTCCATGGGTCCGCTGGTCGCTGCAATGCGCGTGGCTCAGCGCTGCCGAATCTGTGCGACGAATGAGTGCTGATGCAGGCGGAGGACAAGGAAGGCAAGACGCCGCTGGACGAGGCGATGAGTGTGGGCAAGCTGCGCGACACCATGGTGGCCCTGGCAAACGGCACCTTGGACATCGATGACATTGTATGATGTCGGCAAGTTGACCCGCACAGCGATCAAGATTCCACCTGCTTTGGGGCAGGTGATGTCGGCAGCTTCACAGTAGCGGGCAGTGATCTCTGCTTGCCGGAAGCGGGCAGTGCACTACAGCCTCCCCCATTCCAGATACTTCAGAGCAACACGGGAACTATCAAACCAATTCTGTGAAACAGCGCGATGGTGTGCCTTCAGGCACCGTCTTCAGAGGAGCTTTCGTCGTCAGAGTATGTGTACTCCCGAATGGGCCGATTTGTGTTGGGGCGCAGCGGCGGCAGGTTTTCATCGTCTGAGCTGTAAGCTTCATAGTCGTCAGCAGCCGCTGGCTTGCTGTCCCCGTTCGGCAGTGCATCCTCCAGTTCCTTGAGCTTCACCCCTGCAAAGAGAGACTCGAGAAAGTCACAGATTACTTGGGCAGCCTGCTGGCAACTCGCATAGCAGCGTCCACCGCTCATCAACGTCTGCATATACTGCAGCAGCTTGATAGGCCGAGTGCGAGGAAGACGTGCTGGGCATGACAGGTGGAAAGGACTCGCCTTCGTCTGCATATTCCTCTGCCTTCGCCTGCTTGGCAAAGCTCTCAGGCCTGCAGACATTGTCGCGGCGCATCAGCGATCGGCAATAATTTTGTGACCGCGGAGAGCACAACACCAGGCAGGAGCCACGCCAGCACAACATTGCTCAAGTATGTAGGCATGTGTAGGGGCATGTGCCTCACCAGACGCCGGGCAGGGACTGCAGGTTGCGGATGTCTCTCTCGTACAGCACGTTCACGATGGTGCCGGTCACACTCTGCTGCGGGTCCACCTGCAGTGAAGATACCGCGTGTGAGAAGAGATTTCTCTTGTGCCCATCTGAGCTGATAGGTCCTGAACTCTGGACTGTGCTGTCCTGGCAGTGATACGAGCAGCCTTTGGTCTTGTCGAGCACCACCTGCACATCCGGCACCATGCTTTTTGCTGAGTATCAGCGTTGATCACCTCGCCGTGCTCGATGATCAGGAAGCCGCCGCGCTTGACCCACAGCTTCTTGTTGAACTTGGAGGGCAGCACGCACAGCGTCTGCTGGCCATCCGGCAGCTTGACCTGCAGGTGAGAAACTGTGTCCTCTGGATGTTGGGCACGGCTCGCACAGGTCAGCCATTGGCCACTGCACTCGCCATTGCACGCGCGCGCAGCATGCATAGCTGCCTTCTGCAAAGCTCATATGCTCGTCGACTTGTGCGTTAATTGGACGTGAGAGGCACCCTGGAAGACAATGGCTTGCCTCGATGAGGTTGCTGCCGCGGCTGCCGATGGCCTGAACGATCTGCTGGCCCTCGCAAGGCGGCTCCAGGTGCTCAGTCGCTTGCGTCACATGCTTGCGCCACTTGCTCATCGCCGAGCTAGTTCATCAGTTCGTTGCTGCAGCCCGTGGCTGATGTGGAGGGAGATGTTGCTAGGCTGAGGTGCAATGGGCGGCGCTGCAGCAGTGGCGACGGCTGGGTAGTGTGACGCCTGACGCTGCGACTTGATGAGACGAGAGGCGGGATGCAATCGCTCCCGGATGGACTACCGATTTTCGATCAGCGCCGAGGCAGGAAGGCTTTGTCGAGCCTTCTGAGTAGATTTAGTCTCGACACGCAACAGATTGCTGACAGTCAGCTCGAAATGTGGGTTTGCTTGCACAGAAAGCTATGGCGCAGACCTGTGTGCGATGTTACAGCGATCACAAACCGATCGAGATGCAGAGTACAAGCGTTTGTGTCCTTGTGGGCGCGGAGCCGAGCTGAGTAGTTCGTCAAAAGCACGGAAATTTTAGTCAGAGGGAGATTTGACTGCAGCCAGTCGTGCCGCGGCGCAGCACAACTCGCGCTTGCAGGTGGTCTAGATCGTGTCAGCAAACGTCTCGGAGGCCGGATCCAGAGCCGTATAAGGCTGCCTGCAGAGAGGCGAGGCCGGCAGGACACTTGTGCTCGTGGTCGATTTGACGTCACTTAACGAGTTGGCCAAGACTTCATATCAGGCGATTGCTTCATGTCAGGCTGTACAGGCCGATCTTAAAACATCTAAAGGGAAACGTGACCAGCCGACTTCTGGAGCAAGAGGTGAGAGGACGCGCGTGCGTGCCAGTTGCCCTGCTTTGAACCTTTGGCTCCGCCCGCACAGACCGCACCGCCGACCAAATGTGCCTTTCAATAGCTCATTTGCTCCGCATTCCCGCTTGTCGCAAGCAGCTGCACCGCGCCACTGAAAACCCCGCGTTTCGACACCACTTCGCTTGTCACTGCAGCTGGCCCGCCAGCCCGCAGCCTGTCGGCGTCCGCATGCTCTGACGACCAGCCCAGCAGATGGCAGCCGATATCGACGTCGGAACCCACCGCCGGGGCATCAGCACCCCGTCCGTGCCAGTGCCCGTCCCCTGTGGCAAGGGCCCGCGGGGGCGCTTTGCCAACATGACGGTGCCCGTCGGATCACCACCCGGCTCGGCGCCCGCTGGCATGCTGAAGCTGTCCCGGTCGGCGGACAATCTGGCAGCGCTGGGCGCGGTCAGCGGCACGCCGCCACCAGCCGGGTCCTACATGTCCCGCAACAGCTTTGTGGCGGTGTCGGAGAAGCAGGATGCGGAGCTGCTCAAGTCCGTCCAGCGCAAACTGGTCGGCGACGCCTCCCTCTTCTTCGACATCCTCAGCGAGGGTGCGCCTGCCATATTTGAGTGCGTCATCCAAGCTTGGGCGGCCACCTGTGTCCATCAGTCATTTGACGCCTCAGTCATCGGCTGCCTTTTACAAGTCCGACGCTGACATACGCGGCCTCACCTACGCAGGGAACTGCGACGCGCGCGACGCGAAGATCAAGCGTGTGGCGTCGGACCAGCGGCTGAAGGACATGGAGATGGCGCACGCCGCGAGCCTCAACAGCAGCGAGGGCGGGCTGCCATCTTCCAGCCAGCTCGCCGGCAGCGCGGGCCATCTCAGCGCGAGCCACCTCAGCGCGGCCGCCGCGGACCAGGTGGGAGTCTGCAGAGATGTGTGCGCTCAGTCGGACGGAGAGGGAAAGGTGGTACATCTGTGGCGCGCAGCAAGGAGCACGTGACATGCGTCATTGCATCCGAAAGGAAGCCGAAGCCTAGCCTGCATGTGGAAGGCCCACACCTGCTGTCAACATGTGCACAGGATCCGAAGCTGCACTTCGGAAGGTGACCTGCGGGATGTGAAGCTCTGGAAGATGCTCATGGTTGCGCTAAGAAGCGTCAAACTCCAAAAGGCGCTGCCGTCTGGAAAACTGGTGCAGGATTCCGAGATGCGATTTGAGGATGACCTGCGGGAGGTGGAGCTGCGGGACGCGGACGCCAGCCGGCTGCTGCGCAACCTGTGCGGAGACATGTACATCGACGCCGCGCAGCTCGACAATTTCGTGAGTTCCGTTCGTACCATCCATGCGAAATGTTGGGCACAGCGTGGCTGCGTACAGTTGTTCGTACTCATTCCTGACTGGATCCAGCAAAGTCGAAGGGCTGGCGGGCTGTGGCCTGGCAGAATGCTTGCCTGCACCCTGCAGGCACCTTTCGGCACACAGCGTGGAAGCTGACACCCCGCTTCTGGAATACACATTGGTGAAACATTCTGGCACCTCCCGCACACGCAGGAGCCGCTGGGACAGGGCGCCTTTGCGACGGTGCAGAAGTGCCGGCTGCGGCGGCTCAGCTCGACGCAGAATCGGCTGGAGCGGCAGACGTCCATAGGCAAGCGTCTGGCGATGTCGAGGGCGCCGTCCTTCCGGCGGGCGTCGCCCGCGGACTCCGGCAGACAAAACAATAAGGGGGATAAGAACGCCGCGGGGGGGCAGCTGGTGGCGGTGAAGCAGCTGAAGCCCGCGGTGCTGGGCGACGAGACGGAGCTGCACGGCTTCATTGCCGAGACTGACGGTGCGCTGCTAACAATGTAGCACACGAGAGGTTAATCATCACAGGCGCCAGCCATCAAGGAGTGACTGCGCCGCGTCGCGGCAGTTGCAGGAGACGCCTCAAGGCATGGAATCAGCATTGCATCACATCCGTGCCAAGTGGGCAATTGAAGCCAAACGTGGCGACACATTGCGCGCAGTGCTGCGGCAGCTGCGCCACCCGGCGATCGTGGAGTTCAAGGGCGTCGGCGCGATGCGCAACGAGAGTGCCGAGGCCATGCGCCGTTCCATGTTCCTGGTCCAGGCGCGTCCTTGTCCTGCTGCCAGCCCTGCTGATGCCGCAGCACTGCACTTCGTTTGTTGTTAGTTTCGTTGGTTTCGGGAGATATTTTGGCTTCCGCTCCCCTTCCCGGGCGGTTGTAATTAGCCAAGTGTGTCTAGAAAGGGAATGAGGCAATTCTAGCGTAACAAGGGCAATGACGTGTTTTCACAGCAAACAAGTGTTTCAAGAGCGCTGATCCGGTGCGCGCAGGAGCTGATGGCGGGCGGGACTCTCAAAGCGCTGCTGGTGGACGCGTACTACTCCACCCTGGACCACCGTCTCTTCAGCCGCCAGGTGTGTGTGCAGACCGACGTCTGCAAGCTTGAACAATGCCGCACCCTGGCTACGACTTCTTTCTGCACCCTTTCCTACTTCAAGGCTTTTGGTTAAGATCAATGTGCCGGCGTGACGGCAGCATCACGATGAGGTGCTTGATGTGTTGGGGAACTGGGCCCCTCACGTGTAAAGCATCACGATCGAAGCCGATGTCCGCCTAATGTGTGCAGGACGCGCTGCGGTGGGCGCTGCAGATTGCGGAGGCGCTGGCGTACTTGCACAACTTCTCGCCGCTCATTGTGCACCGCGACCTGAAGCTGGAGAACATCCTGCTGACGTCGCCGCACCCGTCCAAGGCGGATGCCAAGCTAGCCGACTTCGGGCTGCACAAGTGCATCAAGGTGAGGAAGTCAAGGATTCGGTTTTCGGATTCGGACTAAAGGGTGCTTTGGAAGAGGCGTCGGCCACGGCATAGGACACTGACTCTGCGGCATCTACGCTCGTGTACGAGTCAATACGGGGGCCCCATATGCATCAACTGCGATTAACTACGATGCATGTTCTTTCCAAGTTCCCAACAACAACGACAAACAATGACAACAATGACACGCCACTGCTGACACGGCTCTGCTGTATCACAGGATGTGGCGTCCGGCGTGCCCATGGCGCAGAGCACGGAGCAGCTGCAGTCGCTGCTAAAGGACATGGGGTTTGACGCCCTGGCGGCGCAGCAGGAGCGCCGTTCGACGGACGTTGCAGCCCAGCAGCAGCAGCAGCAGGGGCAGGGGCAGCAGCAGCAGCAGGCGCATAGGCCCGCGCCTGCAGACGCCGCTGCTGGGCAACCGGGGCAGTTCCCGGTTGTGCCGTCCGCCGCGGCGCAAATCTCGCCGGCGGACGCTGCGGCAGACGCGGGGGCGGCAGCCCAGGTGGCGGCGACGGCCGCCCGTGCTGGGCACTCGCCGGCGCTCGTCGCAAACATCATTGTGCAGCAGGAGCTGCTGCGGCGGACGGCCGAGGCGATGAGCGCGGCGGCGGCTCAAGATGGACAGTCTCAGCCGGACGCGACCATTGCCGGCGGCCCGTGCGCCAGCGGCCCCCGCCACAGCGGCCTGGAGAGCTTCGAAAGCATCCCGGAGGGGCGGCAGGCGCCCGGCCGAGCGGGCTCGCTGCTCATCCGGCCCGAGCTGCTGCATCCAGCGGCGGCGGCGGCGCATGCGACCGAGCGGCAGCCATTGGCGCCTCCGGGCGCCCCCGAGCAGCTGTGGCAGCCGCCCCTGAGGGCCCCGGTCCAGCAGCAGCACTTTCGGCGCTGGTCCGAGGGTGGCGCGCCGCAGCCGGCGGCGCACTGGCGGGAGCACCCGGACGGCTGGCACCAGCGGCGGCCGGAGCCCACGCCCCAGCTGGTATGCCTGGCTATTTCCCTGTGTTCCCAGCTGGGAACGGTCCACGCCTTGTGCCGTTAGCAGCAGGAAAGTGTGGATACCATATCACATTCGGCTCGACTGCAGCTTTCCTTTTGTCAAGTTTGACAACCTCGAGCTGCAACCTGATGACTGCCGTCGCCCGATTGTGCCGGCAGGCGACGCCGTTCACCGTGAACGGCGTCGAGGCTGCCGCGTCAGTTTCGGACGGGACAGCTGAACGACTTGTCATCGTTGAACGGTCCTTCTCTAATCGACAGTCCATTACATCATGGCACCCACAGGCAACGCCGTTTGCGGCGCCGGGGCTGCCGCGGCTATGGCAGGAGGACTCTGCGCAGCTGAACGACTGTTCGTCGCTGACACGCCTCCTTCCTCTGTTTTGGTTCAAATGCTTTTGTGACACCCTGCAGGCGACGCCGTTTGCGGCGCCGGGCCTGCCGCGCCTGTCGCGCGAGCATTCTGCACAGCTGGGCGACCTGTCGCTGGACGCGGACGACATTGTGGAGGAGGCGCTGGCGCGCCGCTCCAACAGCGGGCCCTTGTCGCGCTCCATGCTGGAGGTGCGAGTCCACAGCGGTCACTGAGGAGCGCTGATTTGTGCATGCCATTAATGCAACTCTGCGCCTCAAATCGCCTCTGGTCAATTGCTGCAACGTGTTTCCTGCAGGGCCTCACGCTGCCGCCCGCGCCGCCGTGCCTGGCGACCAAGTCGATGGGCATCCTGGGGCGCGACGCGGTGATGGGGCCTGGGGCGCAGCTGCCGCCGCTGCCGCGAGGCAGCGGCGTCGCCCAGCGCCTGCGCGGCATCAGGTGGGCGCCTTTTCATCCCCGTGTAAGGCTGTGATCTTGAAGGGGATTTCTGAAGCTGTTTCTGGGCTTGAAGCCTGCATGGGCATTGAGTGGGCACCCAGTTCGTTGTCGTGTTCGATGCTCGACCTGTGAGTTCAGGACATTATCGAACCAGCTCAACCGCAACGCTGTCCGCCAGGGATACTCCGTTTTGCGCAACTTGCCGCACAGAAAATCCACTTGCTGTCTTGGTGATTCTTCCCACACAACTGCCGCTGCAGGGCCGTGTCGCGGGAGCTCGACGGCGGCAAGTCCGGCAGCGCCCCGGTGCAGCAGGCAGCCCTCAATGCAGAGGTGGCGGCCAGGCTGCGCGTCAGCCGCGGGCGCGAGGGTGACGGCTTGGCGTCCGACCCCGCCGCCGGCGCCGGCAGCACTGCGAGGGCATCCAACCCCAGCGCTCACGGCAGCGTGAAGGCGCTCCTGGCACTGGTGCGCGAGCAGCTGGCTTTGGTTATGACGGCGTCTGTACGAAGGCCCTCGTAAGCAGTTGAGAATTTGAGATGTGCAGAGGATGTCGTACATGCAGCTTGTTTGCGCACTTTGCCCGCACTATCCGACTCTGACTGGCATAAGCTCAAATGAGGACGGTTCGGGTGTTTGTACTTCATCCTCTCCAGCTGATCATCGAGTGTCCTGCGGTAGGTGGCAGGACGGCGCAGCGCGCGGCGCAGCTCGGTGGACAGCGGCTGCAGCGACGGCAACGACTCGCCGATGTTTGCGGCGCACAGCAGCGCCAGCAGCACGCGCCGTGCCCACCTCATGCAGCAGCTGCGCAAGGTGTGTTTGGCACTTGTTATCGTGCATCAATATCTGATCCAATTGTTCTCTTCTGCGCATCGTCCAGGCTACAGGCTCTAGCTTCCGCCTCATCTTGGCGTGTGACTTCAGCAGACGACCCATCAGAGCACACGTCGAGCGAACACATTGTGTGGCATTGTGACACATTGTGCAACGCATTGTGACCTGGATGTTGCTCTGATGGGTCGGACTCTACAGAAGGTCCAAACCCTGGTCAACATTATCTTTCCTGGCACCTTGAAGACTGCACTGCTTACCGGATGGGCAGTGCCTTCCTCACACCAATAGCCGTTCCCTGTTGCCTCTGCTACACGTGTCCAGGGTGAGGTCAGCTGCGGCATGGCAAGGGAGGGCAGCTCCGCGCTCACAGCGCCTCTGCGGGCGTGCAGCACAGCGCATTTCAACCATGCAATTCTGACGGCAACAATTGCTGTAGCATACAAGACACTCAACATACCTCACTGCGTCAGCAGGTGTTACTGGCGAAGGTGAGCTTCCGCATGGCGGCCGAGGACAGCCACTCCTGGGCCTCTGACAGAAACGTTTTCAAATTCCCACATAAATCAAAGTCAAGCTGCCGCCGTCCACAGGCGTCGCTGGCGGGATGTGAGCCATGGCATGGCGTCCGACGGCTTCATACAACCAAATATAGATCAAGTGCATCTCAACTGCATCTGAAAGTCCAGCTGTACTGTGGCAGGTGTCGCTGGCGAAAGTCAGCTGCGGCATGGCGTCCGAGGGCAGCGCCTACGATGGCAGCGTGCACCTGGCCTCCGCAAACATGGCCTACCGCATGACGGGCCAGACCGGCAGCCTGTGTTACATGGCGCCCGAGGTGCGCAATCTCCTGCCATAACCTTCCTGTCGAAACCTGTTATGATCTTGCTCTCAACATCTTCCAGCTGGCCGGCTGATGATGCGTTGACCACCACCACACCACTTGCAGCGGTTGCGGTGTGCCGCCGCCGTTGTCATCGGGAAGTCTGGTCGACCATGCTTCTGTGTTCTGCACAACGCTCCTACAATGTTGCTCCTGGCAGCAGGCACTGTGTTGTGGTGGCAGAAGAACGCTCGCTCAAAAAGTGGCGCCGCTGCTTGTTCAAAATGAAACCCTGGTAACCGCAGGTGCTGCGGGGCACGTTCTACAACGAGAAGGTGGACGTCTTCTCGCTGGGCGTCGTCATGTGGGAGCTGTTCAGCTACACGCCCACCATCGCCATCGTCTCCGGCGAGGGTGCGCTGCTGTCTCGTGCATCTTTCCCTCTATTGAATGGCGCGCTCTAGGTGCCATGCTTAATCTGGAAACGTCGTCAGACTCCCTTCAATCCCGAAGCCCGAAAACCGCTCAGGAAAATTCCAACGACACCATTTGTGCTTCACAAACATGGTGGAAAGGGTGTTCCGGTGCGCCGAGCGGGTGGCGGGTGCTCACATGACATGATCTCAAACCGGCCTTTTGAGCAACAAGAGAGTTGAAGCAACAAACCTTGCGCTGCAGACCGGGAGCTTTAAGCGGGCGCGTGTGGCAAGCGGCTTCCATGACCCGCTGCTTGCCCTGAAGGTATCAAAGTTCGAGCGACACTGCGAATCCCATGCAGACATGGTGGACCGGGTGTTTCAGTACGCGGAGCGCGTGGCGGGCGGCTTCCGGCAGCCGCTGCCGGAGGTCTGGCCGCCGGAGATCAGGTCCCTTATCGCCGACTGCTGGGCGTCCAACCCGCTGTCGCGGCCCTCCGCCGCCAAGGTGCGGAATGAAACTGGAAGAAATTACTGCAACCGCAGCAGCTGCTGGTCCGGCGTGCCCCCACCACACACTACATGGGACGCCTTTCCTGGCCGCTGCACGGTCTGCACTGCATGCTCATGGACAGCAGTGTCCGGGAAGTGACTGTGCCGCCCACGCGGACAGCATGCGCATTGCACGCACTTGCTCGACTTCATTTTGACATTCGATACCTTCGTCTCAGCTTGCTGGTCCCTCCCCCCTGCAGGTCGCCAAGCGGCTGCGCGCGATGCAGGACTCTGGCGTCGCCATGCGCTGGGACGAGGAGGATGCTCGCGCAGTGAAGGCGGCCAGAGCCGCCGGGCGCGGCGGCGGCTGCTGCAGCTGCTCCGCCGGCGGCGGCGTCAAGCCCTGAGTTGCGTATGGCCTGCAGCAAAATATTACAGCAAGGTTTGCGGCCAGCTCGCCGCCGCGGCAGCCGGCGGCGGCTGCCGCGCGAAGCCCAATGCCTTGGCGGCGGCAATCTCAGACGCAGGCGTGCCGCGAGCTGGTGCTGTCGCAAACGCCGCGCTGGGGAGCCTCAGTCAGGTGGCTGCAGTGCAACAGCGCGGGCGGCGGCGCGAACGCGTGCCGCTGCGGACATCTTCCCACCGGCGCCGGACCCGTGCAGCAAAGCCGGCACCGTCCTCTGCCACACGGCCCAGCGTTGGAGTCGATTAGTGGCTCGGGAGCGGTTCAGCGGTGCAGCACCAGAATGAAGAGCAGTGATATTGGAGGAATAACAGTTTGAAAGTGGCGGCATTGGCAGCGGAATACTGCAGCCGCACAATGTCAGAACCGAAACTCGAGGCGTGCTCGCCTGGATATAGTGGGGGTGTGGAATTGGTCCGTGCAATGTTTCGCAAGTACGCTCCGTAGCTTGCGCCGCCCTAGTAGCTAGGTCCTGTTTAAATTTAGAGGTTTGACGAATTTAGCATTGCAGTCTGTGGTCGTGAATCGGATGCAGTCCGTGACAGTTGGGCAGGTGCTTTCCGTGTTTGCTTCGAGGCTGGGCAGCATTCGACCGTAGCCTTTAACTCGTAAACCAGAAACACTGACAGAAACAGTCAACAATACCTCTAGTGACCAAACACACACGTTCATAGAATGTTGAGCGACTGCGCGATTGGCCTCAGCTTCTCTTCTTCAGCTGCCCACTTGCTCTCCGGGCACTGCACATTCAGCGTGTACAGCAGCCCTCCCCTGCGGGCGCCACGCATGTTTGTTCAGCCTGACTGCGGGGTCTGAAGCAGCACTCGTTTTGCGGCTGAAAATGTGTGTGAGCAGAAAATGTGCCTGAGAGGGGCATCAGGCACGATTTAGCACAGCCCAGAGCGTTACCACAAGAAATTCAAAGCCTGCCGCAATAAGATGATGAATGGTGGATAGCGGGGCGCACCTGGCGGCGTACACCCACACATTGTGCCGAAAGAGGGTTGGGCTTTTGACGGTGAACTCCAAGTAGTAGTACAGTGTGCCGTTTTCGTCTCGCCTGCCAACCACGATTCAACATCCTATCAGATGTAATTTTAGCAATCCTGTCTTGGCACAAATAGCAAGCGGACAGCAATTAACGAGGTGTTGCGTCAGCGTGCAACCCAGCAGCGGCGCGCAGGCGACTGCACCAACAGGACAACGCCCTCAATGACGATAATTCCAGTTCAAGTGGTTTCCGTGTCGAAACATATGACATGAATCCAGGCATTGGAAGCGTACCTGGAGGTGGCGGACAAAAGGTTGGCTTCCCGGCCGGAGCCTTCCGGCGCGACCGTCGTGGACAGGAAGCGCCTCCCCGCCTGCTCTGCGGTTCCCAAGCCCTCTAGCCTGTTGTCCGAGACAAACCGAACGATCAGTGCTGTGCTGCGAGGCGATCGTGCGCCTATCAGCGGACGTCTGTACCAGGAACCTGAGCAGCACTACCTTCAGCAACACCAGAAGATTCTTCGCCAGGCAGGGTCAGCTGTGTTTCGTCTCTGGATTTCTGCTTCAATGTGGTCAAGAGCAGCGCCTGAAATCGGGGTGGATGGGCGCTGCGATGATGCTGACGTTCTCCTCGCCCGTGCTGCCGGCTGGCCCGTACGCGACCGTGGGCTCAGCCACCCGCCGCTCGGCCTTGGGCTGCTGCTGCTGCCTGTGGAGAAGACGACATAGGCAGGGCCTTGAATCGTTACAACACGCACTTGCCGCCTTGTGCAGGCATGAGTTGGTATGGCTATGAGTGCAGCAGAGCTGGAGTTGCAAAGCGCCATAAAAAGGATGCATGACCGCGTCTGCGGCGCGCACCGCAGGGGGGGAGGGTCCAGCGGCCGCTGCCGCTCGGCCTGCTCAGCCGCCCGGCGGAACAGCCGCTGGTCCACCAGCCAGCTGGCCGGGTACTGAAACTCTGCGGGGTGCCAAAAATTTCGTTTCAGCATCCGTGTGTCTCATTCGGCATGTTCATGCGAGTCCAAGCGCTGCCGGCAACAATTCGTTGGGGCGCATCAAATCAGAAAGGAGCAGAGTTGGCTTCTGTTCGGCTCACCGTAACCAGTGTCCTTGTTGAGTGCCCGCTTGTAGCCCAGCACGGGGATCAGGACGTCCGCCCTGGAGCTGGACGCGAGCCTGCCGCCGTCCAGGCTCAGCAGGAAGCTGGTCAGGCCGCCCAGGTTGCCCACCAGCGCTATTGTCAGCCCCGTCAGGCCGCCAATTATGGCGCGCCGGCCGCTCGGCAGCGTGCCGCCCCACTGCACCGTCTCCACCGGATCTCCAAAGGGGCGCGGCTGCCTGTCCGTGCTGGAGGTCGCCTCGCTGCCTGCGCGCCACTTCGCGCATGGGCCTTGACGCATTGTTGCAGCACAGCATTGCATGATGTGCGCACAAAGCCAGCCGTGTGACAATGGCAACCTCACCCTTGCTGTCATCTGGTCCATTCTGTGCTGATGTATACACTCTGCAGCCACGATGGGCCCTTCGGCACGCGTGCTGACCTGGCCCTGCACGCCGGGATCGGTCAACGCCGCAGTTGCGGGGCCGCAGTTGCGTGGGTATGGCCTGCATCGTGAATCGGCTGCAGGAAGTGCAATTTGTGTTGTGCAAGCAATTTTGTGCTACTGCTGCTGCACCAACGCATGATCCGGGACATGATGTCATATGATGCATGATGGAAAAGATGGGGTGCACTTGCGCTGCTCACCACAAGCGGCTTGCACAGAGCGATATGATTATAGCTTGATTCCTGTTGGATCGCTGCACCCGATTCACGACACCTTTGCTCTCCCACTTGCGAAAGTCATTCGGCCTAACTCTCCTTGCGTGCAACCACGGTCCGCAACATTTGCTCTCCGCAAGTTGGCAACATCTCCACACAGATTCGGGGTTGTTACGCCATTTCCTAGAGCCGATTCGCCTTCTTCGCGCCTGAGATCTTCGCAACACCGCTCTGTAGGCAAACTGACAATGGCAAACCCCGCAGCGCCGCACGCCTGAGCGTCAACTTGTTCTCCACCCGCTCTGGGTTTAGAGAAATCCAGCAGCTTGGGAATACATGCAAACATAAAGCTCCGCTGTAGGCGTCTCGGTGCAGCAGCAGCCGGGCCCAATGGGAGAAGACACCACAAAGCCGCTGCGGGTCACGGCACCGCAGCAGTCCGACCAGCCGCAACAGGCGGCGGCGCTCAAGTTTGCAAACCTGGAGCAGCTGGAAGCCATGGCGAAGCTGAAGCTGACGCCCAACGCCTACGGCTACTACTCCAGCGGCGCCGAGTCGGGGGCGACACTGGCGGAGAATACCGCGGCGTTCTCGCGCCTGCGGCTGCTGCCACGCTTGATGGTGGACGTCTCCCGCGTCGACACCTCCCTCAACCTATTGGGTGCGCGATAAAAAACGTGCGTTGATATCATACGTGTGCATGGCTTCACGATCCAGCTGCGGCAAATGAAGCAGTCCTGCATTGAGCGTGTGCCATCTTGACAGTGGCTGAACCAGCCGGTTAGCGATCCGGGTTTCGGCAGGCTTCCGGAGCCAAGGGTTCGAGCTGCAATTTGGTGTGCAGGCAAGCGCTTCAGCATGCCCATCCTGGTGGCGCCGATGGCGATGCAGTGCATGGCGCACCCCGACGGCGAGCTGGCGGTGTCACGCGCCTGCTCTGCCGTGGGCACCAGCATGGTACGGATTCTTGGCTGGTGCAAAATCTGATGACAAGATGCGCTGCCAGCTGCCCCCTAATGCGGATCGTGTCTCACACTATGTGTGCCTTACAAACTCGCAGCTGTGGCGCGGCAAACGCACATCACAGCAGCTGTGTGCGGCCTCAACCAGCACTATGCATGTTGCATTTCCAAACGCACTGGCAGGCCAGCAGGCGCAGCTGCAGCACTGACTGACTGCGGAGGCCTGGCTGCCGCTGCGAAGCTGCACAGCTTGCTACTGCGTGTGTATTTTGCATTTTTGTTCAACAAAGTCACGTTGTGAGAATTTCGATGCAGGGGGTGTCCACGATGGGCACGTGCACCCTCGAGGCTGTCGCGGCCGCCAGCGCAGACCCGGGCACGCTCATGTTCCAGCTGTACGTGTTGCGGGACCGGAGCTTCACGCGGCACATCGTGCAGGTGATCGTCAGCAATCTCTGCGCCAGGTCACAGGCGCATGGCCGCTGCAGCTGCGGCAATGAGCGGTTTTTTCGAGGGAGATGTTGCAGCACGACGCCTGCTCGGTGGCAGGAGTGTGTGAGGTGATGGCAGGCGTCTGATGAGCCTGCGCTGCCTGCAGAGGGCAGAGAAGGCTGGCTACGGAGCACTGGCGGTGACAGTCGATGCTCCAAGGTGGTGCTGAATGAACGCAGCAATCCCCGCCGCTGTGTGATGACATCCCTGCCGCTCTCTGGCATGCTGCTGCGTGCTGTCGTCGTTAGTGTTGAGTTGTAACGCTGGCCCCGGCCGTCGTGCAGGCTGGGAAAGCGGGAGGTGGATGTGACGAACAGGTAATGTCGACACTGTTTGAAATGCTGGATATGCTGGATATGCTGTAATCTACGCCTTGTTGCCAGCATTCAAGTGACGGCTTCAGAGCTGGATCTGAGCTTTCAGTCCTGATTTTCGCTTGCTGCAGATTCAATTTGCCCGACGGCCTCAGACTCGCCAACCTTGAGCAGTCGAACCTCAAATTGGCTGTTCACAGCGAGCATCAGGAGGCAGAGGGCTCTGGCATCGCACAGGTGCTGTTGATCGACATTGCTGTCAGGCACACATCCTTGTTGAAGCGCTCATGCACATTGCTGTGCATGGCGTGTTGGAACAGTGCCGTTACATGACAGCAACACCGCATCCAAACTCGTCTTGTTCATGCGGCACAGGTGTTTGCCCAGCATTTGGACACGTCCCTGACTTGGGACTTCGTGCACTGGCTGCGCACCGTCACTCGCCTTCCCATTTACGTCAAGGTGGGCAGGTGGCGTGCGCTGTCAATTGGATGTTGCTGTGATTGCCGCGACGTGAATGGCACAGCGCGAAAAGTTCCACTTGATGGATGGGCGTGCGCTACAGGGCATCCTGGCGCCTGCGGATGCCCAGCTGGCGGTGCAGGCGGGTGTTGACGGCATCATTCTCAGGTGCAGTCAGCGACACAGACTGAGCTTCCTAGACTGGCCACGTGTCTGACAACTGTACCTCGAAGACCTACGGTCCACAGACAGGCCGCCAGAAGGTCGAACGTGCACCGACGGCGCCTGGCATCGCGCCCGCAGCCGCCACGGCGGCCAGCTGTGCAGGAGGTTGAACCCTGACTACTGAATGCACGTCTGCCCTCCCTCGCATGCACATGCATCGCTGCAGCCTATGGGACAAACATCAAGCCCTGTCTGCTGAACTGTTTGCTGACACGCGTGCCAATTCCTCCTGCAGCAACCACGGCGGCCGGCAGTGCGACTGCGCGCCGTCGGCGGTGGAAATGCTGCCTCACGTGGTGCGCGCGATCGGGCACCGGCTGCCCCTCATCGTGGATGGCGGCATCCGGCGGGGCACCGACGTGCTCAAGGTGCGCCTGTCTGGCAACCAGCGCGCTTCCGAACGGCGGGCGGCACAACCAGTGTTTCGTTTCGGACACACCAGCTATGGAACGCTTTGGTGGGGTGAGAGGGTTTTGCGCAGCCATGGCGGCCGGGGCAGCGCCGCTGATCCTCCTGTGCGCTCTTTGGACGGGCTGTGAGCAGCTCCATGCAACACACCAGTGCGTACCTGCCTGATGCTGCTACTCAGCAACGCCGTCTTCACTGCTCCACTGGTCGCCGACCTGATGCCGTCAGCCTCACGCCGGCTGACAACCCCTCAAACACAGGCTCCGGCGCTGGGGGCGGATGCAGTGCTGCTGAGGCAGCTGGCGCTGCTGGCCGTGGCTGCAGTCTATTTGTTATCGAACCATGGCGAAACATCGAACCAGGGCGAAATACGGCCTGCGGCTATAGGCGCTGGAGCAGGGGGCGGATGCAGTGCTGATTGTGGGAGCTGGTGGTGAAACTCACACCTGAAGTATGTCACCTTATAAATTGCAACTCTGGTGAAATCCCCGCAGGCGCTGGCGCTGGGGCGGGAGATGTGCTGCACATCTCAAACCTTTGGTGCATGGTACCTATAACTCTTAAACCCGCAGGCGCTGGCGCTGGGGGCGGACGCGGTGCTGCTGGGGCAGCCGGTGCTGCCAAATTTATACAACCTGTTACATGATACCCAAGATCCCTGAAAACCGCAGGCGCTGGCGCTGGGGGCGGACGCGGTGCCGGTGCTGCAAAATTTATAAAACCTATTACATGATACCCAATATCCTTGAAAACCGCAGGCGCTGGCGCTGGGGGCGGACGCGGTGCTGCTGGGGCGGCCGGTGCTGCACAATTTATAAAACCTGTTACATGATACCCAAGATCCTTGAAAACCGCAGGCGCTGGCGCTGGGGGCGGACGCTGTGCTGCTGGGGCGGCCGGTGCTGTGGGGCCTGACGCTCGGCGGCCAGTGCGGCGTGGAGGCGGTGCTGAGATCACTGCATGCCGAGCTGGAGCTCGCCATGGTGCGCTCTTTGGAGCTTTCAACCTCCCTGCTTTGAACTTGACGCGCCTCAGCATGAAAGCGGTGCTCAAAACCCTGCACGCCGAGCTGGATCTCGCCATGGTGAGCCGTCGCGAATGAAGCCTCTGCTCTGGAGTTGATGCGCCGCAAGTGTCCGCATCTTGTCTGCACGGCGTAATTGATCAGCAAAGTGTTGCAATGCTTTGATCGCCATGCGCATCTCCCCTCTGCAGGTCCTGACGGGATGCCCGAGCTTGAAGCACATCACGCGTAGTCTGATAATCGAACCAGACGGCAGGCTGTCCGTCAGCCAGTCGGGTCGTTCCATGCTGTAGTAGAGACAGAGGTGTTTTGGGCATTATTTGAAGGTTCTTACGAGGAGCTCTTCCATCAACCTGGGAGCGGCAGCGCTAGTCGGGCCATAAAGCCGAGTGGACTGTATTTCCAGAAAATGTATGAGAGTTGATTCCGAAGTGCAAATCTGGGAGTCGTCTGCAACCTCAGTAGCAATCAAGCTCTAGAATGCCGTCTTCACAAGACCGGCCCGTGCCTCGAGCTATCGCAGAAGGGATTCAAACGGCGGTAAAACCGGCGGTTGGAAGCAGATGCACCTCTCGCGTCAGCAGAGTGCGCCTCAGCAGCATCGAGACACATGTCGCTCGCCAGCGCGCCGGCCTCTGGCTTATTTCTGTGACCCTGCGCTAATTCGAGCACGCAGTCACATGAAAGCGCCTCGAAGCACACGTGCTTGACAGGACACCAAGCAGTGCACAGCAAGGGCTGCCATTTTGTCCAGTCCGTCAGCACAGAGTTTGTGCGGACACCTTGCACTTGCTGGCCTCATTGCAGCTGCGCAGGCACTAATGGACGCAATGCAGACCCTCGCGGAGGCAGCCAGCAGAGATCATGCTGAAGGTCAAATCGCACATTCTGTGAGCACCTTAGCCCTCTGCTTCTCACTCGAGCGCTGCAACTTTCATTTCCATTTCGCTGCTACGCTGCTTTGCGTGAGCGATAGGTCACAATCCATGCAGAGGGATAGAGGCCTATCCCTCTTGCACGAAGCGACAGCAGTCAAGTGGTTGAGCTCAGGCCTAACACGACGACTCGCACGCTCGCTCGCTGCTCGCAGGATGAAGACCAGGAGGTCGTCAACAATGCCACCTCAAGCGGCAGCAGCGGCAGAGGCCGCAGCAGGAAGCGGGAGCAGCCAAACGCCTTTTCCCAGGTGTTCAAGGTGCGCATCTTCTGTTCCTTCTAGAGGCTGACATCTGGGCCTCTCATAGTTTCCATTGCATGTTCTGGCACGTCTGTCCACTGCACGGAGCACACATGAGCAGTTGACTTCTTTTCAACACTCTGTGCTGACTCTCCGCGCGTGCCCTGCTCCCAGGGCCTCACATGCAAGCGGCAGTGCGTGTCGCCCTCGCCAGTACGGGTGTCAAGCCGCCCATCTTCAGCCGGCGTCAACCTCACGGGGGCAGACCCCGTGCCGGCAGCAGAGACAGCGGATCTCGCAGAGGTGGTGGCGGCGGCGGCGGCAGCAGCAGCAGACGCAGCAGCAGGCGAGCTGCAGCCGGCAGCATCCGTGGATGTGGAGCCTGCAGCGAATGCCGTCGCCATGGCTGCCGGTGCCCTGCCACAGCAGGTGCCACAGCAGGACACGGCGAGGGACGCAGCTGCACAGGAGCCTCCCCTCGCAGCGCCTGCCTCAACCTGTGGCCACCTTCAAGAATACCTGGGCACATGTGGTGTGTCTTGTGGCCGGTCCTTGCAGCAGCCCATGCACTAGCACGCTGAGTTGCTGCGCGCATGGCAACAGCTTGTCGATGCACAGTGATGCATGTGTGCTGCTGTGTGCTGTGCTGTTGTTCTAGACAAACAGTGGGCGTGTTACCGAAAGCGCGAATATATTTTTGCGCCCCGTCGCAGGCGGCATGGAAGCCCTGCATCGTGCGGTAGCGCAAATTTACGGTCAACCCACCGCAGCATTCATCCCAGCAGAAGCTGCCAAGCGTTCTCAAGTGAGGATTGTGTTGCTATCACCGTGGCCTGCCGCTGCTTGCACTCATTGCGCTTGGGAGGGCAGAAGCCACTTCAGCACAAGGCTTTCTTGAGCTCCCCAAGACAGCAAAGGACGCTGCCAGCTCAAATTGTGCGCTGCACCTGCTCTTACTGGAATCGTCAACACCTCGATACAGGAGGGCAGTGTACTCGCGGCGGAGGTTCGGCTGCCTCCAGTCGGGCGGCCATCGACGGAAACAGGCGAGCAGCCGGGCGCGGCAGGGGAGCCGCGGCAGCCTGCGGCACGGCCGCAACCTCCTGCTGCTGGGGCACAGCCCCCTGCTGCGCCGACGCCGCTGCGCCAGCCTCCCGCTGTGGGGCCACAGCCCCCTGCTGCGGCGGCAAGGGCACGCCACGACGGCAAGTTGATTGCTGCCGCCGACACTGTCGCAGAGCTGCGCCCTGTCCTGAGCGAGGTGCGGACCTCAAACAAGCCCTGATCACTTCTTGCAGCGACGCAGGCGTATCCTCGTATTCCCTCCTCGCTCTGTCAGGCACGAGTCCAGACTCTGCACCAAGCAATCTTTGTTTCTTTGTACGAGAGCATGCAAGGTGCGTCTTGTGTATGAATTCAGGCATGCGGAGGCCAACGTTTCGTGTCATGCCGCAGGAGCAGCAGCTGCAAGTGCAAGCGGCGCAGCTCGAGCAGCATATCAAGGTGCGTGTGCCGCTGAGAGCTTGACGCCATCCGAACCTCCAATCAACGCAGCTGCTGCTCAGCTGCAGGCTGCCACGGCAGCTGCATCCAGGAACTCGATCCGCATTCAACAAACCTCGTGAAAATGATGATTGAAGCAGGAGCTGCCGTCCAATCGCGATCTTGCACACAACCCACATCGCACACAGGGAAAGAGGGGCGGCAGCGCCTCACCTCCGATAACAAAGTTGTATGCCAGGCTTTGAAGAAAACATCAGTAGGCACGAAGTGTCAACCTGCCCAATATCAAAATTTTTGAATATACAATTTTGTAAAGCTATAATTTCCATATCAGAAAATTTAAACACTGTTTCACTAAGGCAGCAGCTGGAGTTTGTCTGACGAAGCTGAGTGAACCTCGAGACAGGAGGAGAAGGACGAGGGGGAGGCGCGGCTGGCAGAGCTGCAGCGGGCAGTGCGCTCTCAGCGCGCCGAGAAGCAGCGCCTGGACGCCTCCATCCCAGTGCGCTTATATTCTCTAATGTACAGAGCTTTATAGCTATATTCATATGTAGTATTGTATGTTCCGCAACACATGCAGCGGGCGGTGCGCACTCAGCGCGCCGAGAAGCAGCGTCTGGGCGCCTTCATCTCGGTGCGGTTGCATTTCGTAGCATACAAAGAGTACCTTATTCGTACAGATATAACATCGAATACTGCACCAGGCGGTGCGCGCTCAATGCGCCAAGAAGCAGCGCCTGGACGTCTCTGTCTTTATGCGCTCACACTCCCGCAATTTCATTCCATACCTCATATCATGTATCACGTGTCTGTCTCAGCGCGCCAAGAAGCAGCGCCTGGACGCCTCCATCCCGGTCAGCCCCAATCTTCTGCTGCAAAAGCTTTTGCACACAGATGCAGCACGTCACCGAGCTGTCTGCAACATGTGGTCAGTCCCCCTGCAGGCGCGCCAAAGCATGGTGCACAGCTGCGGACGGCGTGAGCGCAGCAAGCTGCCAGTCGCCACGGCCCCTGTCAGTCTTCAGGGACAATCTGCCACTTCACCTGGTGTCTTGCAACCTGCTATGTCAATGGTCCCCCGAAGGCGAGCCTCAGTTCCTGCACTCTTCGGGCACGCAGGCGGCGACTTTCGAGGATGCTGCGCCAATGAATCAGGGGGCGCTTTTTTTCTGAGAGTGTCCGCTGGCGCCTGCTTCTGCAGGGAGCGCAGGCGGCGACCACGCGGACTCAGGAGGCGTGGCGCAGAGCTGCGGGGTCTGCAAGGCCCAGAGCTGCGGCACGAGTTGCCCAGGTTCTGGAACAGATTCGAAACGGAATCAGTCCTGCTGCAGGCGGCGACCGCGCAGTCACAGGAGGCGCGGCGCGGTTTCGAGGGCCTGCTTGGCGCCATGCTGCGGGGAAGCGCCGCGCAGCCGGGGCAGTGCGTGCTCATGTCCCCCTCAGAGTGGGTGTCCATCGGGCGGCCATTCGCGCTGCAGCAGGTGAGGAACCGCTGCTGGATTTGACTGGGCTCTCCAGCTCCGCCATGTGATGCCTATCATCGTTACCTGACTTGTAGTATCATGTGAAGCCTCAAGTTGACACCTTCTAGCATCAGCCCGCTGGGCAATGCCAAAGAATGTCCTTCTGTTTCAGCTTGCCGCACAGCTGCGTGTTTGCGTTCTGTCAGGCCTCATGCATGATACCGACAGGGAAACTTTCTCTCAGGTGTCGCTGGCGCCATCGTCGCCGGCGCGGCCTGCCCCCTCTCTCGTGCTGCCGCGGCCGGTGGCGACTCTCTTGCAGCCAGTTCCGCAGCCAGTGCTGCGGGCAACGATGCCGCAGACTGCGGCGCCGAGACCGGATCAGCTTCTGGCTGGGCCTCGGCCGCAGCCTGTCACGCCTACGACGGCGTTCCCGCCGCTGTCTGCGCATCCCACAGCGCTGCAGACGGGACCGGTGCGGCCGCCGTCACAGCAGCCGCAGCAGCCGTGGCCTGTAGCACGAGACCCTCGCCTGGCAGCGTCTCAGGCGGTGCAGTACACGCCAGCACAGCTGCAGGGCTTTGGCAGTGTGTCTCCAATTGCAAGCAGTGCCACCACCGTTCAGCTGCCGCCAATGCAGCAGCAGTCGGCGGCTGCCAGGGCGAAGCCTGGCGCACTGCCGCCGGTGATCCCGCAGCAGACGATGAACTGGCGGGTGGTCAGCAATGCGGCGCCCGCATGGGCGGCAGGTCCCTGCGGCGTGTCACCTGCGCCTGCCACGCAGCGGGGCCTCATGTCGGCCGGCGCATCCACTGGCGCGTCGGCCGGCCAGCAGGCGCGGCCGGGACTGCCGCCGCGGCCAGTCCAAACGGCCGGCATGCAGCCGCAACGGGCGCAGCAGCCGCTGCCAGCACACCTGGCCGCACGTCGGCTCTCGTACTCCACGCTGCCGCCCAGCTTTCAAGGAAAGACATCGCCGCAGCCGGCGGCCGCGGCCAGCGCATCAGCGCCAACAAAGGCGGTTGCAGCCGCGCAGCGCTCTGGAGATGCTGCTGCAGTGGCGCCGGCAGCTGCCGTATCCCCGTCGCTGCCACAGCAGCATCGTGGCGGCACGACCGCAGCGGCTGCCGCGCCGGTGCGCCCGTCCGCCGCCGGTCAGCATCCCGAGGCGCGGCGCGCTGCGGGCGCTAGTGGTGCAGCGGCGTCGCAGTTGCTGGCCCTCACGGCGGCAGCATCTCAGCAGCTGCCTCCCGAGACCACAGCGAGGGCTGCAGCAGCAGCGGGCGAGCAAGCCGTCAAGCAGGCGTTGTCGTCTGCGACGGAGTGTCTCAAGAGCCCACCATCTTCTGCTGCTGCTGCGCCGCCTCGCGGACAGCCAGTGCCGGGCGGGGTGTTTGGAGTGGTGGTGCAGTCGCTGTCGCAGCAAGGTGTTTGAATCATCAGCGGCAGATGCAGGAGGTCGTGTGTGGCGACGTTGGCATATTCGTGAGGGGGCTAATCTGCTATGTACCATGGCCGTGGGGCTGATGGCACTGGTTGGGGGAACCGACGCAGCTCGAATGATGAGGTAGAGTTGAAGGAGATTTATGTGGTAGCAGAAGATGAACAAGTCAAGGGTGGCGACGCTGCTGCAGTCTTGCTGTGGTATTAATCGGATGGTTTATTCGTCAATTGGCGACATTTCTGTTGTGCCTGAATGTAGCTGGTAGAGGTCACACTATTCCAGCAGCTCGAAGGACTTGCCAAATCGTTCAATTTGTTTCTGCATCAAATACAACGCAGCTCCTCCATCTATCTCCCTTGGGCGATATCTGCTACCTTTAGTAAAGACTGGAGCTTGCCGTCAGATTGCACCACAGCGCCCCCGCCGCCGGCGCCACGGCTGCGGCGCGCTGCGCCCGCGGGCGGGCCTCCAGCCGAGGGCTGAGTGTGTGCGGGCGGAGGTGCATCGTGCGGTTCGCTGAATCGTACTCCAGCGACTGCATCACATAAGGCTGGGAGCCGCCGGCATGGCTGTCGCCCTGCGCGGCTGGCGCCGGTGCAGGCGCAGATGAGGTGTCCGCCTGCGGCGGAGGCCGGCTGCTCGCCGGCGGCTGCGGCGCAACACTCTCACCGCCCCCTTCCTCTGCCAGCATCTCCTCAGCCAGCATCTCGTCGAGTATTGCCGGTGGGATGGCGAAGTAGTCGCGGGCCGGCTGCTGCGGCGCGTGCGGCTGGCTGCCGCCCTCCAGCGACGGCCAGCTGAGGGACTGCACCAGGTGGTCGAAGCCGCGGCGGGACTGATCTGTCACGGCGTTGGCGGCGCCCAGCGTCTCCTGCTGCTGTGCCACCACCTGTGTGAGGGATCGCTGGGACGCTTCAGACCGCCGGCTCATTTTCATCTTGCAGCTTTTCGTTGCGGAGCGGTCCACAGGCTTTCAGGTTGCAGCAGGCCGTCCGGCTCCTCTTCATGTGTGCCACTGCTTCGACTCTGCATAGCATATGCACGCTCAGGTGCACAAACAGGCACCTTCATAGCTCCCTCGTCATCAGGGTGTCCACGAGAAAGACACTCTGCGCCAACTGCAAGCTGAGACTGCGCCGTCACCTGCTGCAGCTTGCGCAGTCGCTCCTCTAGGTTGGTCGCCCTGGCGCAGTACTGGGACTTTATGTCCTGCAGCACACATGGCGAGGGGTTGAGCCACTTTAACAACAGCGCTTGAGCAGTTTGGGTAGCTGGCATCCCAGGCGTAGGGCTTATATCCAGCGCTGATCCATCGTAAATATCATAATTGATGCAACGCGTCTGGATGACAGCAGTTGAGATGTGCATGTGCAGTGGGCTGTGCGGAATCGTCGTGTTTACCTGGAGCGTTTTGCACAGAGTCGCCACCTTATGCCGCAGCTCCACGAGGTTGCCGTTGGCGACCTGTTCAAATCGAACAGCCAGCAGAGTCATTACACATGCTCGCTGCTCAGCAAGCATATTGATTTTGAAGGCAGCACAGGGCTGTCAGCAGTCAGCAGTCAGCATCTCACATCTACAGCGATAAAAAGCCGATGTGTTCGACACACATGGCGGGGCAGTAGACGACCTGGGAGGTCAGCTGCGGAGGCGCCTCCGTCAGACTCTCGTCGTCTGTTCCCTGCTCCACCTCACCCTGCACGACCCAATGCTTCCCGATGAACTCGTGTTTCCTGGTCCCATGCAGAGCTGCCGGTGCTGACTGGCAGCAGGCTGTCAATTATTTCGACTGGTCGCCATGTGTGCCGAAGCCTGCAGGCTATTATTCTGAGCAATTCCTTCCAGGAGGCATGCATGGCCGCCATATATTGGAACATTTCATAGGAAAGTAGCAACAAGGAAGAGTGCTCGCTCGCTGCCGGAGCCTGGCATGGCTTGTGAAGGAACCACAAGGTCAGCCAAAGTGCGTTGAACCACCCACAGCCTCTGCGCCGCCCGTGAGCAGCTGCACACCCCTCCTGGTGTACACCGGCCCCTGAGAACCACAAATGACAAAACATGCTTAAAGAAAGGACTCGCACCTGCGCCGCCGGCGGTGCTGCAGCCTCCTCCGCGCCGCCCATGAGCAGCTGCCACTCCTCTCGGTCCAGGCGCAGCACCTCCGTGTCGCCGTCCTCGTACACCACCTCGTGCAGCCCTTGCTGCATTGGAGAATCAAAAGATCGCTCTGCAAAACCAACCTAGTTTGTGAGAGAATAGTCGTCTGTGAAGCCACTGCAAGATCCTGGGTAGCTTTCCCTTTCCGCAGCAAGCCAGGATCCAGACATACACCAGAAGCGGGACGCAAGGGTACTCGATTGCCCTGCTTGTGACCAGCAAAGCCATGTCTGAGATGACGCTTCAGGAGTGTAGCAAAAGCACGCCTCGGGGGAGAAGCAAGTGACGCGGCCCAGGAAGTAGGAGTAGTGCTCGGGCCACAGCACCCCGATGCGCCGGCCCACCAGCTGCGCCCCCGTCAGCGGCACCTCCGGCCCTGTGGGCAGATCGCAGATGCCAGCTTTGGCGGTCCCGGCTTCTGCATGCGATTAGTGTGGCAAGCTGCGCCTGGCGGCTGATAGGCGGCCCCCTCGCACAGAGGCGCAGTGGGCAGCCAGGTTTCCCAAATGTGTGCCATCAGCATTTACAGTCGATGAGCCGATCACAACTGCCATGCAGACGAGGAGGGACAGCATAGGTGATGATTCAGGACGGCAAAGATGATTCAGGTGCGGGGCACGACACAAATGCCAGCAGGCAGTTTGTACCTGGTACCCACTCCTCCTGCAGGCTCGGCGGAACACCGGCACCGCCTGGCTTGACTCCGCCGCCGCCGGCGGCGGCGGCGGCGGCGTCTCCGGTTTTTGGTGCGCCCCAGCCGCTCGTCTTCTTGCCGCCGGCGGCCGTCTTCGCGGCCTTGGAGGGGCGCGCGCTGGCGACCGCAGGCGGCGGGGGCCGGCGCTTTCGCTCCAGCTCCACCGCGTCGTGACGAACGCGCCGGTGCAGAAGTCGCCGCCCGCCAGCAGCGCCGCTGGCGTCTTGCGCGCCCGCTTTGGCAGCGTCTGCGCAGTGTCAAATCAACACAATGCCGTCAAGTAGTGCAGTGGAACAGGCACTCTTTTCAGGCGTTGTTGCCAGCCAGCAGCGCTGCCGGCGTCTTGCGCGCCAACTTCGGCAGCGTCTGCGCAGCAGCATAAATCTACACCATGCCGTGAGGGATGGATCCTGATGCAGCTCAATCGTTCTGCTGTGTGCCATCTCCCGTAGTCACAGCTGCAATGCGCTTGCGAGTGTCTTTAGAGCAGATAAGCCACAACAGCCCGCCTCTGCTCGAGGAGCTCTCTGGCTGAAAACCAGGCTAAGCTGTAAGGGCCGTGAAACTCCCTACCTTGCCGGGCTGCTGCCCCTCGCCTGCTCCAGAGGTTGCCGGGCTGCCATCTGTCAGCTGGTCAGTCTGCAGCGCATACGAAGAGTCAGTTCAGCACGTTTTCTAAAACTGTGAGCGGCAATTGCCGATCACGAGTTGCAGCTGCGGCGACCGAGCCACAGATCCACCGTCTGGCAACCCACACGCATGCGCATTGTGACTGCTTCACCTCAGCGACGGAAAGAGACGAGTGGGAACACCTTCAGCGAAGGCAGCTCCCACAATAGGCCACGAGAAGTCACCTGGGCAAAGTCGGGGGTGAGGGAGGCGGCGGCATGGTGGCTGCCACGCCGGCCGCGCTGCTTGCGCCGCGCGCTGCCCACCAGGCGCTTGCCGCCCGCCACCGCGGCCGGCATCGGCGGCTCCAGCCACCCCGGCAGCTTGCCAGACGCCGCCGCCTTGCGCAGAGCCTGCATGGTGCAATTCATTGTGATGGTCGTGCTCTGAGTAAAGCAGTTCAGCGGCTCTTAATTGTGCTGGCATGCTACACAAGTGCCAGTATGGCAGCATGCAGCACGATGCAGGCGGCGCATCGCGACTGTAGTGACGCTTTGGCTTCCTGTCGACGGAGGCGACGCCGCACCTCGTCAAACTCCAGCAGGAACTTCTGAAACACCTTCTTGATGGCGCTGGACAGGGTGTCCGACCTGCAGGGATTAAAACACATGTATATCTGAGGAATTATCGTGTTTCATTAAGCTATTCGTCAATTTTGCGGCTTCGTATCGCGTGCAGTACGGGTGGTGACGCGACACGCTCGACCGCTGGACTTAGGCATACATGGTAGCAAAGTCGTGGTGGCGGCAGGCAGGCACTTCTAGGTGCATTTTTCTCAGCGGGGCTCCGAAAAAGCATATCGTACCTGTCAAATGAAAGCCCTCTGCCGATGGTCGCCCACTTTCTCGCTGCACACACCTGCATGCGGATTTTTTGACTTGTTGTATGCTTGTGCACCACATTCAGTACTGGGCATGATGTAGAGCCTCAGCAACCCAGATGGATCCAGCAGGACACGCCAATCGCCAGCAATACCCATAAACATGAAGAGTCACGCTGCTTAAGAGAACATCCGTTGAGAGGCTCAACGACTTGGCAGCCGCTGAACACGGCAGTAAGTGTCCGTTTTGTGCAGCATGTGTGTCCTCCGCCTCAAAACCCTGAACAGGCGCACCTCGTCATAGCCGCCGTGCTGCTGCACCATATTGAACAGCTTGTGTAGGTTGATGGGCTGCTTCTACAGAGCACAAAGTATGAAGGCTTGCACGCTGCTGCCAGCAGCATGGAACAGTTGAAAGCGCAGATTACAATCGTGACAGTTGCATGCGTGCTCCCGCTCTGGATTGCATAACCTACCTGGAAGGTCGGACATCTGCATGCACAAGAGGCAAATACTTTCGAAGCTCAGGTGCAGATTTCGAGTTGCTGCTGGCGCGTGGGCATATCCAACACTGTCAAGACATAGCATCCACTATTGACGCCACTGCTCATAGCAGCATGGCGGCAAAATCTGCAGGCCCTCTGTCGTGCATGGCACTGCATCAGGGCAGCAAGTCGAGGGGCTGGCAAGACACAAGACAGGACAAGCAGCGCCTGAAAAGCCATCCACCTCAGAAGGTGAGGAGGCTGCTCCCCCCAGGCCTGAAAGAAGTTGCTCAGCTGGTCCAGAAAGGCTTGCCCGTCTTCGATCTGCTCGTTGGCCACAGGCAGTGCCGGGGCAGCAGCATCCAGAATCGCGGGCCCCTGTGCTGACTCGATGTCCATTGCCCCTGAGGCATATTCATCTGCACCCGACACTGCCGAGCGTGGCTGCTGCGCCCCGGAGGCTGCAGCCGCTTTGGTGCCACGAATGCTGCGCGCTGCAAGAGAGCCGCCCGCCGAATTAGCCGCTAGAGTCATGTACTGGCTGCTGCCTGACGACTGCGCCTGCAGCTGCTGCTCGTCAGCCTCCGTGGCCATGCTGCTCGACAACAATTGCTCAGCCTTGAAGCTCTGCTCCAGTCAGTTGCGGATGAGTCGACCCAAGCGCATTGCTGTCTCACTGGACTCTCTCTGCAAATCTGCCCAAAGTTGATTTCGACTTTGTGTGCCGTGGGCTCAACGTGTCGCGTCAGCAACAGGGCTCAGAAACAACTGCTATGCACAGGCCAAGGAAAGAGATGCGTTCAGTTGTGGCCGGGCATCGCAAAGCTTGTGGACTTCAGGAAGCCGGAGTGGAAAGGCGTGCTGACAACTCGCCAACGCAATAGCCGGCGGAAACTCCAAGGCATCCCAGGGTTTGAAGTTCACGTCAGTGTCTTGGTGACAGAGAAGCGGTTGTGCACCATCATTTGTGAGCTGGTAGCAAGAGTGGTCACCGCTGCGCTGCTGTCATGCTGGCAACGCCTTGCTGAAGCTGCACGAGACGTGCGGCCGTGCGAAAATGCCATCATTGCGAGATTGGCAAAATGCACAAGACGGCTGCAGGGGGCATCATCAAACACGCTGTCATGTGAAGGCTGCGACGTGCACCAGGCATATGCTCCTGCTTTTCGAGAGTGGGAGAGACCTGCATTTGGACGCACGGTGGGGCGCACACCTTTTGCTTTAACTGGACACCCTGATGCAAAGCACTAGGCGGCCTCACAAGCACCGCCTTCGCTTTGTTTGGTCATTGCGTTCGGCGCTGCAGTGCAGCGCTGCATGGTCGAAGCAGCGCACCTCGCAGCATCAAGCGCGCAGCCGCCACGGTGACTGCTGCGGCAATGCGAATGCGCCATGCCGCCGGCGCCACCAACCTGACGAATCCACTCACTGATGAATTGCTGCCGGTTGCAGAACTTGAGTAGATGGGTGCTGGGAGACTGTGCACGCCATACAGAAGCAACATGTCGCATGACCCTGCCGCCACAGCAGCACCATGGGTGCCAGCTGCCCTGGTATTTGACATGGCACGCGATTGCAGCGGCGATGTATCACTTCGGCCACGCAAATTCATCCTCATTCTGCGCACGCCTATCTGGCTACCCTCATTCCCCATGGCAGGACTCAGCCATGCGCAACGGGCATCCAAGTGCGCTCGCAGGGATGAAGTGACACATCGACCAGAGATAGGTAGCGTGCTCCTGTCAGCCCTAGACTGCTTGATCAAGATTGTGGATTCATCTGGTCTGCGTCTTGCCGTATGCATGGTCTTCAAGTTGAGCTGCACCTCTCAACGTGAAGCATGAAACCTGACTGCACCATTGCTGCCCGCAGGAAGGCCGTCCGCAATTCAACCTTTGTACAGAACTTACGACGGAGAGACGCAAGTACACAAATGAGGATCAACACATCATTCGGCTTCTGTGCACATTCCGGAAGCAAGTTCAGCGCCGCAAAGCTGTACCACGTTAACTTTGCACTTGCAAATTCTGCTATCCGAAACCACCCGCACGCGCAGCAATTTACACACGCTCCTGCTCTGCGTTTCAGTTTGCACGACAGCATCCCAGCTTCCGCTTTAGGTGCAACCGCTGCACAGGCGTGGGGTGAGACTCTGTAGTACGCGCAAGACATCTAGATCACAGGGCGGCAGCTGCGATGGGGAAGCAGGCGCAGCAGTCCCGCAAATATGGCGCGCCGCTGTATGCGGCCGCCTGGCCGCAAGGCGACACAGTCTTTGTCGCAGGAGGTGGCGGCAAGAAAAGTAGTGGCATCAAAAACAGGTGTGTGGAGCTGCAATACTCATCCTTGCTTATCAACTCGACCTGTCCACGATGTGCAGCTGTGCTGCATGTGCCGCAATGCGTCCTGCCGATGCCCTCACTGCCAAGGTACCGCTGTTGCCGCAGGGTGGTGGCAGCCACAGTGGACGGCGAGCAGCTGTCGGACGAGGTGGCCGCCCTGGAGCTTGAGGACTGCCCCATCCGCATGGCGGCGCACCCGAGCGGCAGGGCGCTCGTGTTGGCACTCGGTGGCGGCGGCCTGTGCCGCGTGAACGTGGCGCGCCCCGATGGCAGTGGCGGAGCCCCGACGCTGTCCCTCGTCACAGGTAGTGGTTTTGTCGCTCTTGTATATCGAGAAGGTACTGTGCCGCGTGAATGTCGCGCGCCCCGACGGCGACGGCGGCACCCCGTCGCTGTCCCTCGTCACAGGTGGGGTTCCACACTTGCTGTTCTGGACAGGCGGCCTGTGCCGCATGAACTGGCGCGCCCCAATGGTGAAAGCGGCGCCCCGTCGCTGTCCCTCGTCACAGGTAGGGTCCCATATTCGTTCCTTTACTGTGTGTATTGTGCTGCGTGAACATTGCGCACCCCGACGGCGACGGCGGCACTCCCTCGCTGTCCCTGGTCACGGCTGGGCAAGGAGTGTCAGGTTGACCCCTGGACAAAGGCAGAATTGTTCTTGGACAGGGACGGCTTCGCGCAAAGGTTAGCTTGACAGAATCGATGCCTCCTGCGCAAGTCGCGCGGCGCACACCTCCCTCGGCAGCAGCGACGGCGACACTCGCAAACCGGAGTCGAGCCCCTTGTGCTGTCGCCCGCAAGCGTGGAGGCCGGTGTGCTGACGGCTTCCATAACGGGCTTGCAGAGTAGACGTTCTCATACCCTGAGTGTCACTCTACGCGCGGCGCACACTTCCCGGCTCTCCACTAGCATTTTCTGCGTGGTGCTCGACCGGGGAGGCAGGCGTGCTGGCGGCGCTGCCGGTGGTCAGGGGCTTCCCAGCTGCAGTGATGACAATCCCAAACCAGGACTTGAGCCGTACACGTTGGTCAGCGCAGGCGAGGAGGCGGGCGTGCTGGCGGCGCTGCCGGTGGTCAAGTGCCTGGCCTTCAGCGGCGACGGCCGGCTGCTGGCGATCGGCGGCGAGGACGGCGCCCTCACCGTGCTGGACTGGCCGACGCTGCGCACCCGCGTATCCCTAACGTGAGCTCCTCAAATTCGTCACTCTCTGTCAGGCGACCCCTGCTGCATGCGCGCATTGATGTCAGGCATGGCACTGGCGAGCTGCAGCAGCATCTGCGGCGCGTCCATCTTACGCGCCCTTGCCTGTCATCATCGCACCTGCTCCTCACGCCTGCATCATGCTCACTTTACACCTCCCTTCCGCATGTGTGCGTCTACCTGCATGCTAGGCGTGGCACCGAAGGTCCTAGACCCGTCTCGACCTCGGAAGGGTGCCGCTGCAGAGGCGTCGAGGTGCTTCCAAACAGACTGCGGGACACCGACTTCAGGCGTCCCCACCAGCAGCGTGGTGCTCATGCATCACCAAATTGTAACCCCAACCCTCAAAACCCTTGTTGCAGGGGCGACAAGGGGCTGCCAAATGGGCTGCGGGAAGTCGAATTCAACAGCGCCCCAGCAGCGGGTGAATGCCGTTCGGCGCAGGACTTGACACTTCAACAGATGGTTTGATGCCGCAGAGGCGACAAGGGGCTGCCGGACGGGCTGCGGGACATCGACTTCAGCGCGGCGCACCAGCAGCGGGTGGTGGCTGTGACCTGCGAGGATGGCTCCTGCAGCCTGTGGGACTGGCAGCGCGGCCTGCAGCTGCTGAAGCTGGCGCTGCCTGAAGGTGGGGCGCCGCTGTGAACCCAAATCCGTGTGGCTCAGCACTCTATAAGCCCCGCACTCATGAGCTCAGCTCGCTTTCGTGTTGAGAATTTCAAACCTAAGCATGGGCAAATGCTTGTTGGTGGTCACGTCTGGCATGCAGGCTCCATGTGGATGCTGCATTACTGGCACCCTTGTGCGGCAAACAGCGTGCCCCCTGCTGCATCGCGAATACTGCAGGTCGGCAGGACGTGAATTTCTCGACAGTCTGCAGCCATGCCAATTCTCTTAATGTGCGTGTGCAGACATGCGAAGGGGCTCCTTCAACAGGGCGCGCTTTGCGCGTGATGGCAGCCTGGGCCTCTACACGGTGGCCAACGCAGCCGGCATCGGCTATCTGCTGCACTGGGAACAGGTGTGTAATTTTTTACTTTGTGACGACCCTTCCACGCTCGTCTCCGACCCCTGCGCCAAGCCACAGAGGATGCTGCTGCACCGCAGCGCTCTCTGCTGCAGCTCTCTCTGCTGCAGCTCTGCCCTGCCAGTTCAGTGCACGAGGGGGCTGTGTGTCGGCCTACTTCTTTCCGATCTCTGCTGCAGAACCAGGAGGGGGACGTCATGCTGAAGCGGCGGGTGAAAGCGGTCGCCTCCGCCATCACCGCCTTTGACATTGGGCCCGAGGGCGGCGTCCTCGCCTTCGGCACCTCAGAAGGTGTCGGCTCCTGCACCCCACCCGAGACTGGCACATGCAGCACTGTCCTGATTGCCAGTCGTGATCGACACCGACCTTGGCAGATCCTCGTCAACAAGACCCCCATTCATAAGGCATGTTGCAGTGACAGGAGGTCGACCGGGTGCCTGCCCTCCCCACGAAACTCCATCAGACCCTGTTACCGCTCCACCTGACGATGGTCCTGCTGGCCGCAGGCGAGGTGCAGGCATGGTGGGCGGCGTCGCTCACGCGCCTGCGCCGCATCAAGCAGGCGCACATGGTGTTTGCCACCGCTGTCGCGGTTCCCGCCGGCGAGGCGGCGCTGCTGTCCGTGTCGGCAGACGCCTCGGCGTGCGTGGCGGCGGTCAAGAAGCGCAAGGATTTCGGCGCAAAAACCCTGCTGGTGCCGCTGCTGGTGCTGCTCTTGGCGGCGATCGTTTTCTATGTGCATTCGGTGCGCGGCGTTGGCCTGCACTGGCGGGGCACGCAGCATTTGCTGCGGGATCTGCGGGACCCGTACGACAGCAACGTCTGAGTTTATTGGGGAAGCTGCGGGACCCGTACGACAGCAACGTCTGAGTTTCCCCAAGGTTTCTAGATTTGGTCGGACGTCTGGTTTTGCACTTTTTACACTCTTTTTGGGGGACAGCCTGCGGCTGCGGTGCCTGGATCAATCTTTTCTGTCACGAATGTATGCCTTTGGCGGTGCTTTGATCCAGAGCTGAAGCTCTAATCTCTAAAGGCAGACGGCAGACGCATCGAATGAACATCCCCATTAAAACTTTGCATCTGCCATCGACAGCCCGCCGACCTCACTTCAATTCGATCTGCTCCAGCAGGCCGCTGATGGTGTCCCAGCTGTGACCACGCCGCTGCAGCCACATGACCAGCCGCCGCTTGCGCGTTTCGTGCGGCAGCCCGCGGCTCAGGTCCGCCTGCCGCCGTGCGCCCTCCAGCAGGTGGTGCCGCGGATCTGGCACAGTGTGAACGAATACGAGTGTGAAATGTGCAAAATCATCTGCTGGTTCAGCCTCACTTGGCTGCGACCCCCGACTCAGGTCCGCCTGCCGCCGCGGCTGTGCACCAGGTAACGAAACGTAAAAGAAAGTGTCATTTTCACCCTGGTTTAGCTTCACTTGGCAGCGGCCCGTAGCTCAGGTCCCCCTGCCACCGCGCGCTCTCCAACAGGTGGTGCCGCGGATCTGCATAGCGTACAAGAGAACAGAGAATCCAGAGTATCACATGGATATTGTGATGTTGTTTTGGCTGTACTGTGCGGCAGGCCCCGCGGGGCCTGCCGCACAGTACAGCCAGGTTCGCTTATTGCAACGCTCCCTCCAGCAGGTGGTGCCGCGGATCTGGCGGATTTGCAAACCATATATCAAAGCCTCTGCGCACATGGAAGCAATGCCGTGGGTGGCCAGCAGAGGCCAGTGCAGGGACGAGTTCCGCTTGCAAACCTGGGCGTCCAAAAGACATGACATCCAGCTTTCTGAGGGATGCTGCAAGCCCATGGAGCACACCGAATCTGGTGTCGACGGTGACTTCTTCATCCTCTTCGTCGGCCGCAGGGATTGCGATCCGCATGTCTTCGCCAAACACGCTTCTCAGGCCATGGTTGATGTCATCTGAAGTCAGGCCCTTGGCCATTAGCTCCTGCATCCACAACAAACTCCGTGAGAGGTTCCACTGAGAGGTTCCGCCTGCCGCTTGTCGTAGGAACTTCTGCCCAGTGGAGAGAACGATCCGCCCACCCTGAAGGGCTCGCTGGCACGGGTTGCCTTCTTGCATGGGCTGACAGCTCTGACATGTAGCTCTGTAAGTAGCGATGACGACTCACCCTGCGGATGCGGGAGGGCGCCCAGCGCGACTGCCGCCACTTGGACTGCGCAAACAGCTCCGCATACTCCCTGTTGTCCTGCATGCCCTGCGGTGCGCACCAAAGCGAAATAAATGATTTAAATTCGAAAACCCTTGCTCAGAGGAGACGGAGTTGGTGCCGCGTGCTTGTTTCCATGCATCATAATGCTTCAGCAGGCAAAGGGTCAGCATCTATGAGATGGCAATCACCGCCAGCCCTCAGGTGACGCTGGTGGCAGTCCCGCCGAGGAGTGTGTGGCTGAGAATTGCCGTTCCAAGCTCACCAGCTCCTGCAGTCGTTCCACGGCCGCGTCTATGGCGCCGGGGCCATGCTCCCGCTCCGCCAGCTTGTGGCGCAGCTCGCGCTCGGAGTGCGGCCGCCGCGACAGCATGCCCACGGCGGAGTTTGTGGCTTTGCGCTCCGCCTTGGCCCGCTTGTCGCTGCGTCAACCGGCAAATGTGGTTGCGCAGCCTGTGGCTGTGTTTGCAAACCTTATCCCAACACAAGCGCAGCCGGGCCATTGCCCCTGGAGACACCGCAGGTGTGCGCAAGCTGGCTGTGCAGCTCAAGCCAGGATTCCACCTGCCCATGGTGGCTAATGCATGATCACATGTCAGCAACGGCAGACCTACCTCGCTTTGAAAGGGCTCAGGGAGTCGTCATTATCTGCGGGCTCGTCTGGCTGGTGCGCCTCGTCATCATCATCAGGCTGTCCCTTCCCAACGTCCTGCCACCGGACAGCGCTGGTGTGCATCAGGAATTGTTGCCGCTGCCGGATGCTGGCCACACCCCATGCCGCAAAGGTCCTCAGGTCGTGAGCTGGACCGCATAACGAGGTGCGGCACGTCCATGCTGTCTGTGCTGAGTGCGCAGAGGCTGTTGTGCAGCGCAAGGCGGCGTTGGGTGCTCGCTGCCAACAGCGCAGCGATAGTAATCTGCAGCACACTGTGCTGTGGTAGAAGCACTGAGGACCGCCGCGCAGCATTTCGACACCGCAGAATGGGTCCAGATGTTGCTGGACGTGCGTTTGAGGCGAGCTGCAAACAAATTTTGATGTTTGAGTTTCCTGAGCGCAAGTTCTTCCGGAACTCCGCAACATCTGCTCCGGGACAGCGCACAGATTGCATCTGCTGTGCCTGTGCACATTTAAACAGCGACACAGAAAATTCAAGACAGCTCGAAATCGGAGCTCGCCGCAGGCGATCTGTACAATCAGCATCTGGCTCTAGACCGTGCGCATTAAATCCCAAATCGCTTGAGGACATGCGGCCACTGCTCAGAGCGCGTGGCTCACTGACTCAGGTATGCCATGTGATTCAATTTACTACAGATAATGACTGCTGATGGCTGCATATCAGCCTCGGAAATGGACTACGGCCGCGAGCGCGCAGCCAAGTTGCTTGGGAAAATTTGTGTGCAGCCGTTGACGGCGTATTTGCTGCAAGACCTGGTCTGCTTCATCCCTGAATTCAAACACCTGGACGAGGACATGCGGCGGTACCAAAATGCGCAACATCCCGAGCCCTCACTGAGGGTCTTCAAATCGTCCAGCGGGCGGCACAGGTGTGCTCATCCATTGCTTGGGTGCACACTGTGCGCAACATGATCGAGTCGAACTTGCATCCAGCCGCTGAAATGGGGTCGGGTGTTGAGGTGTCAGCTGACTGAAGGTGGACTGGCCATGCCATGCAGACGCTGGTGACAGAGGACATTCCGACGAGATTGTGCCGCACATTCGAAGTGGCGCTGCAGAGTAATGGACTTCTGGAGCCATGGTTTCCAGACGACTCAGGAAATATCAGCAAGGCAGCCTTCGGCTCGTCCCGATGCTGCTGTGAAGACGCTCCTGTCACGCTTGAGCTTGGGGCTAAGCCAGTCCTGCAACAATCGGCTTTATTCGGCTGTGACGCAGGTGTCGGAGCTGCTGGATCCACAGGGCGCAGGCATCGCATGCCTCAACGCAGTCGCTCGCCCCCAGTGGTACATTGCCGACTACTCCGCACCGCGCATCGCTGGTCTCCGCATTCCGGCGGAGCAGCTGACGTTCGACTGCCGCGGGCGGCTACATGCTCATCTGGACTCATCTGGAGCAGCCTGCTCCAGATGAGCGCGCTGCTGGCAGCAGCGCGCTCATTGACGTGGCTCTGGTCGAGTCGTGCTTGGACTATGCCTCGGCAATCCCGCGCCTCGGCCAGCAGCTCGCCTCCATCAGCTTTTCCTCTGGGCCGCATTGGAAATGGAGCAAACCTCCACTACGCGGATCGGGCGGCTGTTTGTGCCGCGGCAGTGTCGAGCGCAGAGGAATGCAGCAGAGCTTCAAAAGACGCGCATCGACTGTGACTCTCAAGTTCTGTTAGAGCTCTTCTGATGTGACACATCACGGCACTTCTGAAGTCGTAGAGACTGACAGCAGCGCAGCATGTCGTCTTTGACTTGACGATGCATGATCAGTAGGGCAGTCACCTTAGAAGCTGGTACGGTTGACGATTTGAGGGAATGTGGTCAACATGCATGTCGAATGGCTCCAGCGTTTGAGACGTCGTCATTAATGCAATAGATGCGCCTTTTCCAGCCGCTTGTTGTTGCATCTGCCTGAGGCTGCGCAGCATGCACCAGTGGCCTCTGCAGAACTGGCCGAGTTACCACAGCAAACAGAAGAACCGATGCTTGCGCCAGTATCATGAACGCTGACAGATGCGCCTTTTCCAGCCGCTTGTTGTTGCATCTGCCTGAGGCTGCGCAGCATGCACCAGTGGCCTCTGCAGAACTGGCCGAGTTACCACAGCAAACAGAAGAACCGATGCATGCGCCAGTATCATGAACGCTGACAATACTTCCCACCACTCCATCCTTGGGTCGGCTGCACTGCACGGCAAGGATGTTAAAGACGGCTCAATTTCAAGCCTCGAAGCATGGCGAGGTCGCGAGAGCAAGTTTTGGGTGAGTGCTCGCTGCCAGCGGCGCGCTGCCAGCGGCGCGGCGACGGCGCACGGCAGCGTGCTGCACTTTGGCAGAAGCAATTGCAACTGCCGCGCTGCACCCCGACACGATGAAACGAACCTCATGCTGCGCAAGCTGCGCTGAGGAGTTTGTCGCAACCACAAGCTGGACTTGACAGGGCGTGATGTGGTGGTGTGTGCTTATGTCGGAAAACTCCGAGACAAACACTCTTGAGATGTTCTCGAATTCTCCGCCAGATCACACTTGCAATTGCTCCCAACGTGCATCGCCAGCATCATCTGCAGAGCGTTGTGAGCAGCATGGACCTCCGCAGCTCCCCGCAAGCGGTCTCCACATCCGGTCGCTGTGCCAATCCGCTGCCGAATGTGGCGTCGCTGAGGACACGCAGTCGCCGGTCGCAAAGGCTGCAAGTGTGTGCAGCACTCAAAGAGGTGCGTTGCAGTCCAATCGAGTACCTGCAGATGTGTCTTGATGCCAGCCGAGATCAGATCTGCCGCCAAGCCTGCCTGCGACATGCACGCCGGCGGCAATGCCAGGCGCCACGTGTCTGAACTGACACAACACCGCCGCTGCGGTGCAGAAACAAGGGCTGGCAGTGGCGTGGAAGCAGGGCCCCGACGAGATCCTGGTGCGGGTGCCGATCGCCGAGGGAATCCGCGGCAAGGACGTGCAGTGGGAGGTGCACCCTGCGCGGCTGCGGCTGGCGGTCAAAGACGAGGTCCTGCTGGAGGGCGACTTTGGCGGCCACCGCGTCGAGCTCGACGGTAAGGATGCGAAAAGCTATGGCATGCTGCAGCTTCGATGCACAATTGCGTCCTGCCAGACAGCACCCCGCATGTCAGGGCAGGTGCAGGGGCAGGATCTGACGGCGTGTCAGCAGTAGACCTTTCACTGGACGCGGCCGCCAGCATCGCCCCTGGCGCTGGAGCAGTCCAGCTGAAGCAGTCTGGCGCCCCGCTGCAGGCTGCTTCTGGAGCCTCGAGGAGGAGGGCGGCCAGCGCTTCGTGGAGATCAACATCGAGAAGGGGCGGCAGGAGGAGTGGCAGCAGATTTTAGAGTCGGACAGCTCGGCGTCGGCTGCGGCGGCCGTCACGACGGACGTGTTCATGGACCTGGAGGAGGACGGCAAACCCATCGGGCGCGTAACGCTGGGCCTGTTTGGCGACGTGGCGCCGCGGACGGCGGAGAACTTTCGGGCGCTCACGACCGGCGAAAAGGTGCTCGAGATCCGCGAGGAGGATACAGCAGTTTGTTGTCCTGCCAGCGTCCCGATGGCCGGTACGTCAGCAGATATGCTGCAGAGTCTGGTGTGGAATTGCCTTTTGGCGAGGGACCTGAGGCTCAGATCAATGTCAAATGCATGACCAGATGCGTGGCTCATCGTGCATGCATTGCTGGCTGTGCAGGGCTCCACCGCGGATGGAACGCCGCTGCACTACAAGGGCAGCACCTTCCACCGCATCATCCCTGGATTCATGATCCAAGCAGGAGACTTCACACATGGTGCGCCTACGTGCTGCTTCGCACAGCTTGCGCTGCTTGGTGGTGTGTTTGCTAACCAAGCTCAGGTTGTTGAGAGTGGTGCATGCGGCGGTGTGAGGACCATGGTCCACTCGTTGTCGTGCAGGCGATGGCACAGGCGGCGAGTCAATATACGGCGGGCCTTTCGAGGTGCGCAACTGTCAGAAGAATTGCGTCCTGGTCATGTGTGTGATCACTTCAAGTTCCCGATGCGGCACCAGACATTGGCGACATCAAGTGTCACTTGCCTTTCAGGACGAGAATTTCGGCATCGCCCACGACGCAGGCTTCCTGCTGTCCATGGCCAATGCTGGTGTGGTGCCTTCTGTGCTTTCACATGCAGCTTTCAGGCTGAGCTTGAAGCTGTTTGCATTGACGCAATCACCCAATATTGCTGTGAAAGCAGAAAGGTGAAAGTGAAACTGGCGACTGTACGCTCATCATTGAAAACGTGCAGGTCCAGACACAAATGGCAGCCAGTTCTTCATCACTTTGAACCAGACACCGCACCTCAACGGCAAGCACACCGTGTTCGGCAAGGTGCGCAGAGTTCAATTGCAGCATGTCGCTATTTGATCCATAATTCGCGGGATGACTCTATGCCTGCTGATTCCCCTAACGGTTTGCCACGACACTCAGAGCAACCCGCAGCAGTGCACGCACCCGCAGCAGCTCAAACTCAGGACACTCGTTCATTCTGCACGCTTCATGATGTGCTGCCTTAAAATCTGCAGGTGATCAGCGGCTTTGACATCGTCAGCCGCGTCGCGCACGCGGGGTCGCCCGACGGCAAGCCCGGCAGGAAGATCGTCATTGCGGACTGTGGCGCTCTGGACGCCGCAGACGTGGTTGCAGAGCAGTTTGAGGAGAAGCTGCTGGGCGTCCCAGCGGGCGGGCCAGCATGACGTCGTTGATGCTTCTTCACAAGCGAAGTTGGGCTGTCTGCAAGTAGCTAGTTGGGCAATTGGTGGTTCATGGATCAGTTCAACTTGTGCTGACAATTCTGCAACCTCTGAATCAATATACTAGTGAAGGGTACAACAGCTGCCGCCGCAACAGCAGCATCATCACATGGGATGTTAGCTTCGATTCCAGTGCCTGGCAGCTTCGAACACCCAGGCGCACTCAAAGTCATCAGTGACAAATTCGGCCTGCGCCTTGTCCGAGGACGCCGCCGACGTCATGAAATCGCCGATTTTGGCGTCGCCGCCAGGACGCTAGCGCGCAAAGGTTCGTCCAGGCAGCTCGCTCAGGGCAAAAACCCTGCTGTTGATCTTGACGACGCCCTATGCAGGTGCAGCAAATACCAAGGTGTGAGCACGGGGTCGGACAATGTCTGCAGCCGCCATACCGAAAATCTCTGCACCTGAACGCCACAGCAAAAGTCCCAATTTCCAGGCTTGCCGCTGACAAGGGAGGCTTGGCCAGTGGAATTGCGATCACCATCCAGCCCCGAGGCACCCGCCCGAGACCTCTGTCGTCCAGGGACCTGGATCCTCACATGCATTTGCAGGGTTTGTGGGCCCTCACCTCGGCGCCCGGCTGCGTCTGCGGCATGACGAGGTACCGCAGCGCCGGCAGCGCGGCCGCCAGCTCTGCCACTTCTGCCGCCGTCAACGGGTCGGGGAGGTCAGGACGGTGGCCGTTTGCTACGCTGCGCTGCGGGTCTGCCTGGAACACGTACAGCCGCTGCAGAGTGGCCAAGTGGCGCAGCCCATCGGTGGTCAGGCCGCTGTGCAGCCGTAGATCGAGGTAGGTGAGGCCGCTGCACCCCGAGATCGCCAGAAAAGGAAGGCGAACTCTCATCTCAATCCTGCTTTCCCTAATATACAAGCGTTGGGCTGCGCCTGATGTCCGCCGCATGCTTGTGAAACAAGCATCGGCAAGACTCTAGGCCGCTAGTTCAAGCGGCCAAGGTGTCGCTTTTAGAGCGCAAATGGAGCACTTGTGAGCTGCACCTCTGGCAATGCAACCACCTTCCAGTGTGTAAGGACACATGATCGCATGGCGAAGCCGTTAGCCGGCCTTGGGTTTAGGGTTTCCTTGGCAGGACACCACTCGAAAAGGCGCTACTGGAGGGCCACCAATCGGCGTGCCCAAGAGTCAGCTCTGTGTGGCATCAGCGCGCTTGCCTGCACAGCGGCGTCCGCATGGGAGAACCCCTGCCGATGGGGGTTCAGCACCCCGCCTTGAGGGTGTGTGATGGCATCCCTCACGCCGCCCTCCAGACGCAGTGCCGCCAGTTGTGGCAGCTGCGCCAGCACCTGGGGTGTAGGAAAAAGGTTGCAAGGCTCCTTACTGAAAGCGAAACAGACCGACTTCGACCGTCAGGCGGGTTCATGGCTGTGCTTCAGGCTGGTTCAATGCTGTGAGAAGTCGATTACCGTCGACTGAGATCCTCAATCTGTAAGCGACGCACCGTCAGCTTTACTGCGACCTCAGGCGCTCTGACTTCCAGGGCCTGGAGGTCAAGGCGCCGCAGCTTCGACAGCCGCGGCAGGCCGTCAATCTGCGCGCATGGAGATCAAAAATGTCACATGATTACGAGGTGCGCATCGACAACCTGCCAGGGTCTGCAGGTTGAGCTGCTGCAGCTTCGACAGCCGCGCCAGCCCGTCAATCTGCGAGCATGGAGAATATTGTTGCGAATACGAGGTGCGCATAAAAGACGACGCAGGCCTTGCAGATCGAGGAGGCCGTTTCTCCGCGCTGTGCACGGCGCGGCCGGCAGTCAGTGGCAGTCAAGCCGCATGTTTTGAGTCATCTCTTGCAAAGTGCTTGGTGCGAATGCAACTGTTGTGCCCGGCAATGAGCTGGCAGCTGAAGATGGGAATACGTTCTTGTACTAGGGTGGTGGTGGCGGGGATGGGAACTGAACAGCTGTTCTGCATTCCTTCACGCGTTGAAGGCGCATGTTTCGAATGAGAATGGCCACATGCAACTGTCGAGCTCATGGACAGGAAAGGAAGGGGATTTCTGCGGTGTTGTGTCAAACTGAGAAGCGCACCGGGAATGCCAGGAGCGGCACAACAAGCAGCTGCTCCAAGGTGGCGAATTCCGCGATGAATGGATAGGGATACAAACAGATAATACACAACTACGGATAACGACAAAAGCATTCTGCAAAGCGCACCGGGAACGCCAGGAGCGGCACCACGAGCAGCTGCTCTAGATTGACGAACCTCGTCAGCGGGCTGCGGTTTATCTCCGGGTCCAAGTCCAGACACGCCTTGCCCGCCAGCACCGGCGCGAGCCGCAGCGCCGTCAGCTGCCGCTGGAAGCGCTCGTTGACCAGCACGTCACGGTGCACCTGTCGACGAGTAGGACGGCGTGACCGTCAACGCTCACGCCGTGGTGCGTCAGCTGCAGGCACTGCAGTTTGGAGAGGCGGCGCAGCGCCGACAGCGAGGTCAAGCGGCCGCCCTCCGTGAGCTAGTCGTCCAGAGTTGACAGCGCCGTCAAATGCGTGATCGCCTGCGCAGGCGGCGCAGCAAGCGTGGTTGTCAACACTCATTGCAGCAATGCTCATTGCCGCAGGTGTGTTGTCAATGCTGTCGAAGACATGTGGCAGTTGATGGGCTGTCTCTGCGATGATGTGCACACCGCCGCACATCATGCTATCACCCATGAGGAACCAGGAAGGTGTGCAGGTGCTAATTGGCATGGACGCCAGGCGAGAGGGCATGCCAGTGGCGGTGCAGTGCTGGCCGGCTCGCTCAACGCTGCCAAGCATGGGCGCCATGCAGTTTGTGTTGGAAGTCTAGATGACTGGATGAGTCACCTGGAAGTCGCAGACAATGGGCAGCACTGACGCAGCGTAGTCACGGCTTCGGGCGCTGTGTCGGGTCCGGGGCCACTCCTCGCTGCGCAGCCGCAAAGCGTGCAGGTCGCGACGACCCAGGACAGCCTGGGCAGCGCCGCCAGCGGCTGCAGGCTGGTGAGGCCGCCGAGCTCGACGGCGCGGAGTGAGGTGCGCGCCTGCAGTAGGGAAGATCAACTGAACGAAATTGGAGAGGTTACCTAGACTGACTGGATACTGACAGTTACTGAATAAACTGGGCACTGGAACGACAAGACATTGACTCCAGACAAGACATTGACTCCAGACAGCCCTGCCTGCAGCGCGAGCGCGAGGCCCGCCGCCGTGGCGGGCACACCGATGCAGGCATATGCCGCCGATGGTCGCCGGCGTGAGCTCTAACAGTTCCATCTGCGCCGCTGGCGGCGGCGGCGCAGGCTGCATAGAAAGAACAGCAGCGCTCGAGGACTGCATGAAACATGGGTGCCGTTCCGGATCTCAGTACCTTTCATAGGCCTGGTAATCATCCGTTCGGACATTCTAGTGCATGTAAGCGGACGCTCTTGGCGGTGGACGCAGCCTGCAGGAATTGCGCGTCGTCGGCGTCTCCCTTAGCGGTGGTCAGCCTTCGAGCTGCAGCAGCAAACGATCTGCAGACGGTTCTTGCGGAGGCAAGATCTCTGCGGCTGTCAAGCTGGAGCAGGATCTCGTAGACCAGCTCGGGCGGCATTTCCAACCACTGCAGGTGCTCCGACATGACTGATCAAATATCAAGGCGTCGCGCTAGGTTATTGGACTGCTTGCTTAAATTTGTGCGAGCAATCATCGCACAATGCAACAGCTTTGATGCAGAATGCAGTTTCGCTGCAGGGCGGTTAAGTTCGGCGGTTTGTTCAGCGGCAACTGGCAGGTGCCATCCGCGGCTGTGTTCTGCGCGTCGGCGTCTTGCCGTCCAGTTGCTGTGCACCCAGATCTACCACCCTTGGTACCTCATTAAACCTGAAGAACCTGGGAGTCCAGTCAAAAAGCGCCGGAGGATCGCTCTTGAAGCGCTGCCAGTTCCGCAGAAGTGCGGCAGGGAAGCCGTGATGTCTCTGGCTGCTCTGACAGGATGCAGCACAGCAGGGGTTGAACCCAGCAGAACATTTGCAGTGTGTACAACATCACAATCCTCTGCAGTAGAATACAGGGCTGAGTGAATGATGTTCGCCGTCTGGCTCCCTCTGGAAACACAACATCTAAAGCCGCCGTTGCCGCCGCCGCAGCCGTTGCCACGGCTCTGGCTTCCTCCTGGTCATCAGACCCAACCGATGAAGCGCATCTATGTAACATCTTGCCAGGACATCCATGCCTGCAGCCACAAACCGCCTCGACGTTGAGCAGTGGTGACAAGGCATTTGTCGGAACATTGCTGAGGCAGCGGACAGCTGCTGTGTGTACCAGGAAAGCGCTCTGCTGTGCCACAGTGTTCCAGGTGAAAGTGCAATCCAACGTCATGACAAGACTGCGAGCGGGAGGGAGCAGAGCAGTCAATGTTGAATGACTGCAGCTCACCGGCAGCATTGGGATGAAGAGCATCCGGCATCAGCGCCCCGTCTATGTGCCCGTTCGTGATGAAGCCCTCATTGCAGGAGACGTAGGTCACGTTTCCCTCGCCGGCAGCCGCCGTCTCCATGTGATCGTTGATGAAGTCGATGCCCTGCGTGGACAGCAGTTGAGCCTTGAACATATGTTGCTGTGACGGCCAAAGTGATTCGAAAGAACCCGTTGCAGTGGCACTGAGCAGAAGTATCTGCAGAGAGCGCAATCTGCCAGCATAGCAAAGACTGGCAAAAGTATGAGAGGCAGCACCTTTGAATACTTGTTGGGCCATGCGTATTTGTCAGAAGCTCGTGCCCCGCGAGGCAGCACCGCCGCCAGGAGCACATGCGTGCTGGGCAGGCGGTTGCGCAGCAGCCCCACAATCGCCGTCAACCTGCACACCAGCCGACATTGTTTGCTTCCCCATTCAGCGAGGCATGCACTGCGCCTGCATTGCATCTGAATGGGCTGCGGGACCGTATAGCAACCAGCGATCAGATCGCCAAAGAGATATCCACTCCCAGGACATTCTGCGTGCCAACCGCATGAGGAGTCGTAGTCAAGAAGGGAGGACATAAACCTTCTGACAGCGTCCGGGGCCGCATCTGTGGGGTCCTTGTTGACTCTGGCAAATGCGCCCAAATCATTCGTGCCAATGAGCAGGATGGCGGCCTTGGGCTGGTGCTGTGGCGCCGGCACCTCGCCATTGTCCAGCCGCCACAGCAGGTGGCCCGTCTGGTCGCCTGCACTGTGCAGGATGCCGCGGATTCAACGCATAACATGTTGAGATAGCGTGCCAAGGATCCCTGATTGCCAAGGCCGCCTGAGTGAGAGCGATGAGTGTGCAGGAGCTGCTTGGTTGTGCCACGTCCTAAGTGCCGAAAAAGTGTGCAGAGGTAATTCGCCTGAGATGGCGAGCAGCGCGGTGCGGAAGCTGCCGAACCGCTTCTTGAAGGACTTGGCGCACTCAGGGCACTCCTTGTCCTTATTGCTGCATGGCTTCCCCATCTCCGTGCCGCGCCACCGCTCCGTGATCGAGTCCCCGTAGAAGAGGTACTCGAAGCCCTGCGGCAGCGGGCGGGTGACGATGTGGATTGCAGCGAAAAGTGAAGTTTGACCCTTCCAATACAGCCGCGTTGCTGGGCTGCCAGTCGGCCCAGCGTTACATTGACGCCCTGTGCAAAGCACTGCAATGCGCAGCGGGATCTGATTGCATTCGTCAGGTGTGATGTGGCGTTTCAAAGGAATGAAGCGTCCGGGCACCTTGCCGGCGTCGCCTTTGGCCACCTCCTTCACGAGCTGCTGCTGCAGCGACCGCCACTCAGGAGTGTCGCGCGGCCCGATGCCAGGCAGTGATTTTAGAGTCAGGTGCGACGGTGAGTCGAAGGGGGAGGTGCCATTTGCAAGGCGCCCCGCGCGCGCGATTGCGGCGTGTGGCGCGACGAAGCTGTCGTAGCCCTTGAACAGCAGCAGCGCCGCCAGCGAGGCGAAGACCAGCACTGCGGGTGTGGAGCGCGCAGTCAGTGCTTGCCGGAGTACCTAGTTGCATGAGACAGGCAGTGTTGTGCATGATCAGCTGCTCCATCCCCACACCTGCCATGACGCTGGGCGGCCCCGGCGCGCCCGTCTGCAGCACAGCGCGCTGCCGCGCTGCTGCCGCGGGCATCGCGCCCGCTGGTCAGAAGCTACACCGCAAGGAGGGGTGATTGTCTAGCCTTCGGCATTGAATCTGCTGTTTGCAGCGTATTTGAGAGCAGTGTTCAAGATTCCATCTGAAGAGTTGGAAGACGGTGTCGGAGATCACGCGATATCACAATTTCTCGAGCAAACGATCGAGGTCCGCGTGGCTTTGTGACTTACCAAAAACACTCAGGAGATCACAGAAAGCGCAAGTGAGTGTTTGTTTGACAACATCCGCTTGGACTGGCAACTTGCGCAGAACCCCTCGTGATACGTAATCTCCAGAGTCATCCCTCGCCTCACTGCCTGAACAACCCCACACTCGGAAGAAGTCTAGGTGGACTGGCAGTCAATTGTGAGCTGGCACACTGCGTAAACGGCTGCGATTGACCCTCGCCAGTGGCTTGGCAGATAGCTGGGCGAGGTACTGCGCCACTCGCTGGCAGGCAGACGGTTGCAGAAGCACACGTTGTGCACTTCAGGAGAACCCGACCTCAGAGCTAGGGCCACAGCACCTCGCTGCAGAATTCGAGCTGTACGCTGCTGCAGCCTGCACTGTGTTATTGTGCAGATTGTTGTGCGGTACGCCACCAGACGCGAGCGCGCAGTTACTGCCGCTGAGTGGCAAGCCCCAGTACCTCCCTGGCCGAGGACGCCGTCAGCGCCTGAGCTTCGCCTCGGCAGCCCCAGCAGCAGCGTGAGCAGCGGCAACATTCGCACTGTGCAGCAGCGCTGCGCAGCCTCGGGCGCCGCGGGGCCGCGCCTCGCCAACAGTAGAGAATTGTCAAAGCAAACACCGCGCTGCCATGCGCCAGCTCCGGGCAATCTTCAGGAGCGGAGACAGTTCGCAACGCAGCCTGGACACATCACAGCCGGCGCAGCCAGCCACGTTGCCCGACGAGGAGGACTCCGGGTGAGTGACGCACAGAGGCCTTTTGTAGTGGATGAGTATGTGCAGAGCATGGTGGATGCGGCAATGCAAGGCCTGGCTAGTCGGATCGTGCAGTGGCGCACGGTGCGCAGTGCGATGCTTGCCGGACGGCTACACGCGCCGCGTGTCCGGTCCTGCCACTTGCACGTTTGCTCGCTTGCAACGTGCCTGGCTCAGGCTGGGTGCAGAGGCAGGCTCGATATGGTGCTTCAGCTGCCAACTCTGGTTTTGATCCAAGCTCCAACGGTTCAGGCAGCCTGCTTGGGGCTGCAGCATTTCCTCGCCTCCTTCCACCAAGCATGTGTGTCAGACTCAGCGCAAGCCCTGCCTGTGATCTGAAGCTCCTCTGGCCTGCCGACCCTTCAGAGACGGAGCCCGAGCCGTATTTGACGGTGCCACAGTAGCTCTGCAGAGCCCTGCTCCGTCAGCAGGCCAGCATGCACCATAACAGACTGGCCGCCGGAAAATATCAGCGGTTCGGCGTTGCTCGGTGTCAGCAGAGCAGGCACCAGCTTGAGCTCACAGCACGAGCGACACGCTCGGATACTCTTTCCACGCAGGGTGACGGAGGCGGTGCCGCAGCCGCCGGCGGCCATCACGGTGGCGGCCAGCCTGAAGGGCGACCCTGGCGCGCTCGCGGCGATGCCGGTGGGCACGCGCCGTGCCAGCTCCGGCGGCAAGGGCGCCCTGGCGCCCAGCAGCTTCTACTGCCCCATCAGCATGGAGCTCATGGGCGACCCGTGCATGCTCGCCACGGGGCACACCTACGAGCGGGTGCGTCCGGGCGGCTTTTGCTTTTGTGCTCCCAAGCATCATGCCGCCGCCTGCGGGCAGCATGCTGCTGCAGGGCTCGCCAAGGCCTGAGCATGGCAAACTCCTGCCATCAACATCTGCAGCACAACCGTTTGCAGTCTAGGGGACATTGATCAGCAACTCTGGTACTGGATCTTGACTGGTACACTGTACTGTACACGCAGGTCTGCATCGAGCGGTGGTTGCAACAGGGCAACAGGACGTGCCCGGTGACGGGCATGCGGTTGCGGCATCTGGAGCTCACGCCCAACTTCGCCCTGCGCGTCGCAGTGCAGGCGCGTTACGCCGCTCGCACCTCACGCATGTTGTGTCTGACTTTCTCATCGAAGTACATGAAGCTTGTCCTCCTCTAGCAGCGTGGAGGCCGGGCATCATGTCCTTGTGCTTGGAGTTGAATGGGTTGGCATGTTTCCATACCTGGCTCTCTGGACACCAGCTTGTAATCTGGCTCTGTTGACATCAGATTGTCCTTGGCGTGCGCAGGAGTGGGCATCCGCAAATGGCGTGGCGCTGCCAGTGCGGGACCAGCGGGCAAACACGACATCGTACTACCGCTTTGAGGAGGAGGTTCCCACCAACATTCTTCAAGTGGGTTGCGCGTTCAGCTCCTGCATCAACAGTGCAGTTGTCCTTGCAGAGATGCTGTGCATAGCATCTCCCAGATCAGTTGGCATGCAACGACAGCAGCACAGATTTGCTCTGCTGTGGCAATCGTACACTTCGAAGATCATCTGTGGGCAGGAGGACTGGGCTTTGCACGCCTCTTCCAATGGATCAGTTTATAACCACCCTTGCAGGAAAGGTCACAAGTCACTCTTGCCTCTGAACAGGGGCACGACGAGATCGTGTGGGCGGTGGAGGTCGCGGGGCACCGCCTCTTCTCCGCGTCAGCAGACAAGACGATCCGGGTGTGGGACATCGAGTCGCGCCGCTGCGAGCGCGTGCTGGAGGACCACTCGCGCCCCGTGCTGTCGCTCGCCTGCGCTGACGGCAAGCTCTTTTCCGGCTCCTACGACTACAGCATCAAGGTGAGGCTTTGCACTCTTATTGCCACCCGCGGCCTTCAAACTTGGTTTTGGCGCTCGTAACCGCAACCCGTCATTCTGAACGTCAAGGAAGCTTTCAATGTTGATTTGATCGACCACACTCTGCAATATATTCCCACAGGTGTGGAGCCTGGAGACGCTGGGGCGGGTGAAGACGCTGACGGGGCACACGGACGCTGTGCGCGCCCTTGCCGTCTCCAATGGCCGCCTGTTCTCCGGCTCCTACGACGGCAGCGTCAAGGTGGGCTGCGCCCTGCCCTGCTGTCGTACATCCCATGAGTCATCGCACTGGTGTTGTGCATTTGTGAGTCATTGCGAGTCCTGGCCTGAAGCCTCAGCTGCACAATCAGCTGCAAGCTCCTGCGGCAGCGGGGTGCGGAGTCCGGCACAGCACTGCTGCTTGAGGTGCTGGGTTCTATCCCCAGTAGCCGCCAGGGCGCAGTGGCGCGAGCGCTTTCAGACACTGGAGGTGGTGCTGGAGGCGGTATTCCCAGTGCACCAGCCATCACGCATCAGCCAATCCACTCGAGCACGCCGAAGCAGTCCGGACATCGTCCTTGACTGCGGTGCGCCAGGTGTGGGACATCGCCAAGCTGGAGTGCATCGACACGCTCAAGGGGCACAGCGGCCCGGTGCGCACCCTGGTCTACTCCGGCGGCCGCATGTTCAGCGGCTCCTACGACAAGACCGTGCGCGTGTGGGACGTGGAAACCCTCAAGTGCCTCGCCACGCTGCAAGGTGCCGCCGCTCCTGTTGGGTTCCGTGCATGAAGATTTGGAACCCTCTTTGGATGCCGCTGCTCTGGCCGCGACATGGCGGTCCCCGCTGGAGGCAGTCTCTCCTGCGACAGTGCCTGGATCTCCACGCAGCTTTCAAGCTGCCGCAGATTGGGCGAGGGAGGGGTGGCGCTGCAAAGCTCAAGACTGTCGCTGGCTTGGCAGCGCATGACGTCGTTCTTTGCAACCTGCTGCAGGCCACAGCGGCGCCGTGCGGGCGCTGTCAGCCAGCCCCACCAAGGTGTTCTCCGGCTCGGACGACACCACCATCAAGGCGCGTGCCATTTGCAACGTTTGCAACAACAATGGGCAAAACTCTTTTGTCGCATCTGCTGTACACGCTTGCCTCATGACCTTGAGCTTATGATGCCCTTCGAATGTCCTCACTGCATGTGAGCCAAGCGCACCTGCTCAAGTGTGGGACTTGAGGATGCTGCAGTGCATGAAGACGCTGGAGAAGCGCACAGCAACACTGACAGATAGCGTTCTCATGCCGGCACATCCCTTATCTGAGCGTTATCTTAGCGCGCGTGCACACGGCAGGTGTGGGACTCGGGGACGCTGCAGTGCATGAAGACGCTGGAGGGGCACGAGGACAATGTGCGCGTGTTGGCAGTGGGCGACCGCCACGTCTTCTCCGGCTCCTGGGACAAGACGATCCGCGTGTGGGACCTGGAGACGCTGGAGTGCACCAAGGTACATCAATGCCCTCCTATTTCTGCACCCCTTCGTCCGGTTGGCGCGCTGCTCGGCAATGCCAATGGGGGCTTGCAGCTCGGCCTCTGCCCTCGTGTCCTCGCATCCGTTGCATCTGTCGCCTTGCGGTTCGCCGCTGATGCAGCACGCTGGCACTCAGTGAAGACGAAGTGGCGACGGCTGCAATGTTTGGCTGGCAGCTGGCATGCAGTGCATGTACTCGTCTGACAAAACTTGAGCAGAGGTTACCCAGCTGCCGTTCAGCAGTGGCGTCAGATTTCTCGAGCAATCTGTCCAGTCAAGACAATTCGAACTAACTCTGCCGCAATCGGCCCGCAGGTGCTGGAGGGCCACCTCGAGGCGGTGCTGGCGCTGGCGGTGGGCGGCGGCCACCTCATCTCCGGCTCCTACGACACCACGGTGCGCGCGCCGCCTGCAGCTTGTTGTTGCGCTATCACATGGCAGCAGTCTGGCATGTTTGCCGTTCACAGGGCGCTGCCGGCTGTCATCCAGCACCACGCACGCTGTGCGAACGATCGGGCAGTTTCCATCACAAATATATAGAAGCCAAATAATTGTTTGTCCGCAGCTGACGCCCCTGTAGCTAGCCAATTACAACACGTTGTGTGGCCGCAGGTGCGCTTCTGGGCGCTGGACACGCTGCGCTGCGTGCGCAAGTGCGAGGGCCACGAGGACGCGGTGCGCGTGCTGGCTGTTGCCGACGGCCGCGTATTCTCCGGCTCCTACGACGGCTCCATCGGCGTCTGGGTCTGAGGTGGATTGTTTGCCAGCGGCGGTTTTCTGCCAGCGGTGATTGCCCGCCAGCGGCGGCAGTTGGGTCCCGCCCTATCTGGCCGTCTGGCTGGCATGGCACGGGTGCGCCAGCGGGCCGCGGAGGCCTCGCAGCGGCGGAGCGCCGCACAGCAGCCGCTGCTGCTGCTGCGTGGCAAGCTGCGCAATGTCTGCTCGCGGCACGGGGCGCGGCAGGGGCGCACCAGCCAGCCACACTTGGCCGATCGCCGGCAAGCGTGCCAGCAGTGGCCAGCGCTCTCCCTAGCATGCAGCTTTCTGAGTTTTGCAGCACGTCAACTGAGCACGAGAGAGCTGCTGGCGCAGCCAGTCGTGCGCTTGCTTTGAGGGTCAATTCAGGACGCGCGTTCACGATGGGGCAGCAGTGGCTGCTCGTCTCATGTGGCCACCCCCAGACTGCTGGGGGCAGGTGCATGCCTGCGAGTGTGTGCGTCCTGGGCAAGGGAAGACACCCGGCACTTCGGGTAGTATTTTGACCGCAGGAGGCGCACCGACTGTTTTGCAGAAGTAGGTATACTTAGAGACAGATATAGATAGCAGTCACACGTGCATTGTTGGGCGGGCATTTGGACCCGTGCGTCCGGGCATTTGGACCCGTGCGTCCTACGATGCCGCTGGCGGCGATTCCCGAGCAAGCCAGCCTCGTATCCTTTTCTGATGCTTTCCTTTTCTGATGCTTTCATCTGACGGGTGGTGCGGTTTGTGTCCTGTTCTAAACACACGTCGGTCTGGCCTGTAAAACATCCTATTGGTTCGTTCGAGTCATCGAGGCTCTCACATTCACTGGCTCTGCGACACCCTGACCAAGCTTGCCCGACTGCGTTCCGCCCAGCCTGCACGGTGGTTTTCGTTTCCGCTCGTGTGGGAACAGTGTCACCGAGGCTCTGAACATGCCAACCTGGTCTTCGACAGTCGTCAGCTCCTCATCTCGTGCAAATCACGACACTGGCCTGGCCCCCGGCAAATGCATTTACAGCTGCAGAACCCGATTGCAAACACAATCTTAAAACGGCAACATCCCAATTCGAAAGTGCACAAGCTAATTTGGTGGGCAGTGAGCGCTCTATTTTCGAGCATCGCTCTCGCAAGTACACGGCTTCGGGACCGACCTGCCCCGTTCAGCTCACGGTTGTGGTTGCATTCGAATTACAACATCGTGTTACCTTGAGCTCGCGCTGCTGCTTGCATCAGTGCCGCAGCTGCGCTGACTCTGGCCCCTGGCCAGCAACAACCCTCGCCTAATAACGCAGTTTGCTTCAAACCTGTTGTCGGCGTGCGCTGCCGCTCAAGCAGCTTGATTGCTTCATGTTTGGCCTCAAGCATTCGGCAGGTTGACTTGGACAGCGGTTCAGATTGGCTTTCTCGTCTCGGAGGGTGCACCGGAACCCATACAGTCATCCAGTTGGAACCCAGGCTCTAAAGCGCCGCAAGCAGGCACAGAGGTGTCATCAGAACAGGATGCGGAAGTGAGTACGTGCGCTTCTGGCAGCCTCCGCGCTGAAGCCGAAGGACAGCCACGGCGTGCAGCTGCTGGATGCCGCGGCCTGGGCGGCGGAAGGCATGCAGCAGCCGCTGTTGGACGCGGAAGCCGCCTATGAGGCGCTGCCTGGGTGAGAGAGCTTGATAATCTGAAGCCATACACAGGATATACTGCAAGCTGTACAATAATTTCGATTCTGATGCGGCATATCAAATGCCGCTCCAATAGCAGTGTTGCAGCCCGAGCACCTGGCCCTTCGTGTCATGCATGACGAGCTGAAAACGTGTAACACCGTGTTCAATGCAAAAGCCTCGGCGCAGACAGCCTTGGAATGCCCAGGTGCATTCAGGGACCGCCCCATGGCAATGCAGCCGCTGGGGTGTGCAGCACTGCATGTCCCATCTGAGACTGCGACTCTCCTTCCCAAGCAGGGCCGACGAGGTGGGCGGCGCCTCAGGATGGCGGCAGGCAGACGGCGCAGCCAGTCCAGACCTGGTGGAAAGTGGCGAGGTGGAGTGGGGCGCCATGCCGAACTTGGACCTCTTCTTTGACCGCGTGTACAGGTGCAACTGAAGTGCTGTAGGGCGCGCGCGTCATTGTGAAGCAGTGCACGGTTGGCATTAGAATGCCAGCAGTTTGCTCGCCTGTATGTTTAAAGGCCAGCGCAATGTCCTCTGAGCCACATACTCGTTGTGACGCGCGCCGCCTGCCATCGCCGCTGCAGGTACTACCGGGAGAAGGACTTCTGGGTAACAGTGGTGGCGCGATGCACCTGCCACAATCTTACTAAGATTCTCACATCCATGATGCAGATACTATCGGGGGAAGGGGTTTAGGGTGATCGTGGCGGCGCGGGTGCTGAACCTGCTGGCGCTGGGCTTCACATTGCAACATCCTCGTTGAGGTTCATGTTGCTTAATGTGACGCCGCTTCCTGTGAATCCGCAGGTACTACCGGGAAAAGGGCTTCTGGGTGATAGTGGCGGCGCGGGTGCTGAACCTGCTGGCGCTGGGCTTCACGGCCGCCTTCTCCGGCTTCCTGCTGTTGTGGGTGGACTGGGGCGCGCTGCACGCTGAGTGCCTGCGGCAGGACACCTGCGACATTCTGGAGGTGCGGGCTTAGGGTATAGCGCCACAACTGTGAACAGATTGAGATTACGAAATCGCTTGGTTTGCGGGGCTGAGGACCGGGATCACTGCATTGCAAATACGAGCAGGGTGTTTGCCGAGCAGCACGAGCTCATGTTTCGGTACCCTGCAGCTGTCGTCAAACCGTCATGCCGTGTCGGCGTGCAGGTGGCGGTGCTGCGGCACCCGCTGCAGCACGGCGCGCCGCTCTGGTCGGCGGCGCGCATCATGTACCTGGTGCTGCTGGGCATCTACTGGGCCTGGAACCTGGTGCACCTGGTGGCCGACCTGAAGAGCCTCGCCGAGGTGGGCGCTCTGGGAGCTTTGCCGGCAGGTTGCCCGACAGCAGGTTGCCTGTGGCCTGAAAGGATCCACTGCAATAACAGAGATGGAAGGTGGTATTACCGTCTTGGCATGTGGGCGGCATGGCGGTCTTGAGAGGAACCTGCGCCTGGCATAAATCGGGGCGCAGTCTGCCTGGACATGGGTCAGGATGCAGCAGGTGGCTTGTGGCGTCTTGCATGGAGGCACCAATTCATTACCTGGCCAACAATGAATTCATGCAGAGCGGTCGAGCGCCACGGCTCTAAAGCCGAGGCAGTCCCACATTGCCGTTTCACCGCAGGTGCGGCACTTCTGCAACGCGCGCTTGGGGCTGAGCGAGCGGGCGATGCAGACGGTGACCTGGCCTGAGGTGGCACGGCGCATCGTGGAGGTGCGGGCTGTTGCCAACAAGTTGTTGCTTCCTGAAGTCACATCGCCGATAGGCAATGGCTTCCAACTTCTCCGTCACCACTCCATTCTATTTCCTTGCCACATACAGTGTGTCCAATCCAGCAGCATATTGCACCCGATGCCCACCGCGCACTGCTCGGCCTGGAGTTGCTAAACTATCACATTGCGCTGCCGTGACATCGTGTGTGGCCGCTCTGCTGCAGGTCCAGCGGCACCTGCGGCTGTGCATCAAGCGCGACCTGACGGAGCACGACATCGTGTCCCGCATCATGCGCAAGGACAACTACCTCATCGGTGCGTGCACTCTGCGGCGCGCACTCCTGACGTTCTGCACACATGGCTGTCAGGCGCTTGCAGCGAGCCAGGCGGCGGCAGAGCCCATTCCTCCAGACCCAACACATGCACGCTGACAGGAGCAGACATGCTGCAGCAGATGCCTCGAAACTATGCAGCTCCGGCGAGTGTGCCTGCTCCTGCCAGCCATACTGCTGTACCGACACTGTCGAGCCTTCCGCTAGGCTCAGCCCTGTACTTGAATGATGAGGATTTGCAACAGGGTTCGGGTTGTGTTGGTATTGCAGGCATGCTGAACAAGGGGGTGCTGGCGCTGAATGTGCCGCTGCTGGGCACGCGGCGCTTCATGCTGACCAAAACCCTGGAGTGGAACCTGCGCTGGGGCGTCCTGGACCACATGTTCGACGACTCCTTCTGCATCCGCCCCGAGTTCACGTCGCACCCCAAGCTGCTGGAGCAGCGCTTCAGGTGCGAGGCACGCAGAATCGCCCACGTCATGTGTGCGGGACAGCTTCTCATCAAACGTGGATGGTGGAGCGCTTGCCAGTTTCTGGAGCGAGTGCTTGACTGCGTTCCTCGGAGGGGGCGTTCATATCCTGCTGCTGCAGTGCCTGCCTGCTGCAGTGCCGCCTTAGCTGCACTCTGATGTCATTTTAATGCAGAAAAGCTGCACTCTGATGTCACTTTACATGCAGAAAACCGATCTACCTTCTGTTACAAACAGGCACATGGCGTGGGCGAACCTGGCGCTGGCGCCCTTCCTGATAGTGTTCCTGGCCATCCACTTCTTCCTGCGCAACGCGGAGCAGCTGTACCACCACCCCTCCTCCGTCGGCGCGCGCCGCTGGTCGCCGCTCGCGCGCTGGCGCCTGCGCGAGTTTAACGAGCTGCCCCACTACATCGACCACCGGTGCGGCGGCGCCTCCCGAGGCTGTTGCTGCTGTGGCTCTGCCCTTTTGGGTGCCTGGTGGTGTTGTGAGTCAGCGAGAGCGTGGTCTGGGCCTGTCTTGGTGCGGGGCAGATGAATGCGGATGCTGCAGTTGTGCCTTCCCTGCAGGTGATGTCAAGCCCAAATCCACGATACAATGCACTGTGCGACTGCGTCGCAGGCTGAACGCGAGCCACGAGGCGGCGGAGAAGTACATCGGGCAGTTTCCGTCGCCGCTGCTGGCGCAGGCGGCGCGCTTCGTGGCCTTCATCGCGGGCAGCTTTGCAGCGCTGTTCCTCGGCGCCGCCCTTGTCGACGACCAGCTGTTGGAGCGCCGCCTCGCTGGCCGCACCCTCGTCTGGTGAGGACTGTCAAACCAACTGGAGACGGGCAAATAGAGCATATGAAAATGTGACCTCGACATGCCACAGCTTTGCGGCGCTGTTCCTCGGCGCCGCCCTCGTCGAGGCCAGCTGCTGGAGTGCTACCTCGCCGGCCGCACCCTCGTCTGGTGAGCAAGTCTGTATATTCGTAGATGGGAACAGGACATGGCTGCTATTTCGGGTCAGCGAGAACGACCGGCTGCTGTAATGCCGCCTCGCTGGCCGCACCCGCGTCCTGGTGAGGACTGTCACTGCTTATGGACTAGCTCTGCTCGGCACAGTGAAGAGATGTCGGATTGAGCACATTTCGCTCAATCCGTCCAAAGCCTGTGAGCGCCGCCCGTCCGCACGCGAGCACACTGTTTGGCGGGCACGCGGCTGCACGTCGGCGCCTGCAATCTTTGCAAGTGCATGGAAATATCGCAGCAGAATGACAATCTCTGGCATTGGCCTGAACAAGGGGGTTAAGGCCTCCACTCCCCTTGGGCCTGAAAGCCTGTAACTGCACTCCATAACCTGCACTCCGACGTCCATAGGTGGGCTGCGACGCTGGGGGTGGTGCTCGCCATCAGCCGCGCTTTCATCGTCGACCCTGCGACCAGCGCCTTTCACCCGGAGCTCGCCATGCTGGAGGTGCGCCATGCGCCTGCTGTGTGCCGTGGGAGGACGAGCCACCCGCATCCGAAATATAGATGCCAGCTGGAAAGAGAGTGCTGCATCGCAGCTGTGGACGGCAGCCTGACATACATTTGCGTCAGTGAGCCGCTCCCAATTCTCGGCAGGAGCAGCTACTGTCTCGGCTGCCTCGCAACACAACAAATGCCTGAAGTCTGGACCCTCAAAGCTCAAAACCCTAAGCTCAAACCCCAAGCTCGGCTGGGGTGCAGGTGGTGGCGCACACGCACCATATGCCGCGGCACTGGCGGGGGCGCGCCCACACGCGGGAGGTGCAGGCCTCCTTCCAGCAGCTGTTCCAGTTCAAGGCGGGCCTGCTGGCTGAGGAGATGCTGTCCATCCTCGCCACCCCCTTCGTCCTCTACTTCTCCCTGCCCCGCTGCGCCGGTGGGTACTTCAGTTCGTGGTGACCTAGTCTGAGAAAACCTTTGAAACCTGGGTTGGTTGAGCCAAAACCCTCTTTCGTCCTCTGCTTCTCCATGCGCCGCTGCGTTGTTGCGCTCACCTGTCTCGCAAGGGAACACTGAACGACGACCTCAATGCAGCCTGACACCACATGCAACTGTAAGGCGAACCTGGCAGCAGCTTGGCCAGACCTTGGTTGTGGCCATCCGGCAGCCTCATCAGCCTGCCATCGCATTCACGGTCGAGGACACTCTTTGGCCACATTCGGCCGAGTTATCGCTTGTGCTTCGGTGCTGCAGGCTCGATAGCGGCGTTTGTGAGGGAGCAAACAGTGCATGTGGAGGGGCTGGGCGATGTGTGCAGCCTGGCCACCTTCGACCTGGCGCGCCACGGCAATCCGCGCTACGGCTCCCCGCTCTCCTGCCCTAAGGTGCGCTGCCTCCCAAAGCTCCATCTATCATGTGCAACGCCATATCAACGATGCCCAGCTTGCCCGCCCCAAGGTCCGCTGAAACCCCCAAACTTACGGTCGTTCTTATGCAACACCAAGACTGGACGGACCAGCTCGTTCTGCCCCCATATGCCCTGGCTGCTAGAGCGCCAGTTGCTGCATGCCAATACCAGGCTCGCTGCCCTGGGGTCCTACGTCAAGGGCAGGACATGTAGGCCTTGATCATCACACCAAATCGCTGTTGCCGACGTCTCTGACAGTAGCATCTTCTCCATGACGCAGGCGGCACGCAGCCGGCAGGGCAAGATGGAGAAGTCGCTGCTGTCCTTTGCGACGACCTACCCCGGCTGGGAGCCCGGCGCGGCCGAGAAGCAGATGCTGTCGGGGCTGCGGCTTCCGGCGCCGGGGGCGGCGGCAGGCGGCACGGACGGCGCCGGTGCGGAGACCGACGGCGGCATGCACGGCAGCGGCTGGCATGCGGGTCCGCCGCCTGGGTCGCAGTACCCCTTCACGGCGCATCTCGGCATCACGCAGCGCCCAGGTGTGTTGCTTACTGAGGGGCCCCACACAACATTTGTCAATAGTGTGCTGATGGACCTTCATTGTGTGTGGCGCACGCGTGACTGGGACTGCGCTAGTGCAGGCCTCCAAATATGTTGTGCCACAGTTAGTTAGTCAGTTGGGGATTGATGCGCGCCACAGCATGACAGGCAAACCTTCCGCTCTGGTGGCAATCGTGAGATCCTCCCTTCGGTTCTTCATTGACCGTTTGCGAAGAGGCTGGCTCTTGTTGCGCACAGGCGGCGTGCTGGGCCGGCTGGCAGGCCCGCACAGCGCGGTCCTGCCGCCGCAGCATGCGCCGCAGCCGGCCTGGCGCAGCATGCGGCAGCGGCGCAGCATCTTGGCGTCCGCCGAGCTGCCCGGCGGGGCATCGGGCGCGCAGGGGCCGCCCTTATGGCAGCAGCCTGTCGGCAGCGGCGTCGGCGGCGGCGGCCTGTCCATGACTGGCACGGCGGCAGGGAGCACCTGGGTCGAGGCGGCCGCGGCGGCCGCAGCATTCCACCTCGACGTCGAGGACCGAGTCGCGGTGCGTTCATTGCCGCCTGCACATCACGCTGTGATTCAGGCGCTTGGGCCATGCTGTCGCACTGCGTGGTGGGCCTGCATGTCTGTGCAGTGCTTGGCTGCAGTGCAGATGCTGTGGTTCAGAACTGCAGCCTGGTCCAGAAGCCTTCCAGGCACATGCAGGTGATGACATCACTGCATCAATGCCGCAGGCGAGCCACCTCATGCTGCAGAGCCTCTACGAGGAGCAGGAGGATGCCGCAGCGGCACAGGAGCTGCAGCAGGCCGCCGCGGGCAGCGGCGGCGGCGGCGCAACGCCGCACCCCACCATTGCCGGCAGTGTCGCCAGCGCCCTGACGGACAGCGGTGGCGTCAGCAGCGGCGCCGCGCAGCACGCCGCCGGCATCTTTTCCGGCGGCGGCAGCGGCTGGGGCGGCGGCCAGAACGGCCACTTTGTCGGCAACGGCAATGGCGTCGGCAACGGCGGCGGCGGCAGCACTGGCGGCGGCAGCGCTTTGGCGCCGGCGTGGCGCAACGCGTCCCTGGCGGAGGGCCTGCCGCCGCTGCGGTCCCCCGCAACCTGGGCCCGCTCAGCCAGCGGCAGCGGCCGCAGCTCGCTCCCGCTGACCACCAGCAGCGTCAGCGCCGGCAGCCGCGGCGCCGTCGGCTCGATGCAGGGCGACGCAGGTCCGGCGCCGCCGCCGGCGTCGGGTGGCGCCGAGATAATGCCGCCCGCGCTGCTGTCATCTCATGCCGACGGCGCGGCCGGCGGTGCCAAGGCCGGCCCGCTGCCAGGCAATGCCAGCGAGGTCATGCCGCCGGCATGGGGCGGCGAGGTGACGATGCCGCCGGGCCTGCCGTCAAACTTTGGCGATGCTGGTCTGGCACAGCCGCCAGCGTGGGGCGGCAGCAGTGAGATGATGCCGCTGGCGCTGCCGTCAAACTTTGACAATGCCGCCAATGCTTTGCACTACAGCGACGGCGGCTCGCTGCGCCCAACACATGATGGGCTGTTCTCGGGCTCCACGGCGTGGGTGGCGGCGCAGCCGCACCACTCTTTCCTGCCACACGGCCAGCAGCAGCCGCAGCAGCAGCCGTCGTGGCCGCCGCCGGCGGAACCGCCGCCGCGCAGCGCGCCGGTGGGCGTGCGGCGGTGGGGCACCTCGCCGCAGGCGACCGGCGGTGTCGGCGAGCGGCAGGTCAGCTCCGAGATGGCGTTTCTGGGCACGTCGCCGGGCGGCGGCAGCGCCGACTCAGGCGGCAGCGGCGGCCTGCCGCTGTGACGTTGGAAGCCAACAGTTGCGCAGCAGGAGCAAGGCCCCCCTTGGAAGTCAGTCGACGAGATTTTATGGAACTGGGCCACGCTGGTGTTGGCATGGTCACGGATTGAGGTCAAGTGACCAGGGAGTCGTTGCTCCGGCCCCTTGCCCTGTGCGCCAATGTCAACAAATGCCGGCAACAATGTGATATAGATCTGTAGTATGCGACATGTAAATGAACTGTATGTGTATGAAAGGGGCCGCTAGTGGCACCCGATTATATTTAACGAAGCCGGTTGCTGTTTCGACTACGCCAGCATTTGCGGCTGCAAGCATGGAATACAGTTCTCAGGTGCGATGACGGCCTGCCTACTGCTTGTGGAATTTTGCCGCCCTGTGATTACCATACCATATCTTACTGTACAGGAGAATGCAGCCAGTCAAACACTACCTAGGGGGTAGGTATCAGGGGGCGGGACGACGGTCTGGAAGTAGGGGACGACGGTCGGGTCTCCTGGTGCAGCCGTCGTCCTCCCAGATTGATACTCTCTCTCTCTCTCACAGGCCGGGCGACGGTCCCAGGGCGCCGGAGGACGGTCGTCCCAGGCCGGACGACTTCCTCGCCCTGGGCGTCCGGGCCCTCCTGGGCGGGCGAGGCCCCTTTCCTTGGCGCCATTGCTGCAGGTGTGCTGGGCCGAAGGCGCCGCGTGAGCCCCGCGACCCCGCGGCTCAGCCTGACCGCATCCCACCTGACCGATGAGTGAGAAATCAGGCGAGGCAGCGCTAGGGCAGCGCTGGTGCTCGGCCTGGGCACAGGGAAACGGCGTGTGCTAGGTCATTGCGCCGTTCATTGGCATTGAGTGTTTCGTTCCAATCTCAAGGCCGCTGAAGACATAGCCGGCAGTGACAACTCTGCCACCAAGGACGCAATCCCGGGGACGCAATCCCGGACGCGCCCGCCGACAGCGCGCAGCAGCAACAGGGGACCACTGCGCCAGCGCACCCGGCTGTAGCCGCCCACGAGCCTGCCGATAAGCAGGCCTACACCGCCGCCTCCGCCGCCGCCCGGCACCAGCAGCGTGCAGCGGCAGCAGCTCACCACGGCGCTGGCGCTGCCGACCGCCGCCGCCCAAGGCCGCCAGC
>JAABUL010000314.1_pt1 | contig 104066 bp, 106 predicted proteins | sample 5559151 | NCBI WGS metagenome assembly JAABUL01 (sample SAMN10711876, study PRJNA513368) | rock metagenome | isolation source: Antarctica rocks | place: Antarctica: Victoria Land, Pudding Butte sud | reverse complement strand
CCGGCAGCACCTCGTCGAACAACGACTCCACCTGCCCACCCGACAGACGCAACATCACAGCCTCCATGATCCACCCGATTTGCAGGCAAATCATCCCGACCGGACCGGACAGACCCGCGTCAATCAGCCGGACTTTGTCCGGGGCAAGTAGTCAGGGGGCGGCGAACTTCCCCGGCGCGGCGTAGGGGACCGGCGGCCGGCGCCCGCGTCGTCCTCGCGCCGCCCCGGCGGCGGCACGGTCGCGCGGGTCGGCGGCGCCGCCCGTTCGTTCGTTCTCGGACTGCGCATCCTTCTGCGATACGATACGGAGCGTAATCTACGCACTCACGTTATGACCTCGCCGTCCGGCCGGCCACGTTCCGTTGCGGTGGACGCCGCGGTCTCCGAGGCCGTGAGGCAACAGCTGGTCGACAAGGGCTACCAGGCGCTGTCCATCGAGCAGGTGGCCCACGTCGCGAAGGTCGGCAAAGCCGCGATCTACCGGCGGTGGGCGTCCAAGGCGGAGATGGTGTTCGCGCTCGTCGTCCACGACGAGGAAATCGAACCGGCCGCAGATCAAGAGACGCTGACGGGTGACCTCCACCTCCTCGCCGAACGGGTCGTCGCGATCCTGTCGGCCCCGGCCGCGCGGCACGCTCTCCCCGGCCTGCTGGCCGATCTGCACCGCGACCCGCTGCTGGCCGAGCGCTTCCAGGCCTCCTTCATCGGCGCCGAACGGCGGCTCGTCGCGTCCCTGCTCGAGCGCGCCGCGGGGCGAGGCGAGCTCGCCGACGCGCCGGACCCGGGCGACGTGCACGCGCAACTCCTCGGCACCGCCTTCGCGTGGATCTTCCTGGTGGCCGAGGAAGCGCCCGCCGACCTGGCCGACCGCATGACGGCGGCAGCCCTAGCCACCCTCCGCGCGGGAGAAGCGCCATGAGAACCCTCCTCGAGCAGACCATGCCCGTCTATCACTTCCACGAGCGCCACAGCCGGTGGATCGACGCCGAGCCCGCCCGGGTGTGGGAGGCGCTCACGACACTGACCCTCGACGACCTGACCATCACTCGTCCGCTGCTGGCGATCCGTCGTGCGGGCCGTCGCGGCTTCGCGCCCTCCCGCCCCCTCTTCACCGACGGGCCCGTCCGGATGCTCGTGCTCACCGCGCCGACCTACGCCGTGGGCGGGGCGGTGACCCGCGCGTGGCAGCGCCACCCGCCGCGGCGGGACATCACCTCGCTGGAGGAGTTCACCGGCTTCGACGAGCCCGGGTGGGTCAAGTACCTCACCGACTTCCACCTGGAGTCCCGCGACGGCGGCGTGCAGCTTTGCACCGAGACCAGGGGCCATTCCACCGACCAGCGTGCCCGGCGCCGGTTCGCGGCCTACTGGGTCCTCATCCGCCCCGGCAGCGGACTCATCCGGCGCGACATGCTCGCCGCCGTCGCCCGCCGGGCCGAAGTCACTCCCGTCGCTGGGGCGGGCGCCAGGCTCGCATGACCGCGTCGAGCTGCTTGAAGTCGACCGCGGGGACGGGCATCGGCTCGGGCCGCGGGCCGTCTGCGCGCATCCCGTCGACGATGAGGGCCAGATAGCGGCGCCAGAGCTCGGGACGAACCGGCTGGGTGGCGTCGACCACCGCCCCGAGCATCATCTGCAGGAGCGGAATGTCCTGGGGCGCGAAGTCGTCGCGGAGAGCCCCGGCGGCCTGCGCGCGGCGTACGAGCTCCGTGGCGAGGGGGGCCATCTGGGCCTTGATCCGGGCGACGTGGTCGCGGCCCTCGCTAGTGCCGAGCAGGAGCTCCTTGAGCCCGCGGTCCGCGGCCTGGAGCTCGAGCGCGCTCTCCAGGAATCGCGTCAGGCCGAGCCACGGGTCGTCGCAGGCCAGCCCCTCCTCGGCGAGGGCGACGATCGCCCCGACGCGCTCCTCGAAGAGCGTGTTGATGAGCTCCTCGCGGCTGCGGAACCGCCGGTAGACGGTACCCACCCCGAGCCCGGCGTGGTGCGCGACGTCGTCGAGCGTGACCGCCAGGCCGCGCGCGGCGAACAGGTCACGCGCGGCGTCGAGGATGAGCCGCCGGTTGCGCTCGGCATCGCGCCGGAGCGGCCGGTCGGCGGTAGGCATGTGACCAATCTTAACACTAAGTGGAGGATACAGCTCCGGATCCGTGCTACGGTGCCTCTCATAACTTGAGAGACCACCTCCACTTACGAGGAGACCTTCCTATGGAGAACCCGCATCACGACCGCCGCTGGCTCATCCTCGGAGTGCTGGGGATCGCCCAGCTCATGGTCGTCCTCGACGCGACCATCGTGAACATCGCCCTGCCCTCGGCGCAGAAGGCGCTGGGCTTCTCGGACGACAGCCGCCAGTGGGTGATCACGGCCTACGCGCTCGCCTTCGGCTCGCTGCTCCTGCTGGGCGGGCGGATCTCTGATCTCTTCGGGCGCAAGTGGACGTTCCTCACCGGCCTCATCGGCTTCGCGGTCGCCTCCGCGGCCGGTGGGGCGGCCCAGTCCTTCGGGCTGCTCATCACCGCGCGGGCGGCGCAGGGCGCGTTCGGCGCGCTGCTCGCCCCCGCCGCGCTCTCGCTGCTGGCCACCACCTTCGTCGAGCCGTCCGAGCGCGGCAAGGCCTTCGGGGTGTTCGGGGCGCTGGCCGGGAGCGGCGCCGGCGTCGGCCTGCTGCTCGGCGGGGTCCTCACCGAGTACCTGTCCTGGCGCTGGTGCCTGTACGTGAACCTTCTCTTCGCGGGCACGGCGGTCGCCGGCGGGGCCGTCCTGCTGCGCAACCAGGCCAACCCCGACAAGCCGAGGCTCGACCTGCCCGGGATCCTCACGGCCACGGCCGGGCTCTTCGCCCTCGTCTACGGGTTCTCCAACGCGGAGACGCAGAGCTGGACAGCGTCGCTGACGCTGGTCATGTTCGCCGTCGCCGCCGTCCTGCTCGCCGCGTTCATCCTCATCGAGCGCCGGGTCGCCCACCCGCTCCTGCCGCTCCGCGTGGTGCTCGACCGCGACCGCGGCGCCTCCTACCTCGCGGTGGGGCTCTCCGCGATCGCGATCTTCGCGGTCTTCCTCTTCCTCACCTACTACCTGCAGCGCAACCTCGCCCTCTCGCCGGTGGAGACCGGGCTCGCGTTCCTGCCGATGGTCGCCTGCATCATGTTCACCTCGATCACCGCGAACGTCGCGCTGCTATCCCGTGTGGGCGCCCGCCCGCTCGTGCCCACGGGGATGCTCCTCGGCTGCGCGGGGATGCTCTACCTCACCGGGTTGGGGCCGCAGTCGAGCTACGCAGGCCACGTCCTGCCCGCGCTGATCGTCCTGGGCCTCGGGTTCGGGCTGATCTTCGCTCCGGCGATCAACACGGCGACTCTCGGGGTCGCCGCGCGGGACACGGGCATCGCATCGGCGATGGTCAACACGAGCCAGCAGGTCGGCGGGGCGATCGGGACCGCCATGCTCTCGACGATCGCGCTCAACGCGACGGGCAGCTTCACCGCCGGCCGGCGCCCGAGCTCGGAGCTCATGGCCCAGGCCGCGGTGCACGGCTACACGACCGCCTTCTACTGGTCGGCCACGATCTTCGCGGTCGCATCGGTGGTGTGCGGGCTGCTGCTGCGTCCGAAGGCGACGACGGTCGTCGCGGTCGGCGAGCCGGTGCTCGCGCATTGACGGCGCGGGCGGCTCAGGCCTCCGACCACGGTGCGGCCAGCGCGCCGATGACCTCGCGCCACCAGGCGCGCTCGTCGTCCGTGCGCGCCTGGCGCAGCCGGCGGCGGGCGCCGTCCTGGAGCTGGGATGCCGCGCCGACGGCGAGGACCGGCCCGGTGAAGGCGAAGCGGCCGTCGGCGAGGGCGACCAGGGCGCCGGGCACGTCGCGGCGGGTGCGCAGCCGCTCGACGACCGCGACGCCGGTGACCTCACCGGGCCGCGCGGGATCGCCGTCGTCCTCGCCCCACGGCCGCGTGGTGAAGATCGAGGTCGCACGCCGACCGATGCGGCGGGGCGGTGGCGTCTCGAGCGGTCCCGTCCGCCAGCGCCCCAGCAGCGTGCGGAACTCCATCGCCGCCTCCTGGCGGACGAGCACGTGGAGGTGGTCGCCGGCCTCGACGCGGGTCGACCCCCGTGGGGGGATCGCCTGCTCGCCGCGCACGATGACGTTGAGCAGCGCGTCACGGGGCAGGCCGAGCTCACGCACCCGGCGGCCGGCCGCGGCGTCGCCCCGCGCGACCGGGAACTCGATGACCTCCGCGCCCAGCCGCCGGATCGCTCCGGCCTCCATGAGCGGGGCGGGCAGCGCGGCCTCGTTCGTGGTCAGGCCGAGGCGCCGGGCGAGCGGCAGGAAGGTCGAGCCCTGGAGCACGGTCGAGACGAGCACCGCGAAGAACACGATGTCGAAGAGCTCCTGGCTGTGGGAGACACCCGCGAGCACGGGGAACGTCGCGAGCACGACGGGGACGGCACCGCGCAGCCCGGCCCAGCCGATCACCACCCCCTCCCGCAGCCCGAAGCCGAACGGCAGCAACGCCGCGGTGGCGGCCAGGGGTCGCGCGACGACTGCGGCCACGAGGGCGAGCAGCGTCCCCTCGACCGCCACCGAGCCGAGCTGGCCCGGGAACACGAGCAGCCCGAGCGTGAGGAACATCGCGACCTGGGCGATCCACGCGAGCCCGTCGTGGAAGGTGACGATCGTGCTCGAGGCGGGGGTGGGCGCGCTCCCGATGGCGAGCCCCGCGAGGTAGACGGCGAGGAAGCCCGATCCGTGCAGGGAGTCGGCGGCTCCGTAGGTCAGCGCCGCCACGCCCAGCGAGGCCACCGGGTACAGCCCGGCCGAGGCGAGGTGCATGCGTTGGAGACCCAGGACGGCCAGCCGCCCGAGCGCGAGCCCCACCACCAGGCCGATCCCGATCTTCTCGACGAACAGCACTCCCATGTCGAGCACCCCGTAGTCCGGCCGGCCGATCCACTCGATGAACCCGACCACCAGCAGGACGGCGACCGGGTCGTTGAAGCCCGCCTCGCCCTCCAGGGTCCGCGCCAGCCGCCGCCGTAGCGTCGACCCACGCAGGGCCGCGAAGATCGCCGCGCCGTCGGTGGCGGCCACGAGGGACCCCACGAGCATCCCCTCCAGGCTCGAGAGGTCGAAGAGCCAGGACGCCACGAGCCCGGTCAGCAGCGCGGTGGCGATCGTGCCGCCGACCGCCAGCGCGATCGCCGGGCCGAGCACCGGGCGGACCTCCGGCCAGCCCGCGGCCAGCCCGCCCTCGAAGAGGATGAGCACGAGCGCGATGACCCCCACCGTCCGCGCGAGCCCGTAGTCGTCGAAGGCGATCCAGCCGAGGCCGTCGGACCCGATCGCCATGCCGAGCCCGAGCACGAGCACAAGCCCGGGAAGCCGCAGCCGGCCCGCCGCGAGCGACACCGCCAGGGCGCCCACGAGCAGGCCACCCACCGCGAGCAGCAGGCCGCCCTCCGCGACGCCGAGGGGTGTCCCCATCGCCGCGGCAGCTAGGACTACGGGCTGGCGCTGAAGGTCACGCGGGTCCGGCCGTCCGGGCCGGTGCAGCCGACGCTCGCGCGCTCGCCCCGCAGGTGCCCCCGGCACGAGAGGCCGTTGGCCACGAGTGGTCCCTGCGGCCTACCGCTGGCCTGCACGGCGCGCAGCCAGGCCCGCCCGGTGGCCCGGGCCTCGGCACAGCCCGAGGACACGCCGCGGATGTCCGAGATGAACCCGCCCGCGACACTCCCGCACGAGGAGGCCCCGGTCGGGGTGGGCGTGGGGGTGGTCTGGGTGGTCGGTGTCGAGGGCGTGGTGGTGGTGGGCGCGGGTGGGGTCGTTGTCGGCGTGGTCGGATTGGGCACGGTCGGCGTGGTCGTCGTGGGGACCGGGTCGATCGGGGTCGTGGGCACCGTCGGGGTGGTGACCGTCGCCGAGGGTGGGGTGAGCGTCCGGGCCTGCGTGGCCGGCTTCGCCTCTCCCCCGCCGCACGCTCCCAGCGCGAGCCCGGCCACGAGCAGCACCAGCGCGCCGGCCACGAGGGCCGTTCTCCTCCCGAGCACGTCGCAAGGCTAGATGATCGGGAACGCCCCCGACGACGCCGCGCTCAGGCAGTGGCGCGCGCCGCCTGAGCCCGTCCCCGCAGGGGCTCGCGGCCGCCGATGATGTCCGACGCCTTCTCGGCGACCATGATCGTCGGAGCGTTCGTGTTCCCCCCGGGGATCACCGGCATGACCGACGCGTCGACCACGCGCAGGCCGTCGATGCCGTGCACGCGGAGCTCGGAGTCGACCACCGCGTCCTCGCCCGTGTCGCTCATCCGGCAGGTGCCGACGGGGTGGTAGATGAGCATGAGCCGCCGGCGCAGGTCGGCCTCGAGGTCGTCGCGGTCCACCACGTCGGGGCCGGGCTTGAGCTCTGAGACCACCAGCGACCGGAACGGCTCCTGGGTGGCGATCTCCCGCGCGAGCTCCATCCCCGCCAGCAGCGATTCCGAGTCCTCGCGTGGCTCGAGCGAGTTCGTGAGGATCCGTGGCTTCGCGGTCGGGTCGCTCGAGCGCAAGGTGACCTTGCCCCGGGCCATGGGGGAGACGAGCACGGGGGCCATGACGGCGCAGTGCCCGTCGTACTCCTCCGCGCCATGGTCCTCGTAGTAGGCGGCGCCCATGTGGTACTGGAGATCGGCGGCGGGAAGGCCCGGCCGCGAGCGCACGAAGGCGACGACCTCGGCCACCGTCGAGCTCAGCGGACCCGTGCGGCGCAGGGCCCATTCGGCCATGTTCCTCGGCTTGTCGGCGCCGTAGAGCGTGTTGGGGTCGGAGATCTCCCAGATCACCGTGACGAACGGATGGTCCTGGAGGTTCAACCCGACGCCCGGGAGCTCGTGGCGGACGGTCACGCCGACGTCGCGCAGGCTCTGCCCGGGACCGATCCCCGAGAGCATCAGGAGCTGGGGAGACCCGATGGCGCCCGCGGCGAGGATGATCTCGCGGTCGGGCCGGACCGTCTTCTCGCGCCGCAGGCGGTCGCGATAGCGCACGCCGGTCGCGCGGGTGCCCTCGAGCTCGACGCGCAGGACGGTCGCGCCCATGACGACCTCGAGGTTGGCGCGCCCGAGCGCGGGACGCAAGAAGGCGTCGGCCGCGCTCCACCGCCGCCCGTTCTTCTGCGTGACCTGGAACATGGACACGCCGTCCTGCTCGGGGCCGTTGGGGTCGTTCGTGCGCGGGATCCCGACGGCCTGGCAGGCCTCGATCAGCGCGCGGTCCACCGAGGCCCGCGGGGAGCGCTGCTCGGAGACGCGCAGCTCGCCACCCGCCCCGTGGAACTCCGACGCACCGCGCGCGTTGTCCTCGGACTTCACGAAGTACGGCAGCACGTCGTCCCAGCCCCAGCCCGGCGCGCCCTGCTCCTCCCACAGTGCGTAGTCGAGCGGACGCCCGCGCACGTAGAGCATCGCGTTCATCGAGCTCGAGCCACCGAGGCTCTTCCCGCGCGGGATGTAGAGCCGGCGGCCGTCGACGTGGGGCTCGGGGTCCGTCGCGTAGTCCCAGTCGAGCTTCGTGTGGAACTGGTTGGCGAATCCCGCGGGGATCTTGATGTTCGGGGAGCGGTCCTTACCGCCGGCCTCGATGAGGAGGACCCGCACCGCCCGGTCCTCGGTGAGGCGGTTGGCCAGGACGCACCCGGCCGAGCCGGCGCCGACGATGACGTAGTCGAAGCTCCCCACGGCCCTTGTGCTACCGCCCACGCACGGTGCGGGCTCCTACTGCGTGACTTCGGCGGGCACCGGCGGCGCGGCGACGTCGTCGGCCCGCTCGAACTTCTGCTTCGCGCTCGGCTCGTGCTCGGGCATCATCGGGCCCTCGCCCGCGGGGTCGAGGACGTCGGCCGTGAACCAGTCGTAGCGGCCGTCGAGCAGCTTCTGCGCGGCGTCGTACTGGGGGTCGTCGTCGTTGGCCCACAGCGCGGAGAACAGCGCGTCCGCTCGCCGGCGCGCCTGGCGCACGAACAGGTCGGCGAGCTCGAAGGCCTCCTCGGCGCGCTCGGGCTGCTCGGAGGCCAGCGTGTTCGCGTATACGCACGCCGCGGAGATCGCGAAGAGCTCCGCGCCGATGTCGACGATCCGCCCGAGCTGGCCCGTCTTCTGCTCGAGCTTCGGCCCGTAGCGGCCCATGAGCATGAACGTCGAGCGGGCGAGCTTGCGGGTATGGCGCTCGGTCCAGCGCAGGTGCTTGGCCAACGAGCCGAACTCCTCGTAGGCGCCCGGTTTCTGGCCCTCGCCCGTGGCGAGCCGCGGCAGCCAGCCGGCGTAGAACCTCCCCGCCCTGACCGCGGCCCTCGCCTTGTCGGCCAGCGGCTTGTTGCCCAGGAGGATGTCGCCCGCGACCTCGAGGTGCTGGTCGACCGCCTCGCGCGCGATGAGCAGGTGCATGATCTCCGAGGCGCCCTCGAAGATCCGGTTGATGCGCATGTCGCGGAGCATCTGCTCGGCGGGGACCGGCTTCTCGCCGCGGTTCTTCAGCGACTCCGCGGTCTCGTAGCCGCGGCCGCCGCGGATCTGGATCATGTCGTCCACGGCGGTCCAGCCCAGCTCGGAGGCGTAGAGCTTCGCGAGCGCCGCCTCGATGCGGATGTCCGCGCGCTTGTCGTCGGCCAGGCGCGAGGAGACGTCGAGGACGGCCTCGAGCCCGAACGCGGTGCCCGCGATGGAGGCGAGCTTCTGCGCGACGGCGTCGTGGTCGCCGATGCGCTTGCCCCACTGCCGGCGCTCGTCCGCCCACTGGCGGACGATCTTCAGCGAGTACTTCGTCACCGCCGTGCAGATCGCCGGCAGGGCGAGGCGGCCGGTGTTCAGGGTGGACAGGGCGATCTTCAGCCCCTGGCCCTCCTTGCCGATCACGTTCTCGATCGGGACGAAGACGTCCGCGAAGGTGGTCAGGGAGTTCTCGATCCCGCGCAGCCCCATGAACTGGTTGCGCGTGCGGATCTCGATGCCCTCGACGTCCTTGTAGGGGCAGATGAAGGCGGTGATGCCGCCGCGGTGGCCCTCGGACCTCGGCACGACGGCCATGACCACCACCACGTCGGCGATCGCGCCGTTGGTCGCCCACAGCTTCGTGCCGGTGATGCGATAACCCGTGCCGTCCTCGGTGGGGACGGCGGTGGCGCTCATGCGCGCGGGGTCCGAGCCGACGTCGGGCTCGGTGAGCAGGAACGCCGAGATGTGCGTCCTGGCGACCTTGGGCAGCCACTCGCGCTTCTGCTCCTCGGAGCCTGAGAGCAGCAGCGGCTCGGACAGCCCGATGGACTGGTGGGCCGAGAGCAGCGTGGAGAGCGAGGAGTGGATCATCCCCGTCAGGGCCAGCGCCTGGTTGTAGTGGACCTGCGAGAGGCCGAGACCGCCGTAGGACTCGGGGATCTTCATCCCCATCGCCCCGAGCTCCTTGAGGCCGTTCACGACGGGGTCGGGGATGCGCGCCTCGCGCTCGATCTCGAGCGGGTCGACGTGCTCGGCGAGGAACGCGCGCAGCCGCGCGAGGAACTCCTCGCCCTTCGCCGTCGTCTCGGCCGGCAGCGTGGGCTGGGGATGGATGAGGTCGAGGCGGAGCTCGCCGAGGAAGAGCTCGCGCCCGAAGCTCGGCCGCCCGTACCCGCTCTCCCGGCTCTCCTCCGCGACCTGCTTGGACTGCGCATAGGACACGGTGGACGCCATGCCCGGAGACGGTACCCCGCCCTGTGCCCGCCCTGTGGGAACATCCCCGCGATGACCCTGCGCGGCGGCATCGATCTCGGCGGCACGAAGGTGCAGGCCGTGGTCGTCGACGAGGCCCACGCGGTGCGGGGGGAGGCCCGCCAGGCGACCCCGGCCCAGGGCGGCCCCGAGGACGTCGTCGACGCGATGGTCGCCGCCGTGGGCGAGGCCGCGGCCGCCGCGGGCACGGCCCCCGGCGCCCTCGCGGGACTGGGCGTCGGCTCGCCGGGCACGGTGGACGCGAGGACCGGGTCGGTCCATGCGGCGATGAACCTGCCGGGGTGGTCGGGGGAGTTCGCGCTCGGGCCGGCGCTGTCACAGCGGCTCGGGGTGGAGACGGTGCGCCTCGGAAACGACGTGTCGGTGGCCACCGCGGCCGAGGCGCGGCTCGGCGCCGGCGCTCCGTACGCCTCGCTGATCGGCGTCTTCTGGGGGACGGGGGTCGGCGGCGGGCTCGTCCTCGACGGCCGCGCGTGGCACGGGCGCGGCGGGGCGGGCGAGCTCGGCCACACGGTCGTCCACCGCGACGGCGCGCACTGCCCGTGTGGGCGCCGGGGGTGCGTGGAGGCCTACGCGGGCCGCGGGGCGATGGAGGCCCGCGCCCGCAAGCTCGAGGAGGAGGGGCGGCGGACGAAGCTCTTCGCGATCATGGAGCAGCGGGGGCACACCCGGCTGACGAGCGGGATCTGGGCCCGGGCGCTCGCCCGCGACGACGGGCTCGCCCACGAGCTCATCGATCGCGCCGTGGCGGCCATCGCCACCGGGGTGGCCTCGGCGCAGAACCTGCTCGACGTGGACGCGGTGATCCTCGGGGGCGGCCTGGGCACGCGCTTCGGCCAGGCCATGGCCGACCGGATCGGGCGGGAGATGCTCCCGCACCTGTTCCGCGACGACCGCCCGCCCGACGTGAAGGTCGCGGCGCTCGGCGATCTCGGCGGCGCGCTGGGCGCGGCGCTGCTCATTGATGAAGGCGTAAGGCCCGCGGATTAACCTGTAGGACATGTTCCTCCTGCGCTCCAAGACCAAGCTGGTCGAGCCGGACGAGGCCCTCGCCGGCCGCGACCGGGCCATGCCCGTGCCGCCCAGCCACGCGGTGCTCGGTACCCCGCTCGTCCCGCCCTTCCCCGACGGGACCGAGAGCGCCGTCTTCGGGCTGGGGTGCTTCTGGGGGGCCGAGCGGATCTTCTGGGCGGCCGAGGACGTGTACACCACCGCGGTGGGCTACGCCGGTGGCCACACGCCGAACCCGACCTACGAGGAGGTGTGCTCCGCGAAGACGGGCCATACCGAGGCCGTGCTCGTGGTCTGGGACACCGCGAAGACCTCCTACGCGGCGATGCTCAAGCTCTTCTGGGAGAACCACGACCCGACGCAGGGCATGCGCCAGGGCAACGACGTGGGGACCCAGTACCGCTCGGCGATATACGCCTCCGACGACGCCCAGCTCGCGGCGGCGCAGGCCTCGGAGGAGATGTTCGCCGCCGGGCTCGCGGGTGCCGGCTATGGGCCGATCACCACGGAGATCGCCCCTGCGGGGGACTTCTTCTACGCCGAGGACTACCACCAGCAGTACCTGGCCAAGAACCCCGGCGGGTACTGCGGCCTGGGCGGAACCGGCGTGTCGTGCCCGGTGGGACTCCCCGCCCAGTAGAAGGAGGACACTGGCTTCCGGCGTAACGGGAGGGCGTGCGGCGGTGCGCCCTCCTTCTGGCGTTGGTCTGCGTGCTCGCCCCGGCCTCCGCTTCGGCGCGCGGCTCGGCGGGCATCGCGTCCCTCCAGGTCGCCCTGCGGGCGCACGGGACCTATCCCGGCACGGTGGACGGCTACGCGGGACCCGGTACGCGGCGCGCGGTGCGGGCCTACCAGCGAAGGGCGGGCCTCGCCGTCGACGGCGTCGCGGGCCCGCGCACCCGGCGGGCGCTCGGCCGGCTCGCCCGCCCGCGCCTCGGTCGTCGCGCGCTGCGCCTCGGGTCGGTCGGTGGGGACGTGTCGGCGCTGCAGTTCCTGCTCGAGTGGGCGGGCTTCCCGTCGGGCACCGTCGACGGCGGCTTCGGCCCCCACGTGGACGCCGCCCTGCGGCGCTTCCAGCGCCGTGCCGGTCTCGGTGCGGACGGCGTGGCCGGGCCGCACACGATCGCCGCGCTACGCCGCCCGCCGCCGCGCAACCCCGTCGCGCTGCGGGCCCCCGTGCTTGCGCCGCTCGGTGACCCCTTCGGCCCCCGCGGGGCGGGCTTCCACCCCGCCGCGGACTTCCCCGCTCCCGCGGGCACGAGCGTCCGGGCCGCCCGGAGCGGGCGGGTCGTGTTCGCGGGCTGGGATGCCGGGGGCTACGGGATGCTCGTCGTCCTCGGCCACGGTCGCGGGTTGACGACGTGGTACGCCCACCTCTCGCGGATCCTGGTGGGCCGGGGAGAGCCGGTCCGGGTGGGGGAGAGGATCGGGCGCGTGGGCGCCACGGGCCTGGCCACTGGCCCGCACCTGCACTTCGAGGTGCGGGACCGCGGCGCGGCCGTCCGGCCGTTCTAACCCCTTACCAGGCCTGCGCGGTGGCGCAGCGGGGGCAGGCCACCGAGGCCGAGACGTCGGCGCGGAAGCTCAGCCCGCAGGAGCAGGCGTAGAGCGCGGTGTCCTCGGGGCCGCCCGCGCGCTGGTGGCGGGCAACCTCGTCGAGCGGGGCCGCGAGGGACGCCGTGCGCGTGTGGCCGTCGCGCCGGGCGGGGCGGCGGGGCCGGGGGAAGGTGCGAGGGGCGAGGCGGAGCGACATCGTCGTATTACCTAACGCCGGCGGACGCCAAAGGTTTCGTGGCACGAGGCATCCTTCCTCTGCCCATACAATCGGTGGGCCTATGGATCCTCGCCGCAAGCGCCGCATCCGGCTCGTCGTGGCCCTGGGTACGGCGGTCCTCCTGGCCTCCGCGCTCGTGTACACGAGCTTCTCGGCGTCCAGCGAGGCGCGCACCCCCGCGGAGCTGCTCTCCTCCGCCCTGCCCGGGCGGACCTACCAGCTCACGGGGAAGGTCGCACGGGGCTCGGTCGCCCGCGAGGGGCGGACGCTGCGCTTCGCCGTGCGCGATCGCAGGGGCGGGGCCAAGGTCCCCGTCACCTACACGGGCACCATCCCCGATCCCTTCCGCGAGGGGCGCGAGGTGATCGTCACCGTGCGCAAGCAGGGCGCGGGCTTCGTCGGCGAGCCGGACTCGCTCGTGACGAAGTGCCCCTCGAAGTTCAAGTCCTCCCCGCCCAGGGCGTAGATGGCCCTTCTCGGCCGGGCCCTGCTGATCCTCGCCCTGGCGACGGCCCTCTACGGCGTGGGGGCGTCGGTGTACGGGGCGCGGGGGGGCGGCGTGCGCTGGGTCGCCTCGGGCCGCCGCGCGGTCTTCGTCCTCGCCGGGCTGCTCATCGCCGCCTTCGCGATCCTCGAGGCCGCCTTTTTGCGCTCGGACTTCTCGTTCGACCTCGTCGCCTCCTACTCCTCGACGACGACGCCGACCTTCTACAGGGCGACCGCGGTGTGGTCCTCCCAGGCCGGCTCGCTGCTGCTGTGGGTCATGCTGCTCTCGATCTGGTCGAGCCTCGCCCTGCTCGCCGTGCGCCACAAGCTGCGCGATGTCCAGCCGTGGGCCACCGCTGTGCTCCTCCTGCTCGCCTCCTTCTTCCTCGGGCTGCTGGTGATCGCCCCCGACGCCCGGCCGTTCGTGCAGCTCGCCCAGGCGCCGGTGGAGGGCAACGGGCTGAACCCGCTGCTCCGCCACCCGGCGATGATGATCCACCCACCGATGCTCTACTCGGGCTACACGCTCTCGGCGGTGCCCTTCGCCTTCGCGCTCGGCGCGCTGGCCTCGCGGCGGGTCGGGGGCGAGTGGCTCAAGGCCGTGCGGCGCTTCGCGCTGGCGGGCTGGCTGTTCCTCGGGGTGGGGATCCTGCTCGGTGCGCGCTGGAGCTACACCGAGCTCGGTTGGGGCGGCTACTGGGGATGGGACGCGGTGGAGAACGCCTCGCTGCTGCCGTGGCTGACGGGCACGGCGTTCCTGCATTCGGCGATGATCGGAGAGCGGCGGGGGATGCTGAAGGTCTGGAACGTCGCGCTCGTGCTCGGCACCGGGGTGCTCGCCGTGCTCGGCACGTTCCTCGTGCGCTCGGGGATCATCGACTCGATCCACGCGTTCGGGGCGTCGACCGTGGGCGGGCCGTTCCTCGTGCTCGTGGCGACGATGACCGCAGTGTCGGTCGGGCTCGTGATCTGGCGGCGCGACCTCCTGCGCTCGGAGCACACGCTGGATTCGCTTGTCTCCCGCGAGGCGATCTTCCTGCTCCAGAACGTCCTGCTCGTGGGCCTGGCCTTCACGATCGCCCTGGGAACGTTCTTCCCGCTGCTCTCCGAGGCCCTGACCGGTACCCGCCGCTCGCTCGGCCCGCCCTGGTTCGACGACTACACCGTGCCCTTCGCCCTGGTGCTGGTGCTGCTGACGGGCGTGGGCCCGCTCATCGCCTGGCGGCGTGCCACCCCGCGGAACCTCGCGGCCACGTTCGCGCGGCCGGCGCTCGTGGGGGTCGCCCTGCTCGCCGTCCTCGCCGCGCTCGGGTCGGCGCACCACCTGCGGGCCTGGCTCATGTTCGGCTTCGCGGGGTTCGTCGCGGCGTGCGTGGGCCAGGAGCTCGTCCGCGGCGTAGGCGCCCGGCGGGCCATGACCGGCGAGCCGGCGCCGCGGGCGCTCGTCTCGCTCGTGAGCCGTAACCGCCGGCGCTACGGGGGCTACCTCGCCCACGTGGGGGTGGCGGTCCTCCTCGTCGGCGTCGCCGCCTCCTCCTCGTTCAAGCACACGACGGACGTCTCGCTCAAGCCGGGGGGCACCGCGCGCGTGGCCGACTACACGATCCGCTACGTGCGCCCGACGACCGACTTCTCCTCGGAGAAGATCTCCTTCGGCGCGGTCCTCGACGTCTCCCGCGGCGGACGCCACTTCGCCACGCTGAAGACCACCCGGGGCTACTACCCCTCCAAGGACCCCTCGCTCGGCGTGATCGGGCGCTTCTTCGGCGGGGAGCCGACGAGCGAGGTCGCGCTGAAGTCCTCGGCGCGGCGGGACTTCTGGGCGGTCATCGCGCCCAACCTGATCCCCCTGCGAGCGCAGATCGACGAAGGGAACCGCCGGTTCCTCAAGGCGATGCGGGCGGCCGGGACCACCCCGGACCCGCGCGCGCAGCTCGGCCGCCTCTTCGCCCTGCGCGACGCGGCGATCCGGGGCCTGGCCGAACGCTGGGTCCGGGCGCCCTGGGCGGCGGACTTCCGCTTCATCTCCTCGCCGATGGTGGCGTGGATCTGGATCGGCGGGATCATCGTGGCCGGCGGCGGACTCACCGCGCTCTGGCCCGCGCCGCAGGCGTCGCGGCGCCGGGCGCTCTACCTCGCGCGCGTCGGGCGTGAGGTCGCCGAGCGCGTCTAGTAGCGGATGACGGGTCTTGGAGTTCCTCGTCGTCCTGTTCGTGCTGCTGGTCGTGGTCGCGCTGCTGGCCGGGCCGCTGCGCGCGGGCGGGGGCGAGCCCGCCGAGGGGGCCCCGCGGCTCGCCCTCGCCGACCTCGAGGCCGCGCGCGACGCCAAGTACGCCGAGATCCGCGAGGCCGAGCTCGACTTCCGCACGGGCAAGCTCTCCGAGGAGGACTGGCGCGCGCAGGACCGCCGGCTCCGGGCGGAGGCGGTGGAGATCCTCCACGCGCTCGACGACGTCTCCGGGCAGTAGCCTGGATCCACCATGGAGCTCGTGCTCTCGGTCATCCAGGTCTTCATCTCCCTGGTCCTCATCTTCCTCGTGCTCATGCACTCCGGGAAGGACGCCGGCCTCTCTGGCGCCTTCGGAGCGGGGACGGGCGCGGGACCCTTCGGCGGCGGCTCGCTCGTCGAGCGCAACCTCAACCGCTGGACCATCGGGTTCGCGGTCGCGTTCGTCGTCAACACGGTCATCCTGCTGAAGATCGCCTGACCGGTCGACGGTCTCCCTCCCCACGCGAGTGGGGCTACAGCCCCGCCGGGTGGCGGACCGTGAAGCCAGAGACGGAGCGCAGGGCCGGCTGCCAGCGCGACCCGCGCGGTCCTGCGCGGCCGCTGGTGTCGAAGCGCAGGCCCGCGACGACCATGAACGCGTGGCCCGCGTTGGCGTAGACCGTGATCCACTTCCCGGGGCCGGGTCGCCCCCAGCGGGCGAGGGAGGACGAGTCCATCGTCGTGCCCACCAGGTGTGCGGAGGCGAGGGCGAAGGAGAGGGAGCCCGAGCAGTCGTAGGCCGTGTCGATGAAGCGCCCGTGCCCGCCGCCGTAGACGTAGGGCGCGTGGGCGACGCGGTTGCCGGCGCGGATGACCGCGTCGACCGCGTCGGGCGCCGCGGGTGGGGCGGCGGCGAGGCCGCTCGGGGTGAGCTCGGCCACGTGGGTGAGGTCCGCGGAGGCCTTCACCCCCAGCGCCTGGGCGAGCTCGCGGCGCACCTCGGCGTCGGAGGGCGCTCCCGAGGCGGGCGCGGCGGAGGTGGACGGGGGCTTCGGGCGTGGTGGGTCCGGGACGGGGGGCGGCAGGGGCGCGACGGCCTTGGGCCGGAGCACGAAGACATCGTCCGCGGACGAGCGGGGCGACGTGCGTGCCTTCGCGGCGGGATCCGGGACGGCCGGTCGCGTCCCGCACGCCGCGAGCCCGAGGAGGAGCAGGAGAACGAAGACCCGGCGGCTCACACGACCATGATGCCGCTCAGGCGCACGTTCAAGTTCCCTGGGTCGCCGCCGGATTCCCGAGTCGTTGCTCGCGGGTCTGCGCCGTGATCACTCCCGCACCCGGCCGGTCGCCGGGCCGTGTTCGACGAGCCGTAGCAGCTCCAGCGGGGAGAAGGGCTTCGTGAGGTAGAGATCGCAGCCCGCTTCGTGGGCGGTGCGCTCGGCCTCCGGCCCGCTCGCGGCGGTGAGCATCACGATCCGCGCACCGGCCGTCGCCGGGTCGCCGCGCAGGCGCCGGCAGGTCTCGATCCCGTCGAGCTTCGGCATGGTCACGTCGAGGAAGACGAGCGCCGGGGGCTCGGCGCTCACGGCCGCGAGCGCCGCCTCACCGTCGCCGGCCTCCCGGAGCACGTAGCCGGGCAGATCCTCGAGCGTCGTGGCGATGAGCCGGCGGATGAAGGGATCGTCATCGACGATCAGGACGACCTCGCTCAACGCGAGGCGATGGCGTGCAGCCGGGCGTTGGAGAGTGAGTCCAGGGCGTCGATCGCTTCGGGACAGAACTGGCTGCCGGACTCCGCGCGGATGCGCGCCCGTGCCTCGTCGAGCGAGACCGGCCCACGGTAGGGTCGCTGGCTCGTCAGTGCGTCGAGGGCATCGGCGACGGCGAAGACCCGCGCGGCCCTGGGGATCTCCTCGGCCCGCAGGCCGTCCGGGTAGCCTGCGCCGTCCCAGCGCTCGTGGTGGGAGCGGACGACGGCACGGCCCTCGCCGAGCCAGTCGATGGGCCGCAGGATCTCCGAACCGATCACCACGTGCTGTCGCATGAGCTGCGTCTCGGCGTCAGTCAGCCCGCCCGGCTTGAAGAGGATCGCGTCGGGGATCCCCAGCTTGCCCACGTCGTGCAGGAGGAAGCCGAACTCGAGCTCGGGCCGCTCCGCGCAGGAGATCCCCCAGGCGAGCGCGAGCTCGCAGCCGTAGGCGGCGACGCGCTCGGCGTGGCCCCCCGCGTAAGGGTCGCGCGCCTCGACGGCGTTGGCCAGCGCGCGGACCGTCTGGGCGTAGGAGTCACGAAGCTCGAGGGTGCGGGCCCGCTCGCGCTTGTACACCTCGCGGAGATCCTCCGCGTAGCGCGCGAGCTGCCGCTCGCGGTCGTCCGCGAGCTCGCGCTCGTGCGTGAACATCTCGCGGAGATCCTCCGCGTAGCGCTCGAGCTGGCGCTCACGGTCCTCCGCGAGCACGGCCAGTGACGCTTCCCCCGCGTGCATCTCGGAAATCCTACTTAACCGGCCCGCGGAAGGCGAACCCGGAAGGTGGTGCCATGGCCGGGAGCGCTGTCCACCGCGATCCGGCCGCCGTGCAGATCGACCAGCGACTTGACGATGGCGAGGCCGAGGCCACTGCCCGGCGTGTCGGCCGGAGCGCCGCCGCGGTAGAAGCGGTCGAAGACGTGCTCGAGCTCCACCGCGGTCATCCCCGGCCCGGTATCGGAGACGTCCACCTCCACCCACCCCCCGTCGGCGCGGCCCCGTACGGCGATGCGCCCGCCCGGGTCGGTGTAGAGGTGGGCGTTGGTCAGGAGGTTGGCGAACACCTGCCGGATCCGGCCCGGATCGGCCAGGGCGAGAGGGAGGCCGTCCAGGGACAGCTCGAGCTCCTGCTCCTTCTCGGCGACCCGCGGGGCGAGGAGCTCGGCCGCCTCGGCCACGGGCTCGGCCAGGTCCATCGCGCGGACCTTGAGCTCGACGTGGTCGGCCTCCACACGGGCGACGTCGAGGAGGTCGTTGACGAGGTCGACGAGACGGTCGGTCGAGCGCAGGACGATGTCCACGTAGGAGCGCTGGCGCGCCGAGAGCTCGTCGGTCATCCCCAGGAGCTCGACGAAGCCCTTGATCGAGGTGAGCGGAGAGCGCAACTCGTGCGAGGCGGTGGCCACGAACTCGCTCTTCAGGCGGTCGAGGCGGGTGCGCTCGGAGACATCGCGGACGGTCCACACCGTGGCGCCGTCGTCGCCCAGCCGCGCGGCGGTGACCGCGAGCGTGCGGTCGCCGTGGGTCACCGCGGCCTCCCCGGCGAGCGCCTCGGTGAGCGGCGGCAGCGCGCGGCGAGCCTTCCGGACCGACCCGGCGCGCACGAGCTCGGGGAGCAGCCGGGAGGCCTGGGGGTTCGCGGCGGTGACGCGGCCGGTGGCGTCGAGGACGATGAGGGCGTCGCCGAGAGAGGCGATGATGACCTCGAGGCGCTCGCGCTCGGACTCGATGCGCGCCTGCGCGGCCGCGAGGTCGCCGCTCATCGCGTTGAACGCGCCGGCGAGCTGGCGTAGCTCGGCGGGGCCCGCCGGCTGGACCCGGCGGCCGAGCTCGCCGCCGGCCAGGCGGCGGGTGGCGACGACGAGATCGTCCAGCGGCCGGCGCATCCGCGCGGTGAGCGCGGTGACGAGGGCCAGCGCGACCAGGAGCGCGAGCCCGCCGCCGCCGAGGATCGCCGCGAAGGCCCGGCGGGAGCGGGCACGGGCCTCGCGGCGGGCGCGGGCGCGGCGGCCGGGCTGGCGGCGTGCGAGCCCGGTGGCGGCCTTCCGCGCGCGACCGAGGGGGCGGGCGAGGGGGTCCGGCTTGGCGGCGAGGCGATCCGAGCGGATCGCGGTGGCCGCGCGGCGACCGCGATCCTCGGCGGCGATGGCCCGGTTCACGAGGCGGCTCGACCCGCGATCGGTCCGGGCGAGCCGGTTGGCCCGGCGCGCGGCATCCCCGAACGCGCGCTTGGCCCGCCCGCGGCTCTTGGGGGCGGCCTGTCCGCGGAGGATGGCCTCCTCGACCACGCCCGCGGCGACGAGGCCCGCCGCGGCCGCCTGCAGCTCGTACGCGCGCGAGATCGAGTCCTCGTAGCGCTGGCGGGAGTCGTAGAGGGCGGCGACGCCGAAGCCGGCGAGGGCGGCGAAGGCCAGGGAGAGCCCGAGTAGCGCGACCCGGAGGGAGCGGGCGAGGGAGGGCTGACGCACGGAAGAGGAGGTGTATACCGGGGTGGGTCGGGAGCGTGCGCTCTAGGATGGCCGGATGGACCTCCTGCGGACCTGGCGGCGCGAGGCGCTGCGCGCGACCGGCGTCGGGCTCCTGGCGCCCGTGGCGATCCTCCTAACGCTGGCGCTCGCAGCCGCCGGCGGGGGGCTGGGCGGGGTCGGCAGCCTGGGCCAGCTCGTCTCGGGACCGGACGTGCCGGCGGGAGAGGTGGCCGCCGGCGCGGGGTCGGGCGGACTCACGTTCGCCCGCGGTTCCGGGGTGCTGCCGTCCCTGCCGCGGACGGCGCCGACGGGTCGGCGGCGTGTGTCGCGCGGGCGCGCGAACGGGCGCTCCGCGGGCAGGTCCCCGGGCTCGTCGCGCCCGGGCTCGTCGCGCTCGCAGCCGAGGGCCGCCCCTCGGGCCCGCACGGCTCCCTCGCCGACGGCCGCCGGCCGCGGAGCCGTTGCGGGGCCTTCGCGTCCCGCTCCCATCCCGCCCAAGCAGTCGCCCGGGTCTCCCGCGCCGTCCGCCACGTCGAGCTCCGCGCCTCCGCCCGCCGCGGCGCCGCCCGCCCCGACGCCGCCCGCCGCGGCGCCCCCGCCCGCCGCGGCGCCCCCGCGCGGCGGCCTCGTACAGGGCGCGCTCGAAGCGCTCAACGGGTTACTGCACCCGGTCGTCCCCTGACGGATTCCACCGCCCCCCGCGGTTTCAGAGCCCGTCGAAGCGGATCTTGGTGGCGAGCTCGAGGAGCAGCTCGGCCGGCGGGCTCAGCGGAGCTCGGCAGGATCACAGCGCTCGCGCCGGAGCTGCGCCGCGCGGTGCTCGACGAGCATCTCCTGCAGCTCTGCCTCGAAGGCGTCCGGCGGGAGTGAGGGGTGCAGCGGAGAGGCGTCCAGCTGACGCCGCGGCGCTCGGCGCCTCGCCAGCCCGAAAGCTCCGCCGGCGCCAACCGCTACAAGAAGCGCGCCGAGCACCGCCCAGTACCAGCCGAGCCCTCCTCCGTCATGGCTCGACGTGGATACCGACCGGCACTCTCCGGCGCGGCCGGCACCGGCACGCTCTGTCGCTGTTGCACGGCTTGGGGCTGCTGCGCGACCTGGAGGTGCCGCACGGCCCGGGGCTGCTGCACGACGTGGGGCCGCACCCGGTTGCGGGCGCGAGGGCAGTGGAGATGGAGATCCCCCCCGCGGGAAAGGAGACGCGGCGCCCTGCGGAGCGGTCCCCGACGGTCGTCCCCCCGCGTAGGCGGGGGTGGAGGATGACCCATCCGCCACCGAAGGGCCGCTCGTCGGTATTGCCGGTTCGTTGTGGGCCGAGGCCACCGCCGGCATCAGCGCGGGCGTCGCGGCCAGCGCGAGGGCGATCACGCCTGTTCTCAGGTTCCGTATCATACCAGCGCTACACGCTCCAGACGGCCCTCAATAGGTGTTCAAGACACCTAGTTGCTCTCGATGGGGCGACGGGTTCCCTGCATTTGGGACGCGCTACGCTGCCGTTCGTCGGACCGAGCGGGCGGGACGGGAACAGATGAAGATCTGCGCCTGCGCGGCCATTGGGAGGAGCGTTTTCGTAGGTCGACGACAGGGAGATGCAGATGCGCATGCGGATCATGCCGGACACGAGCCACGGAAGGTGGTTCGTCACCGCCCTGCTAATCGCGGCGTGCGCGCTCGCGGCGCTGGGACTCGGCGCCGCCGGCAGCGTCGGCTCGACTCCCAGAACCCCGTACACGGCGACCAAGATCGAAGCGCCGGACTCCCAGGCGAACGCGGAGTTCACCTATCGCTTGCGTGGTGCGGGCGACCTCAACCGTGACGGCGTTCCCGACTTCTTCGCCTCCGCACCCACGCTGAATCGCGGGGCGGGCCGTGTGTATCTGTTCAGCGGGAGGACGGGCAAAGCGGGAGGACGGGCAAGGTCCTCGCCCGGATCCGCTCACCCCAGCCGCAGGCCGGGGCGAACTTCGGCTTCTACGTCGAGGTGCTCGGCGACGTGAATCGGGACGGCAGGCGCGACGTGGCGGTCGGATCGCAGTTCCAGGACGTGGGCACGGGCTGTGGTACGCCCGAGCCGAACAACTGCCACGAGGACTCGGGTGCGGTCTGGGTGTTCAGCGGCGCGGTCCGGCACCAGCTGCTGTACGCGATCACCGACCCGGTCCCGCAGGGCTACTGCGGCCCGAGCGGGAGCACGGACTGCTCGGCGGCGAAGAAGAAAGGCGAGCCGACGAACCCCACGCGCTTCGGGGCCCGGATCGGCCTCGCGGGCGACGTGAACCGCGACGGCGTTGGCGACCTGATCGTCGGCGCCCAGGGCAACGACGCGCCGGCCGGCTGCGGGGACGTCAGCCCCACACCGGTTGGGTGCGGCAAGGATCGCGGGCAGGCGTTCATCTTCAACGGCCGCAACGGTCATCTCATCCGGACGCTGAACGTGCCGCCCCGTGACGTGCCGTCGTGCAGCACGGGCTGCAGCTTCGGCGGGTCCGTGCAGGGCCCCGGGGACGTCGATGGAGACGGCGTCCCCGACCAGCTCGTCGACGCCTTCGGCTACAAGGCCGGGGGCAACGCCCTGCAGGGCCGGATGTACGTCTTCAGCGGCCGGACGGGCCGTCTGATCCGCACGATCGACGACCCGGAGCCGCAGGCCGAGGCCCTGTTCGGCTTCCAGGATGCGGCGCCGAAGTCGCCCGGAGACGTGAACCACGACGGGCGCGCGGACCTCTACGGCAACGGCTTCACCCAGAACGGACCCGCCGGCGACGGCAGCGGTCGCGCGTGGGTGTTCGACGGCCGGACCGGCAAGGTGCTCTACCGCCTTGACGACCCGACGCCGACGCGTGGGGGCCAGTTCGGGTTCTCGGAGGCGAGGACCGACTTCAACAAGGACGGGACGCCGGACCTCTACATCGGCCAGAGCCCGCACCACGTCGCCACCGCCGACGAGAACGGCGGCAGCTACGTCTTCGACGGGAGGAACGGCAAGCTGCTGAAGGCTCTTCCCCTGCCGGCCGGCGACCGCCAGACGGCCACCGAGGAGAACGGAGGCCCACGCCTGGGCTGGGACGTGGCAACCCCCGGTGACCTCAACGGTGACGGCCAGCCCGACTTCATCGCCGGGGCGACGTTCACCGACGTCGGAGCGAAGGTGGATCAGGGCCGGATGTACGTCTTCCTGTCGCGCGACCGGACCCGGCCCACGCGGCCCACCGTCCGGGGGCCCCGGAGGACCGCGACGCACCGACCGACGTACCGGTTCTCCTCGAGGGACTCCGACAACTCCAGGGGCGAGCTTCGCTTCCGCTGCTCGTTCGACAGCCGGCGGCTGCATCCGTGTGGGCGCAGTCTCCACCAGCGACTGCGCCAGGGCGCGCACGTGCTCCGTGTCGGGGCCATCGACAGAGCGGGCAACCGGTCTCGGATCACGGTGGTGAGAGTCCGCGTCACCCGGTAGAACATGTTGAGCGGATCGTGAAGCTGGCCGTCGCCGGCAAGGGAGGAGCCGGCAAGACGTCGATCGCCGGAACGCTGGCTCGCGTGCTCGCGCGCGCGGGCCGGCGCGTCGCCGCCATCGACGACGACTCCAACCCCAACCTCGCGCTCACCCTCGGCATCCCGGCCGCGCGCATGGGCGAGGTGCCGACGCTGCCGGCCGAGCTGCTCGACCGCACGGAAGGCGGCGCCCGGCTCACGACCACCGTCTCCGAGCTGCTCGCCGACCACGCGGTACTCGGGCCCGACGGACGGGGTGGTGCTCCTGGTGGCCGCACGACCCGAGCGCGCGGGCGTCGGCTGACTCGGCGCCTTTCACGCTGTGGTCCACAGCGTGCTCGAGCTCGTGCCCACCGATACGGAGGACGTCTGGATCCTCGACACCGAGGCGTCGCTCGAGCACCTCGCCCGCGGTACGGCGCGTCACGTCGACAGCATGCTGGTCGTCGTCGAGCCCTACTTCAAGTCGCTCGAGACCGGGCGACGCACGGCGGTGCTGGCCCGGGACCTCGGCGTCGACCGGGTGGCCCTCGTGGCGAACAAGGTCCGCGACCCGGGCGACCTCGCGGCGGTGCGGGCGCTTGCCGGCTCGGATCAACTCGAGGTGGCCGGGGTGGTGCCCTTCGATCCACAACTGCCGGCAGCCGACCGCGCCCTGACCGCTCCACTCGACTTGGCCCCGGAGGGGGTGGGCGTCGCGGCCATCGGAGACATCGCCCGGCGGTTTGCCGGCACCGCCGCGCGTTGACCCGGAACGCCGCCTGTTAGGCGGCGGCGCCGATGCCGGCGAGCCGGTCGGCGAGAGCCACGAGCGCGCGGACACCGGGGGCGGTGGAGTCGACATCAATGGGCGCGCGGCCGTCACGGTCGGCCTCGGCGATGGCGGGGTCGTCGGGCACGACGACCAGCTCCTGCTCGTCTCCCACGACGGCGCGGATCTCGTCGAGGTCAGCGTCGTCGCGAACCCGGTTGGCGACGACGACCACCCGGTGGTCGCGCCGGGTCGCGACCTGGATCGCGCGGCGCGCCACCTCGATCGACTTCGCCGTGGGTTGCGCGACCACGACCACCACGTCGGCCTGGCCGTCCTGGAGGCGCAGGACGGTCCCGACCCCGGCTTCGAGGTCGCCGATGACGATCTGGTCGTCGCTCTCCAGCTCCCCGAGCAACTGCTCAGGCGAGACGCCGCATCAGGTACAGCCGGGGTTCGGCGCGTCGATCCGTGAGGCGACCACGAGGCGCACGCCGTCGGGTGCATCGCGGCCGAAGCGCTCGACGAATCCCTCGGTCGACTGCTCATGCTCGGTCTCGCCCGTCTCCAGCCCCTGGCGCACGGCGGCGAGCAGATCGGTCTGCTCCGGACCGACGCCGAGGGACACCCCCAGCATGGGGTTGGTGTCGGCGTCGAGCGCGACGACACGATGTCCGCTCCGGGCGAGCGCGCGGGCCATGGTGCCCGACACCGTCGTCTTGCCCACGCCTCCCTTGCCGGCGACCACGATCTTCATGTCAGTCGATGCTACCCGTTTCCAACCGCTCGACCAACCGCTCGATGGCCCGGACCGCCGGAGACTCGGGCGCGTGGTCGAGCAGGGCGGCCCCGGCCCGCTCCGCGGAGCGCACGCCCTCCGCGACCGGCACGACCGCCACGACGGGCGTGTCGAGGAACGCCTCCACCCGCCGTGCGTCCTCCTCCCCGCTGCTCTTGTTCACGACGAGCGACACGTGGACCTCGGGGTTGGCCGCGAGCGCGATCCGCTTGATCCGGCGCGCGGTGAGCATCGACTGCCACGTCGGCTCGACGACGAGCAGGAAGCGCTCGGCGTACGGTGCCCAGTCGAACGCCGCCTGCCGCGGGCCCGCGGGCAGGTCTCCGACGATGTCCCAGTCGCGGAACGAGGCGGCGCGGTCCAGGCGGTGGATGGTCATATAGAAGGCGTTGTTGGCCCCCATGACCGGTCCCATCCCCTCGGGTGTCGCCTTGCCGATCTGTAGAAGGCGCACCCCGTCGGGCGCATCCGTCGCGTACCGCTGAACGGCGCGGACGGGCCCCACGCCCGGGATGAAGCGCCAGCGGTTCTTGTCGTCGCGCTCGACGGCCGCGTTCAGCGGCGGCTCGGCCGGAGCCGTGGCGCCGAGGCTGATGGCGAGGCCGGGCAGCGGGTCGGAGTCCAGCGCGAGCACGTGACGCCCGCGCCGGGCCAGCAGCCGGGCGAGCGTCGCCGCGATGACCGACTTGCCGGCTCCACCCTTGCCCACCACCGCGAGGCGCACGCGATCACTCAGCCTGACGCGGTCGACATGGCTCCATTGAACATAGCCGCCGCGCCCGCCGTCGGGGACCGCTCGGACCGGGGCGCCGCGCCGGTCGCGGGGTCATACGATGGCGCGGTGGCCGACCTGTCGTTCGCGGGCGTGACCAAGCGCTTCGGAGACGGCAGCGTGGCGGTTCGCGAACTCGACCTGTCCGTAGCCGACGGAGAGTTGATGGTCCTCGTGGGTCCGTCGGGGTGTGGCAAGTCGACGATCCTCCGCATGACGGCCGGGCTCGAGCCCGTCACCGAGGGCTCGATCGCGATCGCCGGCGAGGTCGTCGACGAACGTTCTCCGGGGGAGCGGGACCTGGCGATGGTGTTCCAGGACCACGCGCTCTACCCCCACATGACCGCCTACAAGAACATCGCGTTCGCCCTGCGACCCAAGCGGCTGCCCCGTGTCGAGGTAGACGCGCGCGTACGCGAGGTCGCCCGCCTGCTCGAGGTCGAGCACCTGCTGGCCCGCCGGCCCCGCGCCCTGTCGGGAGGCGAGCGGCAACGCATCGCCATCGGGCGCGCGATGGTGCGCCGTCCGCGCGCCTTCTTGATGGACGAGCCGCTCTCGAACCTCGACGCCCGGCTGCGGACGCAGATGCGATCGGAGATCCGCCGGCTGCACGACGAACTGCGGGCGACGTTCCTCTTCGTCACCCACGATCAGGTCGAGGCGATGACCCTGGGCGACCGCGTCGCTGTGCTGCGCCGCGGTGAGCTCCAGCAGGTCGACGAGCCGCGCGCGCTCTACCGGCGTCCGGCCAACGTGTTCGTGGCGAGCTTCATCGGCAGCCCCGCTATCAACCTCTTCATGGCCCGGCCGTCAGCGGCGGCGGGCGCGACGAGCACGGTCGCGGTCGGCCCGTGGTCGGTCAGCGTGCCGCCGGAGGCGGCGAGGGCGGAGGGCGTCGTCGTCGGGATTCGTCCCGAGCACTTCCTCTCCCCGCGCGCCGAGGGCGCGGTCGGGAACGAGTCCGTCGCCTGGGTCCGCGCCGAGCAGGTCGAGCCGCTGGGGCCGACGACGCTCGTTCACTTCTCCGTGGATCAGCCGTCGGTCAAAGTCCCCGACGCGCGTAGCACGGACGGCCAGACCACACTCGAGGTGCGGGAGGGCCCCAACCGCGCCGTCGCCGCCGTCGACGGGCACGACGACCTCGCGCCGGGGGACGCACTGCCGCTGATCGTCGACGAGAGGCGCGTCCTGTTCTTCGACGCGCGGCGCGGGGAGGCGCTGCCCGCGCTCACGCCCGCCGCGGTCCGGTCAGCACCACCCCTTCGGTGAAGGCGCGCTGCGCGAGGAAGAACACCACGACGCAGGGTGCGAGGGCGAGGACCGACCCGGCCATGAGCAGGCCCCACTCGGTCGTGTAGACGCCCTTGAAGAAGTTGAGGCCGAGCGGGAGCGTGTACTGGTGCTCGTCGGACAGGTAGATGACGGGTCCGAGGAAGTCGTTCCAGACGTCGACGAAGGTGAACACGGCGACCACCGAGATCGCGGGCCAGGACTGAGGGATGACCACGCGCAGGAGGATCGAGCGGAAGCCGTGCCCCGCCACGCGGGCCGCGTCGTCATGCGCGGGGGGGATGGTGCGGAAGTACTGGCGCAGCAGGAAGATGTTGGCTGCCCCCCCGCCCAGCCACGCCGGCACGATGAGCGGCAGGTAGGTCCCGACCCATCCCAGTGACCCGAACAGCAGGAAGGAGGGGAGGAGGGTGACCTCTCCCGGGAGCATGATCGTGGCCAGCACCAGGGCGAACATCACCCGGAGGCCCGGCCCGCGCATGCGCGCGAAGGCGAACGCCGCCGCGGCGGAGGAGATCACGGTGCCGAGGACCACGGGGACCGTGACGATCAGCGAGTTCAGGGCGTAACGCCAGAACGGGATCAGCGTGGTGGCGTCGACGTAGTTGGCGGTGCGTGGGTGGGCGGGCAGGAGGCGCTCGGGGGAGCCCACGATCTCGGCGTGGGACTTGAGCGACGTCGAGAGCATCCACGCGAACGGGAGGAGGATGACCAGGGCGCCGGCCAGGGCGATGAGCGCCGCGACCCTCCGCGGGGGTGGCGTCACGGCGCGGACCAGGCGCCGACGTGCGCTCATCCGGCCGTGTCGGTGTCGTAGTGGACCCAGTACCGCGCCGTCCCGAAGGCGATCAGGGTGATCGCGAGCAGCAGGACGAAAAGGATGCAGGCGAGCGCCGCGGCGTAGCCGAACGAGAAGTAGCGGAACGCCTGCTGATAGAGGTACAGGATGTAGAAGAGGCTCGACGTGCCCGGGCCGCCCAGCGTCGCGCTTCCCGGCCCGCCGTTGCCCTCGGTGATCACGAAGCCCGGGGTGAAGATCTGGAAGTTGCCGATCAGACCGAGCACGAGGTTGAGGAAGATCGCCGGGGTGACGAGGGGCAGGGTGATGGAGAGGAAGCGGCGCGCCGGGCTCGCGCCGTCGACCGCGGCCGCCTCGTAGAGGCGAGCGGGGATGCGCTGCAGGATCGCGAGGTAGATGAACGCGCTGCGCCCCACGTTCCACAGGCTCATGAGCACGAACGCGGGGATCACCCACGAGGTGGAGTAGAACCAGCCCAGGCGCGGGACGCCCAGCACGCCGAGCACGGCGTTGGCGAGGCCGGAGCGGGGCTGGAAGATCCACAGCCACAGCAGCGCGACGGCCACGCCGGACACCACGCCGGGCAGGTAGTAGGCCGCGCGCACGAGCCCCACCCCGCGAAAGCCCACGCGCAGGACCAGCGCGAGCGCGAAGCCCACCACCAGGTCGAGCGCGAGGGAGGCGCACGCGTAGTACGCGGTGACCTTGAGGGCCTGCCAGACCAGGGGATCGTCGCCCAGCGCCTGGCGGTAGTTCGCTAGGCCCACCCAGCGCGCCCGGCCGGGATCCAGCAGCGCGTAGTCGGTGAACGAGAGGACGAACGTCGCCAGCATCGGCAGCAGGGTGAGGCCGAGGAAGCCCAGCGTCCACGGGCTCAGGAACGCGTGCGCGGCCAGCGCCTCCCGGCGGGCGGCGGACAGCCGGGGTCGCGTCATCGCGCGCCGCCCGGAGGAGTATGTGTCGCTATTCGCGACTGGGGACCCGCCTCCGGCGGCCACTTGGCCGCCTCCGGCACCCTTAGCCGGAGCTCGGCAGCTTGTGCTGCGCGAACCAGGAGTCGACCTCCCGCTGGGCCGCCGCCTGGTACTTCGGCAGCGCCTCCGCGGCGGAGGCCTTTCCGTCGTAGACGGGCTGCAGGTACTGGCCGCCGAGGTCGTTGATCTTCGCGAAGGCGGGGTACCAGGCCTCGCTCTCGTCAGTCCCGTGATTGATGGCGTCGAGGAAGACCCGGAGGTCGATCCCGGGGAACCGGCGCTTGATGTAGGGACCGAACGCCGCCGACTCGCGCTTGAGCGGCGGGATCGCGCCGTAGCCGCGCGTCGCCAGCCGGCGCTCGTGGTCGGGCTCGGTCAGCAGGTAGCGCAGGAGGCTCCATGCCGTGTCGTGCCGAGCACCGGGACGGACGACCGCACCGACATCGAGGTTCAGGGTCGCGGCCAGGCGCCTGGGGCCGGTGGGCCAGGCGGCGACGTCCCAGCGGAAGCGGTTGCCGACGCCATAGCTGGGCAGGTCGCACGTGCACATGTCGACCATCGCGACCTTGCCGCGCTGCCAGGCGGCGAGCTGGGGATCGGTGCCGGCAGCCACCCCGGCGGCGAGCTCGTCGGTGGCGAGGACGTGATGCCGGTTGGTCAGGTCGATGCCGAACTGCAGGCCCCGCTCGTATTCCGGCGTGTCAAAGAGGACCTTGCGCGTGCCCGGGTCGTAGTTGTGCGCCCCGAACCCGAGGATCATGATCCCGGTGTCCCAGTGCCCCAGACCGAACTGGGCGATGCGGCCGGCGTCGAAGCCGGGCTTGTCGGGCGTCTGTCCCTTCTCGTCGCGGGTCAGCGCCGTGGCGATCTCCAGCAGCCGGTCGTAGTTCCACTCCGGGGTGTCCCACTTGTGCGGCGGCTCCGGGATCCCGGCGGCGGCGAACAGGTCCTTGTTGTAGGCGACGGCATGGCTGAACATGCCGCTCGGGATCCCGACCACCGCCTTCGCGTCAGAGCCGAAGTAGGCCGTGGGCTGCGCGGCCAGGCGCGCGGGCGGCTGGAAGTCGTCGAGGCTCACCTCGTCCTTGTCGAGGTACGGGGCGAGGTCGAGCCACACGTTCTGGTCGAGGTACGTGGAGATCCCCGATAGTCCCGTCGGGAGGACGACGTCGGGCGGCCGGTGGGACGCGAGCAGCAGGCCGAACTTCCGCGCGGCCTGATCGGAGTCGGGGATCCGCAGGAAGTTGACCGAAGCGCGAGAGTTCGCCCGGTGGAAGGCCTCGGCGAGCGCCTTCTGCGTGGGGATCTGCTCGGGTGCGTTGCCAGTGCCGAACCCCACGAGGACCTGCACCATGCCGGACGCGGCCTCGCTCGAGCCCGACCCGCACGCGGCCAGCAGCTCGCCGGTTCCTCCCAGCGCCACGCCCGCCACGAGCGAGCGCTGCACGAAGGCCCGGCGCGTGATGCGCTCCGGCGTGCGACCTTCCCCCGCCTGCGACCCCTCCATACCGCCGGTAGGTCTAGCCCATGCCCGGTCTGTTGGCAATAGATGTGGAGCGCACCTAGTGCGGGGCCGCGCACCCGCCTGCCCTCGCCCGCGGACGCTCCTAGCGGTTCAGCGCCCCGGCGGGATCAGCGAGAGTGGGCGTGTTCCGCGCGCTCGTGCAGGCAGTCCGCCGCGGCTTCCGGCGAGTCATGGCACCAGCAGCTCTCGTCGCACTCGCCGTGGGTGGGCCGCGTCAGGTCGGCCATCTCATCGGCGAACGTCCGCTTGCCGGTCTCCTCACCGGTCGCGGTCAGCCGGTAGAGCGCACCGTCGCGTTCGAGGAGTCCGTCCTCGATGAAACGCTGGAGAAAGGAGCCGAGCGTGGCCTCGGACACCGCCAAAAAGCGGCCGAGCTCCACGATCGTGGGCGTTTCCGCGATGCCCTCCGCGCGCATCCAGTACATCGCCTGGAGCACCTCGTCACGGATGCGCAGAACCTCAAGCTCGTCCATTGTCAGCCCCTCGGTCGGCGATCTCGTAGATGGCCCGCTGCACGGCTGGCCAGTGTATCCCTCTAGCTGTATGATCGCGTCCCATAGTGGGAAGGACGCCCCGGAGGCGTGCTCCTCGCCCTCGGGCGAGGGGGGAAACCCTGGGCGTCGTGGGCGCCGGATCGACGTGGGAGGATGGTCATGGCAGGGCTGCTGAGGAGAGGGCCGGGCGGGAGCCGGAGAACGACTCCGCCCATAACCGGGGGACCGTCGACGGTCCCTGACACCGACGCGTCGTCGGCTGCTGCTGCTGAGACCTCTGACAGCGTCGTCCACGTCTTCTGGGTCTCGGGGATGAGCTGCGACGGCTGCTCGGTGGCCATGCTCGGCGCGAGCAATCCCTCGCTGGAGGACCTGGTGCTGGACAGGGTCCCCATCACGCCGCGGATCGTGGTCCACCACCCGATGCTCGGCGCCGACTCGGGTCACGACTTCATGGAGCCGTTCACGCGGGCGGCCGAGGGCACGCTGGGCGCGCCGTACATCCTGGTGGTCGAGGGCTCGATTCCCGACGATCAGAGCCTCGAGCGCGAGGGCCAGTACGCGGGTCTCGGTGTCGGGGGCGACTGGCCGCAGTCCCTGCCGGCCTCCCGGGCCGACGACCAGCCGCTGCGGGCCACGGACTGGGTGTGGGCGATGGCCTCCGGCGCGGCGGCCTGCATCGCGATCGGCACCTGCGCCACCTGGGGCGGGATCCCGGCCGCCGCCGGCAACATCACCGGCTCCATGGGTCTCATGGACTACCTCGGTGCGGACTACCGCTCGACTTCGGGCATGCCGATCGTGAACGTGCCGGGCTGCGCGCCCGTCGGCGACAACTTCACCGAGACCCTCGCCCAGATACTCCAGTTCCTGGAGGGCATCCGTCCCCTGCCCGAGTTCGACGCGCTGGGCCGTCCGGCGTGGCAGTTCGGCGAGACCGTGCACCGGCACTGCCCGAAGGCGGGCTACTACGAGGAGGGCGTCTTCTCCCACGAGCCCGGCGACAACCAGTGCCTGGTGGAGATCGGCTGCTGGGGCCCGGTGGTGCAGTGCAACATCGTCGAGCGCGGCGCCATCGACCACATGGGCGGCTGCATGGTCGCCGGCGGGGCGTGCATCGGGTGCACCATGCCGGGCTTCCCCGACAAGTACAGCCCGTTCTACAAGTCCCCGCCGGGCTCCGCCATCTCGGGCGGGGGCTCCAAGATCTACGGGAGCGGGATCCGCCGCCTGCGCCGACTGTCGATGCAGGGCGGCAACCGCACGCCACTCTCGGACAACGCCCACGCGGTCGCCTCCGGCTGGGCGATCGCCAACGACAAGAAGGATCCGCTCTCGACGGTGAACGCGTACTTCTACAAGAAGCTCCAGTACCACGGCTCGGTCAACCAGGGCAAGCGCAACAAGAAGCAGCCGCTGCCGAAGAGCCGTGAGATCCTGAGGCAGAAGGGCGTGGACCTCGACGCGAGCGTCGACGTGCTCAAGGAGCGGGTCGTTTCCCGGGAGGAGCTGTAGATGAGCTTTGAGAAGCCACCGGAGAAGCAGGGGGGCGCCCATCGGTACTCGTTCCGCGGCGAGTCCCCGTCCCCGTCCCCGTCCCCGCCGGCGCCGGCGCCGGCGACGGCGACGGTCGAGCCTACGGGAGAGCCCGTCCGGCACGTCGACTTCGACCCCGTGAGCCGCGTGGCAGGTCCGCTGGGCTTTCACACCGTGGTCGACCTCGACCGCGGCGAGGTGCTCGAGGCCGCCGCGAGCGCGTCCCTCTTCCGCGGCTACGAGGTGATCCTCCAGGGTCGCGATCCACGTGACGCGATCTTCGTCTCCAGCCGCGCCTGCGGCGTCTGTGGCGGCGCCCACGCCACCACGTCCGCCCTGGCCCTGGAGATGGCGCTCGGGGTACAACCGCCGCCGCTGGCGATCGCGGCGCGCAACATGCTGTCCGCCATCGAGTACCTCTACGACCATCCCACCCACCTGTTCCTGCGCGCCGGCCCCGATTTCTCCGCTCCGGTCGTGCAGGCGACGAACCCCGAGCTCTGGACGCGCGCGCAGCAGACCCTCGCGGCCCGCGCGGACACGCACGGCTTCGCGCGGCTGTCGGACATCATGGAGGCGCTGACGCGGGAGACGGGCGAGCTCTACCTCGAGGCGCTGGAGATGGCGCGCGTGGCGCGCCAGGCCTACGTCCTGCTCGGGGGCAAGTACCCGCACCCCCAGACGATCGTGCCGGGCGGGATCAGCGCCACGGTCGACGTCACCGACCTGAACGTGACGATGCTCAGGATGGTCAGGTTCTTCGACTACGGTCGCAAGGTCGTGGCGGTCTGGGACGACCTCGTCGACTTCTTCTACGAGGCCGATCCGCGCTTCCGCGAGGTCGGCGAAGGACCGATGAACTTCATCGACCTGGGCCAGTGGGATGACCCGGATGCCTACGACGGGACGTTCGAGAACGCGCCCGAATGGGGCGAGCGCCGCTGGGCCACCCCGGGCGCGATCGTGGAGGGCCGGCTGAGGACCACCGATCTCCACCGGATCAACTCCGGAGTCGAGGAGTTCGTGGACCACTCCTTCTACGAGGATTGGACCCGGAACGGCGACCACCAGCTCGGCGACGACCCCGCGGGCAACCGGCTCTCCTCCAACCACCCCTGGAACAAGGAGACGATCCCGACCCCCGGTCGCCCCGACTGGAAGGGCAAGTACTCCTGGTCGACCGCGCCGCGATGGGACCGTCAGCCGATGGAGACGGGTGCCTACGCGCGCCTGTGGGTGACCGCGATGGCCAACAAGATGCCCCACCGGCGCTTCCTCGAGCCGACCGGCCACAGCCTGAAGATGAGCGTGCCGCAGTCGGAGATGCCGAGGAGCGAGGTCGAGTGGCATGTGCCCGAGCGCTGGAATGCCTTCGAGCGCAACCGGGCGCGCGCCTACGCGCTGGTCTACTCGGCGCTGGTCGCCTACGAGAGCCTCCTGATCTGCTACGACCTCCTGCGCGAGGGCGGGGCCGATGCGAAGGCCTCCACGCCCTACAAGATCCCCAAGGACTACCGGGTCGGGGTCGGCTTCGGGGGTGGGGCCCGCGGCTATGTCAGCCACCACCTCGCGCTCGACAACCGGGTGATCGAGAACTACCAGATCATCGGCCCTTCGACCTTCACCGCGTCGCCGGCGGACCACTTCGGCAATCCCGGCCCCTGCGAGGAGGCCGTGCTGGCCACGCCGCTGCTCAGCACGCAGCAGCGCGAGCGCTGTACGGACGTGCTGCGAGCGATCCGCAGCTTCGATCCGTGCATGGCGTGCACGACGCACTGACCCGCCGGCGACGCCGCCCTCGGTTTCACCCGCGCGCGTCGAGTGCGGCCCCGTCGGGAAGCGCCTCCTCGCAGGCGCGCACGAAGAACCCGTAGAGCCACGGACGCTTGAGCTCGGCGGGGTCGCCGTCCACGGGCTCTTCCCGGGGGCGCAGGTGCTCCTCGATCGTGCGCCTGGCCAGGTAGTGGCGAACGTGGCCGCCGGGCCCGGGGATGCGCCAGCTCATGGCGGCGGGATCGTCGGGACTGGGCTTGCCCAGGGGCTCGGAGCGGGCGAGCTCACCGCACACGTCCGCCACCGCACCCGGCCAGCTCCCGGTGGCGGCGAAGCGCTCGGTGAGCATGCCCCCGATCCAGTCGGCCGGGTGTCGTGCCGGCTCGAAGAGCTCCGCCTCCACCACGCGCGCGAGATACCCCGCGTGCCGCAGGCCGTGGTCGAGCGCGGGATCGTTGCCGCCGGCGAACGGCTGGTCCTCGGCTTCCAGCACCGCGACGACGGCGTCCGGCGGTCGGTCCGCGCCACGCTGCTCGACCTGCGCGAAAACGGCCTCGACCAGCGTCTGCAAGACCAGGCCGGTGTCGACTGCGAGAAAGCCCGCGGGTTCGTTCGTCATGGCTTCAGGGGCCGCGCATACGGCGGTCTGCCGGAGGGTAACGCGCCAGCCGAAGGATTCTCGCCTGCTGCCGTTTGGACCCGCCCCAACTATGTGTAGGATGCATCCAGCGGGCGGCGGTGCCCGCCTGGCGAGGGAGAGAGCGAGGGAGAGAGGAACGTATGCCGACACAGAAGCTGCAGACGGTCCCGCACGGAGGCGGGGTGTTCGGCAAGGACTACGCCGTCGGCCTCGGAGGTCTCAGCGGCAGCCCCGACGGGCCCCTGAACGTCGTGCACGTCTTCTGGATCGCCGGCATGAGCTGCGACGGGTGCTCGATCGCCGCCACCGGCGCGACCAACCCTTCGGTGGAGGACCTGCTGCTGGGCCGGGTCCCCAACCTCCCGAAGGTCGTGCTGCACCATCCCGTGCTCTCCCCCGGAGCGGGCACCGAGTTCATCCGGCCGTTCAAGGCCGCCGCCAACGGCGAGCTGGGTGCGCCCTACGTCGTGATCCTCGAGGGGTCGGTGCCGGACGACCAGTCCTTCCCGCCCGACGGCAGCTACTTCTCGGCCATGGGGGCGGGCGGCTTCGACCCGGAGTCCGAGACCGACCAACCCAACCGCGTGACCGATTGGCTGTGGAAGCTCGCGCCCGGCGCGGCGGCGTACATCGCCATCGGCACCTGCGCCACCTGGGGCGGGATCCCGGCCGCCGCCGGCAACATCACCGGCTCCATGAGCCTCACCGACTTCCTCGGCGAGGACTACCGCTCGGCCCTGGGCGTCCCGGTCGTGAACGTTCCGGGGTGCTCGCCGCTCGGCGACAACTTCACCGAGACCGTCGCTGCCGTGCTGCTCTTCCTGCAGAACCTGGGCCCCCTGCCGAGGTTCGACGAGCTGGGCCGTCCGGCGTGGCTGTTCGGCGAGACCGTGCACCGGCACTGCCCGAAGGCGGGCTACTACGAGGAGGGCGTCTTCGCCGAGGAGCCGGGCGACAACCAGTGCCTGGTGGAGATCGGCTGCTGGGGCCCGGTGGTGCAGTGCAACATCGTCGAGCGCGGCGCCATCAACCACATGGGCGGGTGCATGGTCGCCGGCGGAGCGTGCATCGGGTGCACCATGCCGGGCTTCCCCGACAAGTACAGCCCGTTCTACAAGGCGCCCCCGGGCTCCGCCATCTCCGGTGGCATATCCAAGGTCTACGGGGGCGGGATCCGCCGCCTGCGACGGATGTCGATGAAGACCGGCAACCGCGAGGCGCTCTGGGACAACGCCGGGGAGGTCCCGTCCGGCTGGACGACCCAGAGTGGTAAGCGCAACCCGGCGGACAAGACGCGCGACTACTTCTACAAGAAGCTTCAGTATCACGGCTCGGTCCACCAGGGCAAGCGCAACCACAAGCAGCCGCTGCCCCAGAGCCGCGACATCCTGAGGCAGAAGGGCGTGAGCTTCAACCGGAGCGCCGACCTCGGCGACCGGACCAAGGCCTCGAAGTGATCGAACGGGTCAAATCCCGAGGGGAGCTTTTCTAGATGTGCTTCAAGAACCTGCCGATCGAGTTCGACGCTCAGGGCAACGCGACCCTGAAGCCGGGCGTCGCCGACCCGTACTCGTACACGGAGACTCCGGCTCCGACGCCGATCGAGGACGACCCGGAGCGGATGCGTGAGCTCTTCGCCCGCAACGGCGCCGTGCGGCGCGTCGACTTCGATCCGGTCACGCGGGTGGCGGGGGCGCTCGCCTTCCACACGGTGGTCGACCTCGACCGCCGGGAGGTGCTCGAGACCGCCTCGATGGCGACCCTCTTCCGCGGCTACGAGGTGATCCTCCAGGGTCGCGATCCCCGCGATGCGATCTTCATCTCCAGCCGCGCCTGCGGCGTCTGCGGCGGCGTCCACGCCACGTGCTCGGCGCTGGCCTGCGAGATGGCGTTCGGCGTCAAGCCGCCGCCGATGGGGATCATCGCGCGCAACCTGCTGCTCTCCATCGAGTACCTCTACGACCATCCGATCCACCTGTCCCTGCTCGCGGGCCCCGACTTCTCCGAGCCCGCCGTGCGGGAGACCAACCCCGAGATCTGGGAGCGCGCGGAGCGGACGCGCGCGCCCGGCCGCGCCGTCCACGGCTACGAGTACATGTCCGAGCTCATGGCCGACCTCACGCCGCTGACCGGGAAGCTCTACCTCGAGGGGCTCCAGTACACCCGCCTGGCGCGCGAGGCCTACGTCCTCATCGGGGGCAAGTACCCCCACCCGCAGACGGTCGTGCCGGGCGGCGTCAGCACGACGATCGACGTCTCGGACCTCAACGAAATCATGCTGCGCGTCGTCAAGTACTTCGACTACGGGCGCAAGACCGTGGCGATCTGGGACGACCTCGCCGACTTCTTCTACGAGGTCAACCCGAAGTACCGCGACATCGGGACCCGCCCGAAGAGCATGATCGAGCCGGGCCAGTGGGACGACCCCTACGCCTACGACGCCACCTACGCGAACTGCGACGAGTGGGGCAATCAGCGCTGGGCGCCGCCCGGCGTGATCGTCGACGGCGAGCTCGTCACCACGAGCATGCAGATGATGAACGCAGGCGTCGAGGAGTTCGTCGAGCACTCCTTCTACGAGGAGTGGACCCAGAACGGAAAGGGGAACGGCGCCTACAAGTTCCCCACCGACCCGGCGGGCAACCCGCTCTCGCCCTACCACCCCTGGAACAAGCAGACGATCCCCAAGCCGCAGGCGACCAGTTGGAAGGAGAAGTACTCCTGGTCCACCGCCCCGCGCTGGGACCGCCAGGCGATGGAGACCGGCGCCTACTCGCGGATCTGGGCGGCCGCACAGACGCCCAACTACCGCGACAGCCGCTTCATCGAGTCGACCGGGAACAGCATCAGGATCCACCTGCCCAAGGCGGACCTGCCCAACGTCCCGATCGAGTGGCACATCCCGGAGGTCTGGGGTGCGTTCGAGCGCAACCGGGCTCGCGCCTACTGCATCCTCTACACCTCGGCGATCGCCTACGACAACCTGATGATCGCCTACGATCTCCTGCGCAAGGGCGGCGCGGACGCCAAGATGTCCACGCCCTACAAGGTGCCGAAGGGCCACGAGATCGGCGTCGGCCTCTGGAGCGCCGGTCGCGGCTACCTCACCCACCACCTGGAGATCGACAAGGGAGTGATCGAGAACTACCAGATCCTCACGCCGTCGACGTGGATGGCCTCGCCGAAGGACCCCTTCGGCAACCCGGGGCCCTACGAGGAGGCGGTGATGGCCACCCCGCTGCTCGAGAACTACGAGAAGCCCGAGGACTTCCGGGGCATCGACGTGCTGCGCGCGATTCGCAGCTTCGACCCGTGCATGCCGTGCACGACGCACATCCATACGGACGATCGGACGATCTCGCGCGAGATCATCAGCTGCGCGTGCGGTGCCGAGGGCGACCACGAGCACTGAGACAGAGGGGCGGGTCCGGGAGGCTCACGTCATGCGGGTGCTTGTCGCGGGGGTCGGCTATCGCTACCTCCGCGACGGCGCGCTCGGGCCGTACATGAGCGACACCCTGGCGGTGCGGGCGACCAACGGCATCGAGATCGAGGATCTGGGTTATCACCCGGTGGGCTTCACCCAGAACCTGCAGGAGCGGCCGCCCTACGATCGAATCGTGTTCGTGGCGGCGGTGGACAGGGGCCGGGAGCCCGGGACGGTGAAGGCCTATCGCTGGGACCAGTGTCTCCCCTCCGACAAGGAGATCCAGGAGCGGATCGGCGACTCCGTCACCGGCTCGATCTCGCTGGATAACCTGTTGATCGTCTCGGCGGCCTTCAAGGCGCTGCCGGATGACGTGTGGGTCGTGGAGGTCGAGCCTGCCGACGAGACCTGGGGCGAGGGCTTCAGCCCGGTGCTCGAGGCCAAGCTGCCGGAGATCACGGAGACGGTATGGAATTTGACCAGGCTGTAGCGGAGCTCGACACGCTCGTGGGAACGCTCGAGCGCGATGAGGACGAGCGGGCGCTCGTCCTGCTGCAACTGATGGACGCGGTCCACCGGCCGGCGCTTGAGCTCATCGTGGCCGGCGAGCTCGACCATCCGGTGGCGCAGGCCCTGCTCTCGATGTACGACCTCACGCCCGTCGACGAGCGGATGGAGGTCGAGGAGGCGCTCGACGAGATCCGTCCCTACATCGAGTCCCATGGGGGTGGGCTCGACCTGATCGACGTCGAGAACGGCGTAGTTCGCGTGCGCATGCACGGCTCCTGCCACGGGTGCGCTGCCTCCGCGATCACCCTGCGGCGTGGCGTCGAGGAGAAGCTGCGCGAGCGCTTCGAGGGCTTCAAGGAGGTGGTGGCCGTCGAGGATGGGGAGGACGCTCCCCAGCAGAACGGGGGAGCGGGCGGGGCCGAGCTGCTGCAGATCCAGGCGTACCCGAACGGCGCGGGCGGTGACGAGGGCGGTGGCGAGCTCTTGCAGATCGAGGGCATGAAGCGGCCGGTGTTCGCCGAGGTGGGCAGGCTCGCGGACCTGCCGCCCGGGACGGCGAAGGCCGTCGACGTGGAGGGCAGCTCGATCCTCCTGGTCAACATCGGAGGCGAGCCCTACGCGTTTCGGAACGTCTGCCCCGTCGACGGACGACTGCCCCTCGACGGCGGCCGCGTCACCGGCTCCGTGCTGGTGTGCCCGTGGCACAACTGCGCCTACGACGCCCGCTCCGGCAAGCGGGCCGACGACGAGCCCGGCCAGCCGTCGCTCGCCGTGATTCCCATCGCGGTCGACGACGGCGTGCTCCGGGTCGCGGCGAACGTGGCGTGAGTACGACGCTTCCGCCCGAGCCGGTCGGCGCCCGGCCCAAGCGCGTGCTTGTCGCCGGCGTGGGAAACGTGCTCCGGGGCGACGACGGCTTCGGGCCCGCGGTCACCGACCTCCTGGGCCACCTGCCCGAGGAGGTCGACGTCATCGAGACCGGGATCGGCGGGATCGCCCTGCTGCAGGAGCTGATGGCCGGCTGCGACGGACTCGTGTTGATCGACGCGGTGGAGCGGGGTGCTCCACCGGGAACGGTCTTCCTGATCGAGCCCGAGGTCCGCGAGGGCGTGCACGTACCCGACATACACCTTGCGAATCCCGACCGTGTCCTGTCGATGGCCAAGACGATGGGCGTCCTCCCCGAGCGGGTCGTGATCATCGGCTGTCAGCCCGCGGAGGTGGACGAGCTCTGTCAGGGGCTCTCGCCGTCGGTGCAGCGTGCGCTCGCGATCGCCGTGACCAAGATCGAGGAGACCGTGGATGCCTGGCTTTAGTTCGATCGAGGAGCTGCGCGGGGCGCTGACCCGCGAGCGCTATCTGGTCGACGAGGGCCTGGGAACCGTGGTGTTCCTCGCCCTGCGCCTGCGCAAGCCGCTGCTCGTGGAGGGTGAGCCGGGTGTCGGGAAGACCGAGCTGGCCAAGGCCCTCGCGGCGGCGACGGGCGCACCGCTGATCCGCCTGCAGTGCTACGAGGGGATCGACGTCCACCAGGCGCTCTACGACTGGGACTACCCCCGGCAGCTCCTCCAGCTCCGCGCGGGCGGCTCGACTCCCCTCTACTCCGATGAGTTCCTTCTCCGCAGGCCGCTGCTCGAAGCGCTCGCCCAGCCCAACGCGGTGCTCCTGATCGACGAGCTCGATCGGGCGGACGACGAGTTCGAGGCCTTTCTGCTCGAGTTCCTCTCGGACTTCCAGGCCACCATCCCGGAGGTCGGGGTGGTCCGCGCCGAGCAACCGCCCACGGTGATCCTCACCTCGAACCGCACCCGCGACCTCCACGAGGCGCTCAAGCGCCGCTGTCTCTACCACTGGATCGAGCATCCCGACCTGCAGCGCGAGGTGGCGATCGCGCGGGCGCGGCTGCCGCATGTCGGTGAGCGTCTCGCCAACCAGGTGTGTGCGTTCGTGCAGGATCTGCGCTGGCTCGACCTCTACCGGTCGCCGGGCGTCGGCGAGACGCTCGACTGGGTCGAGGCATTCCACGCCCTGGGGCGCGACGAGATCGACCCGGCGACCGCGGACCGTACGCTCGGCACGCTGCTCAAGGAGCGCGACGACCTCGAGCGGATCCGGGGCAAGGGGCTGGAAGAGCTGGTCCAGCGCGCCACCGAGCGCGCGGGAGAGCTGCGCAGCGACGGGGGCCTCCGGTGAAGCTGACGCGGGAGGCCGAGCGGACGCCCGAACAGGCCGTCCTGGCGGCCGCCGTGGGCTTGGCCCGCGTTCTGCGCGACTTCGGGCTGTCGGCGAGCGTCGACAGCGAGCACGTCTTCCTGCGGGCACTGGCCGAGGTGGACGCGCGGGAGCGTCAGCAGGTCTTCTGGGCGGCCCATGCCGCGTTCGTGCACGACCCCGACGAGCGCGCCGTCTTCTCCAGCATCTTCGAGCGCTTCTGGGAGGGCCGCCCTCTCGTGCTCGGCGAGGCCGCGTCCGAGCACGGGGAGAGCGACGCCCGGATGTTGGGCTCCCACCACGGTGGGGAGGCCCTTCCCCAGTACGGAGGTAAGGGCCAGGCGGCGGCCCCGCTCGACGGCCAGCAGAACCGGGCCAGCCGGGAGATCCCGACCGCCGAGGGCGATGAGGGGATGAGCAACCAGCAGATCGGCGTGCTGGCCGCGTGGAGCGCCGCGGACACCCTGAGCGAGAAGGCACGGCTGCAATACCAGGAGGACGAGCTCGCGGCGCTGCGCCAGCTCGCCGAGCACATCAAGCGCTCGGCGCCCGAGCGTCGCTCGCGCCGGGTGCGTCCGGCGCGCCGCGGCGCCCGGCTCGACGTGCGCCGGACGCTGCGCAGCTCGCTCGCGACCGACGGAGAGGCGTTCCGGTTGGCCTACTCCGCTCCCGTGCCCCGTCCCCGCCGTCTGCTCTTCCTGTGTGACGTGTCGGGGTCGATGGAACGCTACTCGCGCGTGCTGCTGGCCTCGCTCAAGGCGGCGGTGGGTGCGGCGCGGAAGGCAGAGGCGTTCGTGTTCGCGACGCGGCTGACGCGGCTGACGAAATCGCTCGACGGCCGCGACCTCGAGCGGGCTCTCGACCAGGCACGTGCGGCGGTCCCCGACTGGTCGGGGGGCACCCGGATCGGCGCCGCGCTGGCCGAGTTCAACCGCACCTACGCGCGGCGCGGGTTCGCCCGTGGCGCGATCGTGCTCGTGGTGAGCGACGGATGGGACCGCGGCGACCCGGAAGTGCTCGCCGGGGAGGTGCGGCGCCTGCAGCTGCAGGCGCGGCGGCTCGTGTGGATTAATCCGCGGCCGATGACGGTCGATCAGCAGCCGCTCGCCATCGGCATGCGCGCGGCGATGCCCTTCATCGACGAGTTCGTTCCCGGTCACGATCCACGAGCGGTGGCCGGGCTCGCGGGATTGATCGGCGGCCTCGGCACCGGGCGTCCGCAGCGCAAGGTACGCCCCGGCGTTGCTCCGCTCAGCGCCTGAACCTCGCTGCTGGGACAGGATGAGCTCGAGCCTTGACCACGACGCGGTCGTCGCCGCCCTTCAGGAGCGCCTGGGTGAGCAGTGGACCGTCACGGTCCGCTCTGCCAGTCCACAGGCGCCTCTCATCGCGATGTTCAGCGGCGCCCTGCAGAAGGCCGAGCCCAAGGACGACACCGCTCCTGGCGAGACCGATTTCGTTTGGTACGTCGGAGCCGATGAGAGAACCTTTGGCGCGTTCGCGATTCCGCGAGAGGGCTTTCGCAACGCGGCATGGGAGGCGACCCCGAAGGGCCAGGCGCTGATGGTGCAGGCAGCGGATGTCCTGATCGCCCTCTTTCCCCGTTCGGTGCAGGACGCGTAGCCTGCCCCCTCTGGGCGCGCCCGTCTAGCCGCCGTCAGTGGGCATGCGGGGCATATCCTTCTTGGGATCGAGGTCGCCGCTGTAGCCGCCCCCGCCCGTCTTACCGCTCCCCGCCTGCGCATCGCCGGTGGTTCCCTCCTGGTCCGCGCCCGCGCCACCGTGGGCCTGTTCGTCCGCTCCCTGCTTGCCTGAGGAGTGGACCCCTCGCTCCGACCCCTCGTCCGGGCTCGGTCGCTCACGAGATTCGGTCATTGCACGGCCACCTCTTTCGTTCTGGGTCTCAAATCGTCAACCTGAGTAGGAGAAGCGGCCACCGGTGCCCTCCGTCTCCTCGGCGGGCGCGAGGCGGGCCTCGAGCCGCTGCACGCAGGCTTCGAGGTTCTCGCGGGCCGAGCCCAGGTCGCGGTTGATGTCATCGATCACCGGACCCGCCGGCTCGGCTCGCTCGATGACGTCGTCGACGGCGCTGAGGATGGTGTTGAGCCGGGAGGACACGCGCTGCAGGATCAGGGCGATCAGGATCAGATAACCGGCGATGACCACCACCGTGAGCGCTACTCCGACGAGGAAGAAGGCGGGACCAGCTCCCATGCGATCCTCCTAGCGGACCTGATCGAGCGCCCTGACGTAGCGCTCGAGGTGGACGTTGACCTGCTTCACGAGCTCGCGCGTCCGTTCCAGTTTCCGGAGCGAGTCGAGGTGCGGACCGAACTGGGCGCCGTGCTCGGCGATGTCATCGGCGTAGGTCTTGATCTGGGTGGCCGGTGCGAGGACCGACGCCAGGATCAGGACCACGGCCGGGATGATCACGAGCAGGAAGACGATGTCGCCGATGAGCCACAGGGTCATGATCTGCCCACCCGTTGGTTGAGGTTCTCGACCTTACCGACCACGCCCGGAAGGGTGGCCGCGACGTCCTCGAGAGCCGAGTTCATCTGCTCGATGTTGGAATCGACCGCGCGCAGCTGTCGCTCCACCGCCCGGGCCCCGAAGGTCACCTCGGCCAGCGTCGACGAGATCGAGCGCAGTCCCCGCGCCACGATCAGGAGATAGACGGCGAGCACGACGACGAGAACCACGACCTCGACGACGGTCACGACGGTCAGCAGGCCCTGGCTCATCGTTCCACCCGGCGGCCGTTGTGCTCCGAGAGCAGCTTGTCCTGGCGCAGGCACTCCTCGCGGAGCGCCCGCAGGATGGATCCGGTCCCCGCGAGCTGGTACATCCCGGTGGTGTTCTGCGCCAGGCGCTTGGTCACCGTCCACAGCCTGATCACGCCGCCGTCGATGTCGCGAACGATGGACCACAGCAGCGTCAGGAGCGCGATGACCACGACGACCACCACGAGGCCGATCCCGAGCGCGATCTCCCAGAACACCTTGTCATCCCCGCTCAGCGCTGCCAGTGGTGTCATCTCATCTCTCCCAGAAGTCTCCGGGCGGACTCCGCGCCCTTCCACAGGCCGGTTACGGAGGTGTTGGTCTCCTGCAGCTTCCAGATCGGGAGCGTGCTGACGCGCGCCTCGTCCATCCGCTCGATCCCGTCCAGCGCCTGGTCGGCGATGCGGGCCGCGTACATGAGGATCGCCGCGACGAGGACGACCACCGCAGCGACCACCGCGAAGCCGACGCCGAGGCCGGCGTACCAGTTGCCGTGCGTCGGGACCTTCTCTGCCAGGACCATCATTTTCGGGAGCCTAACACACCGCTGTATGCTTGCGACACTCATCGTAGATTCCGAGCGCCGGACGCGCGTATTTGGCGCGTCAGACGAGCTTGAGGATCCAAGATCAAGCCTCGGTCACGCTGTGATCGCGGCGGGAGGACACACCATGTGCCTAGGAGTTCCAGGACAGATCGTCGGGTGGGTCGACGAGCCGCACGGCATCGCCACGGCGCAGGTGTCGGACGTGCGCCGCAGCGTCAACGTCGGACTCATCGACGATCCGGAGCTGGGCGACTGGGTACTCATCCACGTCGGCTTCGCGATGTCGAAGATCGACGAGGAGGAGGCGCACTCGACCCGCGAGTTCCTCGTGGCGCTGGGCAAGCCCTACGAGGACGAGCTCGAGGAGCTGCGCGCGAGCGCCATCGAGTAGCAGGCCGACGTAAGAACGCATTCAGGTACTCTGCCCCCCCGAGGTGGGAGAAACGCGAGGGGAGGAGCTGGACATGGGGCTTCACAAGCTCGGCTGGCGCAGAGGAAGGGCGGGGCTGGGGCTGCTCGTCGTCGCGTTGACCGCGCTCGCCGTGACGGGTTGCGGCGGCGGCGGCAAGAAGGCGAGCAAGGGCCCCAGCAAGGCGGAGTTCACCAAGCAGGCGAACGCCATCTGCAAGCGGCACCACGAGAACACCGCGGCGGCCGCCAACAAGGTTCTGGCGGGCGGGGGCCTGCCCAACCCCCGGCAGCTCGGAAAGCTGGCGCTCGGGACGATCGTTCCCCAGTACAGCGCCCAGATCAAGGAGCTGACCCGGATCAAGCCCCCGGCCGCGACGGCCGGCGCCTACCGGAAGTGGCTCGCCGACTCGCGCGCGACACGCGGCAAGGTCGCGAAGAACCCCTCGCTGATCCCCAACCCGGCGAGCTTCAAGAGCGTCAACGGCGAAGCCGACAAGCTGGGCCTCTCCCGCGATTGCCACATCGGCATCGGGTAAGGCGGTGGCTTCCGCAAGCCCGGTCGGGCTCGGCCACCAGGGGGGAGCGCCTCGTGGCACCGGCCGTGGCCGGGGATGACCTGGGCGAGGCCCTCGAGCCCCCGCGCGAGATCGTCCCGGGCCGGGGCCGGACCCGCGGGCGGCTGCTGGCCTCCTACGTGGTGGTCGTCTTCTTCCTCGTCACCCTGAACTTCTTCCTGCCGCGGGCTCTACCGGGGCATCCGATCGCCGCGCTGGGCGATCCGCGCTCGGAGACCTACGTGGGCGACCAGGCCAGGAGGGCGAAGGTCGAGCGCTACTACGGGCTCGATCGGCCTCTCCTCGAGCAGTACGGCCGCTATCTGAGGGGTCTCCTCCACGGCGATCTGGGCACCTCCATCCGCTACAACGCACCCGTCACCAAAATCGTGGGGGAGCGCCTTCCCTGGACGCTGCTCCTCGTCGGCGCCGCGCTCACGCTCGCCACGGGGGTGGGCATGGTCGCCGGAGTGCACTCGGGCTGGCGGCGGGGTCGCTCCGTGGACCGGCGGCTCCTCGCCACGTTCCTGGCGGTCGACAACTTCCCCGTCTTCTTCCTCGCCTCGATCGCCGCCTACTTCTTCGCGGTGAAGCTCGACTGGCTTCCGCTCTCGGGCGCGAGGACGCCCTTCTCGGGCTTCTCCGGGCTCGGCGCGCTGGGCGATGTCGCCCGCCATCTCGTGCTCCCGGCGATCGTCCTCTCGCTCCAGTTCGCGACCTTCCAGTTCCTGGTCATGCGCGCCGGCATGGTCGGCGAGCTGGGGTCGGACTACCTGCTGCTGGGGCGGGCCAAGGGGCTGGGCGAGCGCGCCCTGAAGTACCGCTACGCGGCCCGCAACGCGCTCCTTCCGGCCGTCACGGTCGCCGGGCTGCAGATCGGCGTCGCCGTCACCGGCTCCATCTTCGTCGAGGCCGTCTTCGCCTACCCCGGCGTCGGCCGGCTCATGTTCGACTCCGTGGGCGAGCGCGACTACCCGACCATGCAGGGCTGCTTCCTCGTCATCACCCTGCTCGTGGTCACCGCCAACTTCCTGGTCGACGTGGCCTACCGGCGGCTGGACCCGCGGACCGCGCGGTGAGCGGGCGGCGCTCACCGTTCCTGTGGATCGGCGGAGGCATCGTCGCCCTCGTCGCGCTCGTGGCCGTCCTGGCGCCGGCGCTGGCACCCTACGACCCGCGTGCCGCCTCCGGTCCCTCGCTCGGCTCCCCCTCGGTCGCCCATCTCCTCGGGACCAACGACGCAGGCCAGGACATCCTCTCGCAGCTCATCTGGGGCACCCGCTCCTCGGCGCTGGTGGCCGTGCTGGCGGCGGCGCTCGCGGTGGGGGGGGGCGTGCTGGTGGGAGCGGGGGCGGGGCTGCTCGGGGGCTGGGTCGACCTGGTGACCGGGCGGATCCTCGACGTCTTCCTCGCCGTCCCCCCGCTCCCGCTGATCATCCTCATCGCCGCGCTGGCGCGTCCCACCCTGGCCACGGTGATCCTCGCCATCGGCCTCGCGTCCTGGCCCCAGGTCGCCCGGATCGTGCGCAGCCAGACGCTGAGCCTGGCCCAGCGCGGGTACCTGGAGGCGGCGCGCGGCTTCGGGGCGGGACCGCTCTACCCGCTCAGACGCCATCTGATCCCCGCCCTCGGGCCGGTGATCGCCGCCAACTTCGTCTACTGGGCCGGCACCGCGGTGGTGTTGCAGGCGGGGCTGGGCTTCCTGGGCCTCAGCGATCCGAGCGACGTGAGCTGGGGCGGCGTGCTCAATCGGGCCCTGGGTCACGAGGGGGTGTACTTCACGTCGGAGTGGCTGTGGTGGGTGCTTCCCGCCGGGCTCGTCATCACCGTCGCCGCCGTGGGACTGGCGTTTCTCGGCCTCGCACTGGAACCCCGGTCCAACCCCCGCTGGAGGCGGGCCTGATGTCTGCGCTGCTCGAGGTATCCGACCTGCGGGTGCGCTTCGCCGACGAGGTCGATGCGCTGAGGGGGGTGAGCTTCTCGCTGGAGCGGGGGGAGTCGCTGGCCATCGTCGGCGAGAGCGGCGCCGGCAAGTCCACCCTCGCCCACTGCCTCGTGGGCCTCGTGCAGCCGCCGGAGGTCACCGGCAGCGTGCGTCTGGACGGCCGGGACCTGGTGGGCGCCTCGCCGGAGGTGCTGCGCTCCCTGCGCTGGTCGACCGTCGCCATCGCCATGCAGGGCTCGCCGTTCAACCCCGTGGTCACCGTCGCCGACCAGGTGGCCGAGCCGCTGCGCGAGCGCGCGGGGCTCACGCGCTCGCAGGCACGGCGGCGGGCGGTGGAGCTGGCCGAGGAGGTGCTGCTGGACCCCGCGCTGCTCGAGCGCTTCGCGCATCAGCTCTCGGGAGGCCAGCGGCGCCTGGCCACGCTCGCGATGGTGCTGGCGCTCGATCCCGAGCTCGTGGTCCTGGACGAGCCCGCGGCCGGACTCGATCCGACCACGAGGCTGCAGCTGCTCGGGCGGGTGAACGAGCTGGCCCGCACGCGGGGGTTCGCGCTCGTCGTCATCTCCCACGACCTGCCCGCGGCCACCCGGCTCGCGGGCCGGACGATGGTGATGTACGCCGGGGAGGCGATGGAGGCGGGCGAGACGACGCGGGTGATCGAGCAGCCCGCGCATCCCTACAGCTGGGCGCTCCTCCACGCCTACCCGGTGATGACCACGACCAAGGACCTGCGGCCGATCCGGGGTCACTCCCCGGATCCGCGGTCGGTGCCCGCGGGCTGCCCGTTCCACCCTCGCTGCACCCAGGCCGAGCCGGTCTGCTGGGAGCGACACCCCGCGCTGGAGCTCTCGCGCGGGCGTCAGGTCGCCTGTCACTTCGGCGGCGTGAAGACGCTCCTGTCGGCCACCGGTGTCGAGAAGTCCTTCGGCGACGTCCACGTGCTGCACGGTGTCTCGCTCACCGTCAGCGAGGGCGAGTCGGTGGGGATCATCGGCCCGTCGGGCAGCGGCAAGACGACGCTCGCACGCATCCTCTGTGGTCACCTGGCGCCGGACTCGGGCGAGCTCGCGCTCGAGGGCGAGCGGCTCTCCCGGTCCTGGCGCGCCGAGGCCCGCACGGCGCGCCGGCGCATCCAACTGGTGATGCAGGATCCGTGGGATGCGCTGTCGCCGCGCCTTGGAGTCGGAGCGCTGGTGCGTGAGCCCCTCGATGTCGCCGGGGGCGGCGACGGACAGGGCGCCAGGAACACGGCGGTCGGCGAGGCCCTTGCCGCGGTGGGACTCCCCACCTCCGGCAGCTTCCTCGACGCCCTCCCCCACGAGCTGTCCGGGGGGCAGCTCCAGCGGATCGCACTGGCTCGCGCCCTCGTCGCCAAGCCGAAGCTGCTGGTGGCCGACGAGCCGACGAGCATGTTGGACGCCTCCGAGCAGGCCCGGCTGCTGGTGGTCCTGCGCGAGGTCCAGGTGGAGATGGGGCTCGGCCTCATCCTCGTCTCCCACGACGTCGCCGTGGTGCGCAAGGTGACCGACCGCATCGTGGTCCTCGACGGGGGTCGGGTGGTGGAGGAGGGTCGCTCGGAGACCGTATCTTCCGCCCCACGAAGCGCGACCGCTCGCCGGCTGATCGAGGCGTCTCCGGCGTTCGGAGCGGACGAGGGGGAACCGGAAGCAACGACGGCGGCGGCGAGGAGCTGATGGACCATCAGATGAGCAGACGGACCTTCGTGCGCGCCTCGGCGGGGACGGCGGCCGCCATCTACCTGGGGGCATGCGGGGGGTCGTCGTCGCCGTCGGGGCCGAAGGGGACCGTGCGGGTGGCCGGCGGCTCCTTCGGCTTTCCCTCGCCCTTCGCCTACATCGCGAGCTTCGGCTACGTGCAGATGAGCTACCTCTACGACACCCTCCTGTGGAAGGACGCCACCGGCCGGATGCTGCCCTGGCTCGCCCGGCGGGTGCGGCGCTCCCCCGACGGGCTGACCTACACCTTCGATCTGCGCGAGGGGGTCAGGTGGCACGACGGGCGGCCGCTCACCGCCGAGGACGTGGCGTTCACCTTCGAGTACTTCGCCAGGCAGAGCCTGGGTCCGCTCATCGTGGCCCAGCCGTTCGGGGTCGCGGGAGCGCGAGCGACGAGTCCGCGCACGGTGGAGGTCCGGCTCGAGATCCCCGCCGTCACCTTCCTGGGCTCGGTGGCCGGCGCGGTTCCGATCATCCCCAAGCACATCTGGTCGTCGATCCGCGACGCCCCCAAGGCGCAGGATCCCGGCGTCCTGGTGGGCTCGGGCCCGTATCGCCTGAAGTCGTTCTCCGCGGGCGAGGGCGCGTCTCTCTACGTCGCCAACCAGGACTACTTCCTGGGCACGCCCTTCGTCCGGCGGATCGAGCAGCGACCGGTGGACGACGAGCTGAGCGCGCTGCGGGCGGGGGAGATCGACGTCGCCGAGACGCGGGTGGATGGGGTCGGGGAGGACGCCCTGGCCGGATTCCGCGCCGACGACTCGCTCGGGATCGTGCAGAGCACCGGCAGCTTCAGCTTCCCGCTGATCTTCAATATCGGCCGGGGCGGGGCGCTGGCCGACGTGCGCTTTCGCCGGGCGTGCGCCCTGGCGATCGACCGCGGCGCGATCGTGCGGCGCCTGCTCGGAGGCAACGGCCGCCCGGGCAACCCCGGCTTCCTGCCGCCCGGCCATCCCTTCCACTCCGACGTGGAGCAGTACGCCTTCGACCCCGCCGCCGCCCGGCGCCTGCTCGACCAGGCGGGGTACCGGGGGCCGGGAACGGGCACGATCCGCCGCGCGCCCGACGGCAAGCCCCTGAGCTTCCGCATCGTCACCGGCAACGCGCCAATCCCGCCCGCCCTCGACCTCCTGGTGGGCGGGCTCAAGGACGTGGGGATCGAGCTCAAGACCCAGGCCGTGGACCTGCCCACCCTCTTCGGGCTCACCCAGCAGGGCGCCGACGACATCGCGTTCACCCTCTACCCCGGCCCGGGCGGCACCGCTCCCGACGCCGATCCCGACAACCTGCGGACCTTCTACTCATCGAAGCTGCGGGGGCGGCTGCAGGGAGCCCAGGGGTACGTCGACCGCGAGTTCGATCGGCTCGCGCAGCGCCAGCTCGTGACCGCCGAGCGCAGCGAGCGAGCGCGGCTCCTCGCCCGCATGCAGCAGATCGTCGCGCGCGACCTGCCCGCGCTGCCGCTCTACTACCCCACGCTCTTCACCGTCTTTCGCAAGCGCGCCTTCGACCGCTGGTACTACACACCCGGGGGCTTCGCCGGGGGCCTCACGGGCGTCTTCAACAAGCAGGTCCTCGTCACCGGCGCGAAGGCCGGCGTAAGGGTCAGGCCCCAGGCGTGAAGCGCCACGGGGGGGACGGCGTCGACGCCCCGTCGGGGAGGGGCGCGAAGAAGCTCGCCAGGCGGGCGTCGTGGGGGAGGGCGGCGAGATCGGTGCAGGCCGCGGCGCACGGGATGCCGGCGGCGGTCAGCCGCTCGAGCCAGTGTGCGGTGCGACCCGTGGCGATCCGCTCGGCGAGCAGCGCCTCGAGCCCCCCCGCGGCCGGCTGGTCCGCGCCCACGTCGCAGGCTCCGCGCAGGCGGTCCAGTGCCTTGTCGTCCTCGACGCTCACCACCAGGACGCCGTCGGCGCACTCCAGGGGGAGGTCCAGCGGACCCCAGACCGGGCGCCCGCTCCGCCGTCCGTTCTGCCGCCCGCCGGCGAGCGTCTCGAGGACATAGGCCTGCAGGGCCATGGCGCCGGCGAAGAGCGACGCGCCGACCCGCTGCCCGCATCCGGTGCGCTCGCGTTCGTAGAGGCCCCGCAGGACCGCCTCACAGGTCACCAGCGCACCCATGTAGTCGGTCAGCAGCGCCCGCGAGGGAAACGGCGGCTGGCCGTCCGGGTTGATGCCGGACCCGATGCCCGCGTAGGCCTGGACGAGGTAGTCGGTACCCACCAGGTGCGAGACCCCGGGGAGGTCTCCCCACCCCGAGCCGTGCGCGAAGACCAGCCTCGGGTTGGCGCGGGCGAGGTCGTCGGCCTCGAGCCCCCACTCGGCGGCCTTGCCGGGTCGCCAGTTCTGCAGGAACACGTCGGCGCCTGCGATCAGATCGGCGAGCTCGGCGCGCCCCTCCGGGCGGCCGAGGTCGAGCTCGAGGAACTCCTTGCCCCGGTTGAAGCAGTGAAAGAAGGTCCCGTCGTCGCCCGCCATCGGGGGGACGCTGCGGGAGAGGTCGCCGCCCGGGGGCTCGACCTTCACGACGTGCGCTCCCAGCGCCTGGAGCAGCAGCCCGGCGAGCGGCCCCTGGAGCCGGCTCGTCGCCTCGATGACGCGCAGTCCGGCGAGCGGCAGCCCGCCCGTCCGCGGCTGCGGGTCGGCGGTGACCGGGACGCCGGGCGTCGCCGGCAGGGCGCGGGCGACCGGATGGCCTGCGGAGAAGCCCGGCTCGTCCAGGACCTCCGGATAGGAGCGCACGCGGGTGAGGCTCGTGCCGGTGGTCTCGGCGGCGGCGGCGATGACGGCGAAGGGATGGGCCGCGGTGGTCTCGTGCAGCCCCGCGGGCAGTGTGCAGGTGCCCCGGAAGTAGCGCGGCCGGAAGAGCGCCCACGCCCATGCGAGGTCCGCGTCACCCGCGCCGAGGCGCTCCCAGAACGCCCGCCAGGCCGAGGGGTCCAGCGTCTCGATCTCGAACCACTGGCCCTCGGCGCTGCGAAACGGCGGTCCGGGAGCGGGGCCGGGCGGGGCGGGCACCCACTCGCTCCCGGTGCTCGCGGCCGCCACGCGGTGGGAGACGAGCAGGAGCCCGGCGCCGAGCACCGAGCTCTCCACCCCGCCCACCGGTACGCCCCGGGCCCGGCCGACCAGGGCGGCGAGCACGCACTGCGCGGCGAGCATCCCGCTGGCCACCGAGGCGACCTCCAGGCCGATGCGTCGCGGTCCCCCCGAGTCCCGGCCGTGCACGAGCATGAGCCCCGACATGGCCTGGATCACCGCCTCGCTGCCGGGTCGGCCACCGTCCGCGGCCGGCCCGTACCAGGAGAGACGGACCTCGAGCGCGGGCCCGCGCGTGCCGGGGGCGTCCCAATCGAGCACCAGCTCGGCGCCCGCGCCGCAGGGATCGGCGCGCCCGCCCGCCGGCCTCGCCCCCAGCGGGGCCAGCCGGCGTGCGCATGTCTGGAGCGTGAGCGCCGGCCCGGTCACCGCGACGGTCATGTCGCCACGCTATCGCGCCCTCGTTTCCGGGCCTCGGCGAGGGCGTACGGCGCTCCGCTGGCCGTAACGTGGCGCGGGTGCGCCTCCACGACGCCCGACCGCCCGGCCCACCCCCGGCCGGTCTCGCGGCCGCGCCCGCAGGCTGGCCGGCCGTCCTCGCCCCCCTCTTCTCGCCGGGCGCGGCGGGGGTGCTGGCGAGGGTCGCCGACTCCGAGCCGTCCTGCCACCACCCCAGCGAGCGGGCCGCGGTGGGCGGCGCCGGCCTGCGCCGGCGCCGGGAGTTCCTCGCCGGGCGGGCCTGTGCCCATGCGGCGCTGCGCGCGGTCGGTCGCGACGGCCACCCACTCGGCCGGGGCGAGGAGCGTGAGCCGCTGTGGCCGCCCGGGGTGGTCGGGAGCATCTCCCATGCGGAAGGCCTCGTCGGCGCCGTCGTCGCTCCTGCCGCCGCGGCCTGGGGCGTCGGCCTCGACATCGAGCCGCTCGACCCACCGCTCGACGCCGCCGTCGAGCGGCTCGTGCTGGCGCCCGCCGAGCTCGCGCGGCCGGACCCGACCGCCTGTCTCGCGGCCCACCGCACCAAGGTCGCCTTCGCCGTCAAGGAGTGCGTGTACAAGGGCCTCTTCCCGCGCACGCGCTGGCCGCTCGAGCTCCGGGACGTGACCGTCGAGATCGATGCCGACCGCGGCCGCTACCGCGCCCTCGTCGACGATCGCTTCCGCCTCGCCGGGCTCCCGCTGGCGCCGCTGGAGGGGCGATTCACCCTGCTCGCGGGCCACATCCTCGTCGGGCTGTGGATCGGGGCCGGGGGACCGGTCACGGCATCAGCCGGTCCGGGCCCCGGAACAGATAGGTCACCTCGCGCACGTCGTCCACCGCGAGCATGCTCATCAGCGTACGGGTGAGTCCGAGGCCGAAGCCCCCGTGGGGCGGGCAACCGAACTTGAAGAAGTCCAGGTAGTAGCCGATCAGCTCGACGGGCACGCCACGCGCCCGCGCCTGTCCCATCAGCCGGTCGTAGCGGTGCTCGCGCTGCGCGCCGCTGGTGATCTCCAAGCCCTTCCACAGCAGGTCGAAGCTTCTCGTCTCCACCGAGTCGGGCTCACAGCGCATGTGGTAGAAGGGCCGGCTCGGCTCGGGGTAGTCGGTGATGAACACGAACTCGTGGCCGTGCTCGCGCGCCACGTGCTCGGCCAGCCGCCGCTCCCCCTCGGGGTCGAGGTCCTCGGCGGGGGGGCCCGCGTCGAAGCCGCCGGCCGCGACGATCTCCTTGGCCTCGGCGAGCGTCAGGCGCGGGAACGGCGTGGAGGGGACCCGGAGCTCGGCGCCGAACCACCGCTCCACGTCGCGGCCGTGCGCGGCTTGGGTGGCGGCGATCACCCGGCAGAGCATCGCCTCCTCGAAGGCCAGGAGGTCCTCGTGCGAGTCGATCCACGACATCTCGACGTCGACGCTCGTGAACTCGGTGTCGTGGCGGCTGGTCGGGTCGGGCTGGGGCCGGAAGACCGGCCCGATCTCGAAGACGCGGTCCAATCCGGCGGCCATGGCCATCTGCTTCTCGAACTGGGGCGACTGCGCCAGGTAGGCCCGGCGGTCGAAGTAGGGCACGGAGAACAGCTGCATGCCCGACTTGTTGGGGATCGGCCGGAGCTTGGGCGAGTGCAGCTCGATGAACCCCTCCTCGTGCCAGACGGCCCGCATGGCCTGCTCGGCGGTCGTCTGCACCTCGAAGATCAGGCGGTTGCGCGGGCGGCGCAGGTCGACGTAGCGCCAGTCCATGCGCTGCTCGCGCGGAGAGTGCTCGCCGATCGGCAGGGGACCGAGGGCCGGTCCGGCCACGTCGAGACGCTCCAGCGCGACGCGCACGCCGTGACCCGCCGCGACCTGGACCGTGCCGAGAACGTCGATCGCCGACCCCGGCCGGAGATCGCGGACGACTTCCTCCCCCGGGCCGCCGCGCTCGCTCACCAGGTGCGCTGCCCCCGTGTGGTCGCGCAGCACGACGATCGAGCCCTCTCCCGACGCCCGGATCTCCTCAGCCCAGCCGCACACGCGCACGCGCGCGCCCGCGCGACTACCCAGGTCGGCGACGAGCGTCCGGCCCAGGACGGGGCCCGTCACCGCGAGCGCACCGCCGCGACGGCCTCCGTTACGGTCGCGGCCAGCTCGGCCACGGTCGGGCGCTCGAAGACCAGAGTGGGGGGGAGCTCGACGTCGAAGGCGTCCTGAAGCCTGGCCACCACCTGGGCCGCCGCGAGCGAGTGCCCCCCGAGCTCGAAGAAGTCGTCGTGGACGCCGACGTCGGGAAGTCCGAGCACGTCCTGCCAGGCCGCGGCGACCGCCGCCTCGGTGTCGCTGCGGGGGGACACCGCGGTCCCGACCGCCGGCCGCGGGGCGAAGCGCTCGCGCAGCTCGCGCTTGACGACCTTGCCCGACGCGTTGCGCGGCAGGCCCTCCACGAAGAACACCCGGCGCGGAACCTTGTGCTCACCCAGGCGCTCGCGCACGCAGGCCTGCAGCTCGCGGGCGTCCGTCGGCGTGCGCACCACCACCGCGGCGGCGACATCCTCACCGAGCACGTCGTGCGTGACGCCGAACACCGCCGCCTCCACCACCGCCGGGTGCTCGTGGAGGGCGTTCTCGACCTCGACCGAGGAGATGTTCAGGCCGCCGCTGATGATCACGTCCTTCTTGCGGTCGACGAGGTGGAGATAGCCCTCCTCGTCGAGATGGCCCAGGTCCCCGGTCTTCAGCCAGCCGTCCACGAAGGCGGCGGCGGTGGCGGTCCGATCGCGGTAGTACTCCCTCCGCCGGCCGTCCGGGCCCCGCAGCAGAACCTCACCCGTCTCGCCGGCCGGGACGTCGATCCCGGCGTCGTCGGTCACGCGGAGCTCGCTGCGCCCGACCGGGCGCCCGACGGACCCGGGCCGGGCCGGGTCGTAGCGCGTCACGGTCCGCGCGCTCCCGGATTCCGTGAGGGCGTAGGCGTTGAAGAGCGCGGCGCCGGGGAAGGCGGCGGCAAGCCGCGCCCAGAGAGCCGGTGGCGCCGGAGCCGACGACAGGGTCACCCGCTCCACCGACGAGACGTCGAAGCGCCCCGGCGCGCCCGACGCCACGACCAGCTGCGCCATCGCCGGCACGAGCTGGAGCCCCCGGATCCGCCTCTCGGCAACCGCCGCGCACAGCCGCTCGGGGTCGAACGAGGGCAGGACCACCGCCGTCGCCAGCCTGCGCAGCGGCATGCGCAGGCACTCCTGGCCGGCGTTGGTGCCGATCGGAAAGGAGTGGAGGAAGGAGGCGGCGCCGTCCCGCCCGCCGGGGAGGTCGTGGACGAGGATGCTCGCGTGCGAGCACGCCACCCCCTTGGCGCCACCGGTCGTACCGGACGTGTAGATGATCTCCGCGAGGTCGTCCGCGTCCACCGCGGCCTGGAAGTCCTCCTCGCTTCCCCGAGCCTCCAGGTCGCCGGGGTGGGCGAGCGGCACCGGCGGGAGGAGGCCGCCTAGCTCGGGCGGGGAGACCAGCAGCGTGACCCCGGCGTGGTCGAGCACCCGCACCAGCTCGGGCGGTGAGAAGCGCGGCGAGAGCGGCACCGCCACCGCGCCCACCTTGTGCACGGCGAGGTAGGAGATCGCGTAGTCGGTCCACCACGCGTTGTCGAAGAACAGGCCGACGCGGTCACCGGGACGCGCCCCCGCACCGGCGAGCCCTCGGGCCACGGCGCTGGACCGGCGCTGCCAGGCTCCGTAGGTCAGCTGCTCGGCGCCGTCGACCACCAGCGCCACGTGGTCGGGCCGCGCCGCCGCTTGGGCGCGCACCAGGTCCGCAACCCCGATCATCGTGGACATGTGCAGCGACGCTACTAGGTGCATCATCCGGCTGCTAGGGTCGCCGCGATGGTCACGGAAGCCCCGTGCAGGGTGCTCTGCACCTGCCTTCCGGGGCTTGGGCACTTCCTTCCGATGGTGCCGCTCGCGCGCGCTCTTGCCGCCGCGGGACATGAGGTCGCCTTCGCGACCGCCGCCAGCCTGTCGGCCCAGATCGAGAGGGCGGGCTTCGTCGCGTTCCCGGCGGGCCTGAGCCTCCCCGAGCAGCTGGAGGAGGCCGCCCGGCGGTTTCCCGAGCAGCATGCCCTGGCGCCGAGCAACGAGCGTTTCCAGTCGTTCGTGCCCCGGATGCTCGCCGGCGCCGCCGCGCCCGCCCGCGCCGCCGACCTGGTGCCGATCGTCCGTGAGTGGCGCCCCGACGTGCTCGTCCATGACGAGACCGAGCTCTCAGGGCCCGTGGCGGCCGCCGTCGCGGGCATCCCCTACGCCGACCACGGGATGGCGATCTTCCGTCCGCTGGCGATGGCGCGGGTCGCGCGCGCCACCATCGCGCCCCTGTGGGAGGCGTGGGGCGTCGACCTGGGGCCGTTCGCGGGGATGTTCCGCTACCTCTACCTCGAGGTCTGCCCGCCCAGCCTCCAGGCTCCCGACCTCGACCAGATCGACGTCGCCCACCCGATGCGCAACGTCCGGCTGGACGCCGGCGAGGAAGGGCTACCGGCCTGGGTCGCCGAGCTGCCCGGAGTCCCCACCGTGTACATCAGCCTGGGCACCGTCTTCAACCGCAATCCGGAGGTGTTCGCCACGATCCTCGCGGGCCTGCACGACGAGGAGCTCAACGTGATCGTGACCATCGGCAACGACCAGGATCCGGCGGCGCTGGGCCCCCAACCCGAGCACATCCACGTCGAGCGGTTCATCGCCCAGTCCGCGCTCCTGCCCCACTGCGACGCCGTCGTCAACCAGGGGGGCACGGCCATCCTCGAGATCCTCGCCCACGGCCTCCCCCTCCTCGTGCTGCCCCAGGGGGCGAACCAGTTCTACAACGCCGAGGCGTGCGTGTCGGCGGGGGTGGCGCGCCGCCTCCTACCCGCCGAGGTGACCGCGGAGCGGGTGCGCGGGGCGATCCGGGCCCTGCTCGAGGATCCCTCCTACCGTGAGCGCGCCCGCGAGGTCGCGCGCGAGAGCGAGGAGATGCCCGGTCCCGAGGAGGGCGCCCGCCTGGTGGAGCGGCTCGCGCGCGAGCGCCGCCCCCTGACCCACTCCACAGCGCGCCCGTGACCGACCGGGCAGACGAGGTGGCGCTGCACGAGCTCGACGAGGCTCGCATTCCGCTCATGCGCACCGAGATCCCGGGCCCGCGGTCGGCCGAGCTGTGGGAGCGCGACGCACGCCACCACGCGCGCAACTCGTCGATGCCCGCGCAGACGCTGCGAATCGTCGTCTCGGACGGCGCCGGCGCGCTCGTGCGCGACGTCGACGGCAACGTGTACCTGGACTTCTGCTCGGGGATCGTCGTCGCCAACCTCGGCCACGCCCCGCCGACCGTCGTGGACGCCCTGCGCGCCGAGGCGGGACGGCTCCTGCACTTCTTCGACTTCGCCACCCCGCCGCGGGCGGAGTTCTTCGAGGCGCTCGCGCGGACCCTCCCCCCGAGCCTGCAGACCCTCCAGATGTACACGACCGGCGCGGAGGCCGTCGAGGCGAGCATGCGCCTGGCCAAGGCCTACACCGGCAACCACGAGTTCATCTCGTTCTTCAGCGCCTGGCACGGCCGCACGCTGGGGGCCATGTCGCTGATGGGGGGCTTCCCGCTCAAGCACGGCTACGGGCCCTTCGTGCCAGGCGTCATGCACAGCCCGAACGCGTACTGCTACCGCTGCCCACTGGACCTCGAGCGCGAGAGCTGCGCGGTCGCGTGCGCCCGGTTCGTCGACCGCCTCTACGAGCAGGCGAGCGAGCGACGGCTGGCGGCGGTGATCGTCGAGCCCGTCCAGGGGGTGGGCGGCGCCATCGTGCATCCCGCGGAGTTCCTGTCCCACCTGCGCGAGTTCTGCGACCGCACCGGCGCCCTGCTGATCTTCGACGAGATCCTCTCCGGGGTGGGGCGCACCGCCAAGATGTGGGCGTTCGAGCACTCCGGCGTGGTGCCCGACGTCCTGCTCGCGGGCAAGGGCCTCGCCTCCGGCTATCCCATCTCGGTCATCGCCTCGCGGCGCGAGGTCATGGACAAGCTGCCCTTCGGCCAGCCGGGGGCCGGTGCCTCCACCTTCGCCAGCGGGAACATGGCCTGCGCCGCCGGCGCGGCGACGCTCGCTCTGCTCGAGGACGGCAGCGTCATGGAGAACGCGGGCCGGGTCGGCGCGTCGCTGCTCGCCGCCCTGCGCGACGTGCAGGACCGTCACCCGATGGTCGGCGACGTCAGGGGCCAGGGGATGCTGCTGGCGCTCGAGCTCGTGCGCGATCGGGAGACCAAGGCGCCCGTCTCCCCGGCGGTGGGGCGCGAGCTGATCGCCGCCCTCGCGCGGCGGGGTGTCCTGGCGGCGGGGGGAGGCCACGTGCTGCGCATCGCGCCGCCGCTGGTGATGAGCGAGGCGCTCGCTCTGCGGGGCGCCGCGCTCCTGGACGACGCCCTGGAGGAAGTGGAGCAGGGGCAGGGATCCCCGGGTGCGTGAGCCCGGCCTCGAGGCCCTCCACCACGTGGGGATCTCGGTCTCCGACCTCGAGCGGTCCATCGGCTTCTGGCAGCGTCTGCTCGGGGTGGCGCCCCGCGACCGGCGGGTGCTCGAGGGACCACACCTCGGGACGCTGGTCGGCTACCCGGGGGCGCGGATCGACTCCTGCTGGTTCGACCTCCCCGGCGGGGCGGCGCTCGAGCTGCTCTGCCACCTCGGGCGCGACGAGGCGCCCCACGACCCGGGGACGGTGCATCCCGGCAGCGTCCACGTCTGCCTGCTGGTCGCCGACATGACCGCGGCCCACGCCCACGCGGTCGCCTGCGGGGCGAGAGCGGTCAGCGACGCGCCCGTCGAGGTCGCCGCGGGCCCCCGCGCCGGGACGCGCGTCGCGTACGTGACCGACCCCGACGGAGTGACGATCGAGCTCGTCCAGCCTTCCGCGCCGCCGTGAGCGCCACGCGGCTCGTGCTCCTGGGGACGGCGGGCGGTCCCCTGCCCTCGCCGCGCCGGGCGGGGGTCGCCCAGGCGATCGTGGTGGCCGGGCGGGCGTACCTCGTCGACTGCGGCAGCGGGGTGACCCGGCAGTTGCGGCGCGCCCGCCTGCTCAAGGACCTGCACGAGGTGTTCATCACGCACCTGCACTCCGACCACGACTGTGACTACTTCAACCTGTTCCTGCAGGGCTGGCCGATCCTGCAGTGGAACCCGCCGGTGCGCGTCCACGGACCAGGCCCGGCGGGCGAGCTGCCGCCCATCCCGACCGACCTGCCCGCCGGCCACCGCATCCCGGTCGTCGTGCCGGCCAATCCGACGCCCGGGCTGGCCGACATCACCCGCGCGCAGATCGAGGCCCACGCGTACGACATCAACATCCGGATGCGCGAGGCGGGGCGCGCCGACCTGACCGCGCTCGTGGTACCCGAGGAGATCGCCCTGCCTCCGGCTCTCGCGGCGGGCCCGGCCCGGGTCGCGCCGGAGATGGACCCGCTCGTCGTGAGCGAGGACGAGCACGTCCGGGTGACCGCTGTGCTCGTCGAGCATCCGCCGGTGTTCCCCGCCTTCGCGTTCCGGTTCGAGACCGACGACGGGTCGATCGTGATCTCCGGGGACACGGCGCCGTGCGCCAACCTCGTGGCGCTCGCGCACGGCGCGGACATCCTCGTCCACGCGGTCCTCGACGACGGCGCTGGGACCCCCGACGAGGACGAGAGCTGGGAGGCCAGGCAGCGCGAGCGGCATCTCGTCGAGGCGCACACGACGGTGAGCGCGGCCGGAAGGGTGGCCGCCGAGGCCGGAGCCCGCAAGCTCGTGCTCACCCACTTCATTCCGGGCGAGGACGAGCTGCCCGACGAGCACTGGATCCGCGGAGCCGCCGGCGGCTTCGACGGCGAGGTGATCGTGGGCCGGGACCTGCTGGAGCTGGTGCCGTGAGCGTTCTCACAGGGCCTGCCACGCCGTTCCCCGAGCAGGCGACGCTGGCCGACCTCGTCGAGGGGCAGGCCGGTCGCACACCGGGCGCGCCCGCCCTCGTCCACGAGGACGAGCAGCTCACGTACGCGGAGCTGGACGCGCGCGCCAACCGTCTGGCCCGCCACCTCCAGCACCTCGGCGTGGGGCCGGACGTGCCGGTGGCCGTCCTCCTCGAGCGCTCGATCGGGCTCGCGGTGGGCCTGCTCGCCATCCTCAAGGCCGGAGGCGCCTGCCTGCCGCTCGATCCGTCTCACCCGACGCCGCGGCTCGCCGTGATGCTCGACAACGCCGACGCGCCCGTCCTGGTGACGCGCGCGGGGCTCGCCGGCCGGCTTCCCGCCTCCGCCGGCCAGATCGTGCAGCTCGACCGCGACCGGCCGGCCATCGCCCGCCATCCCCCCACCAGGCCGGACCGCGAGACCCGCCCCGAGCACCTCGCCTACGTGATCTACACGTCGGGCTCGACCGGGGCGCCGAAAGGAGTGATGCTCACCCACCGCGGCCTCGTCAACCACAACTTGGCGGTCGCCGGGCTCTACGGCCTGGGCCCCGGTGATCGCGTCGCGCAGTTCTGCTCGATCGGATTCGACGTGAGCGTGGAGGAGATCTTCCCCACGTGGGAGACCGGGGGCACCCTGGTGCTCCGACCCGACGACGTACCGATCCTGGGGAGGGGATGGCTGCGCTGGCTGCGCCGCATGCAGGTCACCGTCCTCAACCTTCCCACCGCGTACTGGCACGAATGGGTGCGCGACCTCGAGGCCCTCGGCGAGCGGGTACCCGAGAGCATCCGCCTCGTGGTCGTCGGAGGCGAGAAGGCGCTGGGGTCGGCCTACCGGACGTGGCTCGAGGTCGGGGGCGACCGGGTCCGCTGGCTGAACGCCTACGGGCCGGCGGAGGCCAGCGTGCTGGCCACCGCCTACGAGCCGGGCACGAGGGTGGCCGAGCCCACGGATCGGGACCCGCCGATCGGGCGTCCGCTGGCGAACACCACGGTCCGCATCCTCGACGAGGCCGGTGAGCCTGCCCCCGAGGGGGTCCCCGGCGAGCTGCACATCGGCGGCGTGGGCCTCGCGCGCGGCTATCTCGGGCGCTCCGATCTGACAGAGAAGCAGTTCGTCCCCGACCGCTTCGACGGCCACCGGGGGGCACGCCTGTACCGCACGGGCGACCTCGCCCGCCTCGGGGCCGACGGGAACCTCGAGTTCGTGGGGCGTTCAGACCAGCAGGTCAAGGTGCGCGGGTTCCGGATCGAGTGCGCCGAGGTCGAGAGCGCGCTCGCGCGTCATCCATCGCTCGCCGAAGTCGCCGTCGTGGCCCGGGAGGACGAGCCGGGGGACAAGCGCCTGGTCGCGTACGTCGTGCCCCGGGGCGACGCGACGCCCCCGCCGGTCGACCTGCGCCGCTTCCTCTCCGAGCGGCTTCCCGCCTACATGGTGCCGAGCGCCTTCGTCGGCCTCGACGCCCTGCCCTCGACGCCCCACGGGAAGCTCGCGCGCGACGCCCTCCCGCCTCCCGGCGATCTCCGGCGCGACCTCCCGACCGCCTCCGTCGCCCCCCGGGGGGCGACCGAGGCGACCATCGCCGCCATCTGGTCGCGCGTGCTGGGGATCGCCGGGATCGGGGTGGACGACGACTTCTTCGACCTCGGCGGACACTCCCTGCAGGGCACGCAGGCGGTCGCCGAGATCGGCCAGGAGCTCGGCGTGGAGCTCGGCGTGCGCGCCCTGCTCGAGGCGCCGACGGTCGCCCGCCTCGCCGCGACCGTCGACGCCGCGTCCGGCCGCGATCGGATCCCCCCGCTGGTGCCCCAGCCCCGCCGCGCCGGGCAGCGGATCCCCCTCACGCTCTCCCAGGAGCAGATGTGGCACCTGCAGGCGGCCGCCGACCCTCCGGGCCTCTACAACGTCACCGCCCGGCACCGGTTCGCGGGGTCGGTTCACGAGGACCCGCTCCGCCGCGCGCTCGCGCACGTGGTCGAGCGCCACGAGGCCCTACGCACGTGCTTTGCCGACGATCCGGCGGGCCCCCACCAACGGGTGTCCGGGTCGGTCGCGGTGGGGCTCGGCGTCTGCGACCTGCGCGCCGTGCCCGCCGCCGAGCGGGAGGGAGACCTCCACCGGAGGGTCGCCGCCCAGGACGCCGAGCCCTTCGACCTGGCTCGGGCTCCGCTGCTGCGCGCATGCCTCTACGTCCTCGACGACGAGCGCAGCGTGGTGGCCGTCACCTTCGACCACCTCATCTGCGACGGGACCTCGGCGTACGTCTTTCTCAGCGAGCTGACCGCGACCTACGAGGCCCTCGCCGCCGGGAGGGCCCCGGTCCTCCGCAGCCTCGCCGTGCAGTACCCCGACTTCGCCCTGTGGCAGCGCGGCTGGGTCACCGAGGAGCGCCTGCGGGCCCAGCTCGGGTACTGGACCCAGAAGCTGGCCGGCTTGCCGTCGGGTCCCGCGATCCCCTTCGACCGGATTCCGGAGCGCCCGAGCCGACGCATCGTCGTCCAGCCCCTCGCGGTACCGCCCGACGTCTACGCGGGGATGCGGAGCCTGGCGCGCGCACGGCGCGCCACGGCGTTCGTCATCACGGTCGCCGCCGTGGAGGCGCTCTTCAGCCGCGCCGGCGAGGTGACCGACGTGGTGCTGAGCACGACCCTGAGTGGGCGGCAGCGCGCGGAGGTGGACGGGCTCATCGGATGCTTCCACGGGGTGGGGCGGATCCGTACCGACCTGTCCGGCAACCCGACGTTCGCGGAGGTGGTCGACCGCGCCCGGGAGAGCGTCATCGGGCTCCTCGAGCATCAGGACATCCCCTTCATGCGGGTCCGCCGGGCGGTGCTCGGCGATCTGCCGGCCTCAGGGCCCGCGCTGCTGGCGGCGGTCCCGGTGGAGCTCCAGTACTTCCACACCGCCCACGACGAGTGGACGCCCGGAACAGGGGTGGTGGAGCGCCCGGGACCGGACGCCGGGCCCGACGACCTGTTCTTCCGCGGCCACCTCCATCCGCTCCAGGTCGCGTTCCTGGACGACGGCGCCGAGCTGTGGGGGCACTTCAGCTACAAGATGGACTTCTACGACGCGGAGACGATCCGGCGCCTGGCCGGCGGCCTGCTGGCGCTGCTCGCGGCGGCGACCGAGGATCCCGGGCTGCGGCTGTCCGAGCTCCCGGTGACGCCCCCGGACGCCGAGCCGGCCCCGCCGCAGAGCGGCGGGGCCGGCTCGAGCCCTGGCTAGGCCGTCCCGCGCCTTACGGAGTGGCCGGCGGCGTGAACACCGTCGCGTTGGGGTCGACGCACGACTGGTTGACCTTGCCGAACCGGCTTCCCCGCCACCTGTTGTTGTCGCAGGGGGGCGTGAGGTTGAAGTCGGCCCCATCGAAGCGGGCGTTGTTCATCCCCGCGTTCGCGTTCAACAGGTTGTTGATCGACCCGGGGAACGGTGGCCCCCCGGAGCGCGGAGTCTCCGGCCCGAGGAGCGCGAGGCCGTCGTGGGCGTTGTCGTCGGCCTGGTTGCCGGTGACCTTGTTGTCGCCCTTGCCCCGGCCGGCGATCCGGATCCCGTCCCGGAAGTTGCCCCGGGAGACGTTGTCGCGGATCGTGTTGAACGCGGCCGGGCACACGACGCCGACAGGACCGTTCCCGAGGACCGCGATGCCATCGGCAACGGAGTCCAGGGTGTGCGTCGTCAGGCCCGTCTGCGCCACGGTGTTGCTGGCGATGACGTTGCTGTCGTTGGGTCGCGGGGGCATGTTGTCCGGCGGCGTGCAGAGCGTGGACTGGATCGCGATGCCCAGCAGCGCGCTGCGCCGGACCTGGTTGTGCAGGATCCGGTTCTGGTTGGAGCCCGGGCCCTCGACGCGGATGCCGATGTCCTGTACCCGGCGGCCCAGCGTCATGGGGCTGCCCTCCCCGGTACCGCAGATGGTCGGGCGGGTGGCCCCGGGGGCGATGTTGACGACGTCGTTGTCGCGCACGGTGTTTTTCATCACGGTGTTGAAGTCGGAGTCGCCGACCGCCGAGATGCCCGAGAAGGGCCCGTGGTGGATCGCCCGGTTGTCCTTGATGCGGTTGAAGCTCGAGTCGAACGCGGTGATGCCGTCGCCGAGGTCGCACGATCCGCTGGCCGCGTCGCGACCGGTCACGACCCTGTAGTTGATGTTGTCGCGTGCGAGGAGGCCGCTCACGGTGTTCCGCGAGCCGCCCTCGATCGACACACCGGCGTCGAAGCGCTCGACGGTGCCGTCGACCACGGACGAACGCGTGACGTCGCGGAAAAGGATCCCGGCGCTGTCGGCCGTGCGCACCTGCGGATCGCCGAAGACGGTATGACGGTTGAGGTCGAGCCGGACGTGGTCCCCGGCGATGATCAGACCAACGCCCGGGCAGGGCCCGACGTTGCTCGTGAGCTTCGTGTCCGAGGTGATCTCCTGGCCGCAGGTGACCGGATCGACCGCTCTCGCCTTTCTGGCCTTCGCCGTCGCCGTCGTGGTCGCGATGCTCAGGACGAGCAACGAGACAACGCAGGCGAAGACGAGCCTCCCTGTCTGACGATTCATGAGATGTGTCCTTCCTTGGCGTCGCCCGCGGGCGAGGCGCGACTCGTGCAGAACCCACTATGGGGACCCGTGGGGACCCGCGCCAGCCGGAAAGGAGCGTATCGCATTTCACTCGCGCCCCGCAGCTCGCATCTAGGACGGGTCGCTATATGCGCATGCCATATGTGTGTCTTACACCTAGGCTCAGGAGCTATAGGTGAGGGGGACGGGTATGCTCGGCCGTGTGCCGAACGGCGGCGTTCAGCCGTCCTCGTGGTCGCCCGCACGACACCCGGATGGAGACAGGAGGCCGATGGAGAGAACGACAGCAGGAGATGGAGCCGGTGTGGAGCACTGGCCCGGGGGAGGGACGACCATCCTCGACGACGTCACGCCCAGCGAGACGCTGTCCGTGCAGCCGGTCATTTCAGCGATCGTCCCCGACGATCCGACGCTCGGCCTGGTGGAGCGCATCCTCCTCGGCACCGACGCCACCGTGGTGCGCCTGCTCGAGGTCTGCTTCCACGAGGTGATCTGCACCGCCCAGCTCTCGCAGGTCTGCACGCCGGCGCTCCCCACGGACGCCGAGCTCGAGTTGAACGGCGACGAGCGCATCCTGCGCCGGAAGACCCTGCTCCAGGGGAGCCGCACGGGACGGACCTACGTCTACGCCGAGTCGGCGGTCGTCCTCGATCGGCTCGAGCGCGGCATGGCCGAGGCCCTGCTGTCGACGTCGGAGACGATCGGCCACCTGCTGCTCGCCGACCGGGTCGAGTCCTTCCGGGAGCTGGTCCGCGTGGGACGGATGCACGCCGGGCCGCTCGGCGACCGGTTCGGCCTCGACGGCGAGGACGAGCTGTCGTGTCGCACCTACCGCATCATCATGGGGGGACAACCGGCCATGCTCATCACCGAGTACCTCCCGCCGTCCACCGCGGCACCGGAGGACGGCGGTTCGGTGGAGGCCCGAGCCACCGAGGGAGACGCTTGACCCACCGCAGGTCGTCTGCGAAGGGTGGCTGGCCCAGCATGTGCGCATCGACGAGCTGACCCCCTCCACGCTCATGGCCGAGGCCGCGGAACGGGCCGGGAGCGACGATTGGGGCGACCCTGGGTTCACCGAGCCGCTGGCCCTGCTCATCGGGTCCTGCCGCGCGACCGGCCGCCTCAACGCGCTGGGCTGGGGCGTCCTGCGCAGCGTCCTGCTGCGCCACCTGCGCAACCGCCTGGACCTCCAGGCCCACCTGGCCCGGGGGCCCGCGGCCGCCGGGACGCCGCTCGGCGCCCCCGTCGTCATCACCGGCCTGCCGCGTACCGGCACCAGCCTGCTGCACGGCCTGCTGGCCCAGGATTCCCGCCACCGGTACCTGCGCCTGTGGGAGGCCCTGCGCCCCGTCCCCAGCGCCGACGGCACCGGGCCCGACGAGGCCACGCGGGTGCGTCACGCAGAAGTGTGGCTCGAGCGGTTCTACGCGATGAACCCCGGGTTCCGCACGGTGCATCCGCTGACCCCCCGCGGCCCCGAGGAGTGCGATGCGCTGCTGCAGAACGCCTTCGCCAGCCAGCACTTCGACGACATGTTCGACGCCGAGGACTACTCCCGGTGGTTCTACGGCGCCTCGCTGGACTCGGAGTACGCCTACTACGCGCTCCAGCTGCGGCTGCTGGGCGAAGGGCGCTCCGACGACCGGCGGTGGGTGCTGAAGTCCCCCGGGCACATCGCACACCTCGACTCGCTGCTGCGGGCGCTTCCGGGCGCGCGCGTCGTGCACTGCCATCGTGATCCCGCCCAGGCCGTCCCCTCCTACGCGAGCCTCATCCTCACCGCGCGCCGGCCCAACACCGACGAGCTGTCGCCCCCGCGGGTCGGCGAGCAGGCGCTGCGGCGTTGCGTCAGCGCCCTGACCCGCGCCCTCCGGGTGCGCGACGCGGCGCGGGATGACCGCTTCTTCGACGTCTCGTTCGCGGCGCTGGTCGCCGACCCGATCCGCACCGTCTCGCGCCTGTACGAGTGGCTGGGGGTGGCGCTCGATCCGCCGGCCCAGGCGTCGATGCGCCGCTGGCTCGCCGGCCACCCCCGCGACCTCCACGGCGTACATCGCTACGAGCCGCGCGACTTCGGCCTGTCCGCCGGCCGGGTGCGGGACGCGCTCGCCGGGTACGTCGACGCCTTCGCCCCGCTACTGGCGCGTTGACCCCGCGGGCGGGCTGCGCGCGCTCCGCGGCGCAGCGCGGCGGGCCTTCAGCCGATCACCCCGGCCTCGCCGGAGGCGCCGTCGACGCGCACGAGGGCGCCGTCGGGGATCCTCCTGGTCGCCTCGCCGGTGCCCACCACCGCCGGTATGCCGTACTCGCGAGCGACGATGGCGGCGTGCGAGAGCAGCCCGCCGCGGTCGGTCACGATCGCGCCGACCAGGGGCAGGATCGCGTTGAACGCCGGCGTGGTGGAGCCCGTGACGAGCACGTCCCCGCGCCCGACCCGGCCGAGCTCGGAGGGACTGCGCACGACCCGGGCGCGGCCCTCGTGGGTTCCCGGGCTGGCCGCCAGGCCGCGGACCGTGCCGCCCGTCCCGGCTGCCTCCTGCGCCTCGCCGGACATGGCGCCGACGTACGCCCGGAAGGCGCGCTCGGTACGCGCCGCTCCGGGGGGGAGCCACGCGAGCGGCGGGGGCGCCGACGGCCGGCCGTGCAGGACCGCGGGAGCCTGGTCCTCGTCCGCGCGGAGCCGGTAGCGCCCGCGGGCGGCCAGCTCCTCGCCCGAGGGGCCCGGCGCCCCCTCCAGCAGCGACCGGATCTCGGCGTAGCCGGCCTCGACGAGGTCCTCGGCACGCTCGATCGCGCCCGCCCCGGCCAGGCGCTTCCCGGCCGCGAGGATCGCCCGCCGCGTCAGCCCGCAGGCCCACACGTCGCAGTAGATGGCGCGCTCGTCGCGCAGGCGATGGGTCGCCCGGGCTTCGGCCAGCAGCTCGTCGAAGGCCTCGCGGCGATCCGGTGGTACCGCTGCCCGCACCGCGCCGGCGAGCTCAGTGGCCGCCCCGGCCTGGGCCTCGGCGTCGGCGTCGGCGCCACCGCGCTCGCGCGCGACCGCGGCCCGGACGGTCTCGACGAGCACGTGGGGCATCTCGAGCAGGCAGGGCTCGCCCACGTCGGTCCCACCCCCCGCGCTCCAGCAGCCGACGAGCTCGACGTAGCGGGAGGCGGCAGCGCCCACCGCGCCCGGCGTGGACACCAGGGCGGCGAGGATCGCCCGCGGTTCGGCGTCGGAGAAGACGCCCGCCGCCGCCGGCGGGTCCTCGCGAATCGCCGTCGCCAGGCGGGCGAGCTCCGGCGCCGCACCGAGCGAGAGCGGGCCTCCTCCGGAGACCAGCCCGACCAGCTCGGCGGGCGACTGGCCGGCCCACTCCCCGGCGTGGACGAGGAGGTCTCCGACCGGGATCACCGGAGCGACGTTGAGCCGGTGGTGCTCGTAGACGGCCCGCTGGAGGTTTCGCCGGCAGCGCTGGAGATGGGAGAGCAGCTCGCCGGCGGCGAGGCTCGCGGGGTCCAGCGCCTGCAGCCTCATGTGGTCTCGGCGCATCTCCGGCTTGGTCTGGTCGTCCCACCGCGCCACGTCCCCGCGCCAGCGCCTGTCCTCGAACACGCCGGCACTCGTCGCCAGACGCTCGCCCAGCGCCGGGGTCGAGCCGACCAGCTCATCCCAGGCCGCTCGCGTCAGGCGCTCGCCGGCGTCGCGCAGGGGGGCGATCGGCCGGGGGCAGAGGTAGGCCCAGCCCTGGACGAAGCTCCACTCGATGTGGTCCATCAGCAGCCCGTAGCGCGCTGTGGCCTCCTGGAAGCCGCGCCGGGCCGGTTCCCCGAACAGCTCGCGGGCGAAACGGCTGGCGGGCTGAGGGAAGTGGGCGGTGTCGAGCGTCCAGGTGCCCGGACCCGGGGGCTCGAAGGACGGCGAGGACCCGAGAGCCGAACGCACCGGCGGCGAGGGTATCGGCGGGCAGCCGGATGAGCGCCCAGACGAGCCCGGTCGCGCTCGCCGACGCCGTGGACCCGAACGCGTTCGGCGGCAAGGCCGCACATCTGGCGGTGGCCGCTCGCGCCGGGCTTCCCGTCCCCCCCGGCGTCGCCGCACCCTGGCTGTTGGTGGACGCGGTGACCGGCGGCGAGTCCGACGCCGTCTCCGGGCTCGCCGCGGCCGCCTCCGCGCTCGGGAGCTTCCTCGCGGTCCGTTCCTCGGCGGTCGACGAGGACTCCGACGCGGCGAGCTTCGCCGGCCAGCACGCGAGCCTGCTGAACGTCCCGGGCGCGGGACTGGTCGACGCCGTCCGGGCGGTGGCGCGATCGGCTCGGGGCGACGCCGCACTGGCCTACCGCCGGCGTCTGGGCCTGGCCGAGGAGACGGCCCGGATGGGCGTGGTGATCCAGGAGATGGTCGACGCGAGCGTGGCCGGCGTCCTGTTCCGCCCCCACCCGGTCACCGGGGCGGACGAGATCGTGATCGAGGCTACGTGGGGTCTCGGAGCCACGGTGGTCGACGGCCTGGTGACACCCGATCTGTTCCGCCTGGACGTCGAGGGGGAGGTCCTGGAGCAGCGGTCGGGGCTCAAGGAGCTCGAGATGGGGGCCACCGTCGGCGGCGGGACGGCGACGCGGCCCGCGGACCCCGCTCGTGCCCGCGAGCGCAGCCTGGACGACGGCCAGCTCGCCGAGCTGCACCGGCTGGTGACGAGGTGCAAGGCGGTCTTCGGGGGCTCTCAGGACCTCGAGTGGGCGTTCGCCGGCGGGGTGCTGTGGCTGCTTCAGCGCCGTGCGGTGACACGGGGAGGACCACGGTGAGCGCAGGCGCCGAGGGGCCCGGTGTACACGGGTGCTGGGGGTACGATGGCCGGCAGGATCGCGCCACCCCGAGCGAGGAGGAGACCAGCATGGAGGGCGATGGGAACGGAGCCGGTGCCGCGGTCGTCCGGCGGCTGCACGAGGCGTTCAACGCGCGTGATCGCGAAGCGCTCCTCGGTTGCCTGACCGAGGACGTCTTGTGGCACGTCGCCGGCGACCACCCGCTCGCCGGCACCTACACGGGCCGGAGCGACCTGTGGGAGCGGTTCCTCGAGCCGCTGTGGCCGTCGCCCGCGCGGATCGCGGGTGAAGACGTCCGCGAGCACGGAGAGCATGTGGTGGCGCTCGAGGCGGCGATCCACAACTTCGGCGAGGGCGAGCGGAGCTGGGAGACCGTCGAGGTCTTCCGGGTCGAGGGCGGCCGGGTGGTCGAGCGCACGGAGTTCACCTCGGGCCAGGCGGAGCTCGATCGGTTCCTCACCCGCGGGTGCGCGGCGGCGCCGCCGGACTGAGCCGGCGAGCGACCGCCGTCCAGCATTCCACGAGCCGATGAGCGACGCGGGCGGCACCCTGCCCGACCTGCTGCGCCGGGCGGCGGCCGCACGGCCCCAGCACATCGCGGTGGCCGTCGCGGGCGGCGAGAGCCTCACCTACTCGGAATGGGAGCGCCGGTCGGATGCCCTCGCGGGCACCCTCCGGGGCACCGTCGACCCGGGCGACCGCGTGGTGCTGCGGTTCGATGCCGCCCGCTGGACCGATTACGCGGCGGCGTACGTCGCCGTCCATATGGCGGCCGGGGTGGCCGTGCCGCTCGACAGCGCCCTGAGCGCCATCGAGGTGCGACGCGTCCTGCGCGACTGCGAGGCCTCGGCCGTCGTCGCGCCGCCCGATCTCGCCCCCGGCGGGCTCTCCGTCCCGGTGTTCGACGTCGCCGCGTCCGCAGGCAGGGGTTGTGACCGGACTCGCAGCGCGCCGGTCGCCCCTTCGTCCCTCGCGGAGATCCTCTACACATCGCGCCCGCTCTCCGCTCCCAGGCCCGTCGCTCGCTCGCACGCCGCCCTGCTCGCCGGTCCGCCGCTGGGCGGGGATCCGGCGGCGGCCGCTACGCCGCTGCTACACGCCTTCCAGGTCGGCACGCTCGCGGGCCAGGCGGCGCTCGTGGCCTGCCTGCGGTCCACGGCGGTCCGCTCGGTGGCGCTGCCGGCGTTCGACCCCGAGCGTCTGTGCGCCCTGCTCGATGCCGAGCCGGCGTCCGCCTGCGGGCTGCATCCCGCGGCCGCGCGGGCGCTACTGGACTCAGGCGCGCCGGCGCGCCACGATCTCTCGCGGGTCGGGCGCCTGATCCTCGCCTCCGGCCGCGTCGCGCCGAGGCTCCTCCTGCGTCTCGTGGCGGCCTTTCCCCGGGCGGCGCTGCTCCTGGCCGACGTGCTCGGGCATCCCGCCTCCGGGCCGGTCTACTTCGCCCACGATCGCCGCCGTCCCGGTGCGCTCGGGCGCCCGGTGGGCGGCGGCGCGGTGTGGATCGCGGGAGCGGACGGGCCCGCGGCGCCGGGTGAGCTCGGGGGCGTCCGGGTCGCCGCCGCCGAGGGGACGGGGTGGGCGGGGGGAAGCGACGGCGGGGTCGGCGTTCGGCTCGGCTACGTCGACGGGGAGGGCTTCCTCTACGGGATCGGTGGCGCGCACGAGGTGGTTCGCCGGCGGGGGGCGCCCGTGCTGGCGGTCGAGGTGGAGAGCACGCTCCGCGAGCATCCGGCGGTGGTCGACGCCGCGGTGCTCGAGCGTCCCGACGAGCGCTCCGGCGCCACGCTCATGGCCGCGGTGGTGCTCGATCACCCGGTCGGCGGAGCCGAGCTGGCGGACCTGGTGCGCAGCCGGCTGGGTGAGGACAAGACGCCGGACGCGGTCGTCCCCGTGGACGGCCTGCTCCGGGACCGCACCGGCGTGCTCCTGCGCGGTCGCCTGGACCGGCTCCTGGGAGACGTCCCCGAGCCCGCCACGATCCGCCCGGCGTCCTCTCCGGTGCGGGAGATCGTCGCCGCGGTGTGGGCGCGCGTCCTGCGCCGCGAGGACGTCGAGCCCCACGAGGACTTCTTCGAGCTGGGCGGCGACGCGTCGGCCGCGGCGACCGTGCTCGGCCTGCTCGAGGACGCCTGCGCGGTGCGCGTCTCGCTGCCGGACTTTCTCGCGGCCCCGACGGTCACCGGGCTGGTCTCCGCGGTCACCCGCCTGGCCGCGCGCGACGGTGCCGCCCTTCCCGCCGCGCCCGTCGCCTTCTCGCAGGAGGGAATGCTGTGGCACGAGCTCTTCGCCCCCGGCTGTCAGAACCTGCCGGGCCTGGCCCGCCGCTACCACGGCCCGCTCGACGTCGCGACTCTGCGGCGAGCCCTCGACGAGATCGTGCGCCGGCACGGCGCGCTGCGCACCGGCTTCGAGCTGCGCGACGGTCGTCCCGTCCAGGTGGTCCGGCCTCACCGCCCGCGCGAGCTGGCCGTCGCCGGCCTGACGCACCTCGCCCCCGACGAGCGGGAGGCGGAGATCGAGCGGGCGGTCACCGACGCGGGGCGCCGGCCCTTCGACCTCCTCGTCGATCCGCTGTTCGAGTCCACCCTCCTGCGGGTCGCCGAAGACGACCACGTGCTGGTGATCCGCACCCACCACAGCGTCTTCGACGACTGGTCCGTGGGCGTGTTCCGGCGCGAGCTCGCCACCCTGTACGCGGCGTACTCATCCGGGGACCCGTCGCCGCTGCCCGAGCTCCCACTGCAGTTCGCGGACTTCTCCCGGCGCCAGCGCGCGGCCCTCGCCGGTCGGGCCGGCACCCGGGAGCTCTCGTTCTGGAGGCGCGAGCTGGCGGGGGCCCCGTTCGCGACCCAGCTCGCCGTCGGCGACCCGGAGGCGCCCGCGGGCAGCCCCCAGGCCGCCGCCGCGCCCGTCTCGCTGACGGTCGAGGCCGAGCTCGCCGAGCGGCTGCGCGCGCTCGCCCGGCGCGAGCGGGCGACGGTCTTCATGACCGTGCTCGCCGCCTTCGGCGTCCTGGTCGCCGGCCACACCGGGCAGGACGACCTGGTGCTCGCGACGGTCGTCGCCAACCGCAATCGGAGCGAGCTGGAGGGGCTGATCGGGTGCTTCACCAAGAAGGTCCCGCTCCGTCTGCGGCTCGGCGGCGATCCGACCTTCGCCGAGGTGCTGGCGCGTACACGCGGTGCCCTGCTGGGCGCCCTGTCCCACCAGGACCTCCCGTTCGAGACCGTGGTCCAGGACGTCCTCGGACCCGGCGCCGCCGCCCACGGGCTGGTGCCCAACCTGGCGGTCATGTTCCAGGGCGTGACCCCCCGACGGGAGCTCGTGCTCGGCGACGACCTCGAGACCGTCGGGCTCGAGACCGCCAACCGCGCGACACGAGCGCACTTCGCGGCGGACGGCGAGCGATCCGGGGGCGAGGTCCCGCCCCTGCCCTGGGGGGCCGGCCTGTACGCGGGCACGTTCGTGATCATGTCGCTGGACGAGTCCGAGGGGGGGCTCTCCTGCATCGCCCGTGGCGCCTTCCACGAGCCGGCTGTACGGGAGCTGATGGAGAGCTTTCGCACCCTGCTCGCCGCCGTCGCCGCCGACCCCGACCGTCGCGTCTCCGAGCTGGCTCTCCCCGACCGGGGGGCGGGCGCGGAGGTGGACCTGGGAGGGCTGCGGGTCGAGCCGGAGCGCATCCGGGCGGCGCTGGCCGCCTGCCCGGGTGTGGACGACGTGGAGGTGGTGCTGCGCCGCGGGCAGGGCGGCGAGCCCCGCCTGGTGGCCCACGTCGTCGCCGTCGGACGGCCGCCGACCCTGTCGCAGCTGCGCAGCTTCCTGTGGACGAGGTTGCCCGGCTACGCGTGGCCCTCCGCGCTGGTCCTGGTCGATCGCCTGCCGGCCGAGGAGGGAGAGGAGACGGCGAGCGCCGAGGACGGCCAGGGGCAGAGCGCCGTGGCCGCCCTGTGGGCCGAGGTCGTCGGGGCCGAGGACGTGGCGCCGGAGGACAACTACTGGCAGGAGTTCTCCTTCCTGGAGGCGCTGGCGCGCGCGCGCGACCAGGGCATGGCCGTGCCCGGTGACGTCGTCACGAGGAACCGCACCATCGGGACGCTGGCGATCGCCCTCGAGGCGGTCCGGCGTTCCCGTGCGCCAGGGGTTCCGGGGCCCGCCGTGCGCCGCGAGCCGCGGCATTGCCCCCCCGGCTAACCTCGGATCCCCGCAATGAGCGCCGCCGCCCTCGCCCCCTCGCTCCAGGGCGCCTGCGCGCGCTGGGGCTCCCGTCCGGCGCTGACGCACGGTGGCCGGACCCTGACCTACGCGGAGCTCTGGGAGCGCATCCTCGCCCTCTCGGCGGCGTACCGGTCGCTGGGGATCCGCCGGGGAGACCGGGTGGTGTGCCAGCTGCCCGTGTGTCCCGAGCACGTGATCGCCGCGGCGGCCGCGTGGGCGAGCGGGGCGATCCACGTGGGCGCCCACCGCGATCTCACCGGGATGGAGCTGGCGGCGCTGGTGGAGCGGACGCAGGCCGCCGCGGTGGTCCACCAACCGCCCCCCGGCCTCGCCGAGCCGCTCGCCCCGCTCGAGACGGTGCGGGCCGCGCACCCCTCCGTCGTGGCGATCGCCCACGAGCAGCGGGCGCCGACCGGCGCGCACTCCCTCTCCGAGCTCCTGGCCTACTCCACCCCCGCGCCGCCGTCCACCCCCGACGACGTCGCCCTGCTGCTGCTCACCTCCGGCACCACGGGAAGGCCGAAGGCCGTCATGGAGACGCTGCCGGCGCTGTGGGCCAAGATGCAGTTCTTCGCCGACGCGCTGTCACCCGGGCCCGACGACGTGCACCTGATGTACCTCCCGATCAACCACGTGTTCGGGCTCAAGCTGACGCTGATGGCGCTCGCGAGCGGAGGACGGGTGGTGCTGCTGGACCGCTACTCGCCCCGCGTGGCGCTACGGCTGGCCGACGAGCACCGGGTCACCATCCTCCCCGCCACCCCGACCCACCTGACGCTGCTGCTGCGCGACCTCGACGGCCGGCGGCTGCCGGCCCTGCGCTGGATCGCGTCCGCCGCCGCCCCGCTCCCGCCGGCGCTCGCCGAGGAGGCCTACGACCGGCTGGGCGTGGAGCTGATGCAGGTCTACGGCTGCAGCGAGGGGTTCCTGACCCTGACCACGGACCCCGAGGACATCCGGCGGGGAACGGCCGGGCGGACCGTGTTCCGGGGACCGCCGGGCAGCCCTCCCACCGGCTCGGTCGCGATCCTGGATCCGCAGGACGGGCGGTCCCTGTCGCCCGGGGAGGTCGGTGAGATCGCCTACGGGACCCGCCGGCCGGTGCGCTTCTGGGGAGAGCCGCCGGCGGGGATCGACGGCTGGTATCGCACCGGGGATCTGGGGTGGCTCGACCCCGACGGCCGGCTGGCGGTCTCCGGACGCTTGAAGGAGGTGGTCAACCGGGGAGGGCTCAAGGTGCCCTGCGCAGAGCTGGAGGCGGCGCTGGCCGGGCATCCCGGCGTCGCCGAGTGCGCCGTGGTCCCCACGCCCGATGCGGTCCTCGGGGAGGCCATCTGCGCGTGCGTGGTATCCCCGGGCCGGTCACCGACCCTCGCCGAGGTGCGTGCGTCCCTCGCCGGGCGGCTCGCCCGCCACAAGCTCCCGGACGAGCTGTGCGTGCTGGACGCGCTGCCGCGCTCCGCGCTCGGCAAGCTCGACCGGTCGGCGCTCGCCGCCCTCGTGGTCACCGCCGACCTGTCCCGGGAGCGGCTGCGCGCGCGCGGGCAGCGCAGCCCCGCCGGTCAGCCGGGCGCGTGACCCCGCGCCGCCTCGTCCCGCCGCGAAGTCAATACCCCGCTCGCCGCCCGCGGCCCGAGGCGCGCAACCGGGGCCCGTAGGGCGCGGAGTCGAGCCAGGCGGCCGGCCGCTCGGCGCGGGGGGCGAGCGTGACCGCGACGCGGCGCCTGGCCCGCATCCACGGACTGCGGCCCTGGATTGCCGCGAGGGCCTTGGCGGCGGCACGCCGGTTGGCCAGCGCGGCTGCGCGGCGGTCCTGCGCGAAGCGGTCGATCGCCGCCCTCGCGGTGTCCGTACCGCCGGCCCGGTGGGCGGTCTCGATCGCCGCGGCGGCGGCGGCGGCGTCGGCGATTCCGGAGTTCATCCCCCGCGCGCCGAACGGGGCGAACAGGTGCGCCGCCTCGCCGACGAGGAGCACGCGGCGGGTCTCGTCGCAGAATGCGCGGGAGACGACCTGGAGGAAGCGGTAGGTCGAGACCCACCGGATCCGCTCCGCGTAGCGCTCACCCAGCACCTCCCCGACCCACCGGCGCAGGCCATCGCCCCGGTCGAGCGCGTCGGGGTCGTCGTCGCGGCGGCACTGCAGGTCGGCTCGCCATCCCCCCCGGAACGGCACCAGGAGAACGTTCCTACCGCCGACCGCGGGATGCTCGTAGTGGAAGATCCGCTCGGCCGGCCGGGGATGGTCGGGATCCTCGTCGACATCGACGATGACGTAGGCGTGCTCGGACCGGCTCCCCTCCATCGCCACCCCGATCGCCCGGCGCGTGACCGAGCGGGCGCCGTCGGCGCCGATCGCCCAGTCCGCCGTCCAGACGCGGCCTTCCTCCGTCGTCGCCGTCACCCCGCCGGGGCTCACGGCGAGCTCCCGCACCGGTTGGTTCCAGGCGAGCCCGACGCCCGCCGCCCGGCACGCCGCGATCAGCTGTCGCTCGATCTCGGCCTGGGGCAGGCTCGTGAACGGCGGCAGCACATCCGGCGCGGGCGGCGGGTAGCTGCGCGCGAAGACCTCGCGTCCCCGCCACAGCGTCCGCTTGGCCGACCACACGAGGCCGTGCCGCGCGAGCTCCGAGCCCAGCCCGGTCCGCATCTGCTCCAGGAGCTCCAGGGAGGCGCGGTGCGTGTAGATCGCCCGGCTGCCCGGCCGCGGTCCGTCTTCGCGCCGGGCCTCGAGCACCGTGGCCTCCATGCCCCGAGCCCGCAGGGCGAGCGCGCAGGACAGCCCGACGGGGCCCGCCCCGACCACCAGCACCGCTCGCCCCGTGCCGCTCGGGTTCCTGACCCGGTCGCGACCGGCCATACCCGCAAACGACCCTTACTTGCCGTGCGACTTCATGTCGTGCGACATCTTGCCCTTCGACGCCACCTTGACGCTCAGGGGGATGGAGGCCTCGCCGCCTCCCTTGCCGGTCACCAGCTTCCCCCGGTAGGTGCCGGCCATGCCGAACCTGATCGGCACCCGGTAGCGGCCGGGGCCGACTTCCTGGCCCCTGGCGGTGTAGTGCATGCTCGTCATGCCCACCATCGCGGTGTTGACGCACACCTTGGCTCCCGACACCGGGCGCCCGTCCCGCGTCACCCGCAGTACGTGCTCGGTCTGGTCCATGCTCACCTGCCCCTCGAACCTCCCGGAGTAGGAGCCGGCCTGGCCGGTGGCCGGCGGGCAGCCCTTCCCCTGCGCGGTCTGGCCCGTCCCCTTGTCCGAGCTGCCGCAGGCGGCGAAGCCGATGCCCAGGGCGAGCACGAGAGCGGAGACTGCGATGCGCGTCATCGGCTTATCTCCTCCCTGACCTGTGGACACTTCTGCCCGGCTGCGTGCTCGCCCTCCGGACCTTGACGATCAGGGGCGTGGAGACCTCCGCGGTCCCCTTCCGCGTGACGACGTTGGCCCGGTAATCCCCGGCCATGGCGAAGCGAAACCCGACCCGGTAGCGACCGGGGTTCAGCTCGTGGGCCTTGGCGGTGTAGCCCATTCCCGACATCCCGATCATCTCGGTGTTGATGCACACCGCCGCCCCGCTCACCGGGCGCCCGCTCCGGCTCACCCGGAGCACGTGCGTGCTCTGGTCCATGCTCACGGCTCCCTCGAACCTGCTCGAGTAGGAGCCGTCGTTGCCGGCGGCGAGCGGACATCCCTTGCGTCCCGGGCTGGTGAACACCACCATCGCGGCGACGAAGGCGGCGAGGGAGATCAGGACGACCCCGGCGAGGCGCTTCACGGCGTGCTCGCGCTCCCTACGTCAGCACCCGCCGGCGGAAGCCGCGGAGGCCGATCGTCCCGAACAGGATCGTGAAGCCCACGAGGGCACCGTAGACGGCGACGAGCGGCATGTGGGGAATGCCCGCCACGGTGGCCGCCCGGGCGCCCTCGCTCATGTAGACGAGGGGGTTGGCGAGCACGGCGTACTTGATAATCGGGGACGGATCCAGCGCATCCCAGGTGTAGAAGACGGCGCCGAAGAAGGCCAGGGGAAGGGCGACGACACTGAACAGCCACGGGCCCGAACGCGGCTCGAAGACCACGCCCAGGGCGAGCCCGAGCGACGCGGCGGCCAGGCACGCGAGCGGCAGAACGGTGAAGAAGACCGGCCAGTCGGCGGAGAGGTGGATGCCGGTGGACGGCAGGAAGGCGGCCACCGGGAAGACGATCAGCCCGGCGACGGCGGCCTGGAGGGCGCCGCCGACGATCTTCGCCAGGGCCGCGACGGCGATCGGCGCCGGCGCCAGCACCCGGTCCTCGAGCTCGTCGGCGTCGAGCTCGAGGATCAGGTTCATCCCCACGCTGAAGATCCCCACGAAGAGGAGCGACTGCGCCAGGACGCCCGGGAGCAGGGTGGTCGAGAAGCGCTGTCCACCGTTCTGGCCCCCCACGGTCTGACCGATGGTCGGAAACAGGTAGGTGAAGACGAACACGAGGAGCAGTGGCTGCACCGTCGCGCTGGGGACGAAGCGATGGAGGTTGTTGTCCAGCACGGTGAGGTCGCGGGCGACGAACGCCCGGAAGGCCGCCCAGCTCGCTCCCCGCGGCGAGCGGCGCACGGCGCGGGTCACGGGGATGGGGATGGGGGTCGGAGGATCCGCGGTCGTCATTCGCGCAGGTCCCGGCCGGTCAGCTGGATGAAGACGTCTTCGAGATCGACCTTGTCCGACGCGACGTCGGACACCCGGAAGCCGGGCCCGGCGGCGGCCATGACCCGGGCCGCGCCGTCGGCGCTGGTCACGCGGAGGCGCAGGACGCCATCCGGGCTCCAGGTGCCGGTCAACCCCTCGATCGCGCCGAGGCGGCCGGCGAGCCCCGCACCGTCCCCCTCCACCTTCCCGGTGATCGTGGCGCCCGTGCCGATCGATCGCTTCAGCCGGGCGGGGGTGTCGAGCGCGAGGATCCTGCCGTGATCCATGATCGCCACCCGGTCGCAGAACTCGTCGGCCTCCTTCATCTGGTGGGTGGTGAGGAGCACCGTCCGCCCCGCGGCGCGCAGGCCCTCGATGATGTCCCACAGCGCCAGACGGCTCTGGGGATCGAGCCCCGCGGTGGGCTCGTCGAGGAACACCACGGACGGGCCGTGGAGCATGGCCCGGGCCAGCATGACCCGGCGCGCCATCCCCCCCGAGAGGGTCTCGATGGCGGCATTCGCCCGGTGGCCCAGGCGGAAGGCCTCGAGCCAGAGGTCGGCCGCCTCCCTCGCCGCCCTGGCCGTCATGCCAAAGTAGCGGCCGTGGAAGTAGAGGTTCTCACGGACCTTCAGGCCCCGATCGAGGGTGTTGCTCTGCGAGACGACGCCCAGCACCTCCCGGGCGCGGGCCGGCTCGGACACGACGTCGACTCCGCCCACGACGGCGGTGCCGCCCGTCGCGACGATCCGGGTGGTGAGCATCCCGACCGTCGTCGTCTTGCCCGCCCCGTTCGGCCCGAGGAGACCGAAGATCTCGCCCGAGCGGACGGACAGGTCGAGCCCGTCGACCGCGGTGATCTCGCCCGGGTAGACCTTGGTCAGGCCGACCGTCCTGATGGCGTCGCTCGCCTCGGGCGTCGCGCCCGGCGGCGGCGACGCGGGTGCCGTTGCGCCGGGGTCGCGCGTCGAGGTGACGGTCGCGTCCATGAGCGTCAGGAGGCTAGCCGGGAAGCGGCGATGTCGAGTGAGCTGGAGATGTCGGCGGAAGCAGCTCGTGCCCGGCCGGGGCCGGTCTTTCCCGCGCGGTGACCCGACCCGGCGCGAGACCCGCCGCCGCGGGCACCCACCCGACGCGCTCGGTGAGCGCCGCCGACGGGGTCCGCGTGGCGGTCCACGAGCTGGGCGGCACCGGACCGCCCCTCGTACTCGCCCACGCCACGGGGTTTCACGGCGCGGTCTGGGGCCCGCTGGCCGAGGGGCTAACGCCGCACTGGCGCTGCGTGTCCCCCGACCTGCGCGGCCACGGCGACTCGCCGCTCCCGCTCCGAGCGGACTTCGACTGGCGGGGCTTCGCCGCCGACGTCCTCGCCGTGGTGGACGGGCTCGGGCTCGAGCGGCCGCTCGGCGTCGGCCACTCCAGCGGCGCGACCGCCCTGCTGCTGGCCGAGCAGGCCGCGCCCGGCACGTTCGCCGCGCTCTACTGCTTCGAGCCGATCATCGTGCCCGCCGTCCCCCCGCTGGGACGGGACCCCGACAACTGGCTGGCCCACGCCGCGCGCCGCCGCCGCGCCGCCTTTCCCTCCCGCGCCGACGCGCTGCGTCACTACGCCGGAAAGCCGCCCGTGTTCGCGCTTGACCCCGGCGCCCTGCGCGCCTACGTGGACCATGGCTTCGCGGACGTCCCCGGCGGTGGTGTGCGGCTCAAGTGCACCCCGGAGCACGAGGCGCTCGTGTACGAGACGGCCACCGCGCACGAGTGCTTCGGGCACCTCGACCGCGTGCGCTGCCCGGTGACGCTCGCCCGGGGGGGGCGCTCGGACGCGTTCACCTCGCCGCTCGCCGCCGAGGTCGCCCGTCGCCTGGCGGCGGGCCGCCTCGAGGAGCACCCGACCCTCGGTCACCTCGGGCCGCTCGAGGACCCCGAGACCGTGGCCGCCGCGATCCGGCGCGCAGTGGCCCCGGACGGGCGAGGGCCTCCCTACGCTGGATAGATGTCCAGTGTGACCATTCGCGTTCCCCCCCGCTTCGTGGCCCTCCTGGCCGTCGTCGCCGCCACCGCCCTCATCGGCTGCGGCGGCTCGGACTCGTCGAGCTCCGGCTCGGCGAAGAGCGCCAACGCCATCGATCGCGCGTTCGTCCAGGAGATGATCCCCCATCACGAGATGGCCGTCGAGATGGCCAAGCCCGCCGAGAAGTCCGGCCGGCACGCTGAGATCAAGTCGCTGGCGGCGAGCATCTCGAGCTCCCAGCGGGACCAGATCGCCGAGATGCAGACGGTCGCTCAGACCCTCGGCGTCAAGCCGGACAAGATGCCCATGGGCGGGGCCATGGCCCACGGCATGGGCGCCATGGACCGCAACGCGACCAAGCTCGGGATCGCCATGGATCAGATGGGGATGATGATGGACATGAGCTCGCTCGACCACGCCAAGCCGTTCGACCGCAAGTTCATCGACCTGATGATCCCCCACCACGCGGGGGCGATCCGTATGGCGCGCGCCGAGCTGGCCAAGGGCACCAACCCGAAGCTGCGCCGGCTGGCGAACGAGATCATCGCCGCCCAGGCCAAGGAGATCCGGAAGATGAACTCCTGGCGGACCCGCTGGTTCGGCCAGCCGTCGCCCGCGGGCGACGTTCCCAAGTCCTAGCCCCGAGCGGGGCTCAGCGGGCGGCGGCGCGCTGACGGGGCAGGTCGCCCTCCAGCACCTGCGCGGCCAGGACCCGGCGATCGACCTTGCCGATCTCCGTCCGCGGGATGGACTCGACGACGCACAGCTCGTCGGGCAGCTTGTGCCGGGCGAGGGTGTCGCCGAGATCCTTGCGCAGCGCTCCGAGCTCGGGAGGGTCGGGCCCGGCGGGTACGACGCAGGCGCAGACCGCCTCGCCGAGTACCGGGTCGGGAGCGGGGATGACCCCGGCGTCGGCGACCGCGGGGTGGCGGGCCAGGGCCATCTCGACCTCGGCGGCCGACACGCTCAGGCCACCTCGGTTGATCAACTCCTTCAGCCGGCCGACCACATAGAGAGCGCCCTCCGCGTCGATGCGCCCGAGGTCCCCGGTCCGATACCAGCCGTCGGAGGCGGCATCGGGGTGGTCCCAGTAACGCACGGGCATCGCCGCCCCGTACAGGATCTCGCCGGTCTCGCCGCTCTCGCCGGGGGGGAGAGGCGTCCCGTCCTCCGCCGCGATCGTCACGGTGCCGTCGGCCGGCGTGCCGGGCGGACCGCGGAACACCCTCCTGCCCACCGATCCGGCGAGGATCTCGCCGGTGTCGGTCGTGAGCGTGGTGAAGCCCTCGCTGCAGCCGTAGACGAACATGATCTCGGCGTTCAGTGTCTCGTAGACCCACGCCGCCAGCGTCCGGGGCAGGCCGGCCGCCGCCGACAGCACCCAGCGCAGGCTGCTGACGTCATGGCGCTCGGCGTCGTAGCGGTCGCGGAGCAGCCGCAGGTGCGTCGGCACGGCGGGGAGGACCGTCACGGACTCCTGCCGGACGAGCTCGAGCGTCTGCGCGGGCGAGAAGCGTTCGCTGAGCACCAGGCGCCCGCCGCGCAGCAGCGCGAGCAGCGCCAGCCGGGAGCCGAAGACATGGGCGATCGGCAGGGACAGGAGGTGGACGTCCTCGGGGCCGGGACGGAAGCCGTCGGAGAAGAACTGCATCTTCGCCCAGTGCGCCGAGATGGGCTCCACGACCGCCTTCGGCTCTCCGGTGGTCCCGGACGTCAGGAACACGAGCGCCGGATCGAGGGCGCGGGGCAGATCGGGCGCCACGGTTCCGTCGGACGCCAGCAGCCCCTCGAGCGAGGGGTGGGGCTCGAGGGCCGGTCCGTGGACGACGATGCGGGTGTGGGGGGAGGCCTCGGCGACCGCCCGTAGGGCCGCGGAGCCGTCGTCCCCTTCCCGGCCCGGCTGGAACAGCAGCACGGCCGCCCCGAGGCGCTGCGCCAACCGAGAGAGCTCCGGGCCGGTGAGATCGTTGTCGGTGCCGACGTGGATCGCTCCCCGCATCCAGGCGGCGGCGATGGCGATGACGTGCTCGGGGCAGTTGCGCAGCTGGCACAGGACGCGGTCGCCCCGGTCGACTCCGAGACGCGCGTACGCAGCCGCGAGCGCAGACACCCGCTCCCACAGCTCGTCGTAGCGGATCGTCCGGCCGTCGAAGGTGATGGCCGGCCGCGTCGCCCAGCGCCGGCAGGCCTCCTCGAGGGTGGCGCTGAGCGGAGCGGCGCCCTCTGCGGACGCTAGCCGGCTTTGCATGGGGCGTTCGCGCTCATGCCGCCAGCGCGCGCTCGAAGCACTCCGGGCACAGCTCCCGCCCTTCGAGCCGGCGGATCCGGGTCTCCATCGTCGGCTCGCCGCACTCCGCGCACGTGACCGAGCGGTGGATCCGCGCCCTCGCCGGGACCTCGAGCCCCGCGAGCTCCTCGACCTTGTAGAGGTCCTGCTCGGGGGCCTCGAGGATGGCCTGCGAGCGGGCCTGGTGCAGCTCCCCGAAGTGCGCGCGCTCGGTCTCCGAGGCCGTGCGCTGGCGGACCTTGGCGAACAGCTCCTGCTGCTCCGGGTCGGTTCCGAAGGCACCGGGGAGCGTGGCGATCCGGACCGTCGACCTCGGCCGCGCGGATCCCCATCGCCAGGCCGGGACACATATGGCCGTGGAAGCGGACGATGTCTTCGATCGGAGCCTCGGCCATCGGCCGGACGACCTCGGTGGCTTGCGCGCTCATGCCTTCTCCCTGTTGACGGACTTCGCCAGGAGTTTACGAACGAACCTTCACCCCGGTCTTCGCTCCCGTGATGAACGCCTGCTATTGGTGAAGAGGGGGATGGAGCCCGCGACCCCTGCCGGCGTGACGTACCACGCGTCGAACGCCGACCGCTTGAGCACGTGGAAGGAGTCCGGATAGAAGAGCGGCAACACCGGGACGTCGCGGGCCACGATCTGCTGGATCCGCGCGACCATCGGCTTGCGCTTGCCCTCGTCTAGGGTCACGAGCTGTTGCTGGGCCAGCCTGTCGACCTCCGGGTTGACGTAGCCCTGCGCGTGCTGGACGCTCTTCGTCTTCGACGAGTAGACCGTCCGCAGGTAGTCCGGCTCGTTGCCGGTGTTCATGCCGCCGGACATGATCAGCGACAGGTCGGTGTCGCCCTTGACCAGCCGCGGGATGAACGACGCCATGTCGAGCGCCTCCGGCTTCGCCTCGACGCCGATCGCCCTCAGCGCCCGCACCACCACCTCTACGGCGGGGGGCGCCGGGCTGGCGACCGCGAGGCCGAAGCGGAGGGGCTTCCCGTCCGGGTCGGAGCGGAGCCCGTCGGAGCCCTTCTTGTAGCCCGCGCGGTCGAGCAGGCGGTTGGCGCCGGCGGGGTCGAAGGGGTACTGCTCGACGTCCACGTGCCAGGGGTTCCCCGGCGGGATCCAGCCGGGGTTGCCCGGCGTGCCGTTGCCCCCGAACCGGGGATGGCGCAGCAGCCGCAGGCCGTAGGGCTTGGCGTCGAGCGGCGGACGCGCCGCCTCGGCGAGGGCGAGAGCCGCCTCGCGGGGTGGGATGCCCCGAGCGCTGGAGGCCTCCAGGACCTCGCCGGCCAACCCGCCCACCATCGCGGCCACGTCGTCGAGCACGGCGGCGGGGTCGGGACAGGCGTCGGGAGCGAAGAGGGCGTCCATCGACGCCGAGCCCCCCGCGCCGCCGACGAAGTCGGGCACGACGGGGATGCCCCGCCGGTGCAACAGCGCCTCGACGTCCGGCGCCAGCCCGTCGTGGCGCCGACCACCACCGCACGGGCGCGCAGGTCCGCCGCCGCCTGACGCTCGCTCATCGCGTCCTCGCAGGCGGCGAGCACGAGGACGTCGACCGGCGCCCGGAGGACGGCGTCGCGCTGCGCGAGGCGAGCGTTCCCGCGGTGCTCGGCGCGTCGCGGCCCGAGGCGAGGAGGCCGGCCGGCCCGGGGTCGACGCGGGGATGACGAGCGCAGCCGCGCTCGAGGCGCCGGAGGGCCAGCAGCCGCACTTCATCGGCGCGACTCCAAGGCCGGACGGTGCGCTCAGCTAAGTGCGGGAATCAGCTAGCAACCCGGCGAGCGGGAAGGGCGTCGGGTCGCCGGGCGAGCAGGGTCGCCACCTGGCGCCCCCGCGGGTCGCCGAGCCCGACGGCCTCCCGGTACTCGAGAACCCGGAGGGCCGGGAACGCTGCGAGCAGCTCGCCCGGCTCGAGGAGGAACCGGGGGTCGACGGCGGCGCTGCGCTCGCCCCGCCGGTCGCGCACGAAGGCCTCGAAGAAGACCAGGCCTCCCGGCGCCAGGACCTCCTCGACCATGGGGAGCACCCGCCGTTCGAGGAAGTGCAGGTTGAGGACGACGGCGTAGGGGGGGCACGGGGAAGCTGGCTCGTCTCCGAGATCGACGCGATTCCCCGTGATGGGGGCCCGGTGTTCGCGAGCGTGGCGCTCGACCTGCTCGATCGCGACGTCGGAGATGTCCAACGCGTCCACCTCGAAGCCGCGCCCGGCCAGGAACAGAGCATTGCGGCCCCTGCCGCAGGCGAGGTCGAGCGCGCGTCCCCGCGGCTGCGCGTCGAGCACCCCGGCATGCTCGGTGAGCCAGCGTGACGGCGGGGCCAGATCCGGTCCGGCGGCCCGGTGACGCTCGTTCCAGCGCGCGCGAGCGGCTTCCGCGCCATCGCCCGGAGTCACGCCCGACGGCGTTCGGGGACCCGTTCTCAGTCGGACTCTTCGGATCTGCCGCCGGCCGCGCTCTCCGCTCCGGACCCACCGTACCCGGCGACGAGCGCCTCGAGCTCGGTGCTCCGACGCAGGGCCACCCACTCCCCGTAGCGGGCGAGGAAGTCGCGCATCAGCTCGGCGGCGCCGACGAGCCCCTGCGCGCGACGGTGCAGCTCCTCGGCGCCCGTCCGTGTCAGCGTGTAGATCCGCCGATCGGGCCCCACCTTGGACCCCTCCCAGGCCGAGTACACGCACTCCTCGGCCTCCAGCGCTCGCAACGTGCGATAGAGGCGGCCGGGATCCGAGCGGGCGAAGCCGAGCGACGCGAGCTGGTCGAGCAGGTCGTAGCCGTGCGCCCGGCGCTCGCGCAGAAGCAACAGCACGCAGGCGCGCAGGAAGTCGCGGGGGACGGCGGGGGCGGCGTCAGTGGACGTAGGCAAGATCCTCCAGGCGGCGCGCCGCCTCTTCCGGGGAGTGGTGGCACCAGCAGTCCTCGTACATCGCCTGGAGCACCTCCTCCCGCATCCTCAGCGCGTCAAGCCTGCCCATTCCCCTCCACCAGGTGACGCGCCAGCGCCCCGATCGCGGCGACCGCAGGTGACTCCGCGGCATGCTCGAGGGGGGCGAGACGGGCGCGCTCGGCCGCGGGCATGGCATCGTCGAAGGGGACCATCCCGGCGATCTCCAGGCCGTGGGTCCTGGCGAACTCGCGCACGGCTTCGGCGTCGCGCTCGTCCCGGATCTTGTTGGCCACGAGGGCGACGCGAGCGAGTCCGAGATCCTGGGCGAGGACGGCCATCCGACGACCGGTCTCCAGCGACTTGTAGTAGGGCTCGACCACGGCGATGAGCGCATCGGCGTACTGGGCGGTCCCGCGCGAGAGGTGCTCGGGCGATGCCTCCGTGTCGAGGATGCAGACGTCCTCCGCGGAGTCGGAGGCGGCTTCGATAACGCTACGAACCGTAGCGTGCATGGAGCACAGTCACCCGGTGCCCGCGTGCTGCGGGTGGGCCATCACGAGCAGCCGTACGCCGTCGGGCGCGGTCAGCGAGTGGCTGTCGCAGATCTCCTCGAGCGTCTTGGTCAGCTCGACCTTGCCGGCGTCCCGCCGCAGCAGATTACGGCTGAGCGTGGGGATGTCGTTGAGCCGCTCGGCCTCGATCCCGAGGGTGAGCGCGAGGTTCGGGTTCGAGTCGCCGTCGATGGCCAGCACCTGATGGCCGTCACGGGCGAGTATCCGCGCCATCGTTCCCGAGATCGAGGTCTTGCCCGAGCCCCCCTTGCCTGCCACCGCGAGTTTCATGGGTAACAGCCTAACGCCCAGGCGACGCTCTCCGCCGCTTCTCCCAGTGCGCCGGAGAGGACTCGAACCTCCACGGGGTTATCCCCCACAAGGCCCTCAACCTTGCGCGTCTACCAATTCCGCCACCGGCGCGGGGAGAGATGCTCGATCATAGCCGCGGTTCTTTCCGTCCGGCCCTCGGGTAGTCTTCTCGAACACACGTTCGTTCGACCACCCGGGAGCCCGCGCAGTGGACCTCACGAAGCGCCAGCAGGAGATCTTCGACTTCATCAAGAGCTACTCGGCGAAGTTCGGCTATCCGCCGACGGTGCGCGACATCGGCAAGGCCGTCGGGCTCGCCTCGTCGTCCACCGTGCACGCCCACCTCGCGAACCTCGAGAAGGTCGGGCTGCTACGGCGAGACCCCTCCAAGCCCCGCGCGCTCGAGCTGCTCGACCGGGCCACCGACGCGGTCAAGAACGTCGTCAGGCCCCCGGGCCTGCCGCTCGTCGGTCAGGTCGCCGCGGGTCAGCCCGTACTCGCCGAGGAGAACATCGAGGACTACGTCGACGTGCCCGCGGAGGTCGGGGGCGAGTCGGGCGGGTATGTCCTGCGGGTGAAAGGCGACTCCATGGTGGACGCCGGCATCCTCGAGGGCGACCTCGTCGTCGTGCGCCCGCAGGAGACCGCGGCGGACGGAGAGGTCGTCGTCGCCCTCGTGGGCGAGGAGGCGACCGTCAAGCGCTTCTTCCGGGAGAGCGACCACATCCGCCTCCAGCCGGAGAACGCCTCCATGGAGCCCATCCGCTCCAAGGAGGTCCGGGTACTGGGGCGGGTCGTCGGCCTGCTCAGGAGGCTCTGAGCATCATGGCCAGTCTGCTCGCCGAACGGCCGCCGCCGAGGCTGTTCGTCTCCCCGGAGGAGGACCACGACGGCGGCGCGGGCGCCGGCCCGACGCTGGACGGGATCCTGTCCGGCGCCTGGGAGGGGCTGGCCGCCCACGCCGCCGTCGCGTGTCCACTCTGCGCCGGGGAGATGCGCCCCCGGTACGGCGCGGGCGCGACGCCCCTCGGCGGCCGCTGCGCCGACTGCGGCACCTCGCTGGAATGAACTTCCTCCCCGACCCGCCGTCGCTCTCCGCACGCGCGGGTGCGGGGTCTGAGCTCGCCTTCGAGGAGGGCGTCCGCGGCCTTGCTCGTCAGGAGGGCCGGCTCGACGGACTACGCGCGCGGGCCGGGATCCTCCTGTCGGCGGCCGCGATCGCGACGTCCTTCCTCGGGACTCGGGCGCTCGAAGGACACGACCCCTCCGGGTGGACCTGGGTTGCCATCGGATGCTTCGTGGCCCTCGCGGTGGCCGCCCTGGCGCTGCTTTGGCCCCGGCGCGACTGGTCGTTCTCGGCGAGCCCCGGCCGGATCATCGGGCTCTACCTCGAGCGGGACGATCCCTGGGAGCTGCCCGCACTGCATCGGGAGCTCGCCCTGCATCTCAACGCTGCGTACGAGGCGAACCGGAGCCACCTCGACGACCTCATCTGGGCGTTTCGAACGGCGTGTCTCTTCCTCGTCCTCGAAGTCCTCGCCTGGGTGGTCAACAGAGCCGTCGTGACCTAAGCTCATGGTCATGGCGGATCGTCCCAAGCCCGCGCCTTCGCCCGCGCCCAAGCCGCAGCCCGTCGGCCCCAGCCCGCTCTGGGGAGACACGCACGGCGCGACGCCAGTCCCGCGCCCGGGCTCGCGTTAACCTTCACCCCGCAGGCCAAGCAGCCGCGGAGGTGGTCGCAGAGCCTTCGAGGAAAGTCCGGACATCACAGGGCAGGGTGGTCGGGACACCGACCCGGGGCGACCCGCGGGAAAGTGCCACAGAAATGACACCGCCCACGTCTGCGCCCGCCCGCGTGGCGGGCGTAGGCCGGTAAGGGTGAAATGGTGCGGTAAGAGCGCACCGGCGTCGCGGTGACGCGGCGGCCAGGCAAACCCCACCCGATGCAAGGCCAAGCAGGACCGTTCGCAGGTGGCCCGCCGAGGTCCAGGTCGGCCGCATAGATGGATGGCTGCTCACGACAGGATCCGGCTTACCGGCCTGCCGGAGCCGGGCCCCGCCCTCGTGGCGGGGCCCCCTCCGCACCCTCGGGACGGTGGGAGCCCGGACCTTCCCGGGCTCCCGGGCGCTAGCTTCGTTTCCGTGAAGATGCGCGAGCGCCGGCAGGACGTCTTCTCCGCCGTGATCCGTCGCGCGGGTGACGGGCGCCTCGACCGGTTGCTCGGGCCGCGCGGGCTGCGCGTGCTCTTCGGCGAGATGGTCCGCCGGTTCGAGCCCGAGGCGGCCCAGGGCTTCGCCGGGGACATCCTCTACGAGCTCGAGGCCGCCGACGGCGAGGTCCATCGCTGGACGGTGACGATCGCCGGTGATCGCGCGCGGGCGCGCCCCGGCACGAGCGAGGACCCCACCGTCCGGCTGCGGACCTCGGTGACCGACTTCGCGCGCATCGCCGCCGGTGAGCTCGACGCGGGGGAGGCGCTGCTGGAGGGGCGGCTCGACGTGTTCGGCGATGTCGCGGTCGCCGCGCGGCTCGGGGAGATGTTCGGGCAGCCCGGCCTGGTGGCGCGATGAGACGCGCGGTTCTGCTTGCCGTCGCCGGGCTCGCCGTCTACGCTCCCGCCGCCCCGGCCGCGGCGGCGCCCCGGCCGCTCGCTCCCCTCCAGCCCGACGCCCTGCCCGCCTCGCCGTTCGGCGCGCCGGTCCGCGACCGCGTCATCCGGTCGGCGCCGGCCGCCCGGGCCGCGCTGCTCCGCCGCCTCGTCCCGGGCCACTACTTCCGCACGAAGGGCGGCACCCGCATCCTCGTCGTCGTCTCCCCGAGCTACAGATTCAACCCGAGCTCCATCCAGTCCTTCGTCGACTTCCTCGACGGCCTCCCCCACGGCGGGGAGCTCGGGCGCCTCAGGCTCGTCATCGAGACCCCCGCGGAGATCGGGCGGGACTGCTCCACCGAGGCGCTCGCGTGCTACACGACCCCGGGCGACATCCTGCGGGTCCCCGGCGAGGACCAGACGGGCGAGGCGCCGCTGCCCTACATCATCGCCCACGAGTACGGCCACCACGTGGCGTGGCACCGCTCGAACGCGCCATTTCCTGCGATCACCTTCGGCCCCAAGCGCTGGGCCAGCCAGGAGCGGGTCTGCCCGGGCGTCGCGGCCCGGCACCAGCGGCTCTTCCCGGGCGACGAGGGCCGCCACTACTTCGACAACCCCGGTGAGGGCTGGGCGGAGTCCTTCGCGCAGAACTACTACGCGGAGAACAAGCTTCCCAACCTCCCCTGGCGCTACTCGCCCCTGCTCACGCCCGACGAGGCCTCCTTCCGCGCGGTGCGCGCGGACGTGAAGCACCCCTGGCGCCATCGGACCGGCCGCTCGTTCACGATCACCGGCCGTAACGCGCGGCGGACGGTCTCCACGCCGCTCGACGGGGTCGCCAACATCCGCGTGCGGGCGCCCCGGGGCACCCGCGTCTCCGCGCGCCTCGTCGCCCACGGCAGCCGCCTGCCCCACGGCCGCGTCGGCGGTGCGAGGGGCTCCCTCGTGTGCGGCCCGCGCTCCGTGCAGCTGCGGGTCACCCGCACCGGCCGCGGGCCGGTGCGGGTCACCGTCCTGCGCCCGTAGCGCTCTTCGCCTGTGGCGCACGCCGCCTCCCCATGTGCGAACATGCGTTCGCACATGGTCGTGTGCGTCCTGCTCCCCCGCTTCGCCATCGCCGTCGCGGCCGGGGGACGGACGGGGCTGCTCCAGGCTCCCGCGGCCCTCGCGCCGAGCGGGGGCTCCGAGCAGCTCGTGGGCGAGGTCTCCGCCGCCGCCGAGGCCTACGGGATCCACGCCCGGATGCGCCTGGGCGAGGCGCTCGCCCGCTGTCCCTCCCTCGCCCTCGTCGCGCCCGACCCCGCCGGGGTGGCCGAGGCGTGGGAGCGGCTCCTCGTCCGCCTCGAGGGGATGGGTGCGGCGGTGGAATCCACCCGGCCCGGGCTGGCGTGCTTCGCGGCCCGCGGGCTCGTGGGCGTGCACGGGGGGGCGTTGAGCGGGGTCATCGGTGCTGCGCGACGGGCGCTCGCGGTCCCGGCGCGGCTCGGGGCCGGGCCGGCGCGCTTCTGCGCGGTGGCGGCCGCCGGTCGCGCGCGCCCACGACGCCCCGAGGTGGTGGAGGGCGGCGCCGCGGTCTACCTGGCCGCGCTGCCCGTCGCCCTGCTGCGCGCGCGGGAGGAGACGGCGCACCTCCCGCCCGCGCTCGAACGCCTCGGGGTGGGAAGCCTCGGCGCCCTGGCCGCGCTGCCCCGGGCGGCGCTCGCCGACCGCTTCGGCTCGGCGGGGGTCCTAGCGCACGAGCTCGCGAACGGGCACGACACCCGCCTGGAGCCGCGCACCCCGGGTGAGCGGCTCGTCGAGGTGCTCGAGCTGCCCGAGTCCTCCTCGGGCGTCCAGGCCGAGCGGGCGCTCGCCCTGCTGATCGACCGCCTGCTCGCCCGGCGCGAGCGGCGCGGGCGGACCCTGCGCACGGTCGTCCTGTCGGCGCAGCTCGTGGAGGGGGGGACGTGGCGCGAGCGCATGACCTTCCGCGCCGCGCTCGCCGATCCCGCGCGGATGCGGCTCGCGCTGGGCCCGCGGCTCGCGCTGCTGCCCGCTCCGGCCGAGTCGCTCGCGCTCCTCGTCGAGTGCTTCGGGCCACCCGTGGGCGACCAGCGCTCCCTGCTCGACGAGGCCGCCGAGCTCCGCCGTGCCCGCCTGCGCGAGGGCGTCCGCCAGGCCCGTGCCGCGGCGGGGGAGAACGCCGCGCTGCGCGTCCTCGCCGTCGATCCCGACTCCCGCGTGCCCGAGCGCCGCGCCGCGCTCGCGCCCTTCGAGACGGGCACCGACGGCGAAGCCGGCGGTCGTTGGCCGTGACCGGTCCCCGTCGCCTGGGGCTGCCGCGCCGCGTCGGGGTGCGCTCGGGTGCGCTCGGAGCCCCGCTCGTGGTCGAGGACCGCGGGGTGGACTGCGTGCGCGAGTCCTGGCTCATCGAGGACCGCTGGTGGACCGACAAGCCGTTGCGCCGGCGCTACTGGGAGGTGGTGACCACGTGCGGGCGCGATGTCGTCGTCTTCCACGATCTCGAGGATGGACGGTGGTATGCCCAGCGGGGATAGCCTGCGCGACCATGCCGCCGCCTACTCGGAGCGCCTGCGGGTGGAGGGAGGGTGCTCACCCTCACGGGCGTCCTCGGCTTGGGCGCTGCTCGCCCTGACCGACCGCTCGGCTCGGGGTCGGGACCCCGCTCGCCTACCCGGCGATGGCGCAGCCTTCCCCTGAGGACGGATCACCCGCGCGCCGCTGCGGCGCCCCGGCAACGCAACCCGCGACGTGATGGTCCACCACCCCGCACGCCTGCATCAGGGCGAGCGCGGTCGTCGGGCCGACGAACGCGAACCCCTCGGCCTTCAGCGCCTTCGCGAGCGCGCGGGACTCGGGCGTGATGGCGGGGACGTCGTCGCCCGTCAGCGGCCGCGGGGTCGACGGCGCCGCGTGCGCCCACACGATCTCGGCGAGGGACCTGCCCCGGCCGTGCAGCGCCTGCGCGGCCCGCGCGTTGGCCATCGCCGCGCGGACCTTCGCCCCGTTGCGCACGATGCCCGGGTCCGCCAGCAGCCGCGCCTCGTCCCCGGGCCCGAACGCCGCGACCCGCGCGATCGAGAAGCCGGCGAACGCCGCCCGGAAGTTCTCGCGTTTGCGCAGGATCGTCAGCCATGAGAGCCCGGACTGGAAGCCCTCGAGGCACAGGCGCTCGAACAGGCCGTCCTCGTCGCGGACCGGACGGCCCCACTCCTCGTCGTGGTAGGCGAGGTAGTCCGCCGCGGAGACCGCCCACGCGCAGCGGGGCCGGCCGTCCGGTGCGAGGGCGAGCCCGGGGACGAGCGGACCGCTCACGGGGCCCCGCCCCGCTCGCGCCACTCCGCCGCGAGCACGCCGACGCTCGCCGCGGCTCCACCCAGGACGAGGGCATCGGCGGTGCGCCGGAGCCCGAGCCCCGCCGCGACGAGGCCTCCTGCGCGCACGGGCGTGAGTGCGCGGGCCGTCCGCGCCCACCGTGGGTCGGGCGGGGCCAGGCGCGCGAAGTAGGCCCAGAGGGAGTAGCCGAAGCCCACCGAGAGGCGCCCCACCTCGGCGCGCGCCGCGGCGGCGCCGAGCCGTCCGCTGCGTCGGGCCCCGGCGAGCGCGGCGACCGCGAAGCACGCGTCGACCAGTCCCTCGAGGTCGCCGCCGATCCGCGTGGGCTCGCCCCGCCGCGCGAGCACCCCGTCGACCCCGTCGGAGAGGGCGCCGGCGACGAGCGCGAGCGGCTGCGGGTCGTCCCACACCACGGGGACGAGCCACGCCCGGGCGAGGGTGACCGCGTCGGCGCCGGAAAGCGGTCGGGCCGCCCCCGCGGGGGTCTCGACCATCCCGAGGTGCCAGTCGAGCATCACGGCGCACGCCGCCCACCACGCGAGCCCGGCGGCCCGCCGGCTCCGGAAAGGCTCGACCCCGGCCGCCCCCAGCCCGATCCACGCGGCCGCGCCCGCGCCCGTCCAGCCCCGGGCCTGGCGGCCGAGCGCCGGACGCGCCCGCCGGACCTCGTTCGCCCGGCGTTGCGAGGCGACGAGGAAGCGTCCCACCGCTCCCGGGGCGAAGCGTCCGGCGCGCAGCCGCGCGAGCTCGGCGCGCGTCCACCGCTCGCCCTCCGTGCGGGCCGGGCGGCGGAAGAAGACCCGCGAGGAGCCCTCTTCCCCCTGGGGCGCCTGCTCCTCCCAGCCCAAACGTGCGTAGAGCGCGATGTTCTCCGTCATGAGCGTGTGCGTGAAGAGGCGCAGCTCGGACAGCTCCGCCGCGCGGGCGCGCCGGGCGGCGAAGGCGAGAAGCTCCCGACCGTGGCCCGCGCCCTGGCACGCGGGGTCGACCGTTCGACCCAGGGTCCGTAGGCGCGCTCGACGAGGGCGGAGAACGCCACGGCGTCTGCGGGCGCCGCGGGGCGGATCAGCGGTGAGCGCGCAGCCACGCGAGGGCGTCGTCGGCAGCCCGGTCGGGCGGGAAGACCGGGTAGAGGACGCCATCCACCCGCCCGTCCCGCACGAGCAGGGTCGTGCGGCGAGAGCGTGACCCCGGTGACCACGAACGTGGGCAGCGGCAGCCGCGCCTCCGGGTCGGAGAGCGGGGGATAGGGGAGGTGGAGGCGGGCGGCGGCCTCGCGCTGGTCCTCGGGGGACTGCGTCGAGAGCCCGAGCGTGCGCACTTCGAGCGCGGCGAACTCCACGTGGAGGTCGCGGATGGCGCAGGCCTGCGGCGTGCAGCCGCGGGCGCCCGGGAGCGCATCCCAGGCGGCGTCACCGCCCGGTGAGGCCTGCCCGGGGCGGCCCGTCCGCGGGTGCGCGAAGAGCGCGGTGCGCCCGGACAGCGCGGCGAGATCGACCACGGTCCCGCCCGTCGCGGGCAGGAGGACGTGGGGGAGGGCGAACCCGGCCACGAGGTGGTCCGCCGCGCCGTCGTCCTCGGGCGCGGGGAGATCGGGGGGCAGGGATGCGAGGTCGCGCGACTCCACAGAGCCGGAAGGGTCTCACGCGTGCGGGACGAGCGCGAGGTCGACGAGCGGACCGGGCAGGACACCGGTGGAGCGTTCGAAGCGCTCGAGCTCCCCGGGGCCGAGCCCGGCGAAGCCGCTCAGCACGCGCATGAGGTACGCGCGGTGCACGACGCATCGCCCCTCGGCCACGCCCCGCGCGCGCCGGGCGCGCCCCGCGGGAGAGCCCACGTACGCCCAAGCCGCCCCCGCGCTCGTCTCGACCTCCTCGCGCACGTAGTTGCGCTCGCGCGCGTCGAGCGCCGCCAGGTCCTCGGCCTCGAACATCACCCCGTTGACCCCATCCTCCCCGCCGGGCTCCAGGTCGAGGAACGCGACCATCACGTCCGGCCGGATGATCGTGCCCGGCTCCTCGTAGTGCTTGTAGCCCGGCAGATCGACGGCGTTGTCCATCGCCACGCCCCACGTCCGCCGCCCCCGGACCGACGCCGTCCGCACGGGGAGGGCCGCCACGAGCGAGCCGTAGCCGAACACGGGCGCCACGTCTCCTCAGCGCTCTCCGACCAGCTCGTAGAGCTTCCCGTCCGCCCCGTGGAAGTGGACGTAGCGGTGGCGGTCGTTCTCCGCGGGATCGTCCACCGTCACCCCCGCGCGGCGCAGCTCGGGCGCCGCCACGCCGATATCGGCCACGAGGAAGCCGACCGTGCGCGAGGTACCGCCGCCGTCACGGGGGCCCGCGACCGCGAACCGCGAGCCGTCCGGCAGCGCGAACATGTCGGCGTCCCCGCCGCTCGTGGGGACGGGCGCGAGCCCCAGGACGTCGTGCGCGAAGCGCGCCATGTCCTTCCGGTGGGCGGTCGCGCTGCCGGCGGAGGCGAGGCCGAGGATGTCCACGCCGAAGACCCTGACAGGCTGCGCGGATGCGCGGCGCGAGGCTCGTCCCGGAGGTCCTGCGCGCCGAGCCGCGGTTCCGCCTGCTGTTCGTCAGCCAGGTGCTCTCGATCATCGGCGATCGCGTGATGCTCGTCGCGCTCCCGTTCGCGGTCCTCGAGGCCCGGGGAGGCGTGGGCTCGGTCGGCGGGTGAGCTCGTTCGACTACCTCGCGACCTCCGCGCTCATGCCCCTGGCTTCGCGAGCAGGCCCTGCTCGCTTGAAGCTCCTCTCAGACGAGCACTTCCCGCCCTACTTCGCCAAGGCCCTCCGTGATCGCGGCCACGACGTCATCGCCGTGGTCGAGGATGAGGCACTCTGGTCGACACCGGACGCCGGGTTGCTCGAGCATGCCGTCGAGGAGGAGCGGGCGATGGTCACCGCGGATCTCGGCGACTTCGCGCGTCTGGCCCACGTGTGGGTCGCGCTCGAACGCCCGCAGACGCCGTCTCTTCGCGGCCGCCGCCGTAGGAGGGAACGCTTCCCGGTCGAGGAGAGCTCGAAGAGCCCGGGCAGAGCTGTCCCCGCCCTATGCGAACATGCGTTCGTGTCCTACGTCGAGCTCCACACGCACTCGGCCTTCTCGTTCCTCGACGGCTCCTCCCAGCCGGAGGAGCTCGTGGTCGCGGCGCGGGAGCAAGGGCACATGGCGCTCGCCCTCACCGACCACGACAACGTCTGTGGAGCGATGGAGTTCGCCCAGGCGGCGCGTGGGCTGGGGCTGCGGGCGATCCACGGGGCGGAGGTGTCGCTGGACGACGGTCGGCACGTCACCCTCCTCGTGGAGGACGCGCGCGGGTGGGCGACCCTCTGCCGTCTGCTCACGGGCGCTCACGCGCACACGCGCGAGGGCCGGCCTGGCGCTCCCCTCGGTGACCCGTCGGTGTCGCTTGCCGACGTGGCCGGGCGGGCCGAGGGGCTCGTGTGCCTGAGCGGCTGTGCGCGCCACGGGGTGGACGACGAACCGGGCCTGCGCGCCCTGCGCGACGCCTTCGGCCCCGAGCGCCTGCGCGTCGAGCTCCAGCGCCCCTTCCACGCCGGCGACCGCACGCGCAACCGCGCCCGGGAGGCGATGGCCCGGCGGCTCGGCCTGGCCACGGCGGCCACGGGAAACGTCCACGCCCACTCGCGCGCCCGCGCGCGACTCCAGGACGCGCTCGTGGCGGTCCGCCTCCACACGACCCTCGACGCCTCCGAGCCCGACCGCCGCGGCAACCACGCCCACATCCTCACGACGCCGGCCGCCATGGCCGCGCGCTTCGCCGACCATCCCGAGGCGGTGCGGGAAACGTCGCGGATTGCGGAACGGCTCTCCTTCGATCTCGGTTCGGATCTCGGCTACCGCTACCCGGGCGCGGAGGACGCCGGCGCGCCGCGGGAGCTCGCCCGCACCTGCCGCCACATCTTCGAGGAGCGCTATCCGCCGGGCCACGCGCACCGCGCGGAGGCGGCCGCGCGCCTGGAGGAGGAGCTCACGCTCATCGAGCACCTCCACCTCTCGGGCTTCTTCCTGCTTCACCGCGACCTGCTCGAGCTCGCCCGCGAGGTGGCCGTCGAGGTCCGCGGGCCGAGCTCCGCCCGGGCGCTGCTGCCGCCCGGCCGCGGTCGCGGCTCGTCTTGTAGCTCTTTAGTCTGTTATCTGGTCGGGCTCTCGCACGTCGATCCCATCGCCAACAAGCTCCTGCTCGGGCGGTTCTTGAACGAGGACATCTCGTCCCTGCCGGACATCGACCTGGACTTTCCCCGCGACATCCGCGAGGTCCTCCTGCCGCGGGTGCACGAGCGCTACGGGCACGACCGCTCCGCGCTCGTCGCCGCCTTCCCGACCTACCGGGCGCGGGGGGCGATCCGGGAGATCGGCAAGGCGCTCGGGCTGCCGCCGGGGGAGATCGAGCGGGTGGCGCGGGCGTCGCAGGGCTACGGCGCGGGGCTGGTGGAGGAGGACATCGCGCTCGCGCTCGGCGGAATCGGCTCCCACCCACCCCGCTCGGGACGCTGGCGGTGGCTCGCCGCGCTCGCGCACGAGGCCTACGGCCTGCCCCGCCATCTCTCCCAGCACTCGGGCGGGATGATCGTCGCCACCCGGCCGCTGATCGACTGCGTTCCCGTGGTGCCCGCCGCGATGGAGGGCCGGCAGATCTGCCAGTGGGACAAGGACTCGTGCGCCGATGCTGGCTTTCTGAAGATCGACCACCTCGGGCTGGGGATGCTCTCGGCGGTCGAGCGGGCGGTCGACCTGATCGCCCGGACGCGGGGTGAGGTCATCGATGTCTCGAGAATCCCCTACGACGACCCCGAGGTGTACTCAGCGATCCAGGAGGCCGACACGATGGGGGTCTTCCAGATCGAGTCGCGCGCGCAGATGCAGTCCCTGCGGCGCACGCGGCCCGAGACGCTCGACGACATCACGGTCCAGGTGGCGATCGTGCGGCCCGGGCCGATCCAGGGCGGCGCGGTCAACCCGTACATCGAACGCCGCCAGCGGCTCCGGGAGGACCCGGGCTGGGAGGTTCCCTACGACCATCCGTCCCTCGAGCCCGTCCTGCGCGACACGCTCGGGACCATCATCTTCCAGGACCAGGTCATCGAGGTGGCGATGGCCTTCTCCGGCTTCACGCCCGGCCAGGCCGAGGCGCTGCGCCGCGCGATGAGCCGCAAGCGCTCCTCGACGGCGATCGAGGCGCTGCACCGGGGCTTCGTGGAGGGGGCGATGGAGCGACACGGGGTGACCGAGGCGCTCGCCGAGCGGGTCTTCGGCATGGTCCAGGGGTTCTCGGGGTTCGGGTTCCCCAAGGCCCACGGCGCGGCGTTCGGGCTGCTCGCCTACCAGTCGACCTGGCTGCGCGTCCACTACTTCCGCGAGTTCCTCTGCGCGCTGCTCAACGAGCAGCCCATGGGCTTCTATCCACCCGACGCGCTCGTCCACGAGGCCCAGCGCCGCGGGGTCGCGGTACTGCCGCCGGACGTGAACGCGAGCGAGGTGGGGTGCACGGTGGAGGAGGTCTCGGCCGCCGGCGAGGACCCACCGACGCCCGCCGTGCGCGTGGGCCTCGCCTACGTCCTCGGGGTGCGACGCGACGACGTCGCCGCGCTCGTGGCCGTGCGCGGGGCGGGCGGACCTTTCCGCGGGCTCGGCGACCTCGCCTCGCGGGCGGGGGCGGGGCGGCCGGCGCTCGAGCTCCTGGCGTGGTCGGGGGCGTGCGACGCCCTGGCCGGCGGCGACCGTCGCGTGGCGTTATGGCGATTGGGGGTCGCGACGCCGGGGCGCAAGGTGAACGGGGGCACGCAGCTCGCGCTGCCGCTCGAGCTCCCCGCCGCGCCCGGGCTCGCGCCCGTCGGCGCGTGGGACGAGGTCATCGCCGACTACGCCACGACCGGGGTCTCGGTCCGGGAGCACCCCCTCGCGCTCCTGCGCCCCGAGCTGCCGGAGGACTGCGTCACGTCGCGCGATCTCGACACCCTGCCCCACGGCGCCCCGGTGCGGACCGCGGGCTTCGTGGTCGCGCGCCAGAAGCCGGGAACCGCGAAGGGGGTGGTGTTCCTGCTCCTCGAGGACGAGGTGGGGACGATCAACCTCGTGGTGCCACCGCCGGTGGCCGAACGCTTCCGGCTGATCGTCCGCGCCGAGCCGCTCGTGCTCGTGACGGGGACGCTGGAGAAGCACCCTGCGGCAGCGGGGAACATCAACGTGCTGGTCTCGGGACTGGCGTCGCTGGGCACGCCGCGGGACCGGCAGGCGCCGGTGGCGGACCTCGAGGAGCGCCGGCGGGCGGAGGAGGAGCGAACGGCCAGGGCGGTGGACTTCCGGGCGGTGGCGCCGCCGGTGCAGTCGTTCGCGCGGGGCCGGAGCCGGTGACCTGGTGTCGAGGGTCCGGCGGAGGCGTCGGGTCCGACCCGCCTACCTCCACTTCCCGCGCTAGTGACGCCGGACCGGAGCAGTCGGGCCACGGCGCTGGGGCTTCCCCGCAAACACGGCGCAGGACCAGCTTGGCGTCCCCCCGAACGAACAGCTACCTTCCCGCCCGCACATGGCCGTCCTGCTCTTCGCCGCCTTCTGGGCCCTCCTCGGGGTCGCCATCGTCTTCATCGCGATCAACGGCGGCGCGCGGGGGGCGCGGGATCGGCTCCAGTCCCAGTCGCGCGGGGGGCGTCGGGGCGCCGCGTGGGGCATCGCGGTGATCATCGTCGGCTTCGGGGTCGTGATCCCCCTCGCGCTGCTCACCGGCAACGACGCCAACGCCTCCAAGCAGGTCGCCGGGGTCCAGCTCGTCTCCGCCGACCGCCAGGGGAGGGAGATCTTCCGCCTGCGCTGCGGCACCTGTCACACCCTTCAGGCCGCCCGTACGACGGGTCCCGTCGGACCGAATCTCGACCAGCTCCTCGGCTCGAACCTCGACCAAGTCCCCAAGCGCGAGGCCTTCGTGCTCGACGCCGTGAACCACGGCCGCCAGCGGGGCAACGGGACCATGCCTGCCCGCATCGTGACGGGATCCGACGCGAGCGCCGTCGCGAGCTTCGTCGCCAAGGTCGCCGGGCACTGACCCGCGCGCGCTAGCCTCTCCGGCGTCGTACACCGCTGAGTCCCGCAAAGTGCGGGAGCGGGGGACCCAACCCGGTTGGGGCGAATGGCGTCCGCGCCTAGTGTCACTCTTCGACGCGAGCCCGTCAGCTAACCCCGTAAGCCGAGTTTGAAGAGGATCGACACCATGGCCACGTCCCGTGCCTACCGCCTCCCCGAGGCGGACGAGCCGCTCTCCCACCCGTCCCGTCCCACCGCCGCGCGCCGCACCGTCACCATCCGCGGACAGGTCCCTCCGCCGCCGGTGGCCGCAGGTCAGATCGCGCCGGTGAGCGAGGGGGTGCACGAGGGTCGCCGCCCGCTCCCCGTCCTCGTGCCCGCCGGCGAGTCGTCCCGCGATCACCGGCCGCACGTGGACGCCGCCCTCGCCCGGCTCGCGCAGCCCCGCCGGGGCGCCACCCGCGTCCCCGCCCGCCGCGCGGCCTCCGCCCCCGCCCCCGGCGGCGCCACCGTTGCCCCGGGCCGGTCGGTCACCCTCGCCTACCAGCGCCGCCCTCCGCGGCCGCTCGCCCGGCGCTTGGCCGCGAGCCCCGACCGTCTTGCGATGTGGGCCGTCGTCATGGGGGTCTGCCTCGTGCTCGCGGCTGCTCTCAGCGCCCACGGCTAGCAGGACCCACCACTGCCGCCCGACGGGTGGCGAGATGGCGCTCCGGCGGTGGCCGGCTCGCCACCATGGGCTGGCGCACGCACGCTACGCTTACCTCCAGTAAGCGATGGGCGACTGCTTCTCCACCCACCGAGCCTGCTGCCCGCGCTATCACGCGGCCATCGAGCTCATCGGTCGCCGCTGGAGCGGCGCGATCCTCCGGGTCCTCGCCGACGGGCCACTGCGCTTCTCGGAGATCGGCCACGCCGTCCCCGAGCTCTCCGACCGCTTGCTCTCCGAGCGGATGAAGGAGCTCGAGGCCCGCGGCCTGCTCGCGCGCCGCTGCTCGGAGCGGACGGGGACGGAATCGCGCCGCGTCGTCTCCTACGAGCTCACCGACGCCGGCCGCGCGCTGCAGCCCGCGCTCGACGCGGTGCAGCACTGGGCGCGGCGCTGGCTGCCCGACCACGCGGCCGGGTAGGCTGCGGCGCCCATGGCGCCCGAGCCCCCCCAGAACGCCCAGGAGGTCCGCGCCGCCGTCGAGGAGCACGGCGTCCGCTTCATCCGCCTCTGGTTCACCGACATCCTCGGCCAGCTCAAGTCCTTCTCCATCCACGCGGAGGAGCTCGTCGACGCGTTCGAGGGTGGGATGGGCTTCGACGGCTCCTCCATCACCGGCTTCAACGCCATCGAGGAGTCGGACATGATCGCCATGCCCGATCCGACGACGTTCGCCGTGCTGCCCTGGCGACCGCACGAGGCGGGCGTCGCGCGGATCTTCTGCGACATCCTCACCCCCGAGCGGACCCCGTACGAGGGCGATCCGCGCCACGTGCTCCGGCGCGCCGTCGAGCGTGCCGCGGGCATGGGCTTCTCGCACTACAACGTCGGGCCGGAGCTCGAGTTCTTCCTGTTCAAGGACTCCAAGGGCACCGAGGTCCTCGACGAGGGCGGCTACTTCGACCTCACCACGCTCGACGCCGGCTCAGACTTCCGGCGCGACACCGTCCTCGCGCTCGAGCAGCTCGGGATCCACACCGAGTACTCCCACCACGAGGTCGGGCCCAGCCAGCACGAGATCGACATGCGCTACGCCGACGCCCTGAAGATGGCGGACGACTGCATGACCTACCGCATCACGGTCAAGGAGTACGCGCTGAAGTACGGCTTCCACGCGACGTTCATGCCCAAGCCCCTGTTCGGCAAGAACGGCTCGGGGATGCACACCCACCAGTCGCTGTTCGCCGAGGGCGCCAACGCCTTCTACGACCCCGACGACCAGTACTTCCTCTCCGATGTCGGCAAGGCGTTCATCGCCGGCCAGCTCCGCCACGCGCGCGAGATCTGCTCGATCTTCGCCCAGTGGGTGAACTCCTACAAGCGCCTCGTCCCCGGCTACGAGGCCCCGGTCTACGTGGCCTGGAGCCGCCGCAATCGCTCCGCGCTCGTGCGCGTGCCGCTCTACCACCCCGGCAAGGAGCGCACCACGCGGATGGAGCTCCGCTGCCCGGACCCGGCGTGCAACCCCTACCTGACCTTCGCCGCGCTGCTCCAGGCCGGCCTGGAGGGGATCGAGAAGGGCTACGAGCTGCCCGAGCCGATGGACAAGAACCTTTACCACCTGTCGCCCGACGAGCGCCGGCGCCTGGGCATCGAGCAGCTCCCCGAGACCCTCGGCGAGGCCATCGAGATCACCGCGGAGTCCGAGCTGGTCCTGCGCACGCTCGGCGAGCACACGTTCAACCGCTACGTGGAGATCAAGCGCCAGGAGTGGGACGACTACCGCGTCCAGGTCACTCGCTGGGAGCTCGACCGCTACCTGCCGATCCTCTAGCGCGGCTGAGGCCTACTCCTTGGGCTTCGTGCCCTGCTCGGTGCACCTTGCGGCCCGAGCGGCGGCCTTCTCCTTCGCGCTCGGGGTGTACTTCAGGTCCTTCTCGTCGTAGCGGTAGTGCTTGCGGCGGCGCAGGAAGTCCGAGGGGTAGAGGCTCGGGCACAGCCGCGCGAGCTTCGCGTCCGGCAGGTCGGCGTGGTCGGAGATGAACTTGACGGTGGACCTCGCCTGGGGGGGCGGAGTGCCCCCGCAGCCGCCGGCCGCCGCCGCCAGCGCGATCAGGAGGGGGACGAGGGCGCGGCGCACGAGGACAGGCGAGGCTAGCGGTCCCCGCCCGCCCGCAGGCCGGCCAGGACGACGGCGAGGTAACGCTCCCAGTCCTGGCCCGAGCGGGCGACCGCGCCGAGGCCGCAGAACAGCCCGAAGAGATCCTCGCCGCGCAGGTCGTCGCGCACGACGCCCGCCTCCTGGCCACGGCGCACGAGCTCCATCACGGGTGGGGTCAGCCGGTCGCGGTGCAGGCACATCGCCGGGTCGTCGCCGAGGGCGGCGCTCACCGCGTCGGCCCAGCCCCGGTTCTCCGCCTGTCCGGCGCCCGCGTTGCGGAACACCCGCTCGAGCCCGGCCCAGGGGTCGGGATCGGGGATGCACTCCTCCTCGATGAACGCCTTGACCTCCTCGACCTTGTGCTCGAGGACGGCCCGCGCGAGCGCCTCCTTGTCGGGGAAGTGGCGGTAGAGCGTCCCGACCCCGAGCCCCGCCCGCCGGGCGACCTCCTCGGCGTGGGCCTCGGTCCCCCGCTCGGCGAAGACCTCGCGGGCGGCGGCGAGGATGCATGCGCGGTTGCGCACCGCGTCGGCGCGGAGCGGCCGGGGGCAGTCCGGCGTGGAGGGGGGCGGGAGAGGATCTGGCGCGGTGGCGGGACTTGACAAACGGAATCGACCTTCCGTATGCTGAATCGGAATCTTGCTTCACATTCTAGACACGAACGGAGAGGAGCGCCACATGGACACCACCCCCGACCCCCGCCGCTGGCGCGCGCTCGTAGTACTGGCCGTGGCGCAGTTCATGGTCGTACTCGACGCGTCGATCGTGAACGTCGCACTGCCGTCGATCCAGGACTCGCTGCACTTCTCCCCGGCCAACCTGCAATGGATCGTGAACGCCTACACGCTCGCCTTCGGGGGCTTCCTGCTCCTCGGGGGTCGCTTCGCCGACCTCCTGGGACGCCGCCGGGTGTTCATGACCGGCCTCGGCATCTTCTCCCTCGCCTCGCTCGTGGGCGGCTTCGCGCAGTCGGAGGGGATGCTCATCGCCGCGCGCGGAGTGCAGGGACTCGGCGCGGCGATCGTCTCGCCCGCCGCGCTCTCCATCGTCACCACCACCTTCACCGAGGGCGCCGAGCGCAACAAGGCGCTCGGGATCTGGGGCGCGCTGGCCGGCGCCGGCGGTGCGGTCGGCGTGCTGCTCGGCGGGGTCCTCACCCAGAGCCTGGGCTGGGAGTGGGTGCTGTTCGTCAACGTCCCCATCGGGATCACCGCCGCCCTGCTGGCGCCCCGTTTCGTGCGCGAGAGCCGATCCCGGGAGCGCACGTCCTTCGACGTCGGCGGCGCCGTGCTCATCACGGGGGGGCTCGTCGCCCTCGTCTACGCCCTCGTCGACGCGCGCGGCGCGGGCTGGGGCTCGGTCCAGACCGTCGGCCTGCTCGCGCTGAGCCTCGTGCTCGTCCTCGGCTTCGTCGCGCTGGAGTCCCGCACGGCGCATCCGCTCATGCCGCTGCGGATCTTCCGCAACCGTTCCGTGGCGAGCGCGAACGCCGTCGCGCTGCTCGTCGGCGCGTCGCTCTTCTCCATGTTCTTCTTCATCTCGCTCTACCTCCAGCGGGTGCTGCACTACTCCGCGCTGGAGGCGGGGCTCTCCTACCTCCCCCTGGCCTTCTCGATCATCATCTCCGCGGGGGTCGCGTCGCAGCTCGTCACGCGCGTGGGGCCCAAGCCGATCATGGCCATCGGGCTGGCGCTCGTCTCGGCCGGCCTGCTCCTGTTCTCGGGGGTCACGGCGGACGGCACGTTCGCGGGCAACGTCCTGCTGCCGTCGATCATCGCGGCGGTCGGGCTCGGCTTCTCCTTCGTCCCGCTGACCATCACCGCGGTCGCGGGGGTCACCGAGCGCGAGGCGGGCCTGGCCTCCGGACTCATCAACACCGCCCAGCAGGTGGGCGGCGCGCTCGGGCTGGCCATCCTCTCGACCATCGCGTTCTCGAAGACCGCCGATGTGCTCTCCGGCGTGCGGGCCAAGCCCTCCCCGGCGCAGATGGCGGACGGGCTCACCCAGGGCTTCGCCTCCGCCTTCACGACCGGGGCGGGGTTCGCGCTGGCCGGGGTGGTGCTCGCGATCCTCGTCGTGCCGCGGGTCCGCCGCGACGCGCTGCCGCAGGAGGCG
>JAABUL010000142.1_pt1 | contig 104545 bp, 110 predicted proteins | sample 5559151 | NCBI WGS metagenome assembly JAABUL01 (sample SAMN10711876, study PRJNA513368) | rock metagenome | isolation source: Antarctica rocks | place: Antarctica: Victoria Land, Pudding Butte sud | reverse complement strand
AGCTGTGCCTTGTAGAGCCCGCGCAGCTGCTGCTTGTCGTAGGCCTGGACGGTGGTGGTGGTGGCTTTGGGCTCTTCGGTGCTGCCCATGGGCGCTGGCTCGACGTATTTGAGAACGGTGCGATCTGTGGATAGGACAATTAGCTCGTGCGCGTGCCCTTCACATGCAATGTTTGTTTACCCTTCTTGCTATCGATCTTCATGCCCACATAGACGTAGATGCCCACAATGATCAGGTTACTGAGGATGTAGAGCCCACGAATGCCGTTGAGTACGTTTGGGTCGTCGAAAGGCACCTTCTTGCTAACCTGCATCATCACCAGGATGATGACCAGGTTGGTGATTTGCGGATTCATGGTGAAGGTCTCTTGGGGAGTATTGGGAAGGGTGCCAGTACAGTCGTTGACGTAGGCAGATGCTCCTGAAGTCGGGGAGGAGACAATCGCGTTTGGTGTGAGGACAGATCTCTTTCTCGAAAGGCGGCGAAATTGATGCTTCCCACCCCCGAGCCTCCGACTAGTTTGTCTGAGCTGTCTCACGGTCCTGATTCGGACTAGATCGCAAGGTCTGATCTGTGAGATGGAGGTATACAGCAACATCCGAGGATTCAGCTTGTCAATATTGCTTTGCTTCAACTTCATCACCATATGACCCGCTTCACGATACATGACTCTCGGCTGACTGCTAGCACAATGCTGTCCGGGCAACTGAGCGTATTGGACACGCGCACCGGCGAATTGTTTGTCATACGTCTAATGACTGCCCTCAATGTGTCGAATATGAGGCATGCAGCAAACTGCGTGCGATGGGTTGATATAGTCGCCTCCCAGATCGCACAGAAACCTAGCTCAACATATCCTCATCCTGCACTGACTTGTCCACAACAATCTAGCATCAACACTTCCAACCCTTGATCCATTGACAGACCATCATCCATTGCCTGAGCATGCCGTCGATCGAAGACATGCTGCGTGGTGATGACGGAGCTTTCCACTGCCCAATGGAAGATTGCCTGGAAAAAACCTGGCAGACTTACAACGAGATCACCACACATATCACGTTGGACCACGTGTCGGGTTTCGGGAGAAACAGAATCGATTGTCCGGACGAAGAATGTCCAAACATGGGCAGTCAAGGCTTGAGCGGCATAGTGAATTTCATAGATCATTTGCAGCGGAAGCACCGATTCTTGGGAAATGCCAAGTGGAACATCTTATACCAGGGAGATCAGAATGGGCGCCAGCTGGCATGCAGGACGTGCAGCCGTACCTTCTACGAACGGGACGAGATTCGAGCCCATTATGCTGTAGACCACATTGTCCACTCCAAAAGGATATGCAGTCATCCGGACTGTGACAAACAAGAACTCAGGCTTGAATCGAATGCTGCACTGGTGCAGCATGTCGCGCAAAAGCACAGCAGGACGTGCTCTCACAACAATTGCGGCAAATACTTCACGACAGAGTACGACTACAGGAACCACATTTTGTTTGACCATCGTGGTGAATATCCATGAAGCTAGAAGTATTGGTAAGTGGCAGCGCAAGTCCTGTCCACTCTATCCTCATATGTACTAACAGTGACGAGGCACACCTTGAGAGCGAATTCACCTTGCGGCATGATATGCCATTTCCATCTCCCGAACCGGGCGGAAAAGTCCAAGATTTTGGCATGTCTGCAGGCCCAGGTGGGGACACCATGATAGCGCCGCCGACCGCGATCAGGCATCACCAGCACGGAAAAGCTCAACTCTCACGAGCCTTATGAGTGTACCCTCCACAGCCAAATCACCAAAGCGCGGTACAGGAGCTCGTCGCTGTGTAGAAGGCCAGATATCAGGACGTTGTGTCTTTTCGACTAGGTAGGTCAGCACGGGAATTTCTCAGCGAGTCGTTGGGGCGGGCTGTGTGGTTGAGTTAGTGACTCAGACACACGATTGGACAAAGCCCCTTGTTTTGCAGCGAGTATATAGCATAGTATGTAGCAATGACACTCCTCTCTTGTAACCCAAAGAACTCGATACCAAACTTCCTTTAAGGAGCAAGTCAGAAATCCGATGGCGAGCGAAGGCGCTCGGACCATTTTCGAGTCGTCTCAAGTCTTTTCTCGAAAGCAAATACGACGCAACAAACATCGCATGTCGCCGGATTCGACAGAGCCAAGCGACCATGATGAAGCAAAAGTACAGATAACTCCAGTCGCCGTACTATCAAGATCACCATCTCCGGCACCTATGCCAGCGGTACGCGCTCTTCCGCTCCTGATATGCAGCATCGGGAACCCAGGTAGTGCATACGCGAACACCCTTCACAGCGCCGGACATACTGCACTCAATCGCCTAGCCGCGCATCTACAAGCTCCGACATTCCAGAAAGACCGCAGTCTGGGCAATGGACTGGTTAGCAGACCTTCCACGACGGATGGCGCAGGAGACTGGACGCTCTGGCAGAGTACCGCCTACATGAACGACTCTGGTAAGGGCGTGCGCACAGCGTGGACGAACTGGTCGCGCACTCTTCCAAATGGCGAGGGTAGGCTAATCGTGATCTACGATGAGCTGGAGAAAGCGCTCGGGAGTGTCACGGTGCGGACGAAGCAGGGCGCGAGTGCGAAGGGACATAATGGACTGAAGAGCATCATGGCTGTGATTGTAAACACGCCTTTCGTGAGGATAGGGGTTGGGATTGGGCGGCCAGAGAGTCGGCAGAGCGATGATGTGGCGAGGTATGTGCTTGGGAAGATGACGGCCGTGGAGAAGGCGAAAATTGAAGGGGCTGTTGAGGAGGTGGTTGGAAAGCTTCAGGAGCTGCAGAAGGGGTGAGAGTCTCTCTCAAACGAGTAGGTCATACTGTCTGCTCAGAAGAAAGAATACCGATCGAAATGATCAGAGAGGATGCTCGTTCCGTGAGACTTGAAGAGAACTGGGCGGAGAGTTACCTGGGAGCCACATGCAAGAAATTATCACTGAGCGGGCTGCTCAATGCAGAGAACCGAGTGAATATGCAGACGCCTCACCACCGAGATGTCGAGCATGCCGCACGGAAGCAAGCGGACCGCGACAGCAGAGACGGCAACCCGGAGGTATTCCAGCGTCATACACTTTTTCTGGACCGAAGACATTTCGTGTTTGGAGGAACGGACCTAGAGGCCAGTCTGCTGTCCGCCTCTCACCATCGCACCCATATTGCTTACGCAGAAAACGGAACCGGTAGAGCCACGCCAAGATTATTCAAACTTTAGTCGACTTCACCTTCCCCTCAGGAGAACAATGGCTCTCGGCGGAAGTGGCATCACTTGGATGTCTTTCCCCCCCACAGCAGTCTCAAATGCTATCCGACACGCTCCATGTATCATCCGACGAGGATGAGACGTCCAATCAACCCGCTATTGGTCTGATCCACCACCTACGACCTGAGCTCGACTTGCAACCAATACCTTTTCTTAGCGCGAACGTCCTCTTCCGTACTGTCCCTTCGATGCGCCGTGTTCTCTGATCGAAAGATTGACCAATGCTGGCATAACCATGGTAGATGAGCCGTCTCTTGTTTCCTCAAGTCGCATCGAGGTCTATCCTCCCATAAGTACAAGTAACCTCATTTATCGCGCCTTCTTCCTCCTACGACTATTCAACCTCTCATCACAGACGCAAAAAATGGTTCGTCTTACCACATCAGGCCTCACCGGCCTCCTCGCGCTTGCGACGGTCGCGAACGCCTTCCCCGGCGCCAGTCTTTTCCAGGTCAGTCACTGCTACGTCTAATCGTCGTGGCGCGCATGCTCATATGACACAGCGCGGCTCGCTCGAAGCCAACCACAACGGAGACGGCAAGGGCAAGCACCACAAGGGCGACGGCCACAAACACAAGGTCGCCAAGAACGAGAAGCTCGGAATCGGATTTGGGCTCCCTCTTCCCATCCCAACCCCCATTCCAGCTCCGGCTCCTGTTCCCGGTCCCAAGCCGCCGGCGGTTCCTGCATGGACAGCTCCGAACCTACCCAACCTTCCCAACCTACCCAACCTTCCCAACCTACCCAACCTTCCCAACCTACCACAGCCGGTGATACCCAATCCAATTCCATTTCCTCCAATCCCTACACTCAATCCACCAAAGCCAGTCACTCCAGCTCCTGCTCCACCGGCGTCTCCCCCAGCGAACCCCCCGGCTGGAAATCCACCCGCCTCACCTCCTGCGTCGCCCCCCGCTGGAAACCCTCCTGCTCCACCGGCATCTCCCCCAGCGAACTCCCCGGCTGGAAATCCACCCGCCTCACCTCCTGCGTCGCCCCCAGCTGGAAATCCTCCCGCCTCACCTCCCGCCTCACCTCCCGCCTCACCACCCGCATCGCCACCATCTTCCGGCTCATCTGGCTCATGCAGCTCTCTCGGAAGCAAATACACCGATGACGCTGGCGTAGCTTACACCGTGGAGTGCGCGACCGACCGTGACGGCGGAAACCTCGGCAACCAGGCCTCCCAATCCTTCAAAGGTTGCTTCGCAATCTGCGACGCGACCAATGGCTGCGTCGGCTTCGCGTACGTTGGCGGCAGCGGCGCAGGCACCTGCTATCTGAAGAGCAGCCTCGTGGGCCCGACCTCCAACAGCAATGTCGATGTCGCGTACAACAGCAAGCCGACTTCCGGTCAGACAACTACTGGCCAGACGACCACCACTCCAACAACAACTGCCCAAACGACAACTACCCAGCCGACCACCACCCAGCAGCCAACCACAACCCAACAAGGCCAGACGCCATCACCCGCACAGTCCGGATCCTGCGCAGCGATCGGCAGCAAGGAGTACCTGTCCAACAAAAGCAACTCCTACACCGTTTCATGCCAAATGGACATCACCGGCGCGGACTTGAAGAGCGCGGGCTCCGACACCTTCCAGGGTTGCTTCGACATCTGCGACGCCACCGCTGGGTGCCAGGGCTTTTCGTACCTGCCAGGGACGTGCTACCTGAAGAGCAGCTTCTCTCAGACGACCTCGAACCAGAACGTCAATTCTGCGTTTATGGCGCAGCCGGTAAGCCCTGGATCCGGCTCTGGAAGTGGGTCTGGCTCTGGCTCTGGGAGCGGGTCCGGGAATGGGTCTGGATGTACGTGCTCGACTACGGTCACGGTTACGCAGACTGCTCAGGCTACGCCACACTAGTGGTATCGTGGATGTGAAAAGATGAATCGATCGAGTGGACTGTCGATCTGCAGTATATAGATGATAGGTAGCTTAGCTTAATGAACAGCAGTCCAGAAGCTCGACGATGACACGTTCAGTCGAAAGTCGTCACCTCCCAGTAACGTTCCTCGCTGTCGTGGAGAAGCCAGCAGCTTGGATTCTTGGTTGGACATCTGGGGCTCTATGTCAGGCTGGTAGGCATCCATGTCTAGGCAATTAGCTTACCCTTGTGCCAATTCCCTCGAAATCCGTGCTCCTTCAGCCAGCAGAGGGTGACCGACAGACCATGATAGCCTAGTCCCTGAACAGTCTGCAGAGAATCAGCACCGTCTAAAGTCTGCCGAGCTTTCGTGATCCTCACGAGCCAATTTGATCATCCAGTTGCTATACCGCGCCCTGGCCTCATGCATATTCGGCATAAGCAACCCGCAAATGACTAGTCAGGACAGAGAGCTCATGATTCTACTCGAAATCATTGAGAATCAAGTCAAAGTCATTGTAACCAGCAAGGTCCGGAAGTGTGGCCTGGCTATGCTTGTCGCCGGCGACATGTCCGCTGTTTCCCCCTTTCGTCCCGTCAGACTCGCCGTCTCCTGAAACCGAATCTGATCCCTCCTCCATCTCTGCATCGTATTCCGCTTGTTTGAAGTACTGACCACCCTTCCACCATAATGACGCCCCTTCCCCCCACTGGCCATGCGATTGACGAATGAAACGTTCCACGATCGCGCTCTCGTTCGCAAAGTCAATGTCATTGGGCACAGTGTCCGTAGGACGAGAGTTCATTGTCCTATTGCCGTAGATGCCATCGCTCCGCAGCATGAAGGGTGGCTCCAGCAAAGTGATATTCTTGACCAATTTACATGACTTGTTGGCAAGTTTGACTTCGGCTCCGTGGATCTCGGAGTAGATCTCGCCCTTCGCGCCCCAGTAGACTTCCCAGTGTTTCGTGCGCTCCCATCGAGGGTCGCGCATGGCTTCTTGTTCGTCCAGGTAGCGCTTGAGGAAGTATCGAAGGCCTGGTGTGTATATGTTCTCGTTCGACTCTTGAGACCGCAAATCAAGCAGAGTCTTGGCGCCACGTCTGATTTCATATGGAATGTCGTTGGTGGTAGTTTTATTGGTCGCCTTCTTTGTCTGCAGCGACTCAGGTCGTTCCTCGGAAAGGGTGGTGGTCAGGGATGTAGTGCTGTTTCCTGCGACAGAAGTAGTCCGAGAGGGTTCCATCGTTGTCATGTCTTCTCCTGCGACAGAGGCAGGATGAAAGGGCTCTATTTTCGAAGAGCCCGAGAACCCTTGTCGTTGTAGATGGAAAAGATGGGAGCAAGAGTGAGAGGAAGAGTCGTTACTCATACCAGGTGAGTAGGCAGGTAGGGGGTACGCACCTTCCCTATGTCACTTGCACGCACTCTTTTGTGCGCGTTGCTTGTCAAGATCAAGTGAAATCATGCTCAAGTCGCAACGTGAAGGGAAGCCTATAGAGTGAAGGCGAAGTGAGTGTCAAGGAGGGCGAGACTCACGTAACCCAGGTCTCGACTCTGATAGCACATTGATCACTTCCATTGTGGGGCCTCATGCTAGACATGTTGCTTTGAATACATATGTTCAGCCATAGCCTCGTCGGGCTAGCATTTATTATACTGATGCTTGTTGGCGGGCACCTACCATCATCCGGTTGCACCACCGCGTGTCTGTGGTGGAGGGCGGGTCCCAGGCTAGATGAGGCCAGATGATCCCGACCCTGGACTTGGAAGTGAGGTTGGAATCTCGTCGTCCATGGCGCCAGGACTGCTGCTCCACTCACGAAGGAGCAAAAGGTTTGGCTCTGGGCATATGAGCGGAGCGTTCACCGGTGCCACCCATGAGAGCGTCGCTGGAGAAAGCGCTGAAGTCGCCTGATTGCGGCGACATACACGATTGCTGCATCAACGTAGCAACTTCCGTAGCAGCCTAGATTCAATAGCCGCATTATCGACTCCATGAGAGCTTCTGCAGCAGAGATATCGGAGCTCTCTAGGTCCGGATGCAGAGCTGCAGGTGGACTTTTGCCACTACCGCACGACAAAGTTCACTATATTTGGGGTAGATGGCGCAAGTAGCGCATCATGCTTCTCGTGGGAGTCGTGGCTCCGTTCGAAGGACTCTGCTCGTGTCGCTCGTACCCTGCAATCAAAGGTGTTTCTGGCCGTGAGATGGGTGTTGTCGGTTCTCGGTTGCGGATGGGTAGATCGTAATCTTCAGTTCCTGGTTGTGCGCGAGAATTGGCTGCACAGTCGGCTCCAATGCCTGCCGGCGATTCGACCTGAAACACGGATTGAAGATGTCGTTGATTGGCCAAAGCGCCCGGTGACGAAGGTTTGGAGGAGCTCTGAGAGGACGTTGGAACTCTAACAAAAAGTTACATGTGCTTCCGGCACCTGGTACTCTTGTATTCATCTACACCTCTCATACGAGAAGTCGTTCGATTGCGTTGACGGTGCTGGCGCCGGCGTACTACGCATTGTCTTCTCATGCCTTATCCGGTCTTCTTATAGCCCTTTCATTGGGTCATATCACCTCTCGGCCAGGCCAACTCCCGTATAGCGGATGTCTTAAGATCCGCCCAATTTCGACTTCACGCGCGCGTGTGTTGGTTGATCGAACGATTCGAGATGTCGAGGAGCAGCAATGACTCCTCGTGGGGAAGGCGGAGGTCTCTCTTCGTTCTTCCCACGCTTGCCTCCTTCAATGATGACGGCTCTGCGAAACAACCAAAAACACTGAAGAAGACCCCACATCGACGAGCCCCGAGTTTGTTCACAGACGTGAACCATCCGGATATCGCACGTGATACGAGTGACGAGCTGCGGTCAGCTCCCGCGATATCGGATTCACCACGGTTCCGACGACCTTCATTGCACCTTCGCGGAAGTGTCAAGCGTGCGCCTGGCGCATCTTCCGGCCAACTGAGAGCATCAAACGTACGAACCAGCACCGAGGATACCTCGGACATGAAGTTCGGCGAGCCACTATCTGCCACGCCTTCGAGCGCGACTTCCTACGGCGAGTGGGGCATGGATGGACTCTCTCCAGCACGGAATGTGCTGTTGCATGGAGATGTTCAGACCAGTGGAGGAGTGTTCAGAAAGAAGAAGGAGTATCTGGTCTTGACGGAGACACATATCATACGGTTCAAGTCGCAGTCCAAGGCGGCAGATGCCTTCACCACTGTGCCACACCCAGGCAGACCGCAAGGACCCAGGCATACTCCGATGCCATCTTCTGGATCTTTGAGTGATATGCGGGCTGAGTCCGAATCTTCGGGAGACAAGGATGGCCGGATTGCTCTGCGGCAGGTGGTGGCCGTTTATCAAGTGGACGATGGCAAGCCGTACTTCGCACTGGACGTCTGCTACTTGGATGAAGAGTCTGCCCAGTCATCTGCCTTGACGATGCAATTCAACGGCGCGGAAGAACGAGATATGTGGGTCAGGCATATCAGGTCTGCTGGCAATACCGCTCGATTGCGACAGCCTGCACCAACGTCATCCTTCAACGTGGAGCATGCAGCACGTATCATCGAACGCGACCACGACTACGATCCGGCCAACTGCTCTATCTACAAGATCGTCCAACGCCAGCCTGTGAAGTCCAGTCGCTCATCCACCGATGATATGACGAAACTTGGATCTGCTGGATCGATTGTGTGCTTTCTTGTGATTGGCGTGCACAAGGTGCATATTGTGCAGCTCGTTAAACCGGCAGCCCGCAGTGGCAGTCCATCACTTGCGCCTATAAGCTCCCAGGCTTCCTTCGGCATACTCAACTTGTCTTCGGTGAGGGTGAATGAAGTGGATGACGGCTTCGAGCTCAGCTTCCGGCAACCTCTCCAGCCAGCCAAACGACTCATCTTAGCTTCGTTGGCATCTCATGAGATCGCTGCCAGATTGCATTACGTGGAGAACTTCCTTCGACCAGAGTACGGCCATCGTATCGTCAAATTTATAATGCCGCCGGAAGTGGAAAATCTGCTCGCACCTCCAGTGTCAGCGGTCGATGAAGAACACAGCTGTCTCGACCGGACATTATCCGCCTACTGTATCGCTTATGGCCTCAGCCCGTCGAATATCCGGTATACCATCAACTACGATTGTGAAGATGCACCACGATTCGAACTTCTACCGCCAGCCGACACGAGGAGACCAGAATATAGGGCCTACGCGCTGCTGGCTATCATGCGCGCATTACGCTACAACGAAAGCTTTGGAAGCCTGTCTTTCGCTGGTATCAATCTCGATAGCTTGAACGGTCTCTGCGACGAGCACGGACGAGAATATCTGTGCACAAGGACAAAGCGAGGAACACCAGTTCGGTTGACAGAAGACGAGCTAGGCCGCGCCTGCTTGTTGGTGCAGGAGGTTCGCGCTTTGGCTGCAACGAGCAAGAAGTTGCGGCGGATGGACTTCTCAGGCTGCGTAACGCCCAAAGTCAATGAGCCCATGGACCCAAACGATGAGGACAGTGCGAGAGGGAAAGACATAGGCTGCGGCGTTGTCGAGGCTTTGGTGCCTCTTTGCCGACACCAGACCACGAATGTCGACTGGATATGTCTCAATGGCATCGAGCTCAGCGACACCGACATGGACTATTTGGTTGGTGCAGCGGTCGACAAGTCTTGCCACTTCCGCGCCATCGAGCTCAACAGATGTGGCCTGAACGACCGGAGTATGGGCCTAATACTGGACGCCCTGCGAGCACAGGAGAACACCTTAGAGGCCATTGAAATCGCCGGCAACACCGCTCGTCTCGATCCAGTGACATTCGACAGCCAGCTCGGAATGTTTGGCTTCATTAGAAAGCTCAATCTATCGCATATCTCGCGCACATCTGGAGACGTACCTTTGCTGACGGCCGAGACGCTCCTTGTCTGGCGGCTGCAGGAGTTGCGTCTTAGTGGTACGCAGCTGAACTCGGCATCGATCGATGCTGTTGCTACCTACGTCGCTCATCCGCACTCGATGACACTGCGAGAGCTCTATTTTGATAATGCATATCTGACTGGTGGCGATATTGCGACTATTCTGCACAGCCTGTCATTTGAGCCTGGACACGTACGGGATATGCACCTTGATATCAGTCACAACATCCTGACTAAGGGTCTTGAGAAGGTGACGAAAGCGATAGCCGATGGCATGGCTCCGACACGTCTTACAATGAGGGCCGTCGAGTACCGAGAAGAGTCACAGTTCCGCAAGATGCTTAATGCGCTGATGGTGAACACGAGCATTCGGTATCTCGACTTGTCGCAGACGGCCTTGCCTGGCGATGCAAGCGAAGAGACCTGCCGTACCCTCGCGCGATTGCTAGCTGAGAATGACACACTAATTGAACTTGATCTGTCTGGAGAAGACTCCAGGCTCGCTTCGTCCAAGTTTGGCGCTGGTATCAACGATGCGCTCACTGGGCTGGAGAAGAACAAGTTCTTGCAGACATTCCGGATCGAGAGGCAAAAGCTTGGTGTGCAGGGTGCCAACACATTAGCCGATGTACTCAAGGAGAACACCACACTCCGCGAACTGCATTGCGACCATAATGAGATCCCGCTCCAAGGTCTTACGGATCTAGTTAATGCCTTGATCGACAACACGACTTTGATTTACCTACCTAGCATGCGAGACGGGCAGGAAGCGGCCTTCAAATCTGCTGAAGCTACCATGAAAGGCATGACTGACCCTGAAGCTTCACCACCAACCACGCACGGCAAAGCAGTCTCCTACGGTAGCGCTGCTGGCATGCGACGAGGCCTTTCAACCGTTCGCAAAACTGCCGCCCGCGCTGCATCAGCCTACACACCATCATTCCCGGCTCTACCCTCCCACAACCGCACACCGTCCTCATCCTCGCCCTCGAACAGCTCCTCATTCTCACTCAACCTTCCCACAACACGCTCAAAACAAGCCTCGCAAGCGCCCGTCGCAGCACCAGCACACTTCACCGTTCAGGATATCCAGACCACCCACCGCCTTCTCTCCGAGCAATGGGACCGCCAACACTACCGCCTCTCACAATACCTCGAGCGCAACTGGTGCCTACTGAACAACATGCCTGTCAACATGGAAGTCGAGGACGAGAAGTTTGAACGCCTACAGTCGGTCGGCAAAGTCCTCGAGCAAGTCAAATCCGAAACGACACCTAAAGCGGAGAAAGACACCTACTTCAACGACCCAGATCCGATGCCGCAGCATCCCCCTCTCCAGCCACAGGCTAGAAGCTCTGCTCTCAGCTCCCCGCCACCGATGAGCGAGATCAAGAGCGGCGTCAGCTTCAAGCAGTTCCTTCTCGACGGCAGTGGACCCGGAACGCCAGAGTCACTGACAGAGTTGGAGATGGGCGCGCGGCAGTTGCGGGTCGATACGAATCTGGAGTCTGAGGATCCGAAGACGCCCACGCAGCCATTCTTCACCGTTTGAACCTCGATCTTGACCGAAAGATTTAATTATTGTTGTTGCTTTATCTGCGCGGCGCTTTATATGGGATGTCGGCGGCGCATATTGATATCTTGGGAAGGGATTGTGAGGGTCGCCCTTCACGTTGTATATACGCATTGGATGAACGAGTAGATATGAGTCGGCTATGGAACGCCGTCAGTGATATTGATATCATGTAGATACGCATGTTGAATGTTATCACCTTGTTGAGTCCATGTTCACTTGTCCTTACCGCCGCTCACTGAGGCGAGGGTGAATAGCATACGCAACTGGAGGTACGATATCAGGTCGTTCGGACACAAATGGCCTTCAAAGACTCAACATAATTGCTCACAACGGAGTGTCGATTGACTGTAGAAGAGTTGAGACTTCGTCGGGGAAGGATGCTTGATACGACTGCGTATCTAGCATTTCTAATAATTCCCCTTCAACCTCCTAGTCGCGAAGGCAGCTACGACCGAGCATAGAGCCCCGACTATTTGACGAAGTGTTAGCACATATCCCGTCCACAAAGCCTAAGCAGATGTACTCACGGAACAAACAAACACCTATCCCACTCAGCCCATCAGTAGCATGATGCTCATCCGGATGCGCATCCTTAGCCAGCTCCGGACTCTTCCCCGGCTCAAGGATTGAGAACACCACCCAACTAATCGCCGTGCCCACGAACTGCGGCAGCGTCGTGTAGATGTTCAGTATCCCCAGATATATTCCCGACAGCTCTCCAGTACTCGACGGCGGCAGCGAACCATTCGAATCGTGCCTTAGATGCAAGATCGATCTCGGCGGAGAATCCGACATCCCGTCCAACTCAATTTCGTCGCTCCGACGGCCGGACGAGAGGCGGCTGTACGAGAGTGGAATGCCGGAGCTCATGCGGTTGATCTCGACGCCGAGGAATGTTGCGGGTGAGAGGGTGGCGATGGCGTTGGAGACGCCGAGGAGGGCGACTAGGAGGGTTGCGAACCACACTGATTGGACCAGTGGGGCCCAGATCATTGATGCGGAGAAGAGGAGGCAGCCGATTGCCCAGACTGTCAAGAGTGTGGGTTTCTGGAACCGGAAGGTGCTGAGGACTGGTTTGAGGCTTGAGGGCGGGCGAGCGGTGTAGGCTGGTTTGTCGTTGTCGTCTGGGCTTTGAATGAACCAGGGTAGGACGATTGAGCAGATGGTTGCGACGATGCTGAAGACGATGAGGGACATGCTTCCGTGTCGACCGACCTCGTTTAATGCATCGTCCGTGCTGTGGTCGGCTTCGACCTCGTAGCGGAGGTAGATCTCGCCGACCCAGGTGCTGCCGTAGAACAAGACTGGGAACCAGCCGATCCAGCTCCAGAATTGGACCCAGCATATCGCCTGTATCCGGTCTGGGACGTGTAGGATTGTGGAGAAGGTCTGCGAGAACAATGCCATGATGCTCTGGTTTTCCTCCTCGCCCTTAGCGCCGTTTGCAACCAGAACACGCTCCTGCACTGCCCAAGCTGTCGTACACTGCGCGATGCCCATAGCTATCGCGGCGATCACGCAGACTTTCTTGAACTGCGTGTCGCCGAGGAAGTTGCCGAAGATGGACTTCAGGTCCAGAGCACCAATGGCGTAGACCATGAGATGTCCGATGCCGCCCATCCTACTCACTGCACGCAGTCAGCACCGCGTCTCCTCCTGTTCGCGAGGTCGAGCCAAGGATTGGGAAGACATACGCACCCCAGGCGGCTCCCAACTGCTGTTTCTCGATCGGCAGCGTGTCCACAATCAGCGCCTTACATGTCGACTGCGCTACAACAATCGTCAGCACGTCCAATCCTCGCCGCCTCCGTATCGCAGGTAGAACATACCGACATTAATCACAAAATCCAACACATAAATATCCCCCACCGCAATCACAATCGCCAGCTTCCTCCTCTGCCCACCCGCAGGGTGCGTCAGCATAGGCCTCTGTAAACTCCTTCACCCACCAGTGATATACCATACCCCCTCCCCCTCCCCCCCCTCACCAACCCACCAACCCGCAATCTCCTTCGCCCACCCCAGCACCAAATAACACACCCCCACCGCCGCCGTCCCGGCCAGCATAAAAGGCCGTCTCCTCCCATACTTGCTGCGCGACTTATCGCTCATCATGCCGATCAAGGGCTGGACGATGAGGCCGGAGAGGGGGGCGGCGGTCCAGACGAGGGACATGTGGGATTTCGACATGCCGAGGGAGAGGAGGTAGGGGGTGCAGTAGGTTAACTGTCCAAGCAAGCACTGGTCAGCGAGATAGGGGAGGGGGGAGAGGGAGGGGAGGGGAGGGGGAGGGGACATACCTCAGTGCCCCAGGCGAATTGGAGGCCGATGATGCTGGCGGTGAGCATGAACATGCGGAGGGATTCTGTTGAGCCTTTGATTCGGGGTTGGCCGGTCCATGAGGTTGTTGCGATTGCCATTGCGCCTGGTATTCTTGCTCTTCGTCTTTAAGATCCAGACCGCGCAGTGCGGTAGAAAAGCAGGTTTATAGCCTCATCGATGCAGAGTTCCGGGAGTGTGAGAGGGTGTAAGCAAGGGGGCACATGTAAGACAAGGGCATTGACTTGTAAGACGTGAGGTGGGACGTTGGAAGCTGACTTCAAACTCCGACGCGCGAGCACGCAACGGTCAGAAACACGAGACGGGAACGTGTCACGTGCCTTGCCGACGACAGCATCAAAACACATGCGATGAAGGATTGTTCGATAGGATGTATGTTCCATCATCGACGGTGTCATATCATTTCTACGTCCCATCATAAAAGCGCTCCAGTCTATCTAAAGCGCCTTACGCAGTCCGCTGCACACCACTCTGTCCAAATCATTATATCGTTTCCAAAGTCATGAGCACACCCAACCCTCCCTTCGGCCACCCGTCTCTGCCTCGAGAAGGTTATATGGTGGACGCTACGCTGCCGCATCCCCCAGCGAGTCGCGTCGTGTACAGCGTTGCACATCATGCTTTTGATGACCCTGTCGACGTTTGAAAATGAGGAGATGGGCGATCAGAGCTTGTTGGGCTCCGTGGACGTCTGGGGCCATTGGTAGCCGGCGGCGTCGGAGAACTTGTAGCCGTAGCTTGCGGTGAAGTCGTCGAGGACGGCTGGGCCGCGGGAGCCTGTTGATCGTTGTTAGTAGTTGCAAGAAAGTATGGACGAGAGGTTTACGAACCGTAAGGGTAGCCCATGGGCACGATCTCCTTGTTGTCGTCCAGGTAGTGAAGGAGAGGGGTGAAGATACGCCACGAAGCATCGAGCTCGTCGTCACGCACAAAGTTGCTGTGGTCGCCCTTCAAGGAGTCCAAAATAAGCGACTCGTATGCCTCTGGAATCTTAAGGTCTGAGAAACGTTTCCGGTAAGTGAGGTCGAGCTCTGTCACAGTCGTCTGCATGCTCAATCCCGGCAGCTTTGAGTTCATCTTGATGTAGATGCTCTCGTTGGGCTGCACACGGAGCACAAGCTCGTTGCGGGGAATGTCCTTGAAGATGCCGCTGGTCACGTCCTTATACTGGATGCGCACCTCGGTCTTCTGCTCGTTGAGCGCCTTGCCAGCCTTGAGAATGAAGGGCACGCCGTCCCAACGTTCGTTCTTGATGTATGCGACCATGCTGGTGAAGGTTGGGCAGCGAGACTCCTTTGGTACGGTATCGTCCTCCTTGTAGCCTGGCTTGGTGCCGTCCAGCGACTTCTCGTACTGGCCAATGATGACGTTCTTGGGCTCGATGGCAGGCATACCGCGCAAGACACGGACCTTTTCGTCACGGATGTCCTCGGAGGAGAAAGAGATTGGCCGTTCCATGGCCAGGAGGGTAAGGACCTGCAGAAGATGGTTCTGCATCACGTCACGGATAATGCCGAACTCATCAAAGTACCCACCACGCCCCTCAGTGCCGAATGGCTCCTTGAAGGTGATCTGCACGTTGTCGATGTGGTTCCGGTTCCAGGTAGCGCCAAAGAACTCGTTGCCGAACCGCAGGATAAGGATGTTCTTCACCATCTCCTTGCCAAGATAGTGGTCAATACGGAAGGTCTCCTCCTCCTTCCAGTTCGGTCGGAGAGCGCGGTCAAGCTCCCGCGACGACTCCAGATCCTTGCCGAAAGGCTTCTCAATAATGATCCGTGCAATGCCGCTGCTCGGGTAGTTGTTCCTCTTCAAGTGCTCACTGACCGGAATGAACACGCTCGGGGGTAGGGCCATGTAAAATATGCGGTTGGTGACCTTCTGACCCTTCTCCACCTCTTGCAAATGCTTCTCCATGTTCTGGAAGCTGTCGTCCTGATCGTACTGCCCGCTCACGTATGTTGTGGTCTTGCAGAACTCCTCGAGCTGCTGCTCATACTCTTTTGTCGGTGTCTTGATATGGCTCTTGACTCGGCGGAGGTACTCCTCGTGGTCCATCTTGGTTCGTGCATAGCCAATGATCTTGACACCCTTGGGCAGGAAGCCGTTGCGGTATAGGCCGAAGAGGGCTGGGAAGGTCTTCTTCTTGGCGAGATCGCCAGAGGCACCGAGGACGACGATGATGGTGTTGTCCTTGAGCTCCATGTTTCTGTGGGTAGCACATATGTCAGCATTGCGGTGTGGATTAGTGGTAGTGGGGCTGTAGTGGAAACACGGTCGCAATTGTTTCCAGAGCAATGGGTCGGACGGCGAAACAGATCTGCAATCGCGTGGTGGATATCTGTCTCATCTATTCTCCCAATGTGCTGTAGACAAGCAGTCGAGTCCTTACCCTGCATTTTCCGGGCCCTGGTCCTGGTGGATGATGCTATAGCGATATCAGCATTGAGTCTCGCCAACTTTGCTCATTCCAAGACGTACGTGTCGGCCATTGTGTTCTAATGTTGTCGCTGAAAGTGTGTAGGTGAGAGGGAGGCTTGCGATCGAGACGGTTTTTGTTGTTGAGAAATCTTTCGGAGTTTGGAGCAACTTGAAGCCGTCGCCTTCACCTCGGTGGGGTCTTGCGACTCGACTCAACTGACTCGAGATCCGGTCGATGCTCGAAAAGATGTTCAGATGTCTAAACGTTCAGCCAGGATGAAGTGTGTTTCCTGTTCGTTCCTTCCTGAAGTCTACAGCGATATCTACAAAACTGGAAGGCGGGAGGTGCGGTGTATTGACGTCGAGAAACACACCGATAATGCAAGTGGATATCGGTACAGCTCGCTGCTTACAGAAGCTCTCGTCATATCCTCCGGGTGTTCCGCTGGCTAAATTGTGTCGTCCTACATCCCGCCGTAGCTTGTGGTACGGGTGTGCAACCAAGCATGACTCTCCTCCCCTGGAGAGGGGTGCCATGTGGTAGGACTGCCTCCCGCCGGCTTGCCTGCGCATGCTCTCCATGGTGATCGGTTGGCCATGGATTTCCGCAGTCATTTCAACCATTCAGCACGATGACCTACATCTAACAACGATCGAGGTTGCGATTAGTGTCGTGCTCGGAGTCCGGTCATGAACGCGGAAAGTCGAATGCTTGAGGCCAATGCCAAGCAAACCCGCACCTTCGGCACTAGCCGGCCGGCCTTCAGAAATTCGCGACCACCAACTAGCACCACATTTTGACGACAAGCACTTCCACTGACAGCAGTACGCTTCGAACCTCCTTGCCTACTCCCCCGAACAATACCGCCATCATGGTCGAAGGCGCAGGACATCGGTTATATGTCAAGTACGTCCACGTCCACCAACATATCCATGATCGCAAGCAAGGACATTAAAGACGCAAGAATCCAATGCTGATATACCACCTCACAGGGGCAAGCACATCTCGTACCAGCGCGGTATGTGACACACACCACCACTCGATCTCACCCCACCACTGTACTAACGGAGGTCGTGAAACAGGAAAGAGGAACACCAACCCAGGAACCTCTCTCATCATGATCGAGGGTGTGGACAACTCAAAGGCCGCCAGCTTCTACCTCGGCAAGCGCATCGCATACGTCTACCGGGGCAAGAGGGAGATCCGTGGTTCGAAGATAAGGGTCATCTGGGGCAAGGTGACGAGGACACACGGTGAGCAGACATTTGGAATACACCGTTCAGACGGGCGTACACAGGCAGAGAGTACGGAACACAGTGCTGACATTGGCTGGCAGGCAACTCCGGAGTCGTGAGGGCACAGTTCAGGCACAACCTGCCGCCAAAGAGCTTCGGTGCGATGGTGCGGATAATGCTCTACCCCAGCGCGATATGAGTGCTGCAACCCACGAGTCGGACAACATGAGGGTGGACGAGAGGATGGTCGCTGGCATGCATGGCGTTCTGAGACGGAACTTTACCGCGTGTCATGGCTGGTATTGCAAGACCGGTCGACCTGTGCTGCATTAACAGCTACTCAGTGCTCGTAGCGATTGAACTGAGCAAAAACGATTCAACTATCCAATCAAGCCACTCTGACTTCTCGCATCTACAAATCCGTTTCGCTGCCACTTCGATTGCGGACTTTCCTTCATCGAACCTTCCTTTTTCAGGGTTCGCCTGAAGAGTGATGTTTCTTGAAATCGAATCGCCTACCAACCGTACTACGCACGCGCAACTGTGCGGCCCTTCGTACTGCCAGGTAGGTGTCTGCGGATCATTTTTCTGCACAAGCCGGGCGCAAGACTATCGCAAATCGTACACATTGCAATCTGCCACACCCATCTGCTAGCCATAACTACTACGGAAAAAGAACGAAGTCTTCCTCCGGGCCTTTCTCGTGGTCGCGCACAACCGCACTAACCGAACTATCCACCCTCTCAGCCCGTCTATTGTTCGCACAATCAACATACTCGTCCCCCTCCAACCTCAATCCCAGCCTCGCCGCCAGCCTCTCCCCGCCCACCGACTGCGCCAAAGGCCCGAACCCTTCAATCACATCCGCCACCCACCCCGTGCAAACCAACTCCCCCGTAGTCTCATCCTGTCCCACCCTGCCATGGCTCACTCGCACCGGCACGTTCCCGAGCGCCTTCAGCAGTTCCACCATCTTGGACCGCCAGCGGGAGTAGAGTTCCACGACCGATAGCCCGGAAAGCCCCTCTGAGGGCCCCTGTACGCACCCCTCTGCGACCTCCTCTGTGGACCCCTCTGTGTGCGGAGCATCGTTCGCCGTCCAGCGGTCCTAGGGCGAGGCGGCGCAGCAGGTCATGTATTCCGCGCAGAGCTCGTGGTATCCGGGGCTGACGAGGTAGTCGTCTGTGGCGTGCACGGTGGCGGCGTGGAGGCGGGCGTACACGGTGTCGTCGCTGGGGTCGGCTTTGTGGGTGGCTCTGAGCGTTGACACCTGTAGATCGTTAAGCGCGCCAAAATTCGTGGTGAAGAGCAACCGAACGACTTACGCAAGAGTCCAACTCCTCCAGCTGTCCCTGAACAATATCCTCCTCGATCAAATCCACCCACACGCTCCGCCGCCCCTCCACCTCCTCCTTCAGCGCCCCGAATTCGCCGATCCAGCTGCACGCCTCTATCACCACGGCGAAACTCTTCGCCAGCGCCTCGCGCATCTCCATCCAAGCCCGCAGGTCTAGCGCGCACACTAGGGCTGCGGCGTTCAGACGAATCCAGCGTTTGACTTGGTCGCTGGCGCCGAAGTAGGCGAGGGAGTCCGCGACGTGGTGTTCGATGTCGATGAGGTGGGGGTGGGTGCGGGCGTTGTAGAAGGAGACTTCGAAGAAGGCGATGGCGTTCTCTAGAGTGTATTCGATGTCGCCGGTGAGGAGCCAAGGGGGGGTGGGGATGGTTGATGCGGGGGCGGGCTCGTTTATGGGTTGGTCTGATGGGGTTGCCGCGTGGTGGAATGCAGGGGCGGTGTTTAGGGGTTCGCCGCGTTTGGGGGCGGGGCCGGTCATGATTGCTGGAGGCCCATCCTTGGTGGGTAGGTGGGGAGGCTCGTCCATGACGGATGGAGGAGGAGGGCGGTTCATCATTGCCGGAGGGCCATCCCAGTGGGTCGCGAGAGGCGGTTCATCCATGTCGGATCGGAGAGGGCCGAACTTGGTGAACGGACCCCGCGGTTTCCTTGGTGCACCGGACGGGCTGGTCATGGGTGGTGGAGGCGGAGGTGTCGTGTACTTTGGATCTTGCTCGGTGATTGGTTCTTCTGATTCTGTCATTTCCTGCGAATGGTGGGAAGTGATGGTACGGGATCGATAACTCCGTGGATGTGCGGTAGTGATGGTTTGATATCGATGTGTTCGTCGATGCGAGATAGCGACGGAGGTGGAGGTAGACGTGAGAGATATGGAGCGACGAAGAGACCAAATGAAAGCTGGTTGAAGACGAAGGTAAGGAGCGCACCTGCGGTCTTGAGCTTGCCTTGGTATTGCTGTTGCAATGTAAGAGCACCTGCAGGAGAAACGGCAAGCACATATCGTACCTATGCGACTGCCACGAGTACCTGACCTCCCCAACGCCACGCTAATTCTTTCAGCAAGAGCAGCATCATCCTCTCCATTCTCCGCGCTGGAATGCCAGCACACCTCAATCACCGGAACAACACCCTCTCATCCAACTCATCCACCTCCCTCGTCCCCTCCCCAGTCCTCAGCCCCAAATCTCTCTTCCTAACCTTGCTCTCCACCGTGCCCTCAGCCCTCTTGTTATACCTCCCCGCCTTGACCCTCCTCACATCACTCCGCACCTGATTCGGACTCACAAACTCCTTGTTCTCATAAATCACCGGCCCCCCAAAACTGCCCTCCAACATCACAATAGGCGTCAGAACAAACCGCGGCCCAATCTCCACCAACGACAAGTTCGTCTCGCCGCCCTTCCCATTCACAGCCGGAAGCTCTACCTCCTCGTCGCCAGCCTTGACTTTGCCGGCTTCAGTCTCCGAAATCTGATACACCCTCACCCAAATCTTCCCCCCGACCATCGTAAACGCCATAACATGATCCACAAACGGCTTCCCCCCCCTCGTCCTTTCCGGCACCCCAAACGCCTGCGTCAACAACTCCTTCAGCACCCTCAAATGCGCCGCGCCCTCGAACTGGGCATCGAAACTCAGAACCGGGCGACTACCCTTCAAACAATTCCCGGTGAAATTTAGTTCTTCCATCGTGTGGATGTTCTGGCAGTGCATTTTGATCGTGGGCCCGTTGGGCGGTTTGGCGAGCCAGAGGTAGAGGTCCTGGGACTTGCGGGCCTCGAAGAAGGCGATGTTGTTGCAGTTGTAGAGGTCGGCGAGCTCGTTGAGTTGGGGGAGGTGCTGCTTTGTGTCGAGTTTGGCGTCTTTGCGGGAGTGGGGGAGGAGGGCGTGGAGGTCGGTTAATAAGTGGCGGTGTCTGTATATATCAGTACTGTGGTGTACATGTGGTGTGTAATGAACATACCGAAATGTTACGCCGCGAGAGCTTAGGATAAGTAGGCGTTGGCGGTTTCGGGGTTTGGGGTCGCCATTTTCGGTGGCGGGTTGAGATGTGGGCTTCTGCTTCGATAGTGACTTGTATACCGACGACATGTTGGAGTAGTCGTTGCTGTACGATTTTGTCGCGAAGTTCTTATTCAAATCTCGAAAAAAGTTCGTACACGTGACGCCGATCTCACGCTAAGCTGCATCGGGCCGCGTACTCCCAGGTTTCGGAGCATCGATGGAAGGACGGGTGGAATTTGAACTCTGCGACCAAGCCGGATCGTCAGCTCAGCAATTGCCTCGCCATCTTTGAGCGAGGGAAAGATATATACAATCTACAGCTAATCGTAAATAGAAAAGTAGCTGAATCCACGAATATCACGTCGCTACGTCCGCTTCCACTTTACTTCGTGTTTTATATACCAACGTCACGTCTTCCCACGGGTTGTATGAGGCCAGGGTGAGAGGTGGGAGATCGAGGCACGCACGCCCCTTTGGCTGCGGAGTCAAGCGACCAACCACCAACGCCACTGCTCCATCTTGTCTCTGTAATGATCGTGACCGACAACCATCAATTACGAACCATCCATCATCGCCTCGCTGCCGCCGTCGTATAGATCGCGTCTGGTCGGAGCGTAAGCGTGCATTGTCCATCCACTCACATCTCTTGCAGCGAATTGACGAGCCAGCGACCGTAGCCGCCACTTCGCGCCGCAGACAAGACCAAAGACACAACGACCCGTCTATAAAACGACACGAAGGCCAGGCAGTTCCATCAAAGGACACCGCCCGTCCCTCGATCACGTCCGACTATACACAAGATGGCTACACAATAATAAGACGAGTGGTACAATAGAGCAAGCAAAACCGGCACCATGTTTTCAGCAGACCGTCGGCAAACGCCCACCTCGCCCACCCAGGGCCCCGGCAATGCCTATTCACCCGCTTCACACAATCGGACTGGCTCCTACACCGGCGTGCCTCCATCGCCAAACCACTACCAGAGTGTGCCGCCCTCACCCACATCGACCCGCCTTGGACCACCCCCGTCCCCGACCGCACGCGACCGACCAGCGTCCAGCTACTACGACCCCACGAGCGAGGCAAGGGTGAGTGGTGGCAAGGAGCACAACGTGAACACCACGCCCTATCAGCCTCGCTCGCCAGTGCCGGTGCAGGTGAGCCACACACCTCAGCACCACGTGGTGTGGAATCGTAGTACTGACTCTCAGCAGCATCGAGACCATCCTTTCCGCAGCGACTACCCTCCCCCGCCTCCACCCGCCTTTCCGAATGGTCTACCTCACGAGCAGCGAGTGAGGTACCCTCCGAACCAGTCCTCTCCTCCCTCACACGCCCACCCGGCAGGCCCGTCTTCCATGAGATCGCCTCCCACACCTTACGATCCTGTGCGCGCCAACGGTCCACAAATGCACGCACACTCGACAAGTCAAGACTCGATCCCATCCTCGCAGCAAGCGCCTGTGCGAAGATCGAACCCGATGGCCATGAACAACATTCTGAGTCATGTACTCGCGCCGGTGACGCCGTTAGAAGTGAAGACAAAGGTGCCGTCACCAGCCAGCAGCATGGACGCGAAGCCGCACAGTCGCAAGGGGTCGCGAGCATCGAGTAGCTCACAAGCGCCAGCGAAGATGAAGCAGGAATCGATGGATCCACCTCGCGCGCCACTGCAGGCACCTCCGATCGGACGTCCACCTGCACCTCCTCAGACTGGTCCTCCTAACCTGACGATCAAGGACACTGAGCAGGCTTGGGCGGAAATACAAGCTCGCGATCTATCGGACGTTGAAGCTGAAGGGCGTTGGATAGCGGGTCCGAAAGAAGATTACAACGAACTCAGCAAGAAGCGCACTCTCGACTTGGATGTCCACGAGGGTCACAGGCGCAAGCGGCGCCGAACCAATCTGATGCATAAGTTCTATGAGCACTTCAATGATGCTGCGGATGCGGAACGACAAGCGTTCATGGACGCGCACGAGCACGAGGTCGCTGAAGAGGTCAGGCTGCGAGAGATCGAAGAGGATAAGGAGCGGAAGAAGGACCAGCAGCGGAAGCGACGGCGCGAGAAGGCTCTTGCGGACGAGCAGGTCAAGCGCGAAGAAGCTCTACAGACTCTGGCAAATGTGCAGGACGAGGAAGAGAAGGTGCGCCTCGAGAAAGAGATTCAGCGGGCCGACAAGAAGATCCGGGATACGCAGAGTCGACTGCAAGGCATCACACCTTCGAAGGACTTCCGACACGAATCACCTGCCAATGCGGCTGCGCTGGGGAGAAGAGAGCGCGAGGTGGCTATGGAGGGTGGGCTTATGACGTCCTTCTACAGTACCAACAGCATGAATGAGGAGGGCACACCAGAATTCTCCGCGGCAGGGCGTGGTCGCGCACGTGCGGCCAGAGGTGGTGGAGGTGGTGGAGGTGTCCGAGCACGGAAGAGCAAAGAGCAGAAGCAAGCTGAGAAGGACAACGCTGCCCGCGGCCAGGCATACCTCGACCAAGGCCAGGATTTGCCGGCGCTCGCCCCTAAGGAGGAAGAGCGATTGCAGGGCTATGCCGCCCGACGCCAAATGGATCGCGAGGACTCTGAGCTTTCTGATGCTGCCCCTACCACGTATGACATGCAGCCGACATCCGGCCTGTCAGGGATGGCGAAGTTTGAGAGCAAGGGCTACATCCAGATCTACGAGCAGATCTCGCGCGACATTGCCAAGGGTGTGCCGAAGGTGGTGCGTGTTAAGAACAACAGCCTCGACACCAAGCAATCAAATGCGCGCAAGACCGCCCAGCTGGCTGCTAAAGAGGCGAGGCGGTGGCAATTACGCACGAATAAGAGCACCAAGGATGTTGCTGCACGCGCAAAGCGAGCTATGCGCGAGATGCTTGGATTCTGGAAGCGCAACGAACGAGACGAGAGGGAGGGCAGGAAGGTGGCGGAGAAGCAGGAGATGGACAAGGCGAGGAAGGCCGAAGCGGATCGAGAAGCGAATCGGCAGAAGAGGAAGCTCAACTTCTTGATCAGTCAGACCGAGCTTTACAGCCATTTCATCGGCAAGAAGGTCAAGACCGATGAGATCGAGAAGTCTGGTGTTGATCAAGATGGAGTGGCACCAACTGCGCAGACGCTGGTGGATAAGCCTGGTGCAAAGGTAGTTGAGCTGCCAGATGGAAAGCTTCCGTCGAAAGTCACCAACTTTGAGGATCTGGACTTCGATGCTGAGGATGAGACAGTGCTGCAACAAGCGGCAATGGCGAATGCTCAGCATGCGATTCAAGAAGCTCAGGACCGTGCACGGGAGTTTGACAAAGCAGAAGGTCGCGGCAACGGCAATATGGAGCTGCAAGGCGCTCAGGAGGACTTTGACGAAGGCGAGATGAACTTCCAGAACCCGACCAGTTTGCAGAGCATGGACATTACACAGCCGAAGATGCTCGACTGCACGCTCAAGGAGTATCAGGTCAAGGGTCTGAACTGGCTTGTCAATTTGTACGAGCAAGGTATCAACGGTATCCTGGCCGATGAGATGGGCTTGGGTAAGACGGTACAGAGTATCTCTGTCATGGCCTATTTGGCTGAAGTCCACGACATCTGGGGTCCATTCTTAGTCATCGCGCCTGCGAGTACATTGCACAACTGGCAGCAGGAGATCACGCGCTTCGTACCTGATATCAAAGTCCTGCCGTACTGGGGCTCAGCCAAGGACAGGAAGATCTTGCGCAAGTTCTGGGATCGCAAGCACATCACCTACAACCGCGAGTCGCCCTTCCACGTACTGGTGACGAGCTACCAGTTGGTGGTGCAAGACACTGCGTACTTCCAGAAAGTCAAATGGCAGTACATGATTCTCGACGAAGCGCAAGCCATCAAGTCAAGCTCGAGCTCGCGATGGAAGAGCCTCCTCGGCTTCCACTGCCGCAACCGCCTCCTCCTCACCGGCACACCCATCCAGAACAACATGCAAGAACTCTGGGCCCTGCTCCATTTCATCATGCCCTCCCTCTTCGACTCCCACGACGAGTTCTCCGAATGGTTCAGCAAAGACATCGAAAACCACGCCCAGTCCAACACCAAACTTAACGAAGACCAGCTCCGCCGCCTCCACATGATCTTGAAGCCTTTCATGCTGCGGCGTATCAAGAAGCACGTGCAAAAGGAGCTTGGCGACAAGATCGAGGAGGACGTCTTCTGCGATCTCACGTACCGCCAACGCGCTTACTACACTAACCTGCGGAACAAGATTTCGATCCTGGATCTGATTGAGAAAGCTGCGGTGGGTGATGAGCAGGATACCGCGACGTTGATGAATCTGGTCATGCAGTTCCGGAAGGTGTGCAATCATCCGGATTTGTTTGAGAGGGCGGAGACTACTAGTCCGCTTGCTCTGAGCGCGTATGCCGAGACGGCGAGTTTTATGCGCGAGGGGAACTTTGTGCAGATGGCGTATAGTGTGAGAGGTATGGTTGAGTATTGGTTGCCGAAGATGCTTGCGGAGGGACAAGGGAAGGTTGATGTGGCTGGGCCTGAGAACGAGAAGGCTGGCTGGCTGAAGAAGTTCTTGCTCACTGATGGCAGTGTTTGGGATGAGAGGCATGTTGCCGACAGTGTGAAGGGCAGCGGCGCGTTCTCTTGGCTGCGGTTTGTGGGTATGTCGGCTGGTGAGCTGGCGAGTACGGCGAGGAAGGGGATCTTCGAGCGTGCCGTCACTGCGCTTGATGATGAAGATCGGCTTGGCCGGTTCAAGGTCGCTTACGATGACCATGAGGATGAGCAGGAAAACGCTGGCTTCACGCCGGTGCATTCGATGCTCAACATCGTCCAACGCAACGGCAGACAACCACTCGCCGACGTCACGCAAGACGGCTACCTCAACAAACTCATGAACGTCTCCCGTAACGCCATCGAAGAGAAAGGCTACTCCGTCATCGAATCCTGCTACATTCCTACCGCCACCGCACCCCCTATCGACCTGGTCTGCCCGAGCGACAAAGCTTTCGCCGAAACGGAATCGACACTCTTCAACGTCCCCATCCGCCGCGCCCTTTATCCGGTCAACACACCTACCGAATCCGCGCTCCTCAACTCCAGACTGCCGCCTTCGAAGTACCCCGCTACCGGCCTGCTAGCAGAGCCAGCGTCACAAAAACAGCGCTTCACCCAAATCCAAGTCCCAAGCATGCGCCGCTTCGTCACCGACTCCGGCAAACTCGCGCGTCTCGACCAGCTCCTCCGCCAGCTCAAGGAAGGCGGCCATCGCGTCTTATTATACTTCCAGATGACTCGCATGATCGACCTGATGGAGGAGTACCTCACCTACCGCAACTACAAGTACTGCCGCCTCGACGGCTCCACGAAACTCGAGGACCGCCGCGACACCGTCGCAGCTTTCCAGTCGAACCCGGATCTCTTCATCTTCCTCCTCTCCACCCGCGCTGGAGGCCTCGGAATCAATTTGACCGCCGCCGATACAGTCATCTTCTACGACTCCGACTGGAACCCCACCATCGACAGCCAAGCTATGGACCGCGCGCATCGTCTCGGGCAGACGAGACAAGTCACCGTCTACCGCCTCATCACTCGTGGAACTATCGAGGAGCGCATCCGCAAGCGCGCGCTGCAGAAAGAAGAAGTTCAACGGGTCGTTATCTCCGGACAAGCGGGTGGTGATAACAAGATTGTCGATTTCAATAATCGGAGTACGAGGGAGACGAACCGGACGAAGGAGATGGCGATGTGGCTCGCGGACGACGATCAAGCGGCGATGATTGAGCGAAGGGCACAGGAGGTGGAGGAGGAGGAGGCGAAGGGTGGTGTTAAGGGGGGCAGGAAGAGGAAGGGTGCGCCGGGGGCTGGTGGCGGGGGAGGGAAGAAGGGGAAGGATTTGAGTATGGATGATATGTATCATGAAGGTGAGTCGAGCTATTGCCTCGAAGATGGGGTGGTATGACGTTGGGGTATGGTATGCTGACTTTGGGGGAAATAGGTGAAGGCAAATTCGAAGACGGACCAAGCAATGATGCGTCGGGCGCCGCGACGCCGCTGGAGGTGGGCGAGGGCCCGCCGGCGAAGAAGAAGAAGGGGTTGAGTAAGAAGGCGAAGACGGTCAAGCAGCGGCTTGCTGTTATTGACGGGGAGGTGGGGTGAGCGTGGGCGTGCGAGCGCGCGAGCGTGTGGGCATGTGAGATGTTTTGATAGGTGATGGCTCGCGCTAGGCTCTCGTTGTTGTTATAGGCGTTGCGTGGAGGAAGCTGGCTATTTTACAGTCTTTTGCTCCCTCCCTCGTGGGGGGGACTTGGAGCGGGAAGCGAGCATGTCTGCATAGATCGGGAGGGCGACGGAACGACTTCGCAGGGCTAGCCATGAAGCATGATGGCTATGTGCTTGCAACCTTTTTGGGTCACGGTTCTTCAACTGTTATTGTTATACAAGAGGTCTAGAAGTCTATCTTTTGACAATTTCTGCTTCTGGTTCGGTGTTCGCTTCTATCTCTCCAGTCGACTTCTCGTCGTCAACGACGAAAGCGAAGTACACAGCGAGCGCGACCACACTCCCGAACGTCACCCCGATGATAGCTCGACCTCGCGCGCCCTGTTTGGCCTTGAGCTTCTCATCGGTTCCCAAGATCGTGACCGCGTTGCGCAAGTAGGCGTAGCTCAGGCCGCTCCACGCTGTCGTGCCCGCGACGAGCCATTGGAAGTACGTCATCCCTAAGTGCAGTGTCGTGTCCGACATCTGCAGTAGGCCGGCGTACTGACCTCCAACTGTCACCACCGGCAATGCAAGGGTAGATCCGATCAGGATAAGCTGGAGGAAGGTGTTGTACTTCGACACGGTCGTGGGATGTACTTCCGCAGACGGGAGCGAGAAATCCCAGTACCGCATGAATGTCTTCGGCGCCGGCAGAGAAGCGTAGCGGTAGTATATCGCTGCAATTGCAAGCGAGGCATCACGACCAAGGATCAAGGTGGCGAGATATGCCGGGATAGCGCCTTTGACAGCGAGCGTGACGGTCAGGATGATCATCAGCGCTTTATCAGCCATCGGATCGATCACGCTGCCTGCTACCGTCTGCAGCTTGAACCTGCGCGCTATCCATCCGTCCACGAGATCGGTGATGCCGGCATAGGCGAAGAGGGCGAGTGCCCATTTGTGGTGATCGTGCAGGAGGAGGTAGGCTGTTGCTGGTGCCGCGAAGAGACGGGAGACTGTGAGTAGATTCGGGATGTTGTAGATGTTTTCGCGAGGTCGGAGGTCTGGTAGGGTTGGTAAGGAGGATTTCACTCGTTCCTGGATGGCGCGACTTTGCTGGCGGGCTGCTTGGATGGTTTTGGCGATGGGTTTGGTTGGGTTAGATTGATCGGCATCTTGGTGAGTCTATGGCAGTGTTAGTGTTTGTGATATAGCGGTCGGCCTCAATTGTTGCCAAGCAATGTCAAACTCAGAGTGCGGTATGAAACAAAATTAGATCACGTGCTACGGACAGCCTGTATGCCGGATGTACGACCATTCGCAGGTTAGACGAACATGCGTGACATTGATCTCAACCAAGGTAGATCTCGGCGGCCCGGGACCTGGAAATGAAGCGCCATGGCGCTGCGCGCTGCAGCCACGGCGGGGTAGAAAGGGCAGGGTCAAGCGAGAGCTCGATAACGATGCTGACTGGTTGGATTTGTGAAACATGTCGTCCGACGAGGGCATGAGAAGCGACGCGATATGGAAGTCCAGACTCACTTCAGCTGAACCCGGTTCGTGCGGCGATTTCGGCGACTTGGCTTTGTCCGAGAGGAGACGATGCAGTTGCGGAGTTGGTATGGCCGAGCGGAGATCTCTACAGCTTATCGAAAGGTCAGCTCGTGAACAGGTGTGTGAGGGGCCGACAAGTAGCGGGGATTGAGTACCGCAAAATTGGCTGCAGTGGAGATGACCATCTGCAGGTTGGCGAGCGGAGCTGAGCAGTCGTCGATGGTGCCACCTTACCACGGTGCCCCTTTGGCCAGCTGGCGGTGCATCGTGGCCGGCCAGCCTGTGCCAGGAATTGCGCGGATACCGCACTGCTCAAGCAGATTCTTTGGACTTGGGCGCCAGTCACACTGGCCATGTTCATCGAGCCATGTTTTTGCAATGTTCTTTAGAAGTGAAGTCGCGATCAAGAATCCCGTGACGTGACGTCTCCACGCTAGCGTCCAACCAAAAACCTTCTCCTGCGGAAGATCGGATTGAAACCTAATGCATGTGTAAACTTCGGTGCAAGCAATCTCGTTGTGCTCGTGAATGGTGACGTTGGCCTTTTAATGATCCTGCGAGACCAAGTGTCTGGACACGCGAGAGGGAGCGTTCCGAGCAGCCACCCTATCGCCCAGTCAAGACAATTCGTCCGGCTTCAGAGCCTTCCGAAAGTCGGTTTACTGTATGCAACATCGATGGAAAAGGCTTCGAACGATCGACGACAGGGGTGTCTGAATCACGAGACTTTCGCTTGCCGAACCAACGTCAACCTTGAGCCTGTGCCTGGAAGGCTGTGCAGAAGTGACGATGTGGAAAGGCAAAATATTCGAAGAATCGCAAGCATTTATGTTCGTGCTGTATAGTGATTACATGACACTGCGAGACTCGCTCGCATCGGCCCATGCCTGAAAGCATGTTCATTAGTAATTCCTGGGCCCATCAAGCAAGAGCGTAAGGGGGCCAGTATTCGTAGCGCTGAACGCAGCAGATCAGACATCCTCCCAGCATGTACAACGCGTAACGCGTCAGTATCCCATGATCCCTCCCAGCGCCGAGAGGCGTTCAAGACGGCTGCAGTCGGCGCAGTCGCCGTAACTCTCATATGACTTTCGAGAGCAATCTCAACCTCCTATCGATCGGTCCTACTCCTCGTGAAAATTCTCCGCCACCCTGCCCATACGGCAACAACATCAACGCCATGATGCGTAGATCCTGAGACGCTCTGAATGACTTTGGGTCTGGCTCAAGGTCGGTAGGTCTGCGCTGGCATAGTGCTGCTGTACGATGGACGAGCATTCATCGATCCAAAGGTTGGAGAGTTCGGCTGCACAGGGCTCTGGTATGCTGACTGCGCCATAGCTGGTGTGGACTGGGCACTACCGCGCGGCATCTGCGAGTAGCCCGATGCGTATTGGCTCGCGTATGGCATTGTCTGTGAGCCGGTCGCTGTATCTTCGGGCTTGACGGCACCCTGTCCTTGTGGTTTGTAGTAGTTCGCATGCGAGTATGGTGCATACTGGCTGGTGTACTGCGCTGTTTGTGGGCTAGTCGTAGCGTCTTCAGTTCTGACAGCCTGTGCTTGTGTCTGTGAATATGCCGATGGTGCATATTGGCTCGCGTACGGCATTGTCTGGGAGCTAGTCGTCGCGTCTTCAGTCTTGCCAGTCTGTCCTTGCGGTTTGTAGTAGTTTGCATAACTTTGGTTACTATACGCAGGATGACTCCCATAGGCGACCGTTGTTGGAGGTTGTTGAGCGGACCACGAAGAGTATGTGTTCGGCGCAGATTGCGGCATGGAGTAGATGGATTGATACTGCTGCCCACCAAAGTATTGACCTGGTCGTATGGCGTATGGACCACTCTGCATCGAGTACAGCATATGAGGGTGATGCATGTTACCGTCCATGGCGTATTGTTCTGTCTCTTCGACAGGAGATCGGAAGTTCTGCTTGAGGTAGAGCTCTGGTCTAATGGAAATGCCTTGCAGACGTGGATCGGTCATCGGACGTGGAAGCTTGCCATTCTTGACATCATCGACCTTGTAGTACGACACCATGTGGTGTGAAATGCCGTTGGTCGAGATGCTCATGGTCTTCTTCACCAGTCCGTCCGGCCGGAAGCCATAACTATCGACCAGTGAGCCGATGAGAGCCCGCTCCAGGTCCTTGTCTTGCTCGCTGGTGGCCTGCTCCGACTTGACTTCTGTGCTCGGGGTTGGTTCTGGTGGTGTGATGGGCGTGATCTGTTCGCTGGTGTCGTTCTCGTCAGAGTCGCGGCGCGGATACGGTTCGCCGGGGATACTCTGACGCTTGCGCTTCATCGCGCGCTTCTTCTCTCCGGGAGGAAACGGCTTCTCGAGCTCGCGATAGATGAGGAAGTTCCCAAGAATGCGGCTGGGGCTCCAAGCAACACCGTCCGTCCATCGCTTGATACCTGATGCATTCTCCTCGTAGATGAAGATGCTGCCGCTCTTGATAAGTTGCGCGCGTTCTCTGTCATGCGGGCGACGTGGCACATGATGAAGTTTCCCACTCAGACAACCCTCGAACAATGTCAGTCCGTCCATGCTGTTACTGACGAAGCCATGGAAGGTGGGCACGAGCGGTCCAGCTCCGCTGCTACTCATTGTGGCAGCTGTGACTAGTTCTGGAGTGAACAGTAGAGCTTCCCATCCGGGTGCGCACAAAGGCTAGATGGCGCACGCGTTTCGAGCCGAAGAGCCAGCGCTGTTGATGTTGACGCGTAAGGTTAAGTTATGGGACGTCTGTAGTGTCTGGGGACGAAGTCAATTAGAGGATGCTTCACGGCATGAAAGCTTGCGGCCAAGCAGGATATAAGCGTTCAAAGGGTGAGAGCCAGTGGCGCGCTCCTTGAAAGGACGACAAATGGTGGTATCGTAGAAGGTAATCCACCCCACAAAATGTCAAAAGAAAGAGTTCAGACGTACCGATATCAGTGGGGTTGGTCGGCGTTCAATAGCTTCTTCTGACAGAACCGATGGTCTGCGCGTGCGTTGACCTATGAATCTGCTACATCGGTAAGCCTTGGTGCGGCGGAGCAGTGTGAGGAGCTATTACGCAAGCCGAAGTGCTCCTTGGAGATGACACTCACCTTGACTGGTTTCCGCGCCGGGTAGGTGGAAAGCACTAGACCGCCCACTGTAGATGAGTCCGCTGCGCGACAAGCTCGTCAAGGGTCGTTGTTCCTGCACCTGCACTACTTTGCAGATCTCTGCAGGTGCGATCCGAGATGCCGAAAATTGACCAGGGAGGAAGGAACGAGTGGTGAGAGCGATCCCGTCTGATTTGAATCTCCAGTGTGCCAGGGTGACTTCGCGTGCTTGTAGTTGTCTGTGAGATTGCGTTTGCGCACTGCAGGTACCAGAGTGAAGGTTTCGGAGCCGCGTCAAGCGTCAGGGTGGTTGTTGCTTTCTGGGGTTGATATTCACCATCCACACAAATCGTGAATTTTATGATCGCAGCAGCTTTCTCTGCCTCACGACTCAGGACTCGATCACTTCACAGCCACCTCATTACTCTGCTAGTATCCGTCTTGGCACGGAGATCTTCTGAACTCGACACTCTCCTCCTTGTCCGGGCGTTGAGCTGATTCGGTATCGCACAATCTTTGCTACGATCCTGTTTCCACACTTTTATGCGAAGCACAAAAATACTCCGTCGTCGAGTGTGTGCAGACGGTTGCAAGCCACTTCTGGGTCTGAGCGCTACGGGATGCGTCGTCGCACGCTTGGACCATATCCGAAAGATTGGAAAGACGACTGTGCTTTGGCGGCGGGCCTTGCGGGAAATCCAAAGGTTAACGCCGCAACAGATGCGAAGCTTTCGTCTCATCGACATTTCCCTGATAAGAACGCGCGACAGGGAAGCGACATGTCTCATCTCGTATGCACCACTACTGCAACAACCTGGAGAACATGTATTGCTCGTCCGGGATCGTTCCGGACTTCAAGCAGCTCTGACCGGGCAGATGATCTACAGGCGGCTTCTGCTGATCGCGCCTAGACCACGGCCAATGGATCCTTCTATTCTCGAGCTGACTTTTATTCTCGAGCTGACAAGGATCTCCTCCTGCTCCTCCGACTACGTAGCCACACCTCTTGTGTCAATCCGACATGCTGCTTGATGAAGTTTCAGAGATGAGCCACAAGCTAACGATCGAAGTAGTTCGCGACTGTGATGTCCTTAAGAGGGCACGACCGGGTTTCCACCGCTTTCGCAAGGCTAACCCCCTTTCGAGCAAATCCACCAAACTGCCAGAACATTGATGAGATACGAGTGGTCATCCAAGGTCTTCGATCAACGACCAGTACCCGAGGCTACTGTGGACAACAATCGTAGCTTCTCGTCCGCTCATCAATCGCCATGCGGGACAAGGGAGCTTGTTGTCCAGATTCAGTATGAGCCTGCGTGCCTGAAGAGAGCCACTCCTCCACGACTCGTTACAGCTGTCGATCGTAATAGCCTCCACAACGTCGTCGAGGCTGTGTGCTTAATAAAAGTACCGAGCCCGTTGACGCTTGCGCCCGTCTGTGCTGCCGTCTCTCGTAGCCATGTTCCTGGTATATCCTGATCAATTTCGAGTGTTTCGGTACGAACCCTAATCATCGAGGGGAAGCTCAAGGTTGTAGCCGCCTAGCGACGGAGATCGTGATAAAGCAAATCTTTCTACGATCCTACAACACCCCATCACTTCATGTCACGAAGCACCACGCGTCGCTCTCAATACTTTCATTCATCGTACCCCCGCGGAAACAAGTCCGTGGCGAATGATTTGATAATCGGTAATATGAAGCTCGTTCGTTTGCAAGTAGCCGCTGCAAATGCTCCATCTGGTCAACGGGAGGGAGTGCCTGCAAAGGAGTGTGAACAGCGAGCAACGCCGGGTATCTGTTATTGACCGGATTGTCCGGAACGGTGAACCATGGTACTGATAATTGGACCGACCCTTCAAACAATATGTCTCAGGCTGGTATAGCCGTTCTGGTCGATGCACCAATCCTCGTCCATCACACCAAGTCCGGCAGCTATTATGCCGGACATCACGTCTTCGGCCAGACCACAGTCGGCCTGCGGGGTGGAATCATCATGAGACTTGTTGATTGACCAGCACCAAGGCGTGTCCACTTGAGAGCTTGCCCGTCTGATGAGATGGAGACTGGCTGCAAGTGTAGGTGCTGTTGGCTCTCCTTGTACTCGCCGCCGCAGAGAAGAACAAGTATCTCCATGGCGGGTTCGGCTCCCGTGGCCAGCCTTGAGAACGCACTACGTCTTGCTGTCCTTGGTACGTGCAGTCTGTAATAATAACGATTGCGATCCCATAGGCTGGAACGAACCCAACGATCTGGGACCTACAACATGCAGCACGTTAATGAGGGCTTCCAAAGCTACTCGCGTCGCCAGGGCAGTGATCATGTTCGTGCTTGTATACGGTAGCTCGGCGGCAACCTGCGAACGGTGTTGTGCCGTCCTCAAACACCTGTTCAACGCCTACGTGCCGATTTTTGGTGGGAGATGCGATCTATCCTCCCCAGAAGTGGCATGGCTGTGAAGGCAGTGCAGCTGGTCAGGAGTCCGCACACATCACGATTGCCCAGGGCTGCCCTGCCGTAGGCCACTTCTCTTCCGATGGGGCGTAGCGGAGACGTTCTTCTGGAGATCGCTACGTCCGGCTTGTCAGACGACGTTGTGTCTGAGTATCAGACTCTGAGCAATCAGATCCAGCTAACGCGCCACCATCAATAGAAGAAGGATTGTTTCATAAGTTCACGGGTTTGAGGCGGACAGAAGTGTTGGCAAGGTAAGAGCGATGGTCAACACCGCAAAGGTTTAGGTAAAAAACCTCAGTTCAACGAACCATACACAGGCCCTTTGATCCTCACCAAGAGGCGTTTGAGCCGCAGCCCCTATACTTTTACCACGGGCGCACAACTACTTCGAGTCGGTCCTTCCTGTGGCCGCCAGCTCGATGGGCGCAAAGGTTCTCCGGAGACAGCATGAAGCCTCGTGCGGTGCTCTGAAACCTTCCACTGTTCACCCACAGGTTTGAGATACTCGCTAAGCCTTATACCCATCGTATCCTCAGGCCTCTCACGAACGGATTCTCCGAGATAGCACCACACATCAAGCGGCGCTCTGGAATTTAACAGGCTCGATGAAACGTCCGAGACACCTGCTGAGCCTTCTATCTATCACTTTGGCGCCACAGAGTGAAGGCAGTGAGAAGGAGTAAACGATAATCATGAGTACGATTGACATTTGCAATTTCGGTCATATCTTCGATGATACCGAGTCCATAGTGTTGGTGGTAGGGGAGGCCGTACCTCTGTTCATGGATGCCAGCATCCCAGTACCCTCGTGGCAGCCGATGTACTCCAAAATCTGCTGCTCCGGCTCCAGTACCATAACTTCATGAAACAACCGCAGTGAGATATCGTTCTCCAGCTCGGCCGCGTACTGCAAGAACCGGCCAAAGATGTCAAGATGGGTTTTATGGGCCTTACTCCACCCCTCCAACGACGCCAGATCGTCAAAGTACGCTAGAGCGAACGTCTTGTCTGTAGAAGTAGCAGGCGACGTCTTGTCGACGACGTCCATGAGTCGGCAACTGAAACACCCAACCTCATCTCCTTTGTCACGAAGGAAGTCCATCCCACGGATAAGGACCGGGTGCATGGTATTGAGATACTTCTCCCGCTCGAGAGGTTTAGTATTGGACCAATCTTGGCCACTTCGGATGATCGCGAGGTTTTGTCTACCTGTCACTCTGATACGGCGGGTTCTCGTGTCCGCTAAGCTGCTATTGGTATCGTGGACACCTTCAGGTGTCTTCTCGCCGGTGAGATGGTCCGTTTGCGAAGCTGGAAGGCGGTCCCTCATAGAACCCCAGTAGACGTGTTGCTGAATCGGACCAGAAATGCTTTCTTGCATATGTCCAGCGCCTTCCGTAACGACGTTGTCCGAAAAGACCGTCTCGAATCTGTCAATAGACGGTAAGAACACCTCAAGGAACCAGCCATGGCTTTCCTCCACCTCCAAGCCCTTCCACCATTCATCAAACCCACTCTCAGACCTCCACTCCTCGAACTCCCGTCGTGATCGCCAGTAGACGATAGCAACCTCATTGAAGTACCCAGAGCTGTCAACCACAGACGCTGCCTCCCAATGACGTGGCGAACACTGCACAGTAGGGTTCTCCACGAACGATCTGATCTTCTCAAACTCGTTACTCAGCCCGTTCGATCCGTCCGGATGTTGAACTCCAATGACGGCCATAACAAGGTCTTTCAGCTCCTCGGAGAACCGCGCGCTATATGATGGGAACGGCGGCTGGTAGTCTGTCGATGGAAGTCTTGCCGGTACCGTCCTCTCCTGTTGCAGGTGCGGTGCGATGGCTGGTTCAAGGCCATCTGGGGGCGCCATGGTTCAAGTCTGTGTTGGAGAGCCCTGGTGTCTGATGTTGTAGTTATTATAAGGTGTCAATGACGCTTGAATTGATGATTTGGCTTGCTGCCCTGGGAAAGCAATTAGCTTGAGAGGAGTACATTAGTCTTTCCGATCTCAATCTAGACTGCTTTATACGTCGAAGTAGTTGTGCCAACATCAATACCTCTTTTTACGATGTTCGCCAACAGGTATGGTGCGACCTGTCGTTCGCACTCCTTATCGCCCCCAAATGCCCATCGGCCGAGATGGGCTCGATTCCAAGCTCGAGAACGGCATGTTTCCGCTCAACGTGGTGGTCACAATCGAGCTCATAGCTTCCACGGAAGCTACCACTCCCCGACATGTGGAGGAATGGTATGCAAGGACGCGGCTGAGGTGGTGGTGGTCACTCACTCTGGTCACTGAGAGCGAGTAGCAGAAAGAAGCTGACGACCTGTCGCTGTTCGATGCACGAAGCAATGGTCTCGCTCTATTCCTTGGAGTATCAGTACGCCGAAACGCTAAGAATCACAGGAAATCTTTCCAGTCTTTCCAATTCCTTTCCAACTCCATAATCAATTCGTTCCGTCGACCGATGAGCAGAACAAGATAGCTCACGTCGCCTTCTGCCTCTTTCTGACAAACGTCTCCTCAGGACCATAACTTCGGTCGTCCTTTCCTTCAACTTCAACAACCATCTTCTCCATCTCCTTGCTCTGCCGTGACCACTCTGCATGGCTCATCTTCGTCTCCTTCTGGAATAGCTCATCGTTCGGCTTCCTGTAGCTCCCGCCCAGTCGATCCCAGAGCGTGGTAAACTGTCCATAATTGTAGTTGAAGTACAAATGGTGCATGGTATGACACGCCGCGCCGTTGATGATCGGGCTGTTAGCCACGTATTCGCCATCGTGAATCATAACCGTCCAGACCTGAATGAATGTGAAGAGCGCGATGTACGCGAATTTATGGAGCGGAAAGAGGAATGGGAAGAGGTGGTATGGTACGCTCTGGCTGAATCCGTCCAAGGGATGGAAGGCGTGGCTAGCATATGGGGTCGGCATGATCCATTTGTGGTGCGGCTTGTGCAGGCGCTTGTAGACGAGCGGGTGGTGCAGGCCGCGGTGGATGAAGTAGATGCAGAAGTCGGTGAAGAAGATGAAGGCTGGGAATTGGACGTAGTTCCAGGCGGAGCCGAAGAGGGTGATGAACGGGTGTGAAATGTCGCTTGTGCTGTCGTAGATGAAGCTGTAGCCGCGGACTTCAGCGACGAAGCAGGGCACCGTGAAGATGGCCATGATCGGGATCGAGGTGAGGGTTTGTTGTATCTCCATACGCATTTGGTTCTTGAGGTATTTCGGGTGGTTGAAGGTGTCCTTGTCGAAGACGAAGACGTAGGATAACGTGGCGCAGAGGAAGTATATCACCAGTCCGAAGAGCCTGTGGTCTTCCAGTCAGCCAGCCGTACCACATTGGTATGCCCGACAAAGCTTTCCACTTACCATGTAATGAAATACAAGCTCACACACTGCCGCAGCAGATCATCTCGGTCCCACCTGCTCATCCACGCATACTGGCTCGGCTGTACGCTGAACTGCTGACTCGCCGGTGTATACTGCCACGCTGACCTCCCCATATCAGATCCCAGTTGTGCCGCCGCGTTCCATGCTGTGTCGTTGCCGCCATATCCCTTCAACCCAGCGGTGAGCGTCGATATCGGATCGAACGAAGAGGCTGACTGAATCGGAAGCACCCTCGCGTATAACCGATCGAAGAAGAAGGCGTCGAAGACCTCCAGTACGACGTCCATGGCGCCGGTAAGCTTCTGTGTGTCTCCTCCCCCTTCTCCGCAAACTCAAGCTCTCAGGGTACACGATTCGCCTTCCAATTCCTCGAGATGGCCGATTGGAAGACTGTTCGTTCTCGTTTCTGCAGATGCTGTCGTGGTAGAATTGGCGTGTAAGAGAACAGCCACCGCCGGTCTGCTGATGTGTACTTTGATGTTTGTACCGGTAGCAGCGGCTTTAAACGAGGCCAATTGATTCTTGTCGTATGATTTCTGAGCCTTGCCCCACACGTTCTCAAAGTGCTCAAAAAATGAAAGCTCCGACGCAGGGCTCGGCCAGGCTCTATAGCGATTGGCCACACGCGACGATCGCGGATGCAGGGGTTCAACGGCTCTGCGGCCAAAAAGGCGGTAAAATCAGCTGCGACGTCGGAGAGGTATATGGCTCTTGTTCGTGTGTAGGAGATGTTTCGGATGTGCGATGGCAGGATCTTGATGTAGGAGCAACAAGGAGGGATATGGGTGTTGTTCGATGCGAACGGAGTCAAGGCAGCACACGCTTGCTATTTTATGGCAGGAGCGGTTCATGGTTGATCGATGGCGAAACATCAGACACTGTAGCTGCACCATGTTGCCATGCAAGTCGGAGAAGAGGCATATCACCCACGCCTCAGCTATTTCACCATCTAGTAGACGGTCTAGCCGGCGAGGCTACAACCGACCATCTCCATGCTACGAACGACCTCATATGGTACCTCGATACCCTATCTCACCATAAGGGATGGCTTCGTTAGTACGGACTTCGGAGAACACACGCGGAGAACACACGGATCGGCTCACTCGCTTTGACGAGGTATCACACCAGTAGATCGGCTGGATACAGCCATCTGCGCTGCTAGCTATTGAACTTTTCGCTCTCAAAGCCTCATACGTGAGCTCACTGCTGGACGCCTGTTGCGAGATCTTGGTATCATTAATCATTAGTCCCCAACTTATCGCTACAAACCACCAGCCTTTCTCCGCGCCCGATCAAATGCTCCACCACTTTGTCTCCATGCCCGATAATACACTCCACCAGTCTTTCGCCATGCGGAGCAATCGACTGGTTTCTAGCCAGGACTGCCAGAGTTATAATAACTCCCAAACTCGCTCCCATCGCTCCTCCATCCCCCACCTTGATACTGATGCTGATATGGTGGTGGCTGCATAGGCGGTAGCCTAAGGCCACTATTGTTTTGGTTGACGTCCCCATAACGTGGCAAGGGTCGAGAATACTGGCTAGGCATGCTCGTCTGCCCAAACGTCACGGGCGAGTTCATGTTCGGTGGCGACATGCTAGCGTTCGAGCTGAATCCGTTGTAAGCCTGGTACTGCGGATATGTTGGCTCGAGCGGGCGATAGTTGTCAACCTGTTGATGGTTCGGTTGAGGAGTGTTGGTTTGCTGTAAAGGTTGCGGCAGTCGTGGATCTGGTAGTGAGGTGGGTGTGTTATATGAGGTGGGAGTGTTGTAGGAGGTGACTTCTGCGCTTCGGCGTGGTAGGCTGGCTATGTTCGTGCGCTTTGCTGGGCGAATGGGCTGCTCGTCGTCTTCGTCGGAGAGGGTGAGGTCGATAACCGCACTCTGCGGACGCTTGTTGCTGTGTGGTGCGGAAGTCGTGGACTGGGCAATAGAAGCCTCGCGTGATGACAGGGGAGGTGTGTCGAGCGCAGTTGGACGGATAGCAAAACTCGCCTGAGATAGCGGTTCGCGCTTAAAGCCGTTGGCCTGCTTTGAGACGGGTTGTTCCACTTCGACGATGTCATCATCATCGAAATCATTATCGTATGCTGCTCGAGGCTTGCTGGAAGGACCTCCAGGTTGAGAGTCGTCTTCTTCCTTGATCACCGTCCACGCTCCGTTCGGCTCGATGTCCACCTTCTCAATGGAACTTGGAGCTGCACTCAAGATCTCCTGGAAGTACTCGTCCACGCATAACGACTCGTATGAGATGGCCTTGTTGCAGATAGGGCAATGCCAATTTGGGGCTTGTTCCATCAGGCTCATGAACATCGCACCATCGAAACACTGGTTGTGTGAGCAGTTCGAAGATCGCACGGGGACGCCGATTCGTAAGGTAGATACCGGATCCTTGAGAGACATCCGTATTGAGGTCGCCGCGATATCGTCATCCGCATTCGCTTTGCTCATCGCGTTCAGCACGGTCTGCTTACGAATGACGTTATGCCTGCTGATGTTTTGCGCGAGCTCCTCGCTGGTATGATACCTCACCAGACATATGGTGAAAGCGTATCGGTTCGTGGTAAGTGCGTAAGTGACTTGGATGTTGTTCGTCTGACCCTGATACTTGCGAACGCAGCCGGTAAGGTCGGCAGGCTTGGTTGATCCTGCCTTGTTCTTCAGCCCTTTGAAGTTGGCCTTGACTTCTGTATCATTGACTTTGACCTCGATCTGGTTTGGAAAGGCTATATCGACAGGAGTGTAAGGACTCATGGACCTGGCGAGACCACAATACATCATGATCTTGAGGTTTGTGTCGCTTCGGCATTGTTGAGAAAGTTCCGGTCGGAGGGCGAGTGTCGCTTTCACAGCGTGTCGGTTTTGAGGCATCTCTTCAGTTTCTGCATTAGTATCGTAAGTGTGCTCAAGTGAAGGAAAACAGTTTGTGTGGAACGGAGCTCACCTGGTAGATCCTGAAGTGGCACCAAGATCTCAAGGATCTCATAGAAAGGGCTTGGTTTGAAGGCTGTTCGTCAAGAGTGAGCATCTCGCAGTAAGGTCAGAACCGGAAGACGACCTACATTTGCCAGGATTCGGTCTGTTCTGCGCCAGTCCGCCGCCACCACGCTGAGGCGCCATGTTGTATCCTTGGTAGCCTGCGGGCGACCTGATAGCAGCCTCGGTATGGCCTGGCGGTGGCTCTCGTCCACGGTTGTAGATGCGATACCTGATGTCTTCGAAGTCCTTCACGTTACCCTCATCCACCGCAGTCCTGAGAACTGAAGTGCGAGTCAGTAAATTGAGCTTGGCTGCGAAATGAGTGAAGTGAAGTCGTCGACGCCAGATTCCAGCGTGAGGGGTGCCTTACTCTCCAAGCATCTAGTGACAAGAGTGTTTTTGGCGCCAGAGACCTGATATCCATATGCCCTACATAACGCCTTCAGGTCGTCGTTGACAAGCGTTCTGATCTTGGTCTCCAGACCTCCTTTCTGTTGCTGCAGATGATGACCACCCGATGCCATTCTCCTGCGCTACGCAGCGCCAACTGAAGTATTTTCACTGCGGTCGAAGGACTATTGGGCGGTAGTATGTTCGGGGGTCGTAGTCGTTCAAGCTCGGTACTGGATACGACGCAGGGGATCTGGAGGAGGCCTTCAAGGCGATGCTGAAGTAAGTATCGAGCCTTTGTGCGACTTCAGGTTATGTGAGCTGGCAAGAAGAAGTAGTGAGGCTTTTGTGGAAGGTGCGTTCACTGTGTCCATTGGGTGCGGAGGGTTTTCAGGCACATATGTCGTCACATGACCCGTTTACATGTGGAACCCCCAAGATATGACTCCCGTCTTGTCCACAGACTGCGCGCGATCAATGTGAACTCCGCGAGGAAGTGGTGAAGGCGTTTGCAGTGTCTTAGACCTTCAAGCCAAGGCTGTAGGTGAGGCGCCTGGAAGCAGGTGCATAATCGCTATCGCGGGATCGCTTATTCCCGCAAATGCTAGCGGAAGTGTGATTCAAATCTGCTTGTGTCCGATCCTCGAACTTTTAGAACACCTCACTCACGGACACCAGCACGCCTCTCCGCGTACCACCACGACAAAATGGCCAAAAGCGCAAGAGCCTCCGTCACCAAGAGGAATAACCAGAACCTCAAAAGGAAAGTCTTTGGCCCAGCTGAGACCGCGCGCAACGATCGCATGAACGCCAAACTTCTCGCTCTTGCTCAGCAGCCTAAGCCACCACGAGCTGAGATGGACGTCGAAGACGAAGGTATACAACGCACAAAAACTCTTTGATAGCACACTATTATCAGACCGCTAATCAGGGGTTTTAGGAAACAAGAGCGCACCATCGGAGACGAAAGATGACGACAGGGCCACTCAAGGTGTGTCTTCGTCCTTTCTCTCAATTGCAATTCCAGCAGTCCTCTTGCACAACAACGACCAGAACCTGCTCACACCGCCCACCACACCCGATATCGCTACCGCGACGACAACGACTCCCATCCTCGAAATCCCAGCACAGAAACAGCTAGCCAAAGAGCTCCTCTTCTACCATCTTCTCGGCGCCTCGACTGACGTCGTGGGATTTGCCGAGAATGGAGAATTACAGCTCAGGTTTGCCGGACCAACATGAGCCCTGCATCGGATATCTACACCTACATCTTGTAATCTTGAAAAGGTTTGTATTGATACAGAAGGCTAACCATGTCACCGCATGAGTGCAGATGTCGACATGGACGCCGACGAAGCCAGTGCCAAGCCTGTCACAAGAAGCAACAAGTCTCTCAAGCGCGAGAAGACCTCGAAGTTGGCGAAGATCGAGAAGAAGCGGATACGGAAACCGAGGAACAAGATTGCCTTCGCGAAGCACCCGAAGAAAGCTGGTGGAGGGAAGAAGCGATGAAGGGACAGCGAGGTGTTCTGCTTGACCATTATCGAAGACAGCTTCTGGCGAGGTCAATGAGAATGTGCCTGGTATGCTGGCAAGGGCTCGGACTCACGGCTAGCCTGGGAGACGCAGCAAACCGGCCCACAAATGTCCAGCGTCGGGTATGAGCGCTGAACGGTTCATATAACGCGACAGCACCGCAGCTTGGCATGTTCTTTACGGAGCGCCATAGGTGAGGCTTTGTACCAATGGCGCGCGCGAACGAGAGACATAGGGATAACACAATGAGACGTAGTTAGACATTTGCATCAACCTGGAAGAGCGCACCCCAGCACTCCATCAGCGGCACAAACCAGTGGCGCACACTCTCGATACATACAGTACGATGATGCTATGAGCACAGCACTTCCCATATCTTTGTCCGGGCATATGTGGCTCCGAGAAGCGGCTGTCCTTTTCCAGCCGTTTGAGTTCAGTCTCCGTTGACGTCTGACGGCGATATCATCACAACCGGCTCGAGATGATCACGTCCGTTCTGTCTCGATCTTCGAGAGCGGTGCTTCGATTGAGTGGTTGCTGTACCAGAGGACGAGAGTACTTGCGCCTTCCTCGCGAGACGTGCCTCCCTGAACCCAAGCTTGGCGTAGGCCTCACCTCGTCTTCTTGCCATCTCGACCTTCGAACGGCAATGGTCCTTGATGACCATCTATCACAAGTTGCATAAGGTGCAGGGTAGATATCTTGAACACCATGATTTAAAATTGAAGGGCTGGACGTTGTGCCAGCTCAGCTCGGCCTGGCTGCGACAAGAACAACGATTTAGGTCGACTCATATGTATCGAACCTTCGCCCAAGAGAGAGGGCGGTGAGCGACACATCTGGAGATTCTGGCCAGTATTGGCAGTTGATATTTCGGGATCCACAGGAGTCTTCGTTGAGCAAAATGCCCTAACGAACTCAATGCGGCCTCACCCCATCGACCCCACAGGTCCTGGTCTCTCAGACGATCTTCGACGATGTATCGACATATGCCGATATGCGAGGATGATATACGTTGTGAGGGACTGGGAGATGTGTTTCTCCACGCCACACTGCAGCTGATATAACTGTTTTATAGCTTACCGGCAGCACTGAAACGTCCATTTATGCTTTCCCCTGTACAGGCTAGCCCCAGAGCCGAGTTTGCCGAGCCCACCCGCAGCGAGTCGTGAAGATGATCTGCCTCGACCGTTGCGACTTAAAATTAGAGGCGAGATTGCGAGATTGCGCTGGGTCGACTGCCTGAGCGCCTCTTCTCCGTCGCGAACCCGGCGCGTTTGCAGTACGCGACGAGTGATGATATGCTGTCGTTGAGATGCCATGGCGAAGTGGTCCTGCCGGACAGCGCGCGAGCAGTGTGGAGCATGCAGCTGCAGCTGGCCTGCATATGGATATGCATATCGGAAGATCTCTTGTGGTTGTTCGATAGTGGGCGTGCTCGAGGATCGTGCCGTCCTTTCCCAATGGAGATCGTCCACGTTGATCTCGCGACGCCATCGTTGGCAGGGAAAGCGAGCGCGACTGGCTGGCGCGACCCCATGCGATGGGTCCATCGGAAGCAAAGGAAGTCTATTCAAGGGCGCTTTGGTGATATTCTTCGGGGATTATCAGCCTTGCACCCAATTATTTCAGGGTCGGTGCACCTCTCTATACATCGTAGGTGGATGTTCCCTCCTTCTCATCATCCTGCGCACACCACCGAGTGTCGACATACTACCACGAGATACAGGCGGAATCTGGAGATCGATGGGTTCATCACGACCTTGACCGCATATCCCGTCCCCTCTACCGGGTTTTCTTGGGCTTTCCCAGCGCCGCCGCCACGATGTACGTTCGAGGGACCCTAAAGGCGGCTTTACTTGCACTTTGCTGCGCGGAAATCGTCGTTGGACGGGCAGCTGTATACCGAAGACAGGACTCCGAGACGACAGCTCCAGCAACGACCGAGAACGCACCAGCGTCTTCGACAGACTCAACCATCTCGACAGCACAATCAAACCCATCTTCCGAGTCCACGACTGCGGAAGCGTCGACCAATGAGGAGCAGTCCAGGACCAGCAGACAGACTTCTACGTCGCCAACACTTACCACGTCCACATCGAAAGCAACACCTACGGCACATAAAAATGCCACCACGCCCCACAATGAGGAGCAGCTTCCGATACAGCCAGAGATCACACCAGCCCTGGGTATCGCCGGCGTGGTCCTTATGGTTACTGGAGCTGGATTTGCCATCGTCGGCATAAGGCACCAGTGGATTGTGGTCTTTTTCTCCGCCGCCTATCTCACGGCCTTGTCTGTTTCAGTGCTCATCATCTACGTGATGAGCGCACCTGTCAGCGATGCGATCCAGGGAGCTTACCTGGTAGCTGCTCTTCTTACCGGTCTAGCCTTCGGCGCTGTCAGTCTAGTCTTCAACGAGGTCACCGAAGGACTTGGTTGTCTCCTTGGGGGCTTCTGTTTATCCATGTGGTTTTTGGTCCTGCGGCCTGGCTCTCTGATACATTCACGAACTGGACGAGCTATCATGAGTAAGTTGAATGTCCCGAGAGATGACCTGGTTTCTGTCTGAGACATATACTAATTACAGCCACCTGTCTTCGCAGTCGGTGTCTTCAGCGCCGTGGGTTGGTCGTTGTCATTCTCACAATATACGCGGAATTACGGCCTGATCATTAGCACGGCCTTCTCTGGAGCTATGATCTGTATCCTGGGCATCGACTGCTTCAGTCGAGCTGGGCTAAAAGAATTTTGGCTGTACATCTGGAGTGCGTATGAATGGGAGCGTGCCACTGAGTGCCCTGCTGACCATTCCATAGACCTTAATAAGGACGTGTTTCCTATTCATACCTCCACATATCCTATCACGCGGGGGATCCGAGTGGAGATCGCAGGCACCATCGTGTTGTTTCTCTTCGGCGTAGTGAGCCAGATCAAGGTAAGTGCAGAGAACACGATTCATCCCCGAGATACGCACCTTTTCCATGCTCAGACAGTGAGACTAATCATATCCTTCCTGTTTCGATAGATCTGGAAGATAGTGAGAGAAAAGAAAGCAAAGAACGAGGCTGCGCGAGAGCAGGAGGCGAGCCGAAGGGATCAGCGCGACAGTGCAGTGGGAAAAACGGTCGAGGCCAAGAACGGACGCTCACTCGAACAGTGGGAAGCTGTGTATGGCGACAAGGACAAGGCCCACGTACATACCGACTCAGGCGTTGGCACGTCGCTTGATGGAGACCCAAAGAAGTCGGCAAGCGTCGCTGAGCGGAAGCTGGGCAGCATCGAGATGAACGACATGGGCGGAGTTGGTGCGAAGCACACGAGCAAGGGGTATCAAATACGTACTGGCAACGACGACGATCTCCAGGCGGAAAGGAAGAATCCCCAACCTCCATCAAACCTGGATCCCGAGGAAGAACGCATGTGGTGGGATGACTACGGCTCCTCCAGGACGAAGAGTAACCCAGCTACGGTACGAAGTGTGGACCATGGCTCGCTCAACGAGATGTTACTTCCTGACCGAACTCCTATGCCTGGCGGGCCTGCTGTCGTTCCGCTGCCTTTCTCGCCTTCAGCGGAACGAGGAGATGTCAAGCCTCTGTCGGAACACTCAGCAGAACAGAAAGACATTGCTAACCCGGAGAAGCCAGTGAACGAACGACGCGGAATTGCGCTCAATCAACTGGCATTTGAGAAGCTCAACCAGCATGCCCCAGCTAACCTTCCTCGCATTGATGATGACCGAGCTTCTTCTGTCGCAGCTACAGCTGATGATGCCAGATCTATCTGGAGGAAGTCGCTGGCACCTACCATCCCGATACAACAGGGAGGTTTATCTCTCTTCGCGGACGAGTTCGCGGCAGACGTGCCCAAATCGCCACGTACGCCCCGAACTCCTATTGAGGACCCTATGGACGATGAAGACGATGAGGTCTTACTCCGCTCTCCGCCACTAATAGTGGAACCTGAAGGAAGTACCAAGCCGAATACCACTGACAAGAGAAAACGAACGTTGAGCACAGGATCGCGTGCGAGGTCCACTGGCAGCGTGGGCGCGGCACGCAACGACGACAACGAGGCGGCGTCTAAATCTGATGATGCAGCTTCGGTACAACCGCTGAAAGGCCAGCTACCTGAGAGCATATCAAAAGTCGCTATGGCATACCGTACGAACGAATGGGCGAAGCACATCGCTGATGCCGACCAGCCGACATGCGAGGAAGCACCAGACGTCGAAGTTGACGAAGCTGGCGTTCAGGTGGAAGTTGGACGTCCAGTAGAGACACCTCGACCACTTAATCCTGCAGCTCTATCGGAGACTACACCACCTGCCGATCCAATCGTTTCGAGCAGACCATCGTTCCGGCAGAGTAGTAGCACTCAACAGCTGAAGCGAAATCCTTCCTCTGGTCCCACACCGGTCTACGCCTTCTCCCGATCGGCCTCGCAACAGTCGTTGCAACGGCATAGCAGCAATAACTCTATCACTCCGCAAAGACGGGAGACACGCAACGTATCTACACCCATCTTACAACAACAGACCCTCCTCGAGTCGCCAATCGAAGAGGATCGAGCAGTTTCTGGACCTTATCAGAGCACCACACCATTCGTTAGCACCAGCAATCTGCTCGACGAGCGCAATACCCGGCTTTCTCGACGGACCACAAGCACATCCTTCAACGCACTAGCCGGAACACCTAACCTCAACCTCCAAGCGCCTACACCTGAACCTGGCATGACTCCAGAACCCCCGACCACCGCGAGCTCCACCTCAGACCCCTCACACATCCCAGGCGAAGAAAACCTCACCCTCGCCGAACGCAAAGCCCTCATAGAACAAGGCACCATCAGCCCTCCTCCCACCCGCCGACAGTCTTATAACCCAGGCGCACCGACTCTTGGCCGTGTCAACAGCACGAACAACCCCGGCTTGATCTACGACTCCCATCAACCTCGGCGAACCAATACAGTCGACACTGTCAAACAAAACGCTATGCTAACGCAATGGAGGACATCTCTCCAACAAGGAGAGTCTGCGCCGCGGGTAGCGGTAGCGGAAGAGCAAGCGCGGCAAGCGATGCTAAGTCAGAGGGAACGGGTGGGCCACAGCCAGAGGAGAGCGAGTCAGCGGAGGGAGACGAGAGAGAGTATGCGGGACGTGGGGATGCGGACGGGCCAGTTGACGAATAAGCACCAGGAGGCGATGAGGAAGATGCAGGCGAAGGCTAACGAGAACACTGCTCCGAATTAGTATGTTTTATTGGGAGGAGAGGTTTTGGTTCGGGTTGGAGGAATGGGACAGGATGGATCGGGATGATACCCTCTTCAATATACACCGGGTGGCAGCAATGCTCGTGGCGTTTGGGATGGGCTAACTATGATATGATGAGCGGAATTGAGCGACTAAAAGTGGAGACACGGCACATACAGTACAAACAATAATTCATAGTGTAATCAGCATCGTTGTACATATGTACATCAAGTCTTTAGCAGTTGACGCTGTGCAAAGACGGACTCAGCGCCTCCACAAGATCTCGAGAGCCACTTAAGGTATTCAACGTGGAACCCCTATTGCCGCCGCTGAATTTTGGCCCTATCTATCAAACACGTCTCACACATCTACAAGACATACGCTGTCGACTGCTCCAAATCCCGCGGCAACCTGTCATCAAATTAGCTCATCGGTCATTAGGTCTTCGCGATAGGTACTCGACTTACTCCACCTTCCTCTGAAGAGTCTCCTTTCGTTCTCATCAGATATCCCGCCTCGAAGTTCTCCAGCACCTCCCGCTCGCCATCTTCCTGGCCCTGCCGCCACAGGCAGGCGCCGTACATGCCCAGCTCGCAGATCACACCACCTTTCTGAGACTCTCCATTCCGGAAGATGACGTTGCTCTGTGCAGGAGGCTCTATCATCTCCATAAGGATGTAAGCCGGCCACTGCGTCTCCGGAAGGGTCTTGAGTAGTTCCGGAATGGCTTTGCGGTATACGTTGTTTCCTCCGCCTTCCCGCTGCGGCTTCATCACGTAGCGTTCCGCGGTAGTTGGATCGGTAGCGAGTTTGCGTGCTTCTTGGCCCGCTTCACTCTTATCCATGGGATAAATCGGAGCGAAGGTCTTAAGGACTGCATCAGCCTGCTTCTCGTCAGGCAGGAAGCGTTTCAGATGGGGTGAGTGCGGTGTGGCGAGGACTTGTTGCACTTTCTTCGTTCCTGCTAGCTGCAGTAACACACTTGGACACTTGATCGCCGCGCTGCGCTCGAGCTGCAACCGGGCATCCCAGGCTTCTTGACTTGCGTACTCGGAAGGTGCGTAACCTGCTCGTAGGTAGACGAGACTCACTTCGTACTGCTTGTTTGGTGTGTGGGGAGGCGTGTAAATGAGCTTCCTGTCGGTATCGACTTTGGTATCTTGCAAGACTGTGCCAAATGGCAAGCGGAATGTTCTTACACCGTGACTCTCGTTCAGGGCGTACTCCAGGTGTCGTTGGTCGAAGACATTTCGTTCCAGGTCTTGAACAAGGAAGATGACGCAGAGCTGGAGGCCATTGCTTGACTTTCCGTACGCCTCATGTGCTTTTGCCATCCCTCGGGCGAGGCCTGGTACGGAAGTGCTAGGTGGTAGAGACTCACTAGACAGGATGTCTGATAAGCTTTCTGGGTATGCTCCCACAGACAGCAGATGCTTGTGCAGGCTAGAAACCTGACTGGATAGACCACCGAAAGAAGAGGCAATTGTGTTGAACTCCACCTGTTTCACCAGTGGCTGTGGTCCTAAAAGGTCGACATGAACCATATAATCGGATCTGAAGAGACCCAAATTCATCGTCTGGAATATGGTCAGCTCAATAGCTGACAGGCTCCGCGCGTAATATCGTGGCACTTACATGGGCGTAGCCCTCTTTCTTCACTTGTAGATGAACTTTCCATAGATTGGCCATGAAGTCGTCGATCTCGATTAGTCTATGTAAACATGTGATCAGTAGATGTTGAAGCACAAGTGCGAAAAGAAAGTCGTGTGAGCTCTGTTTCAAAGTGAGCCACGAATTACACTCTGTACACCGAAAATAGTGCCGTAGATTGATAAGGCGAACAGAGAGTACCTACTCCTCAATGACCTCCCCAAGCCAGGTCTCGTCGCTCGCAATGGCAGAGTAGAGCTCATTGTACGCTTCGACAACCGACTTTGCTTGCTCGAAACACACCCTAGGGAACAGGCTCGGGAACAGTGTCACGGGTGCGGTTGTCGCTAGTGCTCCTGATGGGTCTGTCTCACTAGGGACATATGAGGGAGTCGGGCGAACTGCGAGGCCATGGGCAATGGACCAGTCTTTGAGGTTGGTGAGAAGGTAGGCTTCTTGGTCACCGTTGAGTTCTGGTGGATAGTCGGGATACATCTTGTCGAAGATGTGACGTTATGGTGAAATGTAGGCCGTTTGTATCGTGGTCGAAGTTGATTAGATTTATTTTACCAAATCAACCCACCGAATTTGGTCCGCGATATAGCCGACACACATCATCCCACTTGGATCGCGACTTCCACTCCCACGCAACTCTTACTGCTGGGTTGGAGGAAGAGGGCCGCAAACGTGGAGGACACTGGGCGAGGCTCTCAGAGAGACTTTCTCTTACCTGCCTACTTCCCCAGGGTGCAAGCTCCGCACCTTTTGACTACCTTGGTTCGCTGGAGTTGGGAGTTGCGCTCTGTTGCATACCTGGTCGTCAATTAGAAGGGTCACCATATGCTAAAAGGGAGACTATTCGCAGCCTTGATCGGTGAACAGATCGCGCGAGGATACTTCAAGAGAATGTGCTATAACGAGGCGGCTTCGAGTTGTCGGGATGCTTCTATGAAGCGCGTGGAAGGGTGTCGCTGCGCTATGTTTCGACTCGCAAAGAGGAGGCATAAGCTGCTTAAGGAGACAGGAAGCTCTTGAGAACGTTGTATTGAAGTTGTGACTTGTTGCGATCTTTACAAAGTCCTTCAACTGCAATCCGACTCGTTCTAAGGGCTCCTCGCAACAGTGCACGTGTAAGTACACCCACACAACAATCCACGAGTCTCTTCCTCGAGACGCCGCCAGGGGATCTTAATAGACCCTCTTCTCCTCTCCGCCACTTTGTGAGCTTGTGGTGCCTGAGCAACGAGCCTTGCAGCGTGAAGAGATGCCCCCACTTTCCTCTCGAACTTGGACCAACGACAATACGTGAATTTACTGATGCTCCCTGTGTGAAGGCAGACTCTACAGAACGACCCGTTGCACACGACTGGCCACCACGTCTTTGACAAGCTTTCTCCTGGAGACTGCGTAGACAACCCTTTCAACGCGTCTGGAGGTGCACGTCGACAGTACCTCCACGAAATTGTGTCAGCATCGGCTACGACACCTCTGACAATAACGACGCTCTATCTCCAAACGCGACAACCACCTTTTTTGAAGAGTCTCTGGACTGGCTACAGCGCCTAGTCTAACAACAAGCCACTCCTGGTGTTCCTGGCCTCTTTGCGCAGAACGAGACTCCTACTAGAACATCAAGGACTCTTCTGGTCTTGGATCTGCGGCATAGCGGTCGTGGTCCACTCCGAACGTTGAGTGTCGTCGAAATCGAGCGGCGGGGTAACGTGACCACGCGACCGACACGCGCTAGGAACCTCACATCACGTCACTCAAAGGCAGCACCTCCATCTTGAAACTTCAACCCACTCCGTCGACACAACATTATCCTCCACAGCCAAACATGGCTGATCCATGGGACTGGGATGTTGGAGAGGTGCAAAACTTCTTCCTAAACGAGGCTCCCAGCTACATTGAGGACGTGCCCGGCAAGCTACCAGCGCTTGAGCCCTTTCTGGCCGCTCTCGGACGCAACGAGATCGAAGGTTACACTCTGCTTCAGGATCTGACCTCCGAGACGCTGCGAAACGACTGCGGGATCGGTGCACTTGGCCAGCGGAGCATGGTAATGCGCTGTATCGTCAAACTGAGACGCGAATCGCCGAAGTACCGTGCCGAGCACGACATCGGGCCTTCTCCGACTTCAATTTCAGTTTCTGGAGCTCACCCAGCACAGGTGGACTTGCCAGCTACGATTCCAGGCAAGGAGAACGAGATTCAAGTCAAAGACGCGCAAGGTCGGAAACGACGCAAGCTCGAGCTTACAGTAAGTCAAACCACCACGGGAGCCTCTTCGAAATGTGGTACAACCACTACGCTGCTGTACCGCCAGTTGGCCTCCTTAGTCGCTCGACGCAAGTTCGAGACAATTGCTAATCTCACCCATCAGGGCCCAACCGTCGAGACACCAGTACAGGCGAACAAAACCTTCACAGAGAGTATTGAAGTCATCTCGTCAGCCATCACCAAGACACCTGCGCGATCAAACAAGCCTTTGGTAACCGGAGGCTACCTTCCTGATACTGCCATGTCGATCGAAGAGATGTTCTTCGGCACCACACCGTTCGACCACCCCATCCAGCATTCAACCTCGGACGGTTCACAATCACCTCGCAACGACTCCGATGAGAACTTCCAGTTTGGATTCCAACAGAAGTCTGTTGGCGGCATCCGCTTCGTGTCACACCAGATGCGCCATTTCCTCCGCAACCCTGAATCACGCAGTCTCGAGAAGCATGGCCGGCCGGCTATGGCAGTCCTTCCCTATCGAGCCAGCGATGCAAAGGCTGTTCGGTCTGCAATGGTCGTACAGTTCGATGAGCTGGGTGACGAACCAACAGCATTGCGTGTGGAGGCCGCCGAGCTAGACGTGGATGGCGACGACGAGCTTCTTCCCGTCTTCGGTGCCGACATGGACGACGAGGACTATGGTGCGGATGAAAGCAGCACTCCGGGCACGGACATACCAGAAGCGATTGAAGAGGCGGAGGACGAAGGTCTCACGTACGATAAGCGGGCCGAAATCATCGACAACTTCGTCGCTGATCATGTTGCGAAGTGGCAAGAACAACTACAACAGCTCGAAGAGAAGAGAGCACGACCGGTTTGGGGTCAGATGAAGAAGAGCCGCATCTTGCGTGATGCACTAATTGCAGGCGCACAAGCTAAGACCGACCACCTTTCGACCAAGTTGAATCTGATGAAGGCCGACCTTGCGAAAGAGAGTTGGACTAGTGAAAGCGATCTTCACACTCAGTGCAGCGTGCTCGAAGGTACGATCGAGAATCGCGAGGAGAAACTCTGGATGATATCAGTCTGGCAACGAAGGCAAGAACCGCCTCGTATAACTCGGCCTGCCAAAAGCCGTTCAAAGGTTCCACCTACGACCACGGCCAACACGAGGAAGCCACAGTCTCCTACTTTCGTCCCTCACCCCAGCGATCGACTCAGCTTCTCGCCAGCCCCTGTTGGTAGTCCTGTGAACGGCATTGAAACCGGAGACGAGATCATCTATGAGGCTGACGATGAAGAGTATCACACCCCTGACGAGGACAGCGTTGCAACTCCAGATGTAGATGATGGTTTTGTTGTTCCCGACGAGGTTGAACGGCTTGATTCGGACAATGAGCAGCCATCACCTTCGCGAGTGGTCAGACGTAAGCTGCCGGTGTCAACGTCGGTAGCACATGCACTCCCTTCCACTGCAGGAGAGATGGCGCAATCAGAAACAGATCAACATGCCGAATCGGACGATGAGCTGCCCTCCCCGTCAAAGCTGCTCAAATTCAAAATGCCGCCGCCAGCTCTGGGAGCACGAGCATCTTCGTCTACTCCGAAAACGCCCAACCGGAAAGCAAACAGTTTCCCTACTCTGGGCAACTCTTCGTCTGATAGTCCCCTACCGAAGAAACGAGGACGACCATCCAAGTCGCAGACGCCAAAGACGCCTAAGACCCCGAAACCGCTTACTGGCGATGCTATGGATGCCTCACTATCTGAGATAGAGGCGTGGGACTGGGATCAAATTGCGCAGGTAAGTCAACCTCATGAGTATCTGCTCTCCCAGATTCCATTGGGCTTGCTGCTGTTGTCTCTGCCTCCATACTCTTGTTCGCGCGGATGGATTTTGGAGATGCTAACCCTTCATGATTAGGCCGGGGACAGACAACGCATATCACTCTTCCTAGTACGACAAGCGGGACCCGAAATCTGCAAGGCTCTAGACGATCTTTTGCGGAAGCTGACGCCCGCGACGTTCAAGAATGAACTGGTAACAGCGTGCCGGTCGCTTCGGACCTCGTAAGTCAATCCCATAGATGGAAAGCTTCTCCGAGATACAATCAAGCATTATGCGGCGCTCTGAACTATTCTCAGCATGAGCTAGAACTTCGAGAGTCTTGCTGACCCACTATTGATACTCTAGGTCTCAGACGACAAACCTCACAGGTGACGATCTCGCCACCATGGGACATGCTCGCGACCTCTACCTACGGTGGATGTTTCCGACCCAATCAAGAGACGAGGTCCTAGCTCTCGACGACAAATCGTTCGGTGCCCTTTTTACCGAGGTGCAAGCTGGTTTCTTCACAAGCATGCTTCGCAAGACCTTCGTCAAGAGGTCTCTAGTCTCTCCAATAAAGCCGAGCCCGGTCAAGGCCAGGATAGGCAGCTCCTCGGCACCGGTGTTGATATCATCAAGCGACGAGAGAGCGAGCGAGCTCCCTTCAACACAGCATCCCACGTCTCTTAAGAAGAAGCGTAAGCGATATGTGCCTGTGGACGCTGCAGCTCAGCATTCACGCAAGCTCGCTGCGGATCGTGAGAGGCGATACAACGAATCGCAAACAACAGACCCAAGTCGTCTTCTGAACATGGTTGGCAGTGACTCTGGGCGCATCGAGATCGATATCAACCCTGCGAGGGATGCCGATACCGAGCCTGTCCTCATCGTGGACTCCATTGCGAGGCGGATCAAGCCTCATCAGATTGATGGTGTTCGATTTTTATGGCGAGAGTTAACTGCCAGCGGCGACGAGGGTGGGCAAGGCTGCATCCTAGCACATACCATGGGTCTTGGCAAGACGATGCAGGCCATTACGCTCATGGTCACACTAAATGAGAGCGCTCGCTCCGACGATGTACGTATCACATCACAGCTACCGAAGCACCTACGACCAAAAGGGATCAGGGATCGCTACCTTCGCGTACTGGTCATCTGTCCTCCTTCTCTGCTTCAGAACTGGCGGCGTGAGATCAACGAGTGGTCTGACAACCGGCTCGGGAATATCTTTACCATCGAGAGCGCGACGCACGGGTCGTCCAACATCGACTCCGTGGACGATTGGATGCAAAATGGTGGTGTCATTCTCATAGGGTACCACATCTTCAGCAGCTTCGTTGTTGGTGGCACTTTCAAGTCGAAGGGAGACCTGCCAGACGTTGCGCGTGTGCGAGAGTCGTTGATCGAAGGCCCTGAGGCAGTGGTTGCCGACGAGGTGAGTCCAAATTGATCTCCGAGACAGTATCACACCCCGTGCGGCGCTCTGGGCCCTTCAACCCCTCACTCACAGCTCGGAGAGCGCTTCTCGCCGTCGATTCGAGCAAGTGTCTCTGAGATAGTATCACACCCTGTGTGACGCTCTGATACCCTCAACCCCTCTCTCACAGCCCGGAGACACTCGCTCAAATGGATGGCGAGTAGCGTTCTCCGAGACAGCATCACACACCGGGCGGCGCTCTGTCACCTCCCACCTCTCGTCCACGGCTACGAGACGCTTGCTGACCCTTCTACTATTAGGTCCACCTGGTTAAAAACAGAGAGACTAGCTTCGCCAAGGCCACAGCAAGTCTACGAACTGAGTGCCGGGTTGGGCTTACTGGCACGCCGATGAGCAATAACGTCAAGGAGATCTTCTCTCTCATGGATTTCGTTGCTCCCGGGTACGTCAAATTGATGGGTGGAAGAGTTCTCCGAGCTAGCATCAAGCGTCAAGCGGCGCTCCGAGACCTCGAGACTTTCGACCCCAGCTCCGAGACACTTGCTAACCCTTCATTTTAGGTACCTCGGTAACAGCGTGGAGTTCAACGCTCACTACGCGGAGCCAATTGCTCTCGGCCTTTGGGAGGAGAGTTCTGCTTACGAGCGACGCCAGAGCATCAAGAAGCTGAAGGTCCTCCACGCGGAGATCCAGCCCAAGGTCAATCGAGCTACTATCGAAGTACTAAGAGGTCAACTCAAGCCAAAAATCGAATATGTCATCACAGTTGCTCTAGGAGACAGTCAGACAGAGCTTTACAAGAGAACTGTCTCTGCTTTGTTGAGTGCGAAGAAGAACGAGACTGCTAGCCAGGTCAGGATATTCGGGTGGCTCGCCGTACTCACGTTACTCACCAACCATCCGAACACTTTCCGCCAGAAGCTGTTGGAGCCTCCGAAGCCTCCAAAGAAGAAAGGAAAGAAGGGCGACGATACGGATGTTGAAGGTGAAAACGAGGATACTACTCCGCCGGAGAGTGGAGCCGGTACACCCTCTGTCGCTGCTCTACCGAACGATACGGACGGTGGGGCAGTATTGGAGGCCGATCCGCTCGAGCAGGCACCTGGTGCGCTTGGCTTCACTGACCAGATTATCAAAGAGATCCTTGATGGGTTCGATTTCGACATGGATCCGAGCGTCTCTGCAAAGGCATCTATCTTCTTGGAACTTCTCGAGCACTGCGTCGCCTGCGGAGACAAGGTATTGGTATTCTCGAGCAGTCTCCTCACACTGGACTATCTCGGAAGGGTCCTGACCCAGAACAAGTACGGATACCGCCGCATTGACAGTAGCATCACTATGCGTAACCGTATGCGCTATCTGGAAGAGTTTCAGGACAGCCTCTTCAATGTCATGCTTATCTCAACCAAAGCGGGAGGGCTGGGTTTGAATATCAGGGATGCGAACAGAGTGTTCATCATTGACTTCCGCTTCAACCCAACCGACGAGGACCAAGCAATCGGTCGTGCCTACCGCCTTGGCCAGACGAAGCCCGTCTTTGTCTACCGCTTCGTCGCAGGTGGCACCTTCGAGACCAATATCTACAACAAACAGCTGTTCAAGGGCGCGTTGGCGCAGCGAGTCGTGGACCAGAAGAACCCTCGCCGCAACGCCAAGCGCAACACCCGGGACTATCTCTACCCACCGGAGCATGTGGCTCAAGAGTCGCTGAGCCAGGAGGTTGGCAAGGATCCAAACGTAAGTCAAGAGGTCTCCGATATTTTTTTTCGCCTGATGCTACTGTACTCAACGTCAATCCTCCTCATCGCTTGTTCAAAATCTCGAGAGCTCTGCTAACCTTGATTTCAGGTTCTCGACAAGTTGCTCAGCCGGCACGGCCCTGGCCAGCCTGGCAAGGTCGATACCATGATCCGTGCAATAAAGACGATGGAAACCCTTCACGAGGACGCTGAGGACGATCCGCTCGATGAGCAGGAGCTGAGAGAGGTGAATGAGGAGATCGAATTGGGCAAGAAGCGGCCACGTGGCAGGAAAGCGGCGTAAGTCAAATTGATGGGTGGAAGGGTTCTCAGAGATAGTATCAAGCACTAAGCGGTGCTCCGAGACCCCGACACTCTTGACCCCAGCTCCGAGACACTTGCTGACGCCTCTACTTCATTTTAGGTACATGGTGGCCCCGACCAACGTATATGGCCCGCCAGCTACACAGCCGATGCGGCCACCACCGCCGCCTGGCTTTAGGCCACCGCCACCGCCATCTACATTTGCTGGCCCGAGCTCCGCTGCTGCGACATCAACCTTCATGGGCGGATTACCTATCCTACAGCAACCACGTCCTTCGTAGGCTGGCTATACCGTGTGGGAAAGTGCGGTGTGGAACTCATGAAGATGCAGATCATCTCGAACAAATGGAGGGGACACGAGCGGGTGTCGGGAGTTACAACGGCGGATGACATGATTGCTTTGACAGAGATACCCCTTGACGCGAGTTCGCTTGCTAGCCTTTTACAGCTTTGAATGTGAATACTCTCAACGAAGATCGTCTCTGAACTGGCCAAATTGTCTCGTCTCCGCTATGGTAGTCGCTCAATTTAAAGCTCAGCGTCCTCTTGTTGACCACTGGACCACTTCCACTCTTTGAGAATCGGTGCAAACCACCAGGCAGTACCCCTCTTCCTCTAAGCCCATGTTCTCTCCACATAGCACTCGGCATAATCGTAGCGCTCTCTCGTTTCATGTTACCTCGAAGAACAGTAGTCGTCTGTGGGGCTCTGAGCTGCCCAGCCACCTTTGCTGCATAGTAGGTGTCTCGAGCATAGGCAATAGTCGACAGGGTGTTGGGAATTGTACAAGGATTAAAGCTACCTTACGAGGTACCCTGTGGTACTCTAAGACCTCGTGATCTCGATGAAATGGCCGAGACACTTGCCATGCCTTCCACTCGTCATCTCAGTTTTTCACATGATTGATAAAGCGATTGACGAATATGGATCGTCGACCACCACCATCGTGTTCGTACCAAGAGCCTAGCCTCCCAGCAGCATCAGGCTATCAAGCAACAGCATCCCTGTGGTGGCGGCAGTGGCCACTTTGAGACCAGAATTAGCAGAACCATCTTTCGAACGGCTGGACGTCGGACGAGGCGCGGACGAGCTCTTGCTTCGCCTCTTAAACTCTGGCATTTGCAAATTCCGTGAATCCGGTATATCATGGCCTGTCCCACTCGTGCTAAAGTGTCGTGGTCTTCGCTGATCGTCTTTGAGCCGATCGTTGTCTCGTTTCCTCTCCCACGCCTCTCGCTTCTCGGCTACCTCAATGGTCTCCGGACTGAGTCGCGCACCGGCTGCATAGAGGACGTCGACCAGTGGTATGTAGCCCTTTTGGAATGCGAGATCGATCGCTGTTTGGCCAAAGTGCGTTCTTGCGTTGACATCTGCGCCATGCTGCAATAGTAGCTTAGCTATATTGAGCCGTCCACCTCGAGCAGCTGCAAATAGCGGTCCATCTGCGAAGAACTCTTCGATCTGACCATCTCGTCTTTGAACAGGAGCCTGATAATGCCTGTACCATACATCGTTTGCTCGTGCTCCGTGCTGGAGCAGGAGACGTACGGTAGGCTCGTGGCCAATAGCAGACGCTGTGAAGAGGGCAGTCTCGCCGTCGGGACCGCATCCAACGTCCGGTCGGGCGCCGTACATGAGGAGTGCGCGGGTACATTTGAAGTGATCGTTGGAGACGGCTTTGTAGAGTGCGCTAGGTCCGCTCGGAGCGACGAAAGCTGTGTCGGCACCCTGGCGCAGTAGGAGCTCCACGATATCTGAGAAGCCTTTCGAGGATGCTCGGTAGAGAGCTGTCTGTTTCTCGACTTCGTTGATGTCCACGCCGTAGTTGAGGAGTAGTTGCACAATGCTCAGGTGCCCGAACAGGGCTGCTTGTGGTAGCGCTCCTTGCTTCTGTGGATCCGCACCGTACTCGAGCAGCAGTTTTACAAGCTCAATATTGCTGTCGCTGACTAGGAGACGCAGCAAGCCCTTGCCGTCGGCTTTTGTCGTGTTGGGATCTGCTCCGTGTCGGAGAAGCATATGCACCGTCTCAAAGTGACCATTTCGAGCCGCCCGATAGAGTGCGGTTGTGTTCTCAAAGCTGGGTACGTCGGACACTGCTCTCGAGCCGGTAGATTCAACGTTGTGGCCTTGCATGAGTAGTCGCTCCGCATCTGATGTTCTACCCTCGGAAGCAGCCTTGGGCAAGGTACCATCTCCGAGATCTGCGGATTGCATAGGTGGTCGTTGTATTTCTCCCGGCCGCCGGTATCGCCATACTACGTTCGGAGCAGAGCGTCTGCCGACACGGAAGCTCTCCTGGCCATTGACATTCTCCGAGCCACCAGGGCGGCCGGAGGCATTAGCCGCATTCCGTCTCGTCTGTGGGATGCCTTGCAGACCAGCCCTGGGTGAGCTGCCATACTTCGACGGCGACGAAGGAAAGCCTGGCCTTATCTGTCGTGGCGAGTTGCCACTGATTGTTGGTGGGAAGGCTGCAGCGCTCGTTCGTGGAGAATTTCCTGCAGACCTCGAGCCTCGCTGCGGGATCGGAATCGGTATTTGTAGCCTGGGTGTTGGCTCCCCAATCTGATTCGCAGGAAGCCGTGTACTCGTAGCATTATTCTTCTCCTGCTGCACGCCAGTTCGATCCAGGAGATCTTCGTCAGAGTCCTCGAAAAGCGTGTCATTGGCTACAGGTCCGAAAGGCCGGTGGGTATAGTCGTCTGCAGAACAGAAGGGTATAAGGGTTAGCAAGTGTCTCGACCCTTTTGGAGAGTGTCAAAGGTCCTAGAGCGCAGCACAGAGCGCGATCGTAACCCGGAGAACACTGTGAACCTATCGGTGCTTACCTTCATCATCACTACCCTCGTAGATAGTCTCAGCGCTGGGTGGCCGGTAGTTGTTCTTCGGCCTTCCGATCCAGACAACAGCCATCTCACTCTTCGGCTCATTGACTTCGCCGCCGGGTTGCCACCTACAGCGATGGGTAGAACGGTTAGCAATTGTCTCGGATTGTGTTCTCGGGATTCGCATCGCGCCAAAGATACGCCCAGACGCTCCATGGCGCTTGATCGTGTCTCGGAGAACCCGTCCATCAGTTTGACTTACTCAATCATACCGGAGTGCTGCAGCTCCATAAGCTTTTGGTGTATGAGAGGCTTGTGCTTCTCAATATCCGACGACTTGAAGCCTGCACTGTTCAGATCTCTCCGCAGTTGTCGCCACACGCCCTTGTCGTCATTGCTGTAGGTCGACAAGACCGATGCAGTCTCCAGCCGGGCATTCGCCTGCAGCGCAAATCTCTCGATAGCCTCAACGATCCTGTCCTGCTGCTGCGCCAGACCATCAACCTTATACTCTATTCTTCCCACTCCTCCAAGCCCAAGCGTCCCCAGAAACGCAGCGAGGTTGGCATGCCTGAACTGCAGCTCGCGCTGTATATCCAGCACCTCCTTCTTCGAGAACCGGAGGCGGTCGAACACCTTGATGTTATCGCCTCCCAAGCTGTGATAGCGAGCCAACAGGTCGTCGAGCTTGTTCAGCGAGGAGATGCATGATTTTGTAAGCAGTTCGAAGCGCTGGCCTTGCGCCGGGTCGCGCGCGAACACGGACTCGGGCTTTTCGACCTCGCTCCTGATGGAGGCGAAGAGCGTGTCGAGATTCGTCACAGTCTCTTCTGCTTCGCGGAAATTGCCTGGCGCGTTCTTGAAAGACGAGATGGTCTGCGCGAGCAGCCGCGTGACCTGGATGAAATCCCCGATGCCACAACCGAATGCCATGCTACTGTACAGAGGTATCTTTCTATGCGCCGAACAAGGACAGAGAGAAGAGATGAGCTTGAAGTAAAGAAGTAGGAAAGCGCTTCCTTGCAGATGCTGTACTACCTACCTGTCGAGTCACGACATCACGACACCACCTCTACGAGATCCTGTGGTGGCTTGTAAGGAGCTCGTTGCCTGTCATTCCGGTGAGATGGGAGGTTCGCATGAATCACACGTCGCTTCGAGCGCCGAGGTATTGGCCTATACCGCTTGCAGCGACTTGCAGGTCTAGCTTGCAGGAGTAGTTCGGTAGGCGTGGCAGGAGTTCGTGGGATGACTTGCATATAGAGGTACACAGCCACGATATGCGGCGCTTTCCAAAGCGTGGACGGTGGTACAGACACGCAGTGTGACGGAGGACCGTAAGGAGTGTGTTTGTGCGCTTTTGTCCTTGGTCTATTGGTACCCAAGAAATTGGCAGTACAGTGACACGAGGCTTGCAAGGTTTGAGGGAGAGTTCGAGGTCTTGTCAGCTACAAGGCGTAAGAATGTAGTCTCTTCTATATGGCAACGAGACCTCTTCAGAAGACCTCGAGTCGCAGCCGGAAACCGTGCTGCAAAGTACATATAGCTTGGAAGAATGATCTCCAGAGGTAAAAGTCCACCAAACGATGGTTGTGTACAAGGCAACACCACACCGATGCACCTTCCCTATGCAAGACACGCCCTCAAACGCAAACATCAAAACTGAAAGACAGTCCGCCTCAGCCGTGTCTCGCACCGACCTTCGCACTCTCCGGATCTTCGTCATCACTCATCAGTGCTTCAAGCTCAAACTCCTGAACATCGCGCAGTTGGCGCTCGGCCGCGCTGTGTCCTCGTGCATGGCCGTTCTGCACAGGTCGTGCGGTAGCATCTGGCTTCGCAGGTTGCTTGACCTTATTAGGGTCGAGATGTGCGGAGTAAAGATGGATGAGCATGAGAACGACTGGGAGATGTTAGTAGTGCCTCGAACAAGCAGATGGAAGGACTTACATAGGAATAGCAGGAACGCAAGACTGTACAAAATCAGGATGTAGCTGACGTGCGTCACTTCTGCCGCGGCGAGAACAGACATCTGCTCCTCTGTCGCTCCCATGAAAAGGAAGCCGGATGCGTAGAGCAAGAAGACCGGCAGGTACTGGAAGCTGTTGATCTCGGCGTCCACATCTCCGCCCTCGGATCCAATGAGCGTTGTCTTTTCTCTCAGAATGAATGATATCTCGATAATCCTCGTAAGGCCGGCCAGCATAAGCGTATACCCAAACATCTTGTGTACCTCAGTTGAAAGGTGCAAGGCCTGCGCGTGTCCGGACATGCCCCAGCCAGTCACCATAATGACCATACCGGGTATGAGATTCCGCCGTGGACGTCCAGAGCGGTCCCGAGAGAGCCAGATCCCGACCAGACCTGCTGCCCACCATATCACTCCCATGCTCGTGTGCTGGAAATCGTTGTGCGCCCATGGCTGACCCCATCGGTGCTCCGTAAAGGTATTAACGCAGCCCCATGCGCTGATCACCAGACTGTCGAAGAACTCTTGACTCCTCCCCGAGCGTGCCAGAAGCGCCTGTCCGTTCAAGAGCAGGATGGTGAGGACGATGCCGTAGGCGATGAATGCTGAGCCCATGATGAAGTGGGCGGCGCACTGTCCGGTGTGATCGGCCTGACAGAAACCTTGCGCGGCGATTCCTCCAAATACGAACTGCACCCAAGTGGCTACGGGCATCACGCACCCAAGTATGCCGTGGCTCTTCACCACCCATCCCCTTAATCTGCCTAAGAATCCCTTCTCGATGTGCAGCTTCAATATGATGCCCGTGCTCAGTTGAATGACCAGCAACAACATCAGCCAGTTGGCGAAACTGGCGTGTGCATTGTGCGAGAACTGTCGTCCTTTATGCGCATGTCCAAGGAAGTATCCAGGGATCGCAATCACTGCTCCAAGAATCTGCGTAGGGACATGCCATCGTGACCGGATCAAGCCCAATACCATGCCCGTGGGCATTATAATGCCCCATGCCGTGCACTGTATCAGTATGTGTAGCCATAATGTCGTATCGATCGGGTCGTGGCTGATGGCGTGACCTTCGGGGATCTTGTCGTGCCCGCCGTGCGCAAGGGTGGTGCTGGCGAGGATGCAGCACAGCGCTGTCGCGATGACTGGTCTCGTCCGGAACGTCGCCATGCTGGCTCTTTGAGTTTTCGTACCGCTGGATGGATGAACGACGACGGATGCACGCGGCTGACTTCCTTCGATCTGGACGACATATGCCAAGAGACCCTGCGTTAACTCGACTTCAACTCCTTGCACGTGCGTCCACTTCCGCTTCACTCCGCTGCCGACGCGATTAAGAATTACCAGATCTTATCAATGCACAGTTGTAGCATGAGGTTGTGTAAACAACGCGTAAAGAAGTCGCGCAGTCCTTGATCACGCCTACCAAACGGCGCAATGGCGTCTCAAGACTCACAACAGCAGACCGCGACTTCCATCCCGCCACCATCATTAGACAGACAATCCAGGAGCTCGCCAGGTCCACCATCTCAGTCAGAAACCGCGACACCGTTATCACAGATCCAGAGCGACCCAGTCGAACCGCCACCACAACTGACGCCTCGCCTCCAGGCTCTCGCCACCAAGAAAGCAAACCATGAAGCAACCTTGGAAGCCCTCAAGACCCAGCGTGCTGCTCTCGTGGCCAACTCCAAATTGCCATCCGGCCTCGCGATGCCGGACTCATGGACCGAGGACGAGAAGACCAGGTCCGCGCTGGCGGCAGCTCATGTGACGATCAAGGAGCACATCACGTTGTTGCACAAGTACAACGAGATCAAGGACATTGGCCAAGGACTTATGGGACTGATTGCGGACAGCAGGGGTGCGCGGGTGGCGGCTGTGATGGAGGACTATGGGATGGGGGAGAAGGACTGAAGTGTGATCACTTGTTCAAGTCGACGATTTTAAAACGACACCTCGGTCTAGCTCGCGGCTGCAGATGGTAGTGGCTTGTTGATCATAAATGCTGAGAGTACGAAATCAGCGTGGTACACCTGAGAGGTGAGTGAATATGTGGGCTATCCTGTCATCTGGAGTAGCTGACTCTGAAGCAGTGGAAGAAGGGAAGGTGCAGTGGAAAGCTTGCTGCTTCTGTGTGCAGAGTGCGGTAGTGCGCTTCGACGGAATGGCCACTCGATATTGATTCCGGGGGAGTATCGTTTCACCTGACTTTCACTTCACCTTCCACTTCTCGAGCTTTGGCTCTGTGCTTCACGTCCGATCAGGTGAGCGACAGCTTACTCTACCTTCACTGAATGGGCCTTCAACTCCTGGCCGCCTTCAAAGATTCACTCTTATACCTCCTACTTCTCCCTATCTTAACTTCTCTGGAAGTTCGCATCATCTTCTCGTCAGCGACAACCTGTTCAAGCGTCCTTCGTCTGAAGAGACCACCCCATCATGGCTCTATCTGAAGATGCCGAGACCTACATCATGTCTCCTCAGACGCCGGTAGATCAAGCCACTAGCCTGATCATCCAAGAGCTCCTGCACGAATGGGCCGCCTACTCAAAGCCAGGATGCACCAAACCAGGAGGCAGCAACAAACACCGTCTAGCAATCGTCTACGTCGTCCTCAACCACTTCCTCATCACACCGCATACTGCAGGTATGAAGCTCTGGAAGAGCGAGTTACGGCCATGGCAGCAGGAGGCCCTAAAGCAAGCCAAGCCCACAGAGAAGGAAGAAACACTAGTGAGCCACCCCCCGATACCCGTGGTCTCCAAAGACCAAGCTAACAACCCCCAGAGCGCCAACTGGCCTGCAGCCCAACGAAAGAAGAAAAACCGCTGGCTCAACAGCTTCGAAGCCATGCCCCTCATCAACAAAGTAATGCACTCCCGCGCTATCTTCGACATGGAGCACAAACTCAACGCCTGCATCCGCGCTATGGCTGGCGTCATCAATAACGCCATCCACGAGGAAGCGCTAGATCAGAAACCCGGCTACCGCGCCGCAATCGCTCAGTAAGGCGACAGAGCCAAGATCCCCGTCGTCGGAGACGACCTGGGCCTTAAGCGACATCCAGTTCTCGCACTACCAGCCCCAGCACCAGCAATCCCAGCACCCGCACCCGCACCCCGCTCCCTCACCACCCCCACCACCCTCCTCACCGAGCTCACCACCCTCCTCCCCACCTCCCCGGAAACGTCCTCAAACCGCCACGCCACACCCCTACTCTACTTCCTCTCCCGCTTCGCCTCCGAGCATCGCGCAATGCAGCACCCCGAGTGGCAGCGCACAAACCTCTACGAAATCTACTGGGCCGCCTCCGGCACCCTCTACACGCACCTAGACGAGATCGAACGGTCCAGGTACGGTGTCCTAGCCCCCGGCTTCCTTCTGAAAAGTGCTGGTGTGAAGGGCGGGTTTACGATGAGGTGTGCACCGGGGCTCGAGCTGGTCTCTAAAGACCACGACTTTGTGGGCGAGGATGAGGAGCGTGAGCGGGTGATGAGGAGGGGGGGGGCTGAGGGGAATCGAGGGGGATGATGACGAGGACGAGGGGGAGAGCGGCGACGGGCCTGTGTCTCGTAAGAGACAGAGGACCGGTGCAGGAGACCGTTGAACGGAAGTAACAAGATACTATCAAAGGAACTCCATTACAGTATCTAGCTCTACGAGAGAAAAAGCACCATATCAACCCAATCCACCCCATCAACCGACAGAAACCCATCCCATAGCCCCCCTCCAGCTCCCCACCCACCCATCCCATCCTCATTCAAATATACTTCATCCTCTTAGCAGTAAGCACACAACTAACCGTAAACGCAAGCATCACCCCCACGATCCCAAACCACCACCCCAACCCCGTGCTCTCCTTCCCCGGCACAGGCACATTCATCCCAAACAAGCCCGCAATCAAATTCAACGGCACCAGAATCGTCGCCACCACCGTGATCTTGCCTAGCAACTTATTGCCCTTCGTCCCTTGCTCGATATGGTTCAGCGAGATCTGCGAGAGGTGGTTCCCGTGCGAGCGCGAGAGCATCTTCTCGTAGTGGCCCAGGTTACTCATCATCGTGACCACGTGGTCCTGGACGTCGGAGAGGTAGAGGCCGACGTCGCCGCGGGGCGCGACGGCGTAGGATTCGTTGCACTTCTTCGCGAAACCGCGGATGACGTCCGCTTTGCCGCCGAGCAGACGAATCATGGCCATGACTTTTTTGCGGCAGCCGCCGATTTGTTTCAAAATGGCGCGGGAATCCTCGAAGCGGACGGTGAAGACGGAATCTTCGATCGTGTCGGTTTCCTGTTCCAGATCGCGGAGCTCGGGGGCGAAGGCATCCACAATTTCGTCAATCAGGGCGTAGCAGATCCAGTCGGCGGAGAGGTTGACGTAGTCGCGGAGCCGACCAATACGTTTCCGTACGTGCGCGGCGTGCGGGTTCTGGCAGAAGGAGAAGGTGAGGAGGCCTTCCCGGAATACGACGGCGTAGATGTTGATGGGCTCGAGGTAGTCCTCGCTGGCCGGGTCGATGGCGTTGAAGGAGCGAAAGCAGAGGAAGTAGTAGCTGCGGAAGAGCTCGACCTTCTCGCGCGTCTCCTGGGTCGTGATGTCCTCGCGGGTGAGGGGGTGGACGCGGAAGGCGCCGCAGATGGTGGAGATTTCTTCCTCGGACGGGTTGAGCATGTCGAGCCACCAGACGCCGCCTTCGGGGCCGAGCTCGAAGATGTCGCGGAAGGTCTCGCCGGGCATGAGCAGGCCGCCGAGCTCGGGGGCGTGCACCGTTTCGTCGATTTCAGAGGAGAAGAAGGTGAAGCGGTTTTGGACTTCGCCGGCGCTTTGCGCGCGGACCAGCTCCTCGTCTGAAGACTCGAGCTCGCCCTTCTTCTCGTCCACAATCGTCTCGTCGCCCGTAGCATACTTCGGCAAGCCATCGGCTGGAAGAGCGTGTGCACCTGATCCACTGCGCAGATCGTGAAAAACACGCTGCTGCTGGCAGGCCTTGCGATCGAAGTAGCTTGCTGCGAACGGATGTGCTACTGGTGTCTTGGTGTGAGTCTGTGCGACGAACTCCTCGAGGTCCTCGAAATCGATGGTGTAAGTGTTCGGCGGATCCTCTGGTGGGAAGCACACATCATCCGCGACCGAACTCCGGATAGAAGCTACATCGGTTCTCCCACCGGCGGTGCCGTTCTCCTCGCCCACAGTTGGACGGCGTGTCGGGCGAGTCGCGTTTGAGACGGAGCGGTTAATGGTGAGATTGTCAACCGATGGTACCTTGCTGTTGGCCGTGCCTGCTCTACCACGTGGCCTTTGCGGCGGTGGGTGCGCAAAAGCGTCCACGGAGTTCGGTGGTGAGGTGGAGCGATCACTCGAAGAATCTCGTGTCTCATTCCCGGCCTCCTTCTGCCTATTGTGGATGGCGCGTCGGAAGGTGGTTCGACGAGCAACGACAGGGCTGGCGTTGGACCCTCGTCGTTCGTCGTGCCATTTCTCATCGGCAGACTTCTTCGATGCGTTCGACCGTCCGGATCTGTTGCTCTTGAAGCTCTTGATGCTTTTCTTGTCGTCGACCGCATGTTCGAAGTCTCGGGCGATGCAGTCGTAATGTGCCATGCGTGGCAGGTCGAGCTGGTCCATGGTTGGTCGGGAGGGTCCAGCAAGCTCTGCGCTTTCGTGTCGCGGTCTCTCAGCACTCGCGATGCTGGCAAGCGTTCCGCGACGCCTGCCATTATATGGTTCGGTGACGGTTGGCAGGCTCTCTGGCTGGTTGCGGTGGTCGTCGAGATCAGGCTCAGGGGTGCTGTACCTGGTCTGAGACCGTCCGGAGCGTGGAGTATATGCCATTGCGACGTCTCCTCTCTTCTTGTATTCTACTTCAGTCGCTGATCTGTGGAGACGAGCACCGTTCTATCTCTTCTGTATCGTCGCGTGGGTAGCTGATATCAACCTCCCTCAAGCACTCTATAAGCAATGGCAATTTAACCCATGAGGTTCTAAAAGTGTAGTCTGTGTGCTCCCAGATCGTCTGAGAGCGGCTTGAATGTCAGGTCGGTCAAGTTATGGTGGCTGCTTGATGTCGCCTCCGGCGAACCAGTATGGTCCGAGAAGGGGGCGGATGTGAGAGACTTTGAGTCCTTGAAGCCCCGCCAACTTGGTGGTGTTCAGATTGGTGCCGTCGGGTAGACGGTGGTGAGAGATGGAAGGGGTGTAGCGAGAGTGCGAAAATGCCTCAGACACAGCCAGTGTCGTGGGTGGTGCTGACGCTTCGATTGGATGCTGCGAGCCCAGCAAGTATTCGTGAGATCCGACGGTGAGTCAACACATGGCAGTTTTCGAAATGAGTCGTCGGTATTGAGGGTGTCGAATGGTAACCAAATTGGTTGTTGTGCGAAAGGAATCGAGAGAGAAGGTGAAAGACTTGCTTAAGAAGAATCTTAGTTGCTAGCGCCCGGGCCAACGGTAATCGGCTGGCTTCTGGTTCGACGAATCGATCGTTGCTGGAGGATCGGAGAAGCTCGAGTCAATTCCAAAGGGCTGAGAGTCACTTGTCGTATATATCCGTCTCGATTCATGAGTTGAGTCACCCTTTTGCATCTTTCGACAAAGCTTGGATCTTGGAGATCGAACATGTGATGATCCATTGCGCGGCAATAATCCTGGGCAATCGCCCGTTGCACCTGCAGCCACCCTGAAAACAAGCCTTCCCGGCATCCTGGCTAGGTCACTTTCGGCGGCTGTAAGCTTGACGCTCACTTCTGTAAGGCCAGATCTCCAACCAAAAGATTCAATACGCATATCGCTCTGACGACCCACTCTCTCTCCACTCGCCGCCAGGAGAATCAACATGGACGAACTCCTGGAACAAGCTCGCTCGATCTACGAAGGCGAAATTGTACTTCTCCCCTCCCTCCATTCCTATCCTATGACCACACCCACCACCCCACCTCCGTTCTATACCTTAGCATCCCAGCTGACACACTTCACCCAGGACTTCCACGGCCAATCCCTAGCCGAAACCCTCTCCACCGCCCTCCTCAGCTTATCCGGCGTGCTCGCCTTCATCGTCGGCTTCCTCACCCAAAACATCTGGCAGACCCTCTACGTCGGGCTCGGCGGAACAGCGTTGACTTTCTTGGTCGTGGTGCCGCCGTGGCCGTTCTTCAATCAGCATCCGTTGCCGTGGTTACCGGCGCGGACGGGGAGGGGCGCGCTTGCGGGGAGTATAACTGTTGAGGGGAGTTAGGGAAGCGAAGGAAGGAGAGGGAAGGGTGTGGGAGGGGACGGGAGACATGAACGATTGAACGAGCAGTTTTGTGGGTATTCTATGAAGCTCTCGTTGTCGGCATGCTCGCAACGGATATGCTAGAGCAGGTCTTATCATGCCATCATGCGCAAGCTCGGTTGGAGCGAACAAACGCCAGCCGTGCAAGATTCCAAGCCCATCCCCCATCCCTTCCCTGCGCCGTGAACCTTTCGTGACCGTCATGCATCAGCCGTCGTGGTCGTGGGCGCATTCGTGGAAGTCGGTTCATTCTAGCGACCATACTTCTGAAACTCCCAGTCACGGTTGTCGAGCGGGCAGACTTGGCGGGTCTTGAGCCAGCGCGAGATGCAGTGGAAGTGGAAGGCGTGCTGTGAACACATATTAGCATATGACCTGACAATAGAAGGGCGGAGAGAACGTACATTGCAGATCCCCCAAGCCACCGTGCACTCCTCAGACGTCGCCGAAGCCTGGTTGGCCTGGCAGTCGATGCACAAGTCCATGATGTGGTTGCGGCAGATGGCGCAGTTGTCGACCACGATGTCCCAGGCCCAGAGCGCCACCGCGTTCCACTGTCAATCGCATCAGCTCAGCGTTCTCTTTATCGCATGGGTGGATATTATAGGCCCACCTTCTTCACCTCAAACCTAGGCTTCTTCTCGCTGCTCTCAGCTCCGACCTTGGCCGCTTTGGCAGTAGGCGCAGCGTCCGTCATCTCCACATCCGCCATCTTCCTCTTACTGCTTTTGGTCTTGGGTCCGTCTTCGGGCGGTAATGGTGCAGGTCTTGCGGAGTCTGCTCGAACGCGTCGAGATTTGGACCTCTCTATGGTGTCTCGAAGTCCGAGCCGAGCTCGTGGTGAACTTTGAGGTTGGTGGGGTTTGCCTGATTCTTAGGAGGTGGAGGCTCGATGTGAAGAATCCTGGGGAATGTCTAGAAATGTCTTTGTGCCTGATTAAAAAGCACGAGCAGTCGACACAATCCAGTTCGTGAATGTGTGTGACACAGTCGAACGTGAAAGGTCAAGCTCAAAAGTGGCAGTCACCAAAAGCGTTATCGATATCGGATCGCCGCTGCCTTGGCCGGGTAACAACGGGCCGATGCGCGGCATGCGCCACCAAGTGCTGAAAGCAAGAGCGTTCAGTCCGTGCCTTATGACCCAACCTCCGCAAAGAACCCAATTGATTCTCTTTCCCACACCTACTTCACACCACCGATTTCACCAGCAGCAAGACTCGTATGATCTTGCGCACTTTGACGACTCAATCACTACCACCCATACCAATGTCTACCTTCACTCAAATATCCACAGCAAGCCTACCGACACCACAAAGAACCAGACGGCGATACGCGCCTTCTCCCACATAGCCTTCTTCCACATAGCGACAGAGCTGCGACTTCCTGACGACCAAAACTTTCCGAATTTCGGAGAGGTGTGCACATTTCAGGTATCATGGCCAGCATACCTCACAACTACCCGCCCTCAGGCATAGACCCGGCATCACAAAGCAAGCAGCCACAAGCTCCCTCTGCCCCACCAGTCCAACCCAAGCGCACCAGGCGCAACAAGAACCACTCCCAATCTCTTCCGCAAATCGATGGCACAGTCTCCGACTCCGTCACGAACCCCATGGCCAGTGCACAGTCGAGAAAGGCTCCGAAGCAGCGACACCAAAGCGTGGCTGTTGGAGCTGTACCCAAGGAAAATGGCAATGTCAGCAGGCCAAACGGAGCAAAGGCGAGACCCGTCTCTGTGGGTGCGAGTATGCTTCCCGCTACACCAGTGAAAGAGCAAGCATATGCCGGACCCACCTTCCAAGCATCACCTGCACCGTCTTCACTGCCAGTGCCGAAGTTCTTCTCGAGATCAGTGCCGAACGTGGCCGCCCAAAAGCAATCATTAGAGGCACGAATGGCTGGCGAGAACACTCCAGAGGCTGAGCGGTCTTCACCCGAAGCTGAGGTCGTTGCACCACCACCACGAGACGCAAATCTTTCCCCTCTGGATGTGTTCTTCAGAGCGGACCAGGCGGAGAGAAAACAGAGCCGTGGTGGGAGCGTACAGTCTCCTGAGATGGTTGCAAAACGAGCTGTTCCAGCTACAGAGCCGAGGAACGCGTTCCAGCATACCGGCAAGAGTGTGTTCCTGAGGGAGTTGGACGGCGAGACGGATATGCCAAGTCCAAAGACCGTGCCACGCAACGATCGTCCAGTGCTTCCGCAACGCAGTACTTCGTCGGGAAATCACTCGCCGCTGGCTCCCGGATCTGGGGATCGAGAGGAGTACACAAAATCACTGAAGGATCTTTTGTTCAACGTCAATGCTAGCCCTCCGCCTGCGCAACCATACAACGGCACGCCACGTAGGAACTCGAATTCACAAGACGCCAACAGCCCATTCCAGACACCGTCTCCCTTCCAGCGATCCACCTCTGGCCCCTCAACTCCAGCTCCATCAATAGAGCAGCAAAACCACTACTCCCTGCACTACGGTAACCGCAATCTCTCACCACTCTTCACAGCAGCCCGCAACGACACTCCCCCTGCTCGTCCCTCCGGCCTTCGACAGCAGCAACTCTCAAGCGAGCTCTCGCCTGCCAGCCCAAACAATAATTCGGCCTTCCCGCCACCTCAACTCGACCCGGACAGCTTCTCACGAAGCTACCTCAACCAGCACATTCGCGCTTCGCAGCCAGCGACTATGCCGCCTTTACCACTATCTAACGGTACGAATTCTGCTTCGGCTCCCTCTTCTCGGGACGGCGCTCCAGCGACAAGTGCTTCTCCACGGACGGGGAGCGGATCGGGCTCTTCTCAGGATATTCGGACGATGGAGGATGATTTACGAAGGATGTTGAAGCTTAATGTTTTGAGCAACTGAGCTCTGGGCCGGTATCCGCACTCCTGGACGGGTTTGGCATGGAATGTTGGTTTTATTGTGCATAGCGAGGCGCTCTGAGGAGTCTTTGGGATCTGTGATATACCCTGGAGGCACGGGCATGTGCAACCATGCGGCCCAGGAAGGACTTGGAACATGTGCTGAGCACCGGGGGGCCGGGGTTGCACTGTAGATGGGGAGAGGCCTGTCGCGGGAAGTGAGGACTCTGATGCCTCATGAGCGGAGCCTGTCGTGATTGGTGGTGAGGTACATAGATGTCCAACTCTTGTCACTCCTTGCACATGTCCACATTTCCGCATATCTTATTCCCGCCGGTTATAGGCTAGGTGGTGTAGCGATATCTGGGGAAGCTTGCTCCGTCATCGGATCCCATGTCAACAGACATTCAACTCTCGTTCAGCTCTCCTCGCTTCCTTTCCTTTTACTACACACCCAGCATACCACCCGACATGGCGACACCGACCCGTCTTCTCCGCGCCCAATGGCTCGCCCGCACATCCCTCCGCTCCAGCACTCAAAGATGGCAATCAACACAATCCCTCTTCTCCAACCTCGAACCCGAGATGAAGTCTAGAAAAATCTCTCCAATCTTCGACGACCTCTCCCCCCAACCGTCCTATCGTCTCAACACCACGCTCTCCGACTTCCTGCCCTCGACCGCCCCTCCCTCAACTCTGCCTCCAACCCACCCGAATCCGTCAATATTACCGATCCCCCACCACCTAATCTACTTCGAGCCCACGAAACGCGCCTCCTCCATGCTACCCGACGGCACCAACCCCGACCAGAGCCCAGGAGACCCATTCGTCCGCCGCATGTGGGCTGGCGGCAGGGTACGGTATAACCACACCAACCCCTTCCTCCTCGACGGCAGCCGGGCCGTGTGCGCTGAGTTCATCCGCTCCGTTACGGCGAAAGGGAAGGAAGGGCAGGAGAGGATATTTGTTGGGATAGAGCGGCGACAAGCTACCGCTTCCTCCTCGGAGATCGAGCAACTAGGCGCTGCTCAGCACGACGCACAGGCGAAAGAGGATCTAGAGCACAGAGTCCGGCAAAGGCTATGGCGCGATAGCGAGGAGGATTTCGGACCTTGTTCGGTGCTTGAGACGAGGAATATTGTGTTTATGCGGAGTCGGACGAAGGAGGAGGCGGAGGTGGAGGGGAGGAAGGCGAAGGGGAAGGAGATGCGGCCGCTGGCTAAGGCGGAGTGGAGGGAGACTATTACCCCGGAGGCCAAACTTCTGTTCAGGTTTTCCGCGCTGACGTTTAATGCGCATGCCATACATTTGGATCCGGAGTATTGTCGGGAGGTGGAAGGGCATCGGACGTTGCTGTTCCACGGACCGCTGAGCTACGTTTTCATGATCACGCTATTACAGCAGCAATTACGGAAACAGGGGAACGAGGTGGTGAAGAACGTCGAGTACAGGAATTTAGCGCCCTTGTATGCGCACGAGCCGGTTACGTTCTGTGGTGCGAAGACTGGGGAGGGGAAGTATGAGATTTGGACGGAGACGCCTGAGGGCGGGGTGGCGGTCAAGGGGAGTGTGGTTACGGAGGCTGGAAGCAGCTGAAGATGTACCTTAGTTTTGATACCCACTGTTGGACGGGAGATGATGGAGATTGTAGACTTTGCACAGAGATTCAAATGTACCTGGTAAAGCACTTGGAGACGAGGAAGTCAGTGGTATGTCAAGACAAGTCCGGGATGCACGTTGTCGAAAGAATGTATCATAGTTGGTAGCTAGCTATCACCATACAAAAAACTCGCTCAGCCTTGATCAGTGGAGACTGACAATCTCATTCTCCTATTGTTCATACTGCCGTTTGATCATTTTGTTCTTAGATACGCATGAAAAACGCATGCCTCTCATCCGACGACTCCCTTTGCCTGGCTTTGATTCCCACCGGCGTAGCAAGATATCAGCTTCGCAGTTCTTAGGTCCTGATCGTGCCGACCAGGCTGCTGATCTTGTCCATTTCAGCCGGCGCATGCGTGACCGAGCCGCCGGGCGTGGCGCAGGTGCGGAGAGGCGAGGTGACCTACGTTCATGTGTTAGTAAACGTGGCCACGCAGGTCTGAGACGAGTGATGCGGACCTTCGGCTTGTTGATGTTCACAGCCGCTTTGAGAGAGCCAGCATTGATCGCCATCGTCTTGACGATCGTGCCGGCCAGGTGGGTCGTGGCAAGCGTGTTCGCCACTCCGTTGGTGTCTGCCTCGATGGCTGCGGAGGCAGTCGCAGTTGCAGCATGTTCCTCGTTACCATGCTGCTGGCGAGACATCGGCATGCCACTCGGCGTAGCGTGGTGTGCTGCCGGAGCCTCGCTCGCCGCGAGGTTACTATATTGTCAATCTAGAAAGCCAGTCAGTAATTGCAATCTTAGGCCTGTGGTCGGCGATAGAACATACCATCGTAGAACTCATCCTCGTCACTGAGATCAGCCAACTGCTCAAAATTGAGCTTGTAGCGCATAATAGCGCCAATACCACCGAATCCGCGCACGAATTGGTTGCCTTCTGAAGATCGATCAGACACGAACTCCAGCGTGGCGCCGAAGTCGCGGTACTTCTCAGCCAGCCACTCCAGGAAAGGCTGCTGGTCCACGACATCCATCTCTTGACCGGTTTCCTTGTCCATAAACAAGCTGCGGTCCAGTTCTTGAGCCTTGTTCGTATGCAAGATGATCTGGCCGCCCTCGCTATTCTTGAGCTCCCAGCGTGTCATCTCGAGGTTCTCGAAGACGATCAGAGTCTCTGCTGCTCCAGCTTCGAGGGCCTTCAGAGTGTCGTCGATACCGTAGCAGACTTTGCCACTGTCCTGGCTGATCTCGTCGAAGTACTTGTTAATGAGCTTCTTCTCCTGGATGAACTTGACGTTGGACAGAGTCTCCGAAGACAGTTCGATGGCCTGGTTGAATCCGTTCTCGCCACCGTAGCTGACATCGACGATCTTGATGACCTTGGCGACCAGACGCTGATCGAACATGTCGGACTGGTTGAGATCGTTCTTGAAGTCTGCAGATCCGGCCAGAATCAAACCAACAACGTTGACCTTGTCATTGGAGATGAAGTTCTGCACCGCGAGTTCGGCGACCTTGCGGACGTAGTTGTGGCGTTTCTCTTCACGGAGACGTGCGAACCGTAGAGCAGACTGACCACCACGACCGTGCTTCTTTGGTAGATCGACACTGAACTTGTGGACGACATCTCTCGTGTTTCCAGAGAGCGTGCCGAAGAGCGCTCCATTCCCGTCCATGATGATGAAGCCGAACTTCTGGTCGGACTCCAGCAGCTCACTCAGTGCCTCGGTATGGAATTTGTTGTCACAGAGGTACAGCGAAGTGTTGATCGGCTTGAATGGTTCGAAGTCGATATTGATCCTCCTTTCCTTGCCCTCGGAAGTAATGATTTCACCACAGTACACAACCAGGCCATTCGGCGGGACCTTGCTGTACAGCTTCAGCCTCTGCTGGGTTGACGTAATGGCTGAAAGCACGGAAAGTCGATTGACACGTGATTTGATATTCGAAGCGGTACCAAACTCTTCTGCCAACATCTTTGCCGCACGTGAGACCTGATCCTTGGGCGGGATGATCAAGCTGATCATGGAGGTGCCGTTACCCCGGGCGGCTTCAAGGCGTTTGATCAACTTCTTCACCTTCCATATCTCGATATTCTTCTCCGCGTCGTTTGCTTGAGGGGCCGACATCGTTGCGGTAGGGAGGCGTAGGTGCGCTCAGGGCTCAGGGCTGTGGAGGAGGTGTTGTCAGAAGAAGTGCGGGACGATTCTGCTGGTGGGAAGAAATAGGTGAGGCGCAGGTGGGATTGATGATTTCAGGTTTGCCACCCAATGAGGATAGTGAATGACTGACCTACCTTGACTCGGATGACTTATGCTCGACCTCAGGCACAGTTCTCACTGCACGTTCGTCTCAAGCTTGGGAGGAGTGGTGAAGGAAGAAGTCACGATGCGAAAATGAATCACCCCACGCAAAGCCACATCTGAGAATATGCCAAGCACTGTAGATGCCACATCACATCTGCATCTACAAAGGATTTGATGCGATTCGAAGCAACCCAATCAATGTAACATCATATCTCCCCAGACTTACAGACTTTTCGCCTTCCACTACAGCAGCTCATATCTGCCGTGTCTCGACCTCGCGATGGGTCCGGCGGCTACAGTCGGGAATCCCGAATCTGCTTCGTCCCGCATCTTGAGAGACTAGCGGCGGGCATTGATGAGAGATACATCAAGGTCAGAAAATTTCATTAAGATAAGCATATCAGTCTCCTTCGTCGCATCTCATACTACTGGCGGCCTTCTCTGGGTACTGTCCTGTTTTCTTGACAAGCGTGTCGTACTTTCCAGCTTTCTCGCATACATGAGGAAGGCGGCGAACAGCTCGACCTCTCCGTACATCAAGCTCGAAGTGCCCATCAAGTCTGCATGACCGAGCCCATGACGACTTCATAACATTGTGTATTTCTATTATGACTTCTCCGCGGCGGCTGGCATCAGCAAATGCTCACGAGCAAGGCGAACGAGAAGTCTCAACAGATAGCAGCAGAAGCGTTACTTGGAACGAGGATAGTGGCCACCACTACGACCACGGCCACCTACACCCAAGCGATGGAGAGCATGGAGACGCACAGCAGAACCTGCGCCGACGAAGGTCGTCACTGGCGGAAAGAGTGCATGCTCTCCGAGCAGCAGGCGGGCCGAACTCCTTCGACAACTTCGCAAGGTCATGGCAGAGGGCAGCCGGGTTTTTCGAAGTCGTGCCCGTGAGGCAGAGTTTCCGAGTCTCGGAAGGCGATGAGGAGGAAGGAGAGGAGGAAGAGGAAGAGGCGGAGTACCAGAGAGGCAGCGTTGGCACATCGCCTATGGCTCAAAGGTCTTTGCTGAGAGAACAGCTAGCCAAGGGAGTGAGCAGAAGTCCGGACGATGTGTTCGATGAGGAGGAAGATAACAACTCGACACCAGTACAGACACGGCATCCATCTAGCGAAGCCACACCTAGAGGCGAGCAAACGCCTTTGCTACGAGAAAGAGCTTCGAGACTGCGTGGCGACAGTATTCTCGCAATCGAGCCCCAGCTAGCGTCTCCGTTCGGCGGCTCATATGGCAGCACATGGGGCTCATTATCTTCCCGTGTGAACGAACCTGCTCTGCGTCACGCAGGTCGCCTCTTTCGCCAGCAACAGATGACAGGCGCCTCGGAACCGGATAAAGAACGAGAGCCATTGCTTGTCAAGCAAATCCAGGAAGACGATGGGACAGTCGTAAACGTGGTGGTTGGCCAATCCACACTTCCGCAGACAATTTTCAACTCTGTCAACGTTCTCATCGGCATCGGTCTCCTGGCCCTACCACTAGCAATGCGCTACGCTGGCTGGGTCCCTGGCCTCATCTTCCTTTTCTTCAGCGCAATCAGCACCATGTACACTGCCAAGATACTAGCGAAATGCGCAGACGTCGACAACAGCATCATCACGTTTGCAGACCTCGCCTACGTCTCCTTCGGCCCTTCTGCGCGCATCATAACCTCGGTCCTCTTCACGGTCGAGCTGCTCGGTGCCTGCGTGGCCCTCGTCGTCCTCTTCGCCGATAGTCTTGATGCTCTGATACCAGGCTGGGGCGTGAACGAATGGAAGATCGTCTGTGGAATTCTACTCACCCCGCTCTCCTTCGTCCCTCTACGCCTCCTCTCTTTCTCAAGCATTCTCGGCATATTATCCTGCGGCGGAATTGTTCTCGCGGTCGTCGTCGACGGCCTCATCAAACCACATACCCCAGGCTCCCTCCGCGAACCAGCAGAAACTCACCTCTTCCCCACCAATTGGGCATCTCTGCCTATTGCCTTCGGCCTTCTCATGAGCCCCTGGGGTGGCCATTCAGTGTTCCCGAACATTTACCGCGATATGCGCCACCCGTATAAGTACCACAAAGCGGTCAACGTCACCTATGGCTTCACTTTTCTGCTCGACCTGCTGATGGCGATCGTCGGACTGCTAATGTTCGGCGACTCAGTGCGAGATGAGGTCACGAAGAACATCGTCACTACCGACGGGTATCCTCAATGGCTCAGCGTCTTCATCGTCGTCTGCATCGCGATCATCCCACTCACGAAAGTGCCGCTGAACGCTCGTCCGATCGTGAGCACTCTCGAACTCGCCTTGGGCCTGGACGCACGCGCAATGGCTTCTACAGAAACGATGACCGGCCTTTCCGGACTCACCCGCGGGATCCTCAAGGTCACGGTACGAATAGTCTGTATAATCGTGTTTGTGATCCTAGCGATTCTGGTTCCGGATTTCGATCGCATCATGTCGTTGCTTGGAGCAGTGGCGTGTTTCACGATCTGCATTATCCTACCTTGCGGATTCCACCTGAAGCTTTTTTGGAAGGACATGCCAAAATGGCAGAAGGGGTTGGATTGGACCTTGATTGTGGTGTCGACCTTGTTAGGGCTAATATCGACGGCTGCAAATTGTGTTCCCAGAGAGCGGTGGGATACGTAGTGTATAGAGTATAATATGATCGCTTACCTTTTCTACGTTTGAAAGCTCTTCGTTTGGTAGAGCTTGTCCGTTGACTCTGAACTAAGTTTATGTTTATGTTTTGCGAGGAGTCATGTGCTGGTCTTCGTCTTCGACCTCACTTCACTAGCACTCATTCGCTCTCCGACTTGACTTGAACTTCGTAACTCCACCTCACGTCTCTGAAAACACTTACAAGACTGCGCTCAACATGGAGAGCAAGAAGCAGGTTGTCGCCTTCCTTGGACCCAAGGCCTCATATACTCATCAGGTGAGTACATCGTAGCTCAGACGCCTCTCGAGCAAACTCTCCTGGTTCAAAACACGGCGCTCGATACACTATAACACCGCAAAACAGCATGAACCTCGTTCGCCAGCAGGAGATGATGCAGCATATCCACAATGCACCACCCTCGATCCATGGCAACTTTTGCTAATACGGATCTTAGGCTACGACCAATATCTTCCCAGAGGCGTCCTACAAACTGATTCCCCAAACTTCAATCAAAGAGATCTTCGCCACCGTCCAGCACTGTAGCAGCGGCTTCGGTGTCGTTCCCTTCGAGAACTCCTCAAATGGCCCGGTCGTCTTCACGCTCGACCTTTTCGCCGATGTCCATGGCCAGTATCCAGATATCCTCGTCTCCGACGAGATCTATCTACCAGTCCACCACTGCCTCCTCGGCCGCCTCTCCAAAACCGGATCAAAAGAGCCCCCACTACAGTCACCGACCACCCACTCCATCGCCTCTCGCGCCCTCGGAGAGTCCGCCGTATCGACCTCCGGCTCCGTCACCCCAACGCAATCAGCCCCCCGCCCAGCAGAGCCGCGCGTAAAACCCTCCCACGACCTCTCCCACATCAAAAAGCTCTACTCGCACCCCCAGACCTGGGGCCAGTGCAAGATCTTCCTCTCCACGTACCTCAAGAACGTCGAACAGCAGGACGTCTCCTCCACCTCGAAAGCAGCGGAGCTAGTCGCCCAAGATGAGACAGGGACCAGTGCGGCGATTTCGTCAAAAATCGCGGCGGAGATGAATGGGTTGAGCGTGTTGGCGGAGGGGATGGAGGATTTTGAGGGAAATAGCACCAGATTCTTCATCTTACGACGGAAGGAGGACGTTCTCGACGAGGCGGACGAGGCGGAAGCGTATAAGTCTCTTGTCAGCTTCACAGTCGACCACACGCAACCTGGAGCGCTGGCCAGGTGTCTAGGAGTTTTCGGGCAGGTTGGGTTGAATTTGACGTCGATTAATAGTAGGCCTGTTGGGTCGCCGTGGCATTATATCTTCTTTGTCGAATTTGAGGGAAGGATAAGGAAGGACGGGGAGGGTGGTGCAGTGAATGAAGCGCTGGGTGAGTTGACGAAGGTGGCGAAGGAGTGGCGATGGTTGGGGAGCTGGAAGGCGTGGAAGGGGTGATGGGGAGGCTCTCGAGGTTATGGATGGATTGCTCGAGCTCAGATCAGGTTTCTCGTGGTCAGATCCCATGGCGGAGAACGAAACCGTGGGGTCGAGGTGGCGCTGAAGGATCTAAGACCGGCGGCGAAGCGCTGTTGAAACGGTTTCTCGCAAGACAAACGATGCAGCATGATCACACCATCGGCTTCACAGAGTTCTTGGGCCACTCAACGATTGAGAGACAGTGATCACAGACTCGTCGCACACACACACTGGTACAAATTCTCCATCTACTGCCGACAGGACCTGAATGGTATCACCCTGTTGCGCCTGCCAGAACCCGACAACCCATCTCCATAGCAATCAAACCAGACAAAAACCAATACTTCATAACACCATCAATCGCACCTCATCTTCACCAAACAAGCAAGAACCTTATCCGTCTATGCATCCACCTTCTTCCCCTTCTTCTGCTCCACCTTGAGCAGCAACGCGCGATTGATATGCGGCAGCACACCACCAAATGCGATCGTCGCCCTGATCAGGGTGTCCAGCTCCTCGTCGCCTCGGATCGCGAGTTGCAGATGGCGGGGCGTGATGCGCTTGACTTTGAGATCCTTCGCGGCGTTGCCGGCGAGCTCGAGGACTTCGGCAGTGAGGTATTCGAGGACTGCGGTGACGTAGACAGCGGCTTTGGCGCCGACGCGCATCTTGTTCTGGGTTTGCGATTTGAGGAAGCGCTTTACGCGGCCGCATGGGAACTGTGAGTGGCATGTGTTAGTGGTGATGTTGTCCGTGAGTGCGCGATGACGCGCATGAAGGTTCGGGTGCTGGGCTGGCGAGATGACTCGAGGTTAAAGGCCTTCTCGAGTGTGGAATGTGTCTTGCGACGCGCCGGCCTTCGGTGACTCTACAGCGCCCGAACCCCGCGCGAATATCGAAAAGAACGCACCTGAAGACCAGCCTTCGCAGAGTGTGACTTCTGTGACTTCCCAGACGTGTCCGCGCCCGCCTTGCCTCCAGTCTTGCCGCCTGTTTTGCCTGTGAAATGTCAGATGCTGCATCTTGCGCCGGCATACTCGCGCGCGTGCGTACCCTTGCCGCCAGCCATTTCGGGTTATTGTTTGGTGGTCGGGTGATGTGTCGATCGAGCGGTCCAGAAAATATATTCGGTTGGTGGGTGTTGTGGTCGATGGTGTAGGAAGGCAGGTTGGATTCATGGAGGATGTGCTGTTGTTGTGAAAGCGCGTTCAGGTGGGCTTGCCGCTAGCAGCGAGCCAATCATCATCATGGAACGCACGTGACCTAGGCAGGAGCTTCGTCTAGAGGAAGGAGGCAGATGCTGGATGCCAGGCGAAGTCTCCAGAGTATGGAGACTGTGTACGAGACATTGCCCGTTGCTACAGATAGGTAGTCAACGCTGTTTGATGTATCCGATTGCAGCTGAAGCCGTCACTGGATATATTGTCGATGAGGCGGCCAGCTCAAGAGCCTAGAGATTGTTAGCCCACGGATGGAGTAGTATAGCAGTCCCATATACCTGTTAAACGACTTTGGAGCACCTCAACAAAGCTGCTTAGAGCAGTTCATCGCCCTTGCACTTGCAGATTACCGTGCTGAACCGGTCTGCGAAGCCCAGCAGAAGTAGCCCTAGTAAGGGTGGAAGCAAAGTCCATCTTGCTGGTCAATTGGACTTCCAAGCTGCAAGAAATTGGAGATTCTGGTAGCGGCTGCAATTCTATATGGAATGCGATCGTTGTCACACCATATCCTGAACAGTTGGGGGTTAATCTGCTTGGTCGATATCTTCATGTTCATCTGGAGTTGAGATATCGCCAAGACCGCCGCCGACAAGGGTACTGAAGGTCGGGTTACACAACATCACGCCACCCCTTGGAAAGATCTTTCTGCCACCAAACACCAGCGATGTGAAATGAACGACACCATGGCTCCCGCGAGGTTCGTCGTTGGCTCTTCACCGTGGAGGCATAGAGTTTGTGCTAGTGGGCTCAAATCCCGGGCGAGCATTCGGGGATATGTGAAAGCTCCAGCACCATCCCTTCGCCATCCCCTCTGGAACGGACCAGGTGACAAAAGACAACTTCCACGAGTTATGAGTGCCTTGAAAGTGTCATCTGGTTTGAGTCATCTAATGTCTACAGCTATCTCACTATTCCAGATCGGGCACCGAAGTTCACGCCATGCCGTGTCTTACTCTCAGAGGTTGGTGGCGAGACAGTGCGTGCCGATGCATTGCAAACTCTCCAAGATACGAGCATCACTCTTGATACGGCCGCCAAATCCCTGGAGTCATATATTGCAGGCTTGCACGCACAGCCAAAAGAGGTACGACATCAGTATGTGACAAACAAAGCTAGAAGTCATGCTTTCCATTGGCTGTTCACGTCTGGAGCAATCAGAGACATAAATCTGCTGAGACAGCCTCGATTCCGTAGGTCCAAAGAACACATCCCCTCTCTGAGACAGCATGAGCTGTCTTTGCCAATCACAGACTGATGTTGCTCTTAAGTACGAGCTATGGTATTTGCGATGGTTACTGAAGGACGGGAAGAAGATCTGTGGACATGTAAGCGAGCGAGGTCCCTTTCGTGTCTAATATGAGCACACCAGAGCGTGACTGATGAAATATTTCAGGGATCTGTGCCCCCGATGGGCCCCAAGAGTATCGTGAAAGCCGCGACATCAAGACCACCCACATGTACCGAAGTGCAGTATTACGCCTCCTTGTAGGGTTGGGTTTTTCCGAAACTCAATCTGAAGATTATCGATAGAGAAATGTCCACTGATACCATGCTAGTACGTTCGAGGACAAGCCAACCCCTAATTATTATGAAGCTATATCTCACACGACCTAGAGACCGAAGCTTTCTGGTCGCCAAAAGAGCGTCCTCTTGAGGTGAGTGTCCGCACAGTCTCTGATTCCAGTCCCACAAAAACTCGGCCGACCCGCGCTAATCGTGAACAGGCCTCCCTCAGGACGCATCAAAGAATGTTCCAAATCAACAAGACTGGTGTCAGTATATCTTTCCTGCCGGTCGGTGTTTGGCTATTAAAAGCGCTGTTTTCCGAAGCAAGCCACTATGTCGAGCCTCGATCGTTCGATCGCTTCCTGACTTCCTCCCCGATCTGGCTACGAGGCGAGGAAGAGCGCCTCTGCAATACAGCACGTCTTATGCTTAGACACCCTGCAAAGCCGAGCGGCGTTCCTTTGCTAGAGTTCTGGAAGATGGTGTCCTCAAGCTTAGATCTCGCCGATCGTTTCGTGAAGAGCCTGCTCCGAACAGAAGGCGGACCTCAACTAACTGCCCTCTTTTTTTTCTTTGTTAGTAGTGCACAGCTGCTGAAGTGAGAGGGACGGCGAGACGATGCACACTGGGTTTTAGAATTTGCTCGACAACCTTAATAGGGGAAGCCGCAACGCTCCCTCCAACAAGATCCCGTAACGCCAACGACGATTGGCGGCGCGAGACCGTCATATCCCGGTGGCACGACAGAGAGGCGAATGATGCAACAACGCTGAACAACGCCCTGCCTGGTACTAATTCTACCCATCGCGACATATACCACGCGCAAAAAGCCATGGACGCGAGAAAGGTCAGGTTCGTCGAGAGTTAATTAGTCTCCTCGCCGAGGAGCATTGAGATGCCTGTGCTCTTGTCTGCGGGGAGCTTGCCGTGTGTCAAGCATTCACCACCAGTCATACAGCCACCCTGTGAGGATGTCGCACCCTACGGGTGCTGCGAACACCTTACTCACAATGTTCGACTGGGTGACAACTTTATGGACAGAGGATACTCGAGGCACGCTGGAACCCGGGCTGTGCTCGAGGGAGAACCACCAGAATGCACAGGGATCAGCTACTCTCACATTTTGAAAGTGTAGCCTTTCTACTTACCGAAACTGATGGACTCACTGTTGCAGCTGATCAGAGGCGCTTGGGAGCGACGATTGGCTTGATCAAAGCAGCCGGTGATGTATCGAGGAGTTGAGGTTCTCGTGAGACTGGACGGGGGCTCGGGAACCAGGCAATCATCTCACGCTGCGAATGCGGAGTGCTTGAAGGAGATGCGGCACGGAGAATAGGAGTTGCGATTCATGTTCAATGTAGCCTGTCGTTTGAAGCTGTCCTCTATCCAAGTCTCTGTTCATGCAAATAAGCATATTTCCGAGCAGTCAAATGCACGCTCGCAATACAGCAACCACAAGTTGCCATAGGATGATGTCCGGGTTGCTCGATATTGCCAAGACCGGGATTGTTGGCTCGTCGCAGATTTGGGGTTACACGAGAACAGCCCATCTTTTCTCACCGCTGGGCTCACTATCCTTTGCGACAACACATCGTATGAAGCAGACAGTATTCATGGCCTCGATGAGGCTCGGCACAAACAGAGTTTGGGCTACCGCGAACCAACCACGATCTCGAGGTATCCGGGGACATGCGGGTGCGGGTGCGGTGGTGGAAGGGGCACGAGGGCGGATCAAGTCCCAGCGTCGACCCTTGGTATACCACCCGAAATACACAGAGGGTGTAACCAAAGAAAATTTCCATGACTTGTACGAGAAAGGTCAGTTCACATCGCTGGAAGCTTACCAACGATCATTAGTTACCTCACAGTCCCTGTACCTGTGCCTCGATTTCGTCCTTATCATGAGCTGCTCGCACACGAACCTCTGGTCGGTAAAGGAGGTTCGGATACACTTTCCTGCTTTGACGATATGTCCACGTCGATTGATACCGCGGCTGAAGTATTGGAGGAATACATCAGACGATTGCACTCCTGCCTACCAATGCAAGCGACTCGAGATCGATACCAAGAGGATAAACCTGGGACGCGCGCTTTGGATTGGCTGTTCCGCACCGGAAACAACGAGTGCATATCATTGATTCGACAACCTGGCTTCATGCGAGCAATGGTATTCTGCCTTACTGGCGAGAGCTCGGACGCGTTTCTGTGGCGATGTACGTGTTCCGCACCTAACAGCTCCTGCTTCGAGCGATGGGGCATGCTAATACGTCTTATAGGGGTCCGTGAATCACCTATATTACGTGGCTACACCGCCGGCAACGAAAAGAAAACTCCGAACATGTGGAAAAGCGACGTGTTCAGAAACCTTGTTGGGTAAGTGCGTTTCCGCGAGCTAGTAGATATGTGATCTCTAACGCTTTTGTAGTAGGTCTGATATGGAGTGAAGCGGAGAACGCCAACATTATCTGTTATGGTAACTGATGACTCGCAGAGGCTCAAGCGTACTTCTCTCCTGCAGAATGTCCCTTGCAAGTAAGTCTTTACTGATGTTGTACCGACACTCGTCTCACCTGTCTTATATATTGAGGGATCATGCAGGCCTCGCTAGACACCTTCCAAGGGATGCTGAACCTCGACCGATATGCACGCATCCACATACCACTCACCGCCACCGGTATCTGGCTAACGAGGCAACTATCATCCGAAGCATCCCATCGCATTACACCCAAGCAGTTTGAGCAGTTTTTATCGGCGCTACCATTTTGGAAACGAAACACTCAGCAATCGTGGATGTTTGACAAAGCCCGCCTTATGTCGTGGCATCCACGAGAGCCCACTGGTACGTTGATGCTCGAATTTTATAGAAACGCAAGGGAGCTGGACAGTGCAGACGTGTTTACGCGAAATCTGTTCGACGTCAAAGCAGAAGCAATAGGTCAGATAACCATGTTATGGTCCTCTTTTGTTCGTACCGCACAAGTACTTGTCAGAGAGGGCAAGCAGAGAGAGGCACATTGGCTTCTAGACTACGCTCGAACGCGGAGACCTGATGTCATCGGTGAATCGGCCACGTTCAGACTCTCGACGCGGGACTCTGTCAAGACGGCCCCTGCCGAGGAGGAAGGGAGCTATACGGCGCTCAGTGGTGTAGAGAGTATGGTGAATGGCAAGATGGTACCGAAGATCCACACGGACATCCATAACGCCCGGATATCTGTTTATCGCAGTGGCAGGTTTTCTTCGGCTACGACGAAGTCCAGGTTTGCGAAGTAAGGGCCCGCTCGCCAACCAATCAACAGACCAACGTATTGATATCCACGTCTGCACGTCGGCCTTCTGACTACATCAATCAGCGCACACTCGCAGAGCACTCTGGCGCTGCTCGGCCGATCCATTGAGCATTCATTGAAGGTCCGGAGGAGGGCCAAATCTCTAGGACCAAGGAGTGCTAGAAGCAATCTGGATCTTTGACTCTGTGTCGGGATGCGGGATACCTCGGAGTATCAATTGTTTCCACACGCGCAAGTTTGGCGTCCTTCCAGATGGAAATACGGATGGTCCATCGGCCGAATGGCCATCAACCAGCAAAGCGATTAAGCACTCGTCTCCTCGAATCTTCCGTCCTGCGCACTGAGCCACGAATGGTCGAGAATTGGTCTGGCCGGCAGAATCCGCTTTCGTGGTGTGTTCGATGGGAAGCTCATCGACCCTGGCTGTGCAGAGCCCAATGGCCCGCATCCTTCGCTATGCTGTTCGCCTCAAACGATGGGTGAAAGTGTCGGCAAGTATCTCGGCTGTACGATCGAGCTTGAACAGGGTGCACGGCGCCGCATGGCGCTTGCTCGTGTCTCGGAGAATGCTTTCACCTATAACTTCAACGGCTGGAGATGATGCGCACTCAAATAGCCATTACTTTACGAGGGTCAACCACGCACTGCATCTTCCATAGATCATGCGCTAACATGATGTGTAAGACTCTGTTGGCTGCGTGATCGACCACTTTTTCTTGTCCTCGGTCTTCGGTTCTTCCCTTCGATACCTGCTTCGCCAACGAAGCCTCTCTCCGCCGACCTTTTCTTCACGGGCAGGGCAAGTGGCAGTACAGCGATATGGGAAAAGGCCGTGTCAAGGAGGGCTCAAATTGAAACCATATTCAATTTTCATACCAATGAAAATAACGATAGCCTATCTTCTCGTTCCAGTTATATCGCTCTTGAGGTGCTGTCTCGTCGAATAGTAGCGTATCGAGGGAATGACCCGTCGAGAGTCTCGATTGTCGTTGTTTTGCTCATGGCTTGCCAAGGCTTCGCTTCGTGAGGTTACACCAACTCATTCGGCCCCTTGCTGGATCAAAATCTGTTTCCTCGCAACAAGGACATGTGATAGCACCCGGCTGTCGCGATGTTTCGCAAGGCCGCGCCGATGTTATGGAGGCACAATACACTTCGTGCCAATGGAGTCGGGCGTGTCCCTGTCCGACCACCTGCCCATATTGCTGGTGGGCGCTCACTCTTCATCCTTCGTTCAAAGGTCCTATAACGAAAGAATACTTCCACGAATTTTACCTGACTTGCCCCATCTTCCCGGTCGCATTCCGCCCTTATGATAAGTTGCTCAGTTAAGACCCTCATAAATGGAAAGACAGCATGCCGGAGTCATTACAGGCGAAGCCACTAGCCAGTCTGGATGACGCAGAAACTTCTGTGCCTGGAAACGTATATTACCACATTGCACGCCCGATATAAGCGACCCAACGACGCTCGACACCAATATGCGAAAGACAAACCGGGAGTTCGTGCTCTTCGTTGGCTGTTCCAATCTGGCGGGCACGACCGCGTTGATTTGATAGAACAATCTGGGTTTAGTGAGTACTGAAGGGTAGCAGGGTGCCCCTTATCTTGTTAAGACGTGGCTGACGCTTCCAGTGCGATCTATGGTGTTTTGTCTGGTAGCGGAGGGCCCGGTTTCAGAATCATACCTCTGGCACTGGGTTCGCGCAAACCACGCCCCCCGTGGGTATCGGGTAGGCGACGCCCATACTACAGCGCATACTTACAAGGGCAATCTTTTTCGTCGTCTCCTCGGGTAAGTTCGCCGAAAAGCTGCTTAGAATACCACAATCGCTAATCCTGTCGTAGTAAATCTACAGTTACGCAGACGTCCACGTATCGAACGATGCCTAACATAGCATAGAAGCGCAGGCTTTTTGGGAACGGCCAGAGCGGCCTTTGGAGGTAGACTCGCTCTCAGTAGCGTCCACAATACAGACTAAGATTCATGTATAGGGAGCTCTGGATAGTTTTGAACGAATGATCAAAATATCGAAACAACGACCAGACATCTACATCCCCTATCGTGGGCCCGGCGTTTGGTTGACGAAGGCATTGAAGTCCGAAGCGAAGCCTCTCGTTCACCCATCGCAATTCGACAGGTTTATACATGGCCTGGTTTGTTGGGTGACGGACAGCGCAGAAAGGGACTTCCAGAGAGTCCGGCTACTACTGGACCACCCTACACGACCAAGCGCCGGACCTATCTTCGAATTTTTCAAGGGGTATACGGACCCGGCCACGGTGACACCGTTCAAGCGCAACATCCTTGAAGCTAGAGAAGGAAACCAGTCAGTCATGTTGTGGAACTCATTCATTCGCACGGGTCAGTTGTTAGCTAAAGAGGGAAGAGTGCAAGATGCCCGCTGGGTATTGAATTTTGCCCGAGAACGCCGACCAGATCTAATCGGGGAGTCTGCTACGATGAGTTTCTCGAGTCAACAGAACGAACAAGGCTTCAGTTCTCCCCCGCCTTCAGCTGCCATTGAGTATTATAAAAGAGAGGTATACCCTGCGCAAAGAGCCATGGATGACGGTGCGTGGACGGCTTCGAAGCCCTGCCTCAAGAATTCTGGATCGTGGAGAACCGTGAGGGCCTAGTCGGGCTTCGCCCGTCCGCAACAATTCGCCCTCGAAGTTTGAGTGCCAGCAGATTAAACGGTTGGCAACTCCTCCGAAAAGATAGGATGCTGGTCTTCCTTCCAGCCCATCGCTGAAATGTAGAGTTTGCAGCTTGTCAACAGACGGCCCTTCGCACCACCGGTTCTCCTCGCTTCCTCGTTCTTCATGGTCTTCACATCCTGGCCTTTGAAAGCACCCACGCAGGTGTGGAAATTGAGATCTTTTACCTTCTTCCAGATTGAAAATATGTCGTCCGGATGCAGTGGAATTCGATTTGGTATGCTCCAGAAGAAGCTGAAGCTGATCACGCCTGGTTTTCCTAAGCACGTAAGGCCAAAAGATCAGCAATATCTTAGGCAAAGACCGCCTGCGCATATCTGTCACCAGGGACTCTGTGACCATTTAGACTCACCTGGGACAGGATTGCTTCCACTAGGGCTGGTGAAGAAGGTGTCTGCGTTGACTGTATGGGTGGAAGCATCAGTACAGATCGTCATCTCATGCAACCGGAGGCTTTGGCGCACACAATATTCCATTCCAATGCAGCAGCATCGAGCCCGGAAAGTGGCCACCAGTTAAGATGGCTGTCACACCATCAATCTCCTTTGGCAGGATCGGAGTGTACGTCTCTGTGACCAGTCGGATCTCAGACCCTGGCGTATCTTTACGTTCGAACCATTCTTGGTCTGGAGCACCAGTGTAGACCGGACAACTGAACGTTCTCGACCACTCCGCCCAGGTGCTATAATAATGCGGATGCGATATCACGATGGCCTTCAGGCCTCCAAACTCATTGATCTACTGGTTGTCAGATAATGTGTTTCCGCAAAGACGATTCCGCTGGCCATACCTTATCAACACTTTCTTGGTCAAGGAAGGGAATCAGGTCCCAGAGTACGCAGCCTCCGTCGGTGATGACCAATTCGGCACGGTTGCCGATTGCGAACTGGTTCTTGATCAGCCATATATTGTTGACTTGGAGAAGTTCGGACAACCTGCGGCTCTGTTCGAACCCACCATACTTTGGGGTTCTCCTTATCATGGTACCAAACGTTCTTGTATCCCTCTGCCCTCAGCGTCGCCAGCGTGGTGAACGCCTGGCCTGTTGCAGGAACATACTGCCTGGGATCCTGTCGATGATATGAGCTTGGCTCGCGATATCAGAGGGCGAGGATCTGCTCACATCGCAGACTCTGCAGTCTTTCTTGCCAGCTTCCGCATTTACTGGATACTGTGTCCCACATTCGTTGCAAAGCAGGAGGTCATCGTCGATACGGAGTACTGCGTGAGAAGCCATGTTCTTCTTGCTATGCGGGAGATGTTCGGGGCACCAGGCGAAATCTTTCTCCCGTTGCATTTATGTCATTGACACTCAGATTTGATCGAACCTGAGACGAAAAGTTCACGTTCAGAGTAACGGACATTTATACATGTTGTTTACACCAAACTCAATCGAGATACAGTACTCCGAAGGGCCCCAAAGAAGCAAGTCCAGCCTTGTGCGGACATTCAGGACGAGCCTGGCAGTATAGCTTCACCTCTTCCCGCACGCCGGCGACCAGCTATGCGAGTCCGACCACAAATCCTTCACGTGGGTGATAGCATCAGCAAGTGGTCTCACGAGCTGGAAGCGACTTGTGGTCCTTTACGGGAAAGAAGGTTTGAGGGGAGCGAGGGGGAGGAGAAGCTCTCGGACTTTACGTTACCGTTCTGGACTAGCATCGTCCGCAACTGCCTCTTTGGGATGCGGACTTCACTTCGGAGCGCTTCTTATATTGATGCCTACGGAGGTGACTCCCAGTCTATCAGGTTTATCGATATGCGAACGATGGCTTAGACCTACTAGTTTTGGAGCGGTACCTTGAAACGAACAGCGTTGCAAAGATTTTTCCACCTCTTGAGCCGCTTCTCAGCTGACAGACACAAGACGAACACTACAAGGGGCTGCACCTGGATGCTGTGTTAACTATCAGACCCAAGGGCGAAGACTGATCGATGGCTTTGTGTTCAAAAGGACAAGCTAATTATGGGTGGTAAAGACGCAAGGCCAAGGAGGACATCCTCGAAGATGACGGACTTTTCGAAGGAACAGTGAATCGGTATGGATGGAGACTGTGAGCACGGCCGCGATCTTGGAAAGACAGTAGACGGGCAGGAGGAAAGTCAAGGTGGCGAGCATCGTGGTACTTCTGCGACCGCTCTTACTGGCGAGCTTCTCTCTCTGCGGTCTTCAGCTGGCGTAAGTAACGGTGTCTCAAACATTTCTTCTTCTTGGCTTCGAGCATCACTTTCCTAGGCCCAGGCAATCGACGAGCCTCCTTTCTCTTGTGCTTGCTGCTGGTCATTGCGGCGATATTATGAGTACGGTACTGCTGTGCTGGCATTGGCAAGGCAGAAGCCTCAGCCTGACCGCGGAATGGAGGACGTTCTTCGTCTCCGGTACCGGACATGTTGGAATTTTGCCGTCTCTTTCGTCGAACGGACGTGCGTATTCATCTTCACATACCATCAGCCAGTTGATGTGAAGTCAAGCTTTGTACACCGGTTCCATACTTCTGTATCGCGGACATTCGAATCTCAATGCCCATCGTGCAAAACACTATCGATGCCCAATTCTCCGAGGGATTGAAGCACACCAGCTACATGCAGCTGACGATCTGGAAAGGTGCATTGAAAAGTGTCAGGCCCTGCTTGCTAGACCGGACATCCCACGCTTGCTTCAGCACGAAGACGCTCATACTGCTGGGAGACACACTCGGCGACTGGTATGATATCTTTGCATCTCTTTACTCGTGTTTCTATCTGTGTATCGTGGAGCATATGCTGATTCGGCCAATAGGGAAGAAGGTGAGGAGTGTCGTGCCCGCGCTGAGGCTCTCTGGCGTATCGTCCGTCGCTGGAATCCAAGAAGCGCGAGTGGCGACGTCGACAAGGCGTTGGACAATCTGCGGAAGGAACTTGATGAACTTTCCACAAATCTTGAGAAGGAGCAGTCTGAGGCGTATGACGCACGACAAGTCATTGGAGATGTCATCGCGAGGCACGAGCAAGAATGGCAGGATCTCAGGGAGGAGTTGATGATGAGAACCAAAGATACAAGGGAACTCGCGCGCATCGACAAGCTAGTCCGCGAAGCAAAGCAGAAAATTAGTGAGTTTGGTTAGAGCTCTACCATAGATTCTGCCTCAGACACCTCAGACAATCCAGGCCGAGCGAACGATGCAGATGCTCGCACTTGCTATAGCTGCTGTCAACTACCCGACACCTCTCGTCCATGTTGCGAGAAGCATGCCCGGCGTGGAGAAACGATTTCGACGAAGAGGCATGATGTTGTGTTAACCGATCTTGAGGTAGAGGCGTTGTTACAAGTGACCTCCATCTCCGTAGTAGCAAGTAAGCCAGAATCCTTTGCGGCAGCGTGTACTAGCATATGTAACGAACGACTACCTAGAGCGCCTTGTCTGAAGCTTCATCATCCGAAGACTAAAAGCGGTAAAGAACTTGTGTGATCTACCAGCGAGTAAAGATGGGTATGGAGGAGCAAGGCCAGCTATCACTGCTCATCATCGTCGCTGCTGCCGGAGCTGTACGCGTTGCCGTCGACGCCACCGTTGATATCAGGCTACAACTCCAAATCACCGCGTTTGGAACCCTAGTCCACATCCATCGCCGCCGCCGCCGCCTATCTTTTCGGGGTTGGCTCTTTGTTGACATCGCTGGGCAAGGCATTGTGGTGTGCTGTTGCTGCCGACGCCAAGGTCGGTCTTGCATGTGGTGGCGTGAGTGCGGGTGCATGCGGTGGTCATGATTGGGTATAGTCGCCGCGAGCATGTTGACTCTAGCCCTGCTTGTCAATTAGCGACATGTCTCCCGATAGTAAAGGCAGGTGACGTGCGCGCTCGGAAGATTGTCCCTGACGTGTGATGATGCCACTCTCGTATCTATGCTCCCACGAGCCTATCTCCCAGTAGTAGGTTGAGGCCACCACCTCGCCGTTGTTGAGGTCTCTTGGTGGTCGTAGGCATGGTGGATGTGTCGGGAAAGGTGCCATAGTGGTGTATGTCGCCGGCAACGCGTAGGAGGACGAAGCACGGCCGTCGTTGAGTTTTCGTTTGTTCTTGTTGCTCTCTTCAACCCATTCCGGCATCGTTCGGTCTGCATTGTTCGGGCGTGGCGGGACCAAATACGCCCTCGGAAGCTTGCGTACGTAGTCAGGCAGCGCATCACCATCCTCATCAAGTTGCTGCTTTGTCTGACCGCGCCACCCGAGGACGAGCTTCTCCGTCAACATCAGTACGAGCGGCTTGGCTCTGTCTCCTTTGCGTGGTTCTCGTTCACTGGGGAGGAGATATGCGGGCAGAACGTAGCCGGCGCCGCCTCGGACCATCATGATTCTCCATGCTGTGTCATTGTAGGTGACCTCCGAGATCACGCACTCGCAGTTCTCGCCACCGTAGTGACGGCACATCGAACACGGGTCGTCCGAGCCGGGACCGTGATCCTTCTTGTCACACTAGACCATGTCAGCATATGTTATGAAAAGCGCGCGTCGATGCACTCATACCTTGCGCAGAAGCTGCAAGCACCTCAAACACGCGACGCGCGGGGTGTTATCAACATAGTAGTCGTGCTCGCGATTCTGAACCAGCGACGGACTCAGATAGGGGTGGTGCTCGCCGCCGCAGAGCTCTCCAAATGGACATGTGCCTGTGGCGAAGCGTTTGCAAGGGGGCTTGTGAACTCGATAAGTAGCGATGTCTTTGGAATCCATAGCTGTGATGGTTCGTGGTAGGCGTTGTGGTCGCGGATGATACTGCGTGGTAGACTTTGTAGTTGTGAAAGTTGTCGTTGTGCTGTGATGTGTTGGTTTCAGAGAGCAAAAAGGCGTCGACTTTTGCTTCACAAGCGTCCGTGCCGTGTTCAGGGGTCAAGCCCGGTGAGTACCTACCTAGACGGCTTAGCTGGCGTCTCGAATCTACCATCGAGCTTGAAAGGTTTCAGAGCGTCGCTTGGTCTGTGATCCTGTCTCGGAGAACACTTCCACCGGTCCGTATGGACAGAGCACCGGCTAACCTGGTGGCCAACACGGAAGAGGCTGAGGACTGTCTTGTCAGCCTCCAGCTGCTCTCTGGCCTCTTGACGACGACATCAGCACAAGATCAGTCCCTGTAGCAGCATTGTCGTCGACAGCTGTTGCGAGACAGATCTTACCATCTTCTTCGTACACAATACTCACTGCGCCTGTTCTCCGTGCTCTTGTCGCGCTCGTAGGGCTCCAATGTCTAGTCCAGTGGCATATCACACCCAGGAGAGCCAGGGTGCCTACCTTAGCGCATCGTCCGTCGCGGGCACAGCAAGGGCGAGAAGGAAGAGGTCGACGAGCTGCGAGTTCGAGCGAGGATAAGGCTTCTCCGCCGTCGCAAGCGTTCTCGGCAACGATGAACCGCTTGCTGGTGGTATCTTGGGATCTTACAGAGCGCTGCTCGAAGCCATGAATGATCTGGAGCTCAGCACAAACCCCAAAGGGAGCAGGACGAGGAGAAAGAGACGAGACCTCACGGCCACGTATGTCGCTGCCTGCCACATGAGAGTGAAGCATCGGGCTTTACCCGGTTCCTGATGCATACATACCTCACTTTCCTACCATCCGATCCATACTCTCCTACTTAGCCCAGTCGGGTTCCTCCTACTCAATCCGATCCATGTCCTCTTCCGGCGCCGCATCGGCGACCACAACCTCCTCCGGCGGCTCTCCCAGCTCCTCAATAGCGCCCTCGCCAACCACAGCCTCCATAACCGCCCCCTTCCTACGCCACACGCGCAGCCACTTCTCACCCCACATCTTGATCAGCTCCTGCTCTTCTTCATCACCCTCAAACCTCTCGATCATCTCATCTTGGGCACCCATAGCGATCCCAGAAACAGCATCCTCAATCGCAGAAAACAGATCCCTCATCCCCTGCCGCTCACCAGGTAACGCCTCGTCCATCTGCTTGCGCTGGTCGAAAGGCGTCGTGTTGTTGTTCCGGAGTTCGAGCAATTGGTGCATACGGTTCGTGACTTTGAACATGGTGATGGAGATCACCTCGTAAACATAGGCCTGTGCCAGACCGCGACCGCGATCAACATGGTCGATCAGCGCCCACTGGATGATGCTCGCGGGCGTGACGATGGTGTAGTTGATGAGCTTGTCGATTATGTTGACGGCGGTACCCGGATGGTGGGCCCAGAACTCGACCACGCTTGCGATGATTTGCCTCCTAGCCTGCTCGCTTTGAGTGCCGATGGCGAGAAGACGTTCCTTGCACCGATCAATCGTAGACAAGACGTGACTGAGTGACTTGCTTCCGATCGACAGGATAGCTGTCATGTAGACGTCGGTGCTGCTGACGAGTGGATCGGCAACACCAAGAGCTTGTGCTTGCTCCTGGATGGAGTTCAGTACGCGCTGCAGATCTTCCTCGGGCGCCTTCTTCTTGATCATGCTGAGGACTTCTCGACCCTCGGTAGCGAATGGCGTCTGGTCATCGGCAAATTTGAAGTCGGGCATATCTTTCTCCTTGCTGGTCGGGATGAGTGGACGGTACGGCTCCGGCAGAGTCTCACGGATACGCTTCGCAAATGAGAGTCTGATCTCCTTGTCTAGTGCACCGTTGATGAAAGCTTTGCGTGGCTGGAGGTCGGCTAGCTGGATGTCGGGAGTCCTGTTGTAGACGGTCAGTACCATACTAGTGATCTCCATAACGACCACTCACCACTCAGTCCACTTCCACCTAAACTCAAAGTTGCTGAGATGATGCGCAAACCAGTCCATGTAACGATACACCAACTCCAGATCCATGTGGTCGAGGCCCTTGTACAGAAACCTGATCGCACGCCCTAGACTCGGTGCTATCGCTGCTGGTGCGATCTTACAGCTCTCGGTAATGATGCAATGATAAAAGACGAGCTTGTGCTCAGGGGCAGGTAGTGTGAACATCTGCGAGAATATGGCATCGATCGCCACATCCTCAGGCTTCCACATCTGCTGGTTGTTGTCCATGTCACGCAGCTTGTCGAACGCCACACCGCGCTTCAGGAAAGTGTTCGGTGGCCAGAAGCAGTCGATCTCGCTCAAGTATCTTGCAACCATGTTACGATTGAAGTCGAGGCAGTTAATCGTATCGTTGCTGGCGTCGCGGATCAAAGTTGAAGCGATCTCCCTGGTTGATGGTACGGATTCGATCTCCTGGTCCGCGAAGACGGAGAAAAACAGTTCCGGGAAGAGAGCCCGCGGGCCTTGAATGACGACAGCGGGAACAGTGATGGTTGGAAATGCGACGGGGCCCGACTTGCTGTCCCCATTCGCTTCACCATCAGCACCTCCGTCCACGTTGCGCATGTATGAAGGGTCGAAGATTCGCATGATGCAAGTCAATGGCCACCCATTTGTCGCCTCGTCCTGAAGTTGGCGCTGTAGGATGGAAATGGTACTGCCGAAGGACATCGGCTTCTCGGCCTCATCTTGTGACAGATACGGATCGACCAGCGCTTCGAGTTGAAGTGGTGTAGAGGCGATGACATCTGTCTTCTCCAGCAGCTCAACAGCCTTTTGTTGTAGCGAAGCGTCCGTAGCGGCTGCGAGGAGGTACGGAATGGTCAACAAGATGATGCGCACCAGCTCCAGTCCCACTGCGTCTTCCTGAGAAGCCGTCTGAAGGTCAACTGCTCGGTTAAAGAGCTCATCCAGGATCGGCAACACGCCATCGGTCTCGTACAGCCTACTCAAGCAAGCCAGGAACCTAAGCGTCAACTTGAACTCCCGCCATTGCCCTTTCTCCAAGCGTTCTTGTAGTTGCGCTCCGGCTTTTGTAACAATGTCTTCTGCGACCTCTTTCTTCTCACCATGGGCGAAAAGGATGACAGCAGCGACGAACGGGATCTTGAACGGCTGCTCCTCAACCAGTCTCAATGTGACTGAGCTCAACGTGTCTCTGACGTACTCGTCTTCCCAGTTTTCGACGACCAATTTAGCCAGGTTCATGGCGACCTCGTGTGGCATGCGCAGCGCATCTTCGCCGATCTCGACCAAGCCTCTCCTGATGCGGGTGCCGGGTGGTGCTTCGTGGCGCTGTCGCTGGTTGCGGTAGGGCTGTTGTTCGACATCGTCGTCCTCTGGTGAATCAAGATTAGTATTTCGAACGCAACCACTCAATGCGTCCGATGAAGGTTACCTCTAAAGCGCTTCCTCTTGTTGTTGTAACCTCGTCCACCTCCGCCTCCGCCTCCACCTCCACCTCCGTGCCCACCGCCAGAGCGGTAGTTGTCGCGTCTTCCATCAACTTCTGCCATCTTGAAGACTAAGGATGGCGACGTTGGAGGGAGATGATATTGATCAGAAGCAATCTGAACGTACAGGGGAGGTCGCGTCCACGAGCTGCTGCTGCAGCTCGGAACGTAAGCGTTAGCATGTATGTGGAACGGCCCGCGCTATAATCCCTGCAGTCTTCACATGTCCTTACAGATCACGACTTCACTTCTCCAGATCCACATCACCACATACTGAATCTCAGAACAAACCGACAACATGCCAGCAATCCGCACAGCAAAGAACCGCAAGCCCCCGCCCGAAGGCTTCGAGGACATCGAGGACACCCTTCTCGAATTCCAGAACAAACTCAAGGACGCCGAAAATGCGAGCCATGAAGGCAAGAAGAAGCATGAAATGCTTTGGCCCGTCTTCCAGATCACGCATCAACGTAGGTATACTCCCTGAAAGGCGATTGTCAAACCCGCTCGAAAGATATCTATGCGTGACTTGTTTTCGGGAGTGATGGTGGCGAACCCCCAGCCTGAGAGGCGTCTAAGGTGAGAGATATCGTTCTCTTCTGACCTCAGCACGCGTCTCAACGGCTCCCACGAATACCCACTGACAATTCTGTTACTTACGCACAGGGTCAAGATATATCTACGACCTCTACTACGAGAAAGAGGCCATCAGCAAGACGCTCTATGACTGGCTGCTCAAGAACAACTATGCTGATGCGATTCTGATTGCCAAGTGGAAGAAGCAGGGCTATGAGAAGGTGCGTTGTAACTTTCTAGAGTGTGGTCATGCGGGAGGAAGAGCTGACTTTGGTAATTTAGTTGTGTTGTCTGCGGTGCATCCAGACCAAGGAGACCAACTTCAACAGCACGTGCATTTGCCGGGTGCCGCGCGAGCAGTTGAAGGAGGATCAGGAGATTACGTGCGTGAGCTGTGGATGCCGCGGATGTGCCAGTAATGATTGAGGGTGCTGTCAGTGGCATGCTGGCCGGACGATTCATGAAGCACGATTGGCGTTGCGGATCGGGTGTTGGGCTTGGGTTTGGTTCATGACACTGGTCAAATGACAGTCTGCGATCTTGGTGAAGGTTACAACGGGATGCTTGAAGAACTCGAATGTATTGCTATGCAGAATGCTCAGATTGCAGTTCAGCATCACTACCCAGCATCTAATATACCTTCACCAGCACTTTCACTCTCCCTCGTCCCTCTCGGCGTGGATGGTCCACTCTGCGACCCTCTAATGTCCAGCACATCTTCCTCATCATCAGCGTCCTCCCACTCTCTACTGTCCTCCACCGACGCATCCCTTGGCGGTGTGGGCGGCTGCACGCTGACATCTATCGGCACCCCGTTCATCAACGGTCCGTCCTTAGTGCCAGGCCGACTATCAGTCACCACAGATACTGTGTCGTCCTCCGCATTATCACCCGCAGAAGGTTCAGTGACAGAACGCCAAAGCCGTCTCCGGAAATGACTGACCGGGCTTCTGCTTTCAGGCGAAGGACTAACCGGCGGGCTCTCCCAACCGGTACGGCCTAGTGCAGCAGTGGATTTGTTCATCATCTGCTGCATCAGCGGGACTTCTAGGTAGCCTGTGGTCCCTGAGCGCGAGAAGAGTACGAGACCAAGGCAGAGAAGCAGAAGGGTCGACTGTACGATACCCATTCGCTTCTGCCAGACCAACTCATCCGCGACAAGGGTGAGGCGTGAGCTCATGGCTAGCATTTCGCGCTGGTATTGCTCTCGTTGCCCTTCGAGTTCGATGACTGTACTTTGCCAAAGCTGGTCGTAAGCTTGTCGGAAGCCATGTAGCTCTTGCATCACGGTTTGGTTGAGGTTCGTAAGGAATGAGGTCGTGGCAGAAATCTGCCGTTTCTCGACCTTCGAGAAGGCATCGCGCAGAATTCTGGACTGCTCTTCGATGTACTGCAGTGAAAGCGTGCTGTTCGCTTCTAGTTGCTGCAGGCGCTTGTGTATCGACTTGAAAAAGGATTCTTGCGTGGATGGCTGCGGCTGTGCTGGAGCTGACGCCGTGCTCGAAGCAGCACGAGACATGCTATTCGCACTGCTAGTCGCCGATGCAGTATCGTATGCTGTAGCTGAGTTGTTCGAGGCGACGCCTGAGCTCGACACATCGTCGACAACGCCTGGCTTGCTGGTACTGGGCTCTGAAACCGAGGTATGCCGTACGGTGGTGTCGTTGCGCGTGTAAGACCCCGTTGCGGAGACGCTAGAGACTTCGGTCTCGTTGCTTGAGGATCCTGCTGATGCTGTGACTGCTTCTTTTGGTTGCGAAAGCTCAGTCCCATTGGTCGCGACGGCCGCTGACTCTTTGAGTAGCGAGGACTCGGAAGACACAGATGGCTCTTCTTTGCCGACCGTAGGAGTAGGACATATCAGCGGAGACACACCGGAGGTCGGCAGTTCCAGAAGTGCAACAGTACCATTGGCGCTACTTCGGGTTGATGGGGTTGCTGGCGTGGTTACATCAGAACTCTCTGTGTGCTCGGTAGGCGCAGGTGTGTTGGTGACATTCTCGATTGCCACTTCAGCCGCTTGAGATAGTTCAATCTCGATGTTGGGCATCGCTTGTACTGTTTTTTTCGAGGTTTCGTCGGTTGAGGCGATGGGCTCTTGAGCATCAGCAAGGGTAGCGGTGGCTTCGGGCTCCAGTGCCGCCTCGTCAATGACCTCACTATGCGCCACGTCTTCCTGGTGCCGCATGTCTTCCAGCATTGTCGTACCATGTACTCTCAGCAGACTGACCGGGCAGTAGTACTCACTCCCATAGTGAGTCAGGAACTCAATCCTCAGATAGCGTGCCCATATTTGCGGGTGCTCGATAAGAAACGCCTGCACCTCGCGCGTGTTTCGAGCCTCAAACGTTCCAAGGTCTTTCCACTTGTCCAGTTTGACAGGGTAGACATCCGATATTGAGACGCGAAAGTGGCGAAAGATGCTGCTGAAGAATTCGTAGTTGGCGAGGACGATAGTGTCCACCAGGATGTCGTTGCATAACTCCACGATGAAGAACTTGTTCTGAGCAGAGCAGGTATTGAGCATATAGCTGTCCTTGTTCTCGACAAGTACAGATGATGCTGACTTGCATTCCGCATTGTTCTTTAGCATAGTAGCAGCACAATCAAAGGAGGCGTAGTTGGTCCGTTCTTGACACGTCTTACCAGCATCCTTCGAACGCGGAGAGTGAGCAGACGGGGTAGCTTGTTTTGCTGCAGCATCGTCGGTAGCCCTGTATGCGGCTTGCTGCTGTCTTGGGCCGCTGGCAGGACTGCCGAACCCAGTGAAGTCCAGTTCGATTTCACCGTCTTCTCCGAAACCATCTAGGGCGTTGTTGATGCCAGGTCGTGGTCGCTCAATACCCTCGCGAGGATCACGTCCTGGTTCCGGGGACTTGACTGAGTTCTGCTTCTTCCACTCTTCGAAGGATAGAAATTTTGCATTGTCGAGAGCGGACTCATCCTCAGTCTCACTTACTGCTGGGTCTAAGAGTTTCGTAAGGGTGCCGACCGCATCCGTGGAGTCCGGCAGCTTCTCCGAACTTGTCGAAATAGTTTCGATCACCGTGGATGTGGAAGTCGCCAATAATTGGGTCTCTAGGTCTGATAGGTGGCTGTTTGTACCTGTGAGGAGACTGGCAGTAGCATTGGACTGAGATCCTCCGTCCTTGGCTGTGGTCGTGCTCTGTCGTCCCGTTCTCAGACATTGCTGGGGCAATGTGTGGGTGATGTAGTTTGCAGTGCGGCTAGCACAGGTTCCATTGCCGAGTGTCGAGGCTGAAGAGAGTATTATCGGAACACTTGTAGTCGGAGTCTGTACAGCATCGCTGCTGACTGTCGTCGCAGAGGTGTTGGCAGCTCCGCCATCGCTTTGCTGAGCATGGCAAAGGACTCCTGAAGCAATGGCAAGTTTCAAGGCAAGGCGCAAGTTCCCACGCATGCTATGTCTGACCCAACTACCATATCCTCAGGAAATCAAAGGTCCAGATGTACAGGATTGAAGGTGGTACGAAAAGGAAGGGAAGGATAAAAGACACTTTGCCATTGCCAACCGTAAGCATGCGCTCCTTCCCAATGCGGCCGTCAAAAACTAGCGGCTCGGTCCGTTAACTTCCGAGGCTGGCCAGAATCTCGACTTAACACGCTCCGACGGACAGTGAAGAATGTCGAAAGACTCTCCATCATGACGATCGTGTTCTCAGCTAGAGCACGAAAGCTCTGGGGCCATGCGCCGCGTGTGAGGTCGGCGAAGGCTTTCCGGCGAGGTCTTGCCTCCGTGGCGGACCTCCCTATTGATCGAAGGTATCGCCTCGCTTAACCGCATTAATGCTCTCGACCGCTGATCAGTTGTAGTGCTCCGGTGGATGTAGTAGTAATCGGTGGTGGCCATGCAGGCTGCGAAGCTTCGGCGGCAGCAGCTCGAAGCGGCGCTCGAACGACCCTTGTCACGCCTTCATACGACAACCTTGGAGTATGCAGCTGCAACCCTTCCTTCGGTGGCATTGGGAAAGGCACGATGATGCGCGAGATCGATGCCTTGGATGGCTTGGTTGGACGTATCACTGATCAAGCTGGATTGCAATTCCGAATGCTCAATCGCAAAAAGGGACCAGCAGTCTGGGGACCACGAGCACAGATCGACAGGGCATTGTACAAGAAGCACATGCGGGAAGAGATGATGAACTACCGCGGGCTGCAGGTCAAACAAGGCAAGGTTGCAGACATTATCGTGGATCGATCTCCGGAGGCTGCGGCAGAAGGCAGGCATGGAAAGATTACGGGTGTGAGGCTAGAGTCTGGAGAAGTGATCGAAACACAGAACGTGGTGATCACGACTGGAACCTTCTTGGGTGGAGAAATCCACATTGGGCTGGATGTTTTCCCGTCTGGACGCATGGGCGAAGCTGCAACGTTCGGCTTGTCGAAGTCCTTGAAGGAAGCTGGATTCAAGCTTGGCAGATTGAAGACTGGGACTCCACCCAGGCTAGACAGGAAGACCATAGACTACTCCAAACTTCAAGTGCAACCTGGAGACGAGCCGCCTGTGCCTTTCTCCTATCTGAACGAAAAAGTCGCGGTTGAGCGGCAGCTCGATTGCCACAGCACTTTCACAAATCCCGCTGCGCACGAGATCATCCGACAAAACCTGGACAACAGCATCCACATCCGCGAGTCTGTTAAGGGCCCAAGATATTGTCCGTCGCTAGAGAGCAAGATCCTACGCTTCGCTTCGAAAGGACAGCATCTGATCTGGCTCGAGCCGGAAGGTTTCGACAATGACGTGGTATATCCCAACGGTATCAGCATGACTGTACCGGCCGAAGCGCAGGAAGCAATGCTGAAGACGATAGTGGGTCTCGAAGATGTAAAAATGCTCCAGCCTGGATACGGTGTCGAATACGACTATGTCGACCCACGCAGCCTTAAAAGCACATTGGAGACTAAAGCCATCAGCGGGCTCTTCCTTGCTGGTCAGATCAATGGCACGACAGGGTACGAAGAAGCAGCTGCGCAAGGCATATTAGCTGGCATCAATGCCGGGAATGCAGCTATTGGGCGAGTACCATTCACAATGTCCCGAGCAGACAGCTACATCGGCATCATGATCGATGATCTCGTCACTAAAGGCGTAAGTGAACCATACCGAATGTTCACTTCACGCTCGGAGTACCGGATGTCTGCTCGGGCGGATAACGCGGACATGCGGCTTACCGCAAAGGGCAGAGAGGCTGGCGCGGTCGGCAACAAACGATGGGCCGCTTTTAGCGACGAGAAAGCACAGATGGACGAGCTTCGTGCTCTGCTTGAAGCGAAGAAGCTCAGCTCTCAGGGCTGGACCGAGCATGGCTTCACAATCCGAGAAGACAGCTCACGTCGCTCTGCCTTCGATATGCTACGACATACGGATATCACGACCTCCTCTCTGATCTCTGCAATCCCGGAAGTCGCAAACTTCTCCCCTCGCATTCAAGCCCGGATGAAAATCGAAGGCACATATGCACCTTACATCACGCAGCAAGAAGCTTCCGCTGCCGCTTTCGTGCGGGACGAGACGTTACTTCTACCAGCAGGTCTGGACTACCAAGCGATCTTCGGGTTGAGTTTCGAGGAGAAAAAAGTCCTGAGTGACACCCGGCCGGAGTCAGTTGGACAAGCTAGGCGCATTGAAGGCGTGACGCCGGCAGGTGCTTTGAGGCTGCTCGGACACGTCAAGAGTGAGTGGCGACGTTCGCAGAAGGGACGGATCGAGTCTCAGCCGCCTGGACGAGAGGTTGAGGCGTTGGCTTGAGCGGTGTTAGGGAATTTCGGCATAGCGATGGCGTTGGAAAGCCGCTTCGTCGGTGTTGTGTACATTACGATTGTCAAAGTATACACTGATGTACAGTACACGAGCTGGATACAGCATACCGCTTCTCCAACAGTAGGCAAAATCTTGCTTCTCCAACAGCAACATCGTTCTGGTTTCCGGTCGTACACGCTTATCTCCGTCGGAGAACGATTTGGGGAAATGCTCGAGGCTGAAGATATGCGACGAATCTTTAGCTGAGCTCCGTCTACATCTGGCGATAATGGTATGACCGTTGTTCGAATCGGTATTAGGCGTTAGGCTGACCTTTGTTCTATGACGATGGAGTCAATGTTGGCGAGTATTAAAGCAGCAGGATACCTACCGACCATGACCCAACAGGTTCAATCACGCCGATCTTCCATCTCGATCTCACAATGGCACAACAAGTCTGGTTTATCACAGGCGCTTCCTCAGGCTTCGGCACCGAAATCGCCTTGAAAGCTCTCCAGACCGGCGCAAAGGTCGTCGGTACCGTTCGCAGTCGTCAACGAGCTTCAGACGCTGTGGAGAAGATCGAAAATGCCGGCGGCGAGTGCGTAGAGCTAGACGTCGCGGACGCACCATCCTGTTCGAGGGTCTTCAAGCAAGTTGAGAGCAAACACGGCGGTGTTGATGTGCTAGTGAATAACGCTGGCATGAGCTGGAGAGGTCCGATTGAGGATTTCAGGTATGCTGCCCTCGTGCACTATTCGGTTCGTTGCTGACTAGCTCCCAGCGACGAGGAAGCCAAAGACCAATTCGAAGTAAACTTCCACGGCCCCCTCCGCCTCATCCGCGCCTCCCTCCCCGGCTTCCGCGCCCGCCAACACGGCACCATCGTCAACCTGTCCAGCAGCGCTGGTCTCGACGCTCGACCCTCCGTCGGCCTCTACGCCGCAAGCAAATTCGCTCTCGAAGGTCCCTCATCCCCACCTCCCCCTACCCAAACAAACCCATCTAACCGAAACAGGCCTCACCGAATCCCTCGCCGCCGAACTCTCGCCCCACAACATCAACGTCCTACTAGTCGAACCCGGCGCCTTCCGCACCAAATTCCTCGGCGCTGGAAAAGTGCCTGCGGCACTCAACGCGGATCAGTACCCAATCGCGAAGACTTTTATGGAAAATTTCGATAAAGCGGATGGGAGACAGCCTGGCGATCCGGTGAAAGCTGCTGCGAGGATTGTTGAGGCTGTGACGGGGGAGGGGATGGCGGGGGGG